>LNFM01000935.1_pt1 | contig 69094 bp, 60 predicted proteins | sample 596031 | NCBI WGS metagenome assembly LNFM01 (sample SAMN04254537, study PRJNA301005) | activated carbon metagenome | isolation source: dual media filters at the Ann Arbor, Michigan drinking water treatment plant | place: USA: Ann Arbor
GACATTCAACGTTGGGCTATATCAGCCCAATTGACTTTGAACAGCAAGCTCAGTTAGCTTAATGCGGTGTCTTTCAGTTTGGGGACAGGCCACATAGTCCCATGAGAGTCTGCGAGAAAAATAAGTTGATAGCCTAGAAGATTGTTGGTGATCTTGCTATCCCATGAATATGAAAATCTTTTTTAGTCGATCGCATCTTATGTAGGGGTAAGCATCTGTAGTTACAGAATACAAAAGCTAACACTTGAACGGTTCTATCTCCCCAAAAAAAAGCGACGCAATGCGTCGCTTTTTATTTAGATAAATGAAGACTTATTTCTTCTTCATCGGTGGCAAATCAGTACACACACCTTTGTACACTTCCGCCGCCATCCCTATCGATTCACCCAGGGTTGGATGTGGATGTATGGTCTTGCCGATATCAACAGCATCTGCACCCATCTCGATCGCCAATGCAATCTCACCAATCATGTCACCCGCATGTGTGCCGACAATACCGCCACCGACGATGCGTTTGGTTTCTGCATCGAACAGCAATTTGGTAAAGCCTTCATCGCGACCGTTGGCTACTGCGCGGCCTGATGCTGCCCATGGGAAGTGACCTTTTTCGAGTTTGATGCCTTTGACCTTGGCTTCGTCTTCGGTGATGCCGACCCATGCGACTTCGGGATCGGTGTAGGCCACCGATGGAATCACGCGTGCGTCGAAGTAGGACTTCTCGCCTGCTGCAGCTTCTGCCGCAACGTGTGCTTCATGCACGGCCTTGTGCGCGAGCATAGGCTGACCGACCAGGTCGCCGATGGCAAAGATGTGGTGCACATTGGTACGCATTTGCGCATCGACTTCGATGAAGCCGCGATCAGTGACTGCAACGCCTGCCTTGTCGGCAGCAATCTTCTTGCCGTTCGGGCTGCGGCCGACTGCGACCAAGACCAAATCGTACACTTGTGGTTCTGGTGCGGTACCGCCAGCTTCTGCAGCTTCGAAAGAAACCTTGATGCCTTCTTTCAATGCTTCGACCGCAACGGTCTTGGTCTTCAACATGATTTTGTCGAAGCGCTTCTCGTTGAATTTTTGCCAGACCTTGACCATGTCACGATCTGCGCCCTGCATCAGACCATCCAGCATTTCAACCACGTCGATGCGCGCACCGAGTGTTGAATAGACGGTTGCCATTTCCAGGCCGATGATGCCGCCGCCAATGACGAGCATGCGCTTAGGCACGCTGCGTAATTCGAGCGCACCGGTGGAATCGATAATGCGTGGATCTTCAGGCACAAACGGCAAGTTCACCACCGATGAACCGGCTGCGATGATCGCTTGTTTGAACTGAATAGTTTTTTTGCTGCCGTCTGCTGCGGTGACTTCAATGTGGTTGGTGCCGACAAACTGGCCGACGCCCTGCACTACATTGACCTTGCGTGCCTTGGCCATGCCGGACAAACCGGTGGTCATCTTGCCGATGACTTTTTCTTTGTAGCCGCGCAACGCATAGATATCGATTTGCGGTTTGCCGAAAGTGACGCCATGCGCTGTCATTGCAGCTGCTTCATCGATCACTGCTGCAACGTGCAGCAATGCCTTGGATGGAATGCAACCGACGTTCAGGCAGACGCCGCCGAGTGTTGAATAGCGTTCGATCAAAACAGTATTCATGCCAAGATCGGCGGAGCGGAACGCAGCGGAGTAACCGCCAGGGCCTGCACCGAGAACCATCATGTCGCATTCGATATCCGCTTTGCCGGCGAAGCTGGCTGCAGCTGGTGCGGGTGTATTCACTGCTGCTGGTGCGGCTGGAGCCGAAACAGACGCAGCGGCTTTTGCAGGCGCGGCTGCCGGAGCTGGAGTTAATGCTGCGACTGGCGCAGGTGTTGCAGTCGCAGCTGCTACAGGAGCGGCCGGCTTTTCGGCTGCAGGCGCAGCCGCTGCTTCCGCCACTTCCAGCGTCAGCAGTGCAGAACCTTCAGCAACCTTATCGCCGAGTTTGACTTTCAATGACGTGATGACGCCGGCGTGGCTGGATGGAATTTCCATGCTGGCCTTGTCGGATTCGACCGTGATCAGCGATTGATCGACCTTGATCGTATCGCCCACATTGACCAGCAGTTCGATGATTTCCACTTCCTTGAAATCGCCGATATCGGGGACTTTGACTTCTATCGTGCTCATCGCTTTAGCTCCGTATTTTTCATCTCGTTCTGCCTGCGCTTTTTAAACCTGGCAGCATGCAGAAACATGGACTGATCTTTTTACTTTTGTCGCAATGACGACCTGACGATTACAGCAGCGACTTGCGCAAGTCAGCCAGCATCTCGCTCAGGTAAGTCACGAAACGTGCACCTTGCGCACCATCGATCACGCGATGATCGTAGGACAACGACAAAGGCATGATCAGACGCGGTACGAATTGCTTGCCGTCCCAGACCGGTTTCATCGATGTTTTCGACAAGCCGATGATCGCGACTTCAGGTGCATTGATCAGCGGTGTGAAATACGTACCACCGATGCCGCCCAGCGAAGAAATCGTGAAGGTTGCGCCTTGCATGTCGGCAGGTTTCAACTTGCCTTCGCGCGCCTGGGCCGACAACTCGCCCATCTCTTGTGCGATTTGGGTAACGGTTTTTTGATCGACGCCTTTGACGACAGGAACGACCAGACCTTGCGGCGTATCCGCAGCAAAACCGATGTTGTAATACTCTTTGAGGATCAGGTTTTCGCCAGTGGCATCGAGCGAGGAATTGAACGCAGGATATTTTTTCAGCGCTGCAACGCAAGCCTTGATCACGAACGCGAGCATCGTCAACTTGACGCCGGATTTAGCCAGTGCAGTGTTGCTCGATTTACGCAGTTCTTCCAGCTCGGTTACATCGGCTTCGTCGTACTGCGTGACGTGCGGAATCATGACCCAGTTGCGATGCAGATTCGGACCACTGATTTTCTTGATGCGCGACAAAGGCAGCAAGCTGGTGGTGCCGAACTTGCTGAAATCCAGCGACGGCCATGGTAATAGATCCAGACCTGCGCCACCGCGCGATGTGCTTGGCGCTGCAGCGGCTGGAGCCGACACCGGACCCGCAGCAATGACGCCCTTCACATAGTTTTGTACGTCTTCTTGCGTGATGCGACCTTTAGGGCCGGAGCCGGCAACGATGCCCAGATCAACGCCGAGTTCGCGTGCGAACTTGCGTATCGATGGCGATGCGTGGGCTTTTGCATTTGATGCGGTGGCTGGTGCCGAAGCTGCTGCAACAACCGGTGCTGGTGCAGCAGGCGCTGCGACAGGAGCCGCTGCTGGAGCAGGAGCCGCTTCCTGAGCAACTGGCGCAGACTCTGCAGCTTTTGCTGGTTCTGCTCTCGGTGCTTCTACAGGCGCTGGCGCTGCGGCAGGAGCCGGAGCAGCTTCAGCTTCAGCAGCAGGTGCAGGTGCAGGTGCCGCATCTGCCACCACCGCTTCTACCGTCAACAACAAGGAGCCTTCGGCAACCTTGTCGCCGAGCTTGACCTTGATTTCTTTCACGACACCGGCGTGGCTGGATGGAATTTCCATGCTTGCCTTGTCGGATTCAACCGTGATCAGCGATTGATCGACTTTGATCGTATCGCCTACCTTGACTAACAATTCAATGATTTCAACTTCCTTGAAATCGCCGATATCCGGGACTTTGACTTCAACCGTGCTCATCGTTCATTCTCCGCTTGTTTGCGTATCCATCATCATGACAGCGGGGAAGCAAATGGTGGGCAGTATTTTTGCGCGCCATCTGCATCCCCGTCACCCCATTGATGAGGAAGGATTTTTGTATGTGGATTACAGCGTTACCGGATTGACTTTTTCTGGATTGATACCGTACTTGGCGATAGCCTGAGCCACCACTGAAACTGAAATCGCACCTTCATCGGCCAATGCCTTGAGTGCTGCAATCGTCACGAAGTAACGATTAACCTCAAAGAATTCGCGCAGTTTTGCACGGCTGTCCGAACGGCCAAAACCGTCTGTGCCCAACACTTTGTAAGTACGTTCTTTCGGAATGAAAGCACGGACTTGCTCAGCGAAGGTGCGCATGTAATCGGTAGCGACCACGATAGGACCAGTTGTACCTTGCAGCGATTGCGTAACGTGTGCGACACGCGGCGCATCGGCTGGGTGCAACATGTTCCAGCGTTCTACGTCCTGACCATCGCGCGCCAGCAGCGTGAACGATGGTGCGGACCAGACATCGGCCACAATGCCCCAATCGTCTTTCAACAGATCGGCCGCGGCGATGACTTCGCGCAGGATGGTGCCTGAGCCCATCAGTTGCACGCGGTTTTTCGATTTTTTCTCGCCTTCCTGCAGCAGGTACAAACCTTTGATGATGTCGGCTTCGGTGCCTGGTTTCAAACCAGGTTGTGCGTAGTTTTCGTTCATCAGGGTGATGTAATAGAACACGTCTTCCTGATTTTCGATCATGCGCTTCAAGCCGTCTTGCATGATGACTGCGACTTCATGTGCGAAGGTTGGATCGTAAGGGACGCAATTCGGGATAGTCGATGCCAGGATGTGGCTGTGACCATCTTCGTGCTGCAAGCCTTCGCCGTTCAATGTGGTACGACCAGCAGTGCCGCCGAGCAGGAAGCCGCGTGCGCGCATGTCGCCCGCTGCCCATGCCAGATCGCCGATGCGTTGCAGGCCGAACATCGAGTAGAACGTGTAGAACGGCACCATGATGCGGTTGTTGGTCGAGTACGAAGTTGCGGCTGCAATCCACGATGCCATCGCGCCTGCTTCGTTAATACCTTCTTGCAGAATCTGACCGGCTTTATCTTCGCGGTAGTAGCTGACCTGATCTTTATCGACCGGCTCGTACAACTGACCTTCGCGGTTGTAAATGCCGATTTGACGGAACAAGCCTTCCATACCGAAGGTACGGGATTCATCCACCAGGATCGGTACCAGACGCTGGCCCAGATTTGCGTCGCGCAACAGGATCGAGATGATGCGCACATACGCTTGCGTGGTCGAAATCTCGCGACCTTCTGCGGTTGGATCGAGGACGGCTTTAAATGCCGACAGTGCAGGCACCGGCAATTTTTCATCCGCTTGCATGCGACGCTGTGGCAGATAACCGCCGAGCGCAGCACGACGTTCGTGCAGATACTTCATCTCAGGTGCATCGTCAGCTGGTTTGAAGAATGGAATGTCGGCCAGATGTTCGTCAGCGATAGGCAGGTTGAAACGATCGCGCATTTCGCGCACTGCTTCATCGTCGAGTTTTTTGGTTTGATGCGCAGTGTTGCGCGCTTCGCCCGATTTGCCCATGCCATAACCTTTGACGGTTTTGACCAGCAGCACAGTCGGTTGACCTTTGTGTTCTTGCGCGATTTTGAAGCCGGCGTAAACCTTGTGTGGATCGTGGCCGCCGCGCAGCAAATGCCAGATATCGTCGTCCGACATGCGCGACACCATTTCCAGCAATTTTGGATGCTTGCCGAAGAAATGCTTGCGCACGTAGGCGCCATCCTTGGCTTTGTAATTCTGGTATTCGCCGTCCAGCGTTTCCATCATCACGCGCTGCAAAATGCCTTCTTTGTCTTTGGCCAGCAGTGGGTCCCAGTTGGAGCCCCAGATGATCTTGATGACGTTCCAGCCGGCACCGCGGAATTCGCCTTCGAGTTCCTGAATGATCTTGCCGTTGCCACGTACCGGGCCATCCAGACGCTGCAAGTTGCAGTTGACGACCATCACCAGATTGTCGAGCTGCTCGCGACCGGCGACGCCGATGGCGCCCATCGATTCGACTTCATCCATCTCGCCATCGCCGCAGAATACCCAGACCTTGCGGTTATCGGTTTTTGCGATTTCGCGTGCTTGCAGGTATTTAAGGAAGCGTGCCTGATAAATCGCCATCAATGGGCCGAGGCCCATTGACACCGTCGGGAACTGCCAGAAATCCGGCATCAGTTTTGGATGCGGATACGAGGACAAACCCTTGCCATCCACTTCACGACGGAAGTTGATCAATTGTTCTTCGCTCAAGCGACCTTCGAGGAAGGCACGAGCATAAACGCCAGGCGACGAGTGGCCCTGGATATATAACAGGTCACCACCGTGATCTTCGGTAGGGGCGTGCCAGAAATGGTTAAAGCCGGTGCCCAGCATATTTGCGAGTGACGCAAAGCTGGAGATATGACCACCCAGGTCACCGTCAACGCGGTTGGCCTTGACGACCATGGCCATCGCATTCCAGCGCATCCACGAACGCAGGCGTTCTTCGTATTCCTGGTTGCCCGGCGAGTTGTCGCCCATGTCGGCAGGGATGGTATTTACATATGCAGTGGTGCTGGAGAATGGAATTTGCGCGCCACGACGACGGGCCAGATCAATCAGGCGCTCCATCAGGTAATGAGCGCGGTCAGGGCCCTCGTTTTCGATCACTGCTTCGAGTGCATCCAGCCACTCTTGCGTTTCCATTACATCTGGGTCGTTGGCGGCTTGCGCCAATACCTGGTCGATTTGGGCTGACATCGTTTGTCTCCTGATTGATCTTTAATGCCGTTTTTTGTAAAAACGGGCGTCATTTTTAAAACTGATAACACATATAGTCCTGCAGATTGCGCCGAGTTTAACAGCTGTTTTTATTATTTTCAAATGGCGATATCATTTACCATAATGCGAAATTATGTCGCAAAGCAGCATTTTTAAAGGCTTTTAGCCCATTTTGAAAAATCGGATCAAGCTGCAAATCATGTCTTGAGCATAATAGCTTACGACTTTCTTACAAGGCTCAATCCGCTGCGTTTACATGCCCTGCTTTTCAGTCCCTTATAATCAGTCTTTCTGCTTAGTTACATTCTTACTCACCTTCTTAATCACTTTATCCATTCATGAGCGCACAAATCATTGACGGCAATTTGCTTTCCCAACAACTTCGCCAGGACGTGGCAGCCCGTGCCGCCGCGCTAACGGTCAAAGGCAATCAACCAGGCCTGGCTGTGATTCTGGTGGGCGCCGATCCGGCTTCGCAGGTTTATGTGCGCAACAAGGTCAAGGCATGTGAAGACAACGGCTTGTTCTCTTTAATGGAAAAATACGAAGCCGATCTGACCGAAGCCGCTTTGCTGGCACGCATTGCTGCACTGAACAATGATCCGAAAATTCACGGCATTCTGGTCCAGATGCCCTTGCCTAAACATATTGATCCGACCAAAGTGATTGAAGCAATCTCGCCGCGCAAGGACGTGGATGGCTATTCGGTATTGAGCGCCGGTGAATTACTGACCGGCTTGCCGGGTTTCCGCCCATGTACGCCTTACGGCTGCATGAAGCTGATCGAAAGCACAGGTACCAAAATCGCAGGCAAACACGCGGTAGTGATAGGTCGTAGCAATACCGTAGGCAAACCGATGGCATTATTGCTCTTGCAAGCCAACGCTACCGTCACCATCTGTCATAGTGGAACCGCCGATCTCGGCTATCACACACGTCAAGCCGACATCGTCGTGGCTGCCACCGGACGCCGCAACACGCTGACCGCCGACATGATCAAACCCGGCGCCATCGTGATCGACGTCGGCATCAACCGCGATGACAACGGCAAGCTGTGTGGCGATGTCGATTTCGCTGCAGCCAAGGAAGTCGCCAGCCATATCTCGCCAGTACCGGGAGGTGTCGGCCCCATGACCATTACCATGCTTCTGGTGAACACCATAGAAGCAGCAGAGAGAGAAACCAACTGATGAATATTGCCCTGAACCCGCTGCTGGATTTTTCCGATCTTCCACAATTCGAAGCCATCAAACCTGACTACATCGGTCCTGCGATCGACAGCCTGCTGGACCAATGCCGCACTGTCGTCAAGGAACTTGAAGAACCGATTGCGCAAGTGACATGGGAAAATTTTGTCGAGCCATTGGAAAACGTCACAGAAAAACTTGGCAGGGCGTGGGGCATCGTTGGTCACTTAAACGCCGTCGTCGATACGCCTGAATTGCGTGCTGTGTATAACGAAAATCAGCCCAAGATCACTGAGTTCTGGACCGAACTGGCGCAAAACCTGACGCTGTTTACTAATTACAAGGCGCTGCAACTCGGACCTGACTACGCCGGCTATTCAGTTGCACGCAAAAAAATCATTGAAAATGCCGTGCGCGACTTCCGCCTTGGCGGTGCCGAACTCACGGAAGAGCAAAAGCCGCGCTTTGCAGAGATTCAAGAAAAGCACGCTGCGCTCACTACAAAATTTTCTGAAAATATTCTCGACGCGACCAATGAGTACGCGCTCTTCATTGAGGATGAAGCAGAACTGGCCGGCTTGCCTGATGACGCAAAGCAGGCAGCGCGTGCTGCGGCAGAAAAAGATAGCAAGAGCGGCTATAAATTCACGCTGCACTTCCCTTCTTATTTCCCTATCCTGCAATACGCGGATAAACGCAACTTGCGTGAAACGATCTATCGCGCCAATGCGACCAAGGCATCCGAGCTCGCCAATCAACCGGCCTGGGACAATACACAAAACATCGTCGACATCCTGCAATTGCGCGATGAGGAAGCCAAATTGCTAGGCTATAAAAATTACGCCGAAGTATCGTTGGTATCGAAGATGGCGCAAACGCCGGATCAAGTCATCGCCTTCCTGCAAGACCTGGCCAAGCGCGCGCGTCCATTTGCAGAAAAAGATTTGACCGAGCTGCGCAGCTTTGCGCAAAAAGAACTGGGCATAGAAAAACTGGAAGCATGGGATGTCACCTATGCCTCGGAAAAACTGCGCGAACAGCGTTATGCGTTTTCCGAACAGGAAGTGAAACAGTATTTTCCTGAACCGAAAGTCATCGCCGGTTTGTTCCGCACAATTGAAACGCTGTTCTCGGTCGCGATCAAACCCGACAGCGCACCGGTCTGGCATCCGGATGTGAAGTTCTTCCGCATCGAAAAAGATGGCACGCTAATCGGCCAGTTCTATATAGATCTGTACGCACGCCAGGGCAAACGCGGCGGCGCATGGATGGATGATGCGCGCGGTCGCCGTCGTCTCGCAGAAACCAACGGTAAGGACGGCATCCAAACGCCCGTCGCTTACCTGACATGCAACTTCACCGAACCTGCAATCGTTAATGGCAAAGCCAAACCGGCGTTGTTCACGCACGATGAAGTGATTACGTTATTCCATGAATTCGGCCACGGCTTGCATCACATGCTGACGCGCGTCGAGGAGCTTGGCGTGTCGGGTATCTCCGGCGTTGAATGGGATGCGGTTGAACTGCCATCGCAATTCATGGAAAACTTTTGCTGGGAATGGGATGTGCTGCAGCACATGACGGCGCATGCCGATACTGGTGCTGCATTACCGCGCGCGTTGTTCGACAAAATGATCGCGGCGAAAAACTTCCAGTCTGGTTTGCAAACTTTGCGCCAGGTGGAATTCTCGCTGCTCGATATGCACCTGCATTACGATTACCAGCCTGCAGGCAAGCAAAGCGTACAAGAAGTCGTCAACGCGGTACGTGCACAAGTATCAGTCATGACACCGCCGGAATTCAATCGCTTCCAGCATTCGTTCGCGCATATCTTTGCCGGTGGCTACGCGGCCGGTTACTATAGCTACAAGTGGGCTGAAGTCTTGTCCGCTGATGCCTACGGCGCGTTTGAAGAAGCCGGCAAAGCCAGCGGTAATGTCCTGTCCGGTGATACAGGCGCGCGCTTCCTGCGCGAGATTCTGGCGATGGGCGGTTCACGACCGGCAATCGATTCATTCAAGGCCTTCCGTGGTCGCGAACCAACCATAGACGCCTTGTTGCGACACAGTGGCATGGCTGCCTGAAGTAGTTAAACAATCGGCTCATTCCATATCAATGAGCCGATTGTGCAACCGAGCTGTGACACAAAAAGTTTTATGCGAGAGTGGCAGTCTGTGAGTTGTAGTGCGTGAGTTCTAATGCAATAGTTTTCTTAAAACGATACACGGGACAAAAAGATGAAGAACGGTTTGCTGCCGCTGTCGCTACTGATCACATTGCTAGTTTCGACGCATGCCCATGCCCAGCTATATAAATGGGTCGCGCCCGACGGCAAGATCACCTATAGCGACACACCACCGCCATCGTCGGCAAAAAAGGTGGAAGAAAAGTCTGTCGCTAGCGGCCCATCTACCGTCGGCCTGCCATATGAACTCGCACAGGCCGTCAAAAGCAGTCCAGTCACGCTCTATACAACTGACAAGTGCGAAGCATGTATCGACGCGCGCAACTTGCTGACGACACGCGGTGTTCCGTTCGCAGAAAAAACCGTCAACACCAATGAAGAAATCGCGCGCCTGAAACAAGTCGGCGGTGATAAAAAATTACCCTTCGCGACCATCGGCTCACAAAAACAATCCGGCTTTAATTCCGAGTTATGGGATACCGCATTGACCAGCGCCGGCTATCCGGCCACTAGCCAGTTACCGAAGACCTATCGCAACCCGACACCTGAATCAGCTGCACCGAAAGCCAAGACAGCGGAAGCCAAGGCTGCTGTAGACAGCAAGCCCGCCGCAACGCCTACCGATACCCTGCCGGCTACCGGCAATGCGCCGCCGGGTTTCCGTTTCTGAACAAAACGTTTTTATTTAAAATCAGCCTGACCTTATGACGCGTATCGACTTTCACAGCAATGTTCCAGACAAAATCCTGTACGCATGCCGACTTGCGCGCAAGGCACGCAATGCGAATTTTCAACTGGTAATTCTGGCCAAAGATAGCGCGCAACTTGCTGCACTGGATGAAGCGCTGTGGACTTTTTCCGAACATGACTTTCTGCCGCATGTGATGATCGACGATGCGCTTGCCGCACAAACGCCAATTTTGCTGACCACCGAACAGGCGATGGAATCGCCGCATCATCAAATCCTGATCAATCTGTCAGATACCCCCCCCGAACACTTCGCGCGTTTTGAACGGATGTTTGAAGTGGTCGCCGCCGACGATGGCGACAAGGCATCAGGACGCGAGCGCTACAGTTATTACAAACAGCGCGGCTATCCGCTGACCCATTTTGTAGCTGAAAACTCATGAACAAACCCACACAGGATTCCGGCATCCCGGTCCTCACGGAAGTCATCGTGGCGCCAGCGCGCATTGTCTCGCCAGCCATGTCATCAACTGCGTCGTCAGTTGAAACACCAGCTGCATCAACATCTGTTCCACCTCAGGCATCAGCGCCGCAATATAACTTCTCACCGAATCAACCTTTCGCCCCCATTCCTGCATTCCTCACTGCACCTGCCGCACCCACTGCCTCCGCTGAATATCTGGCAGACATCCCCTTACTGCAAGTCGAAATCGAAACGCCGCTGGCGCCGGTAGAACATGCACCGATTAGCGGCTGGCTGGATGAAGAATGGACGCGAATAGAGCAAAAGATAAGTGAGCGCGTGCTCACCCAATTGCTGTCACGCATTGATACTGTGCTGGAAGAACGTCTGCAGCAAGTGCTTTCCGCCAGTCTGCAACGGGCAACGGAAGAAATCAAACAAGGATTGCAGCAGACTTTAGGCGAAGTCATCAGCGACGCGGTGGCGCAAGAAATCGACAATTTGCATTTTTCAAAAAAATAAAAAATTATCGAAATAATTTGTTTTAAAAACAAAAATTATATTTTTATAGATTTTTATATAAATTTTGACGATGTTATTGAACACATAAAAAATAGATATTTTCCTACAATGAAGCCATTGTTCAACACGCATGGCTGGAGATTGTAATGAAAGTAATTGTTTTGGGTTCAGGCATCATTGGTACCGCTTCCGCATGGTTTTTAAACAAGGCGGGGCATGATGTCACCGTGATTGATCGCCAACCTGGTGCCGCACAGGAAACCAGCTTTGCCAATGGCTGCCAGATTTCCGTCTCGCACGCCGAGCCCTGGGCCAATCCTGCCGCGCCTATGAAGGTCCTGAAATGGCTGGGCAAGGAAGACGCCCCGCTTCTGTATCGCTTCCGTCCCGAATGGTTGCAGTGGAAATGGGCCATGAACTTCCTGCGTGAATGCACGCCAGGCCGTACCAATGACAATATTCGCCAAATTGTCGCCATCTGCGAATACAGTCGCCAGACTCTGGTGGGCTTGCGGGCAGAAACAGGGTTGGAATACGACAACCTGAATCGCGGCATCCTGCATTTCTATACAGAACAAAAAGAATTCGATGATTCACTGCCTGCCGCAAAACTGATGCGCGATCTCGGTTGTCCACGCGACTCCATCAGCGCAGACGAAGTGGTCCGTATCGAACCTGCATTGGCCAGCATACGCGACAAGATAGTTGGTGGCGACTTTACCGCCAATGATGAGTCGGGTGATGTCTACAAATTCACTTCCGGCCTGGCGAAAAAATCAGCTGCAGCCGGCGTCAACTTCCAGTTCAACACTACGGTCACCCGCCTGCTCACCGAAGGTGCAGGTGCCAGCGCCAAGATTACAGGTGTAGAAGTCATCAACCCGGACGGTCGCCACGAAATCCTGCGTGCCGATGCCTTTGTATTGGCGATGGGTAGTTTTTCTACCGCGTTGGCAAAACCATTGGGTATCGATTTGATGATTTATCCGGGCAAGGGATATTCGGCAACTTACAACGTGACCGATCCATCCGCCGCACCATCGGTCTCGCTGACTGACGACGGCTACAAACTGGTGGTCTCGCGCCTGGGCGATCGCTTGCGCGTGGCAGGCACTTGCGAATTGAATGGCTACACGCGTGAACTCAATACTGCGCGTTGCGAAGCGATCACGCGCCGCACACGCGAATTGTTCCCGGGTGCCTGTGATTATGACAATCCGGTGTACTGGACTGGCTTGCGCCCGTTGACGCCATCGAATGTTCCTTACATAGGCAAGACCAAGTTCAGCAATCTATTCCTGAATACCGGTCACGGTACTCTGGGCTGGACCATGGGTTGCGGTTCTGGTCGCGCAGTTGCAGAAATTATTTCCGGGCTCAAGCCGGAAGTGGATTTCAAATTCACCGGCATGGAATACAAGCCGTCGGGTCGCATCCTGACCGCGCAATCAGTACCTGCCTGAAAAATTGCTTGACCTCTATGTTCAATAAAAAGGCTGCGTGTGATTGCACGCAGCCTTTTATATCTGAAACAAACGCAGGCTTATTTTTCGATTCGAACCTGCACTGCGGCAGCCTTTTCATCAAAGGCAATCCGCGTATCGAACTTGGCGCGCTTCATTGGGAAGCGAGATTGAAAATGCCGGACATTGCCCGAACCTGAAATCGCACGCCTCACGAATTGATAGTAGGCATCCATGTCGACAACATGGACCACCAGGAAATAATCGTAATCGCCGGAAACGAAGTAACACTGCATCACTTCCGCTTCCTTGTTCATGCGCGTCTCGAATTCCACCATGCGCTCGTCCTGCTGATTCTCCAGTGACACCTCCAGAAACGCCAGCATGCCGTAGCCCAGTGCAAAAGGATCTATCATCGCCACGTCGGCCGCGATGATGCCAGCCTCACGCATGTCACGTATCCGACGCAGACAAGTGGGCTGCGAAATATGCACGGCGTCGGCCAGCGTGCGCGTCGGCGTTTGATTGTCTTTCTGCAGCATGTTCAACAGCTTGCGATCGACTTTGTCCAGAGTATGAAGTTTAGGCATAGGAATCGTGTAAATCAAAATCATGTAAATCAGGGAAAAAACGCTTTACGTCGCAATTTCTTCTGTTGTAAGGTCTTTGTCTTGAGAGGCATGCATGGCCAGTGTTGCAGCTACTCTGTACTTTTACAATCCTCAGGAGAAAATATATGCAGTTCAAGAACAGAATGATTCCGTTGGCCGGCCTGATCGCATTTGCACTCGCAGGCACTGCTTCGGCGCAGGAGCAGATTATCAAGATCGGCAGCGTCGCGCCTATCACCGGCACCGATGCACACATGGGCAAGGATAATGAAAACGGTGCCAGAATGGCGGTCGAAGATTTGAACGCCAAAGGCGTCACCATAGCCGGCAAGAAAGTGAAATTCCAGCTGCTGGCTGAAGACGATGCAGCTGATCCTAAACAGGCAACTGCCGCTGCGCAAAAACTTGTAGATGCAAAAGTAGCGGTCGTGATCGGCCATCTGAATTCAGGCACCACGATTCCTGCATCACGAATTTATTCGAATGCCGGCATTCCGCAAATTTCGCCATCGGCCACCAATCCAAAATATACGCAGCAAGGATTCAAAACCGCCTTCCGCGTGGTTGCCAATGATGCGCAATTGGGCCAGGTACTTGGTCAGTACGCCGTCAAAACACTGGGTGGAAAAAGTATCGCCGTCATCGATGACCGCACTGCTTACGGCCAAGGCGTCGCTGACGAATTCGCCAAAGGTGTCAAGGGTGCAGGCGGCAGCATCGTCGCGAGCCAGTACACCAACAACAAGGCAACCGACTTCAACGCCATCCTGACCTCGATCAAGTCCAAGAAACCCGACATCATTTTCTTTGGCGGCATGGATGCGGTTGGCGGCCCGATGATGCGTCAGATGAAGCAGCTCGGCATTGCTGCCAAGTTCATGGGCGGCGATGGTATCTGTACCGGCTCCCTGCCGGGTCTGGCAGGCGATGCGCTGGGTGACAATCAAGTTATCTGCGCTGAAGCTGGCGGTGTTCCTGAAGCGCGCAGAAAAGGTGTGGAAGACTTCCGCGCTGCTTACAAAAAACGCTTTGGTGTTGACGTGGTCTACACCGCGGCTTATGCCTACGATGCAACTTTCGCCGCAGTCGAAGCCATGAAAAAAGCCGGCTCGACCGAACCTGCAAAATTCTTGCCTGAACTGGCGAAGATTAACTATCCAGGCATCACCGGCGCGATTGCTTTCGATGGCAAAGGTGACATCAAGGACGGCACGCTGACACTCTATACGTTCAAGGGTGGCAAACGCGAACTAGTGGCTGTTACCAAATAAATTCGTTCACGTTTCATTTACGTTTCATGCAAGCCTCGCGCTAAAACCGCGAGGCTTTTTTATTGCTGCAGTAAATCAAATAATGTGTAGATCAAATAATTTGCTGAAGAAGCAATTTGAAGAGACAAAAATAAAGCGCTCCGAAGAGCGCTTTATTTTTGAGCTAATGCGGATGCAGTATCAAATTTACTAGAACGTCGCCGGAGAATTAACCCACAAGACCTTGGCGACCACATCGCCAACATTGCTATAACCATGCGGCACATTACTGGCAAACGTAAACACGTCACCCGGGCCGATGATATAACTGTCCTCGCCCAAACGCAGTTCCAGCATACCTTCCAGTACATAACCAACTTCTTCACCGACATGCTCGATCTGGCCATCACTGGCTGCACCCGGTTCCACTATATGTATATTCGCCTGCAACAAACCGCCGCGCGTCGGCAATACCAAACGCTCCATCGAGATGCCACCAGTCTTGATGACAGGTCGCTCGCCTAACCGCAGCACCGGCCCTACTGCCGGCATTTCTTCCGACATCAAAGTCGAAATATTGGTATCCAATGCCATCGCCAGTCTGTGCAACATCGCCAGTGATGGCGTCGCCGTGCCGCGTTCAATCTTGGATACCAGGCTTTCTGAACATGCTGCTTTTTGCGACAACTGCATCAAGGTCATGCCTGCCACCAGACGGGTATGCCGCAGCCGCACACCCAGTCCGGAAACGGATGCCTTTTTTTCGGCAGCTTCGGTGCTTGAGACAGGATGGCGTTTCATCTGCAATTTCTCTATTCGTTAAAAAACTGGTGCGAACTTTCAGCGCTGCTATCGATTTGCCAGTTCGACCACTGTGTATGCGAGGGCTTGCACGCCCAGATATAAATCTTCAGGCGCGGTTTCCTCGGCGGCATTGTGACTGATTCCACCCTTACTTGGCACAAAAATCATCGCCGTCGGGCAATGCTCGGCCAGATACATGGCATCGTGAAATGCACCTGAGGTCAATCTTTGCGGTTCACCACGTCCGGCCAGATGACCGGCCCGGACGCACGCGCGTTCGATCAAACTCAACATATCAGCCGGAAAATGGGTAGGCGGACGCGAGAAAAAACACTCGTAGGAAATATTGCCGCGCCATTGATAAGCAGTAGTGATCTTGGTCAAGTACAACTCGAAGCGCGCAAGCACTTCGGCATCGACACAACGCACATCGATCGTGAATTCTACTTTGCCGGGTATCGTGTTCACCGAATTCGGGCCTACCTGCCAACGTCCCAGCGTCAACCGCAAATTACTGGCGGCTTCTTTGGCAACATACACATACAACTGCTGCGCGATAGCAACAGCAGCCATCATCGCATCGCTCCGTTCATCCATAGGCGTGGTGCCGGCATGCGCCGCCATGCCTGTACATTCCACCTTGTACCAGCGCACACTCTGGATACCGGTCACAACACCGAGCGCGGCATGCGCGCGTTCCAGAACCGGGCCTTGTTCTATGTGCAGTTCGACACAGGATGCTATCGGCAGTGCAAGCGCTCTGCGCGTGACGTCGGCAGACGCCAGCAATGCCACATCGACCGCATCGCCAAATGTGATGTTGTCTCCATCACGCACTTCACGATACGCTGGCAAACGCGACGGATCGACAAAAGCGCTGGAACCCATCGCACCGGGACCGAAGCGACTACCCTCTTCATTCGTCCACGCGACCACTTCAATCGCGCGACGGGTCGTAATACCGGCATCGTTCAACGCGGCGATTACTTCCAGCCCCGCCAACACGCCATACGCACCATCCAGCTTGCCACCCACCGGTTGCGTATCGGCATGGCTGCCGGTCAGCACCGACGGCAAGTCGGTAGTGCCAGGTCTACGGAAAAATAAATTCGCACATTCATCGGTCTCTACTACGCAACCTAAGGCACGGGCGGTATCAATAAGATGGCGACGTGCATCCAGATCAATTTGCGTCAAGGTCTCGCGCGCCACGCCGCCATCGTCGCGGCCACCGAAAGCTGCCAGCGCCGCGATTGCATTCTGCAAGCGCTGGTTATTGATACTGTCCTGTGCCTTCTCGGCTGCAGAAGTTGATGCATCCTGTATTGGTTGAGTCATCATGATGTCCTGTTCAGTTGTGCGACGCGAAAACGCGTTCGAGTAAATTTGCTGCCGACAGTGCGCGTGCATCACCCCAGCGCGGACCAGTCAAAGTCACACCCAGCGGCATGCCGCCCGGGCCATTTCCCAAGGGAACGTGCACGCAAGGATTGCCAAGCAGCGACCACATGCGATTGAAAATTGGATCACCGGTAGCGGCGAGTCCTGCGGGTGCCTCCCCCTCGGTACTTGGAGAAAGCAGGATATCCACCTTGTCGAACACCACAGCGACCATCTGGCGAGATGCCGCCGCCAGAGCCTGAGCCGCCACATACGACGTCCCATCGATGGTCTTACCTGCTTGCAGCAAAGCGGCAAAAGCATCGCTAAAGCCTTCGGGATGCGTGCGTGCTTCTGGCGCAAATGCAGCGGCGGCCTCATAACCCATGATGCGAATTTGCGCATGGGTGAGTCCCCCGCAAGGTGCAGGCAAATCGACGTCGCTGATGACCGCGCCGGCGTGCTCCAGCAAGCGTGCGGCTTGTTCCAGCATGGCGCGCGCGCCGTCGCTTGCGCGATCCCAATGCGGCGTACGGCATATACCGATACGCAATGTTGACGGCACCGCATCTGTATTCAAACCGTCAGATAAAGGCAGTCGCGCCAGTGCGCCTACGAAAAAAGCTGCGTCACCCACACTGCGTGTCAACACGCCTACCGTATCCAGACTCGGCGACAGCGATTTGATTCCCGCCAGTGACAAAGTGCCATAAGTCGGTTTGTAACCGACCACGCCGCAATACGCAGCGGGCCGAATAATCGAACCCGCAGTTTGCGTGGCGAATGCCGCAGGCACCATACCGCAAGCAACTGCAGCCGCAGAACCGCTGGATGATCCGCCAGGCGTATGGTCGCCAATCCCACGCGGATTGCGCGTGGGCCCGGGACGGAAAGTGGCGAACTCGGTCGTCACGGTTTTACCCATGACGACGGCACCGGCACTGCGTATGGCGGCAACACACGCGGCGTCAAGCACGGGCCGATGATTTTCATATATCGGCGAGCCGTAGGTAGTCGGCATATCTGCCGTATCCATCAAATCCTTGACCCCGACGGGCAAGCCGTACAGCAAACCCTCATGTACGCGGGCATCCAGTTGACGCGCCTGTGCTATGACTTGCGCAGCATCGAAGTATTGCCACGCGTGAACCGAAGGTTCCAGTTCTTCGATGCGCGCGATGCCGGCACGTGCGACTGTTTCTACTGATATCTCACGGCGCGCAATACATGCCGCCAATTTCTTCAAGGACAAGGTAGCGTAATCTTTCAAGTAACTTCCCCTGTTCAACCGAAGTAAGCGGACCGTACATCGTCATTGCTGGCCAATGCTTCAGCCGTGCCTTGCGCCATGACGCGGCCCTGCGACAATACGTAACCATAGTGTGAAATCGCCAGCGTCTGGCGCGCGTTCTGCTCCACCAGCAGCACCGTGATGCCCATCGCGTTGATCTGCTTGATGACCTTGAAATTTTCTTTGACGTAGAGCGGCGACAAACCCAGCGAAGGCTCATCGATCACCAGCAATTTCGGCTCCGCCATCAAGCCGCGCCCTATAGATACCATCGCCTGCTCGCCGCCCGACATGGTGCCGGCCAACTGGGCCGCCCTTTCCTTGAGGCGCGGGAAAATTTCATAAACACGTGCCAGGCGCTGCGCCACGACAGACTTGTCAGTGACAAGAAAGGCACCCAAGGCCAGATTTTCAGCCACGCTCATGCGCGGAAAAACCTTGCGGCCTTCGGGTATGCAAGAGATGCCGCTGGCAATAATTGCATGGGTTTTTTCTCCGGCCAGATTGCGCCCATTCCACAGGATTTCGCCCTGGCGCGGCGGCGTCAGGCCCAGGATAGAGCGTATCAGCGTGCTCTTGCCGGCACCGTTGGCACCGAGGATGCAGGTGATTTTTCCAGGTGCCACGTCGATAGATACATCGTGCAATACATTTACCTTGTCGTAACCGGTAGTCAGTCCTTTGACGCTTAAGTTACTCATTCGTCTTCTCCCAGATAAGCAGCCTGCACATTCGGGTCGGCAGTGATTTCCGCGTAAGTACCCTCGGCAATTTTTTTGCCGTAGTTGAAAACGATGCAGCGATCGGTAATGCGTTTGATCACATTCATTTCATGTTCGATCAACACCACGGTCAGATTCGACAGCTTGCCGCGTACTTGCAGGATGTCATCCATCAGCGCTTCGGTTTCATCGTGCGTCATGCCGGCCGATGGTTCGTCGAGCAGCAACAGGCGCGGTTCGCTCAACAAGGCGCGACAGACTTCAATGCGGCGTCTATCGATCATGGTGAAGGTTTCCACCGGCTCGAACATGCGCGCCACCAGCGGTGGACTGAAGATATTCAGCAATGCTTCAACCTTGGCGACATAGGCGTCGTACTCGGCACGGAAGGCCTTGCGACGAAACAGATTGAAGAACAGGCCGTGCTGCATGTGCTGATAATCACCGATGACGATGTTGTCGAACACCGTCAAGGGCAGCGACAGACGCGAACGCTGGAAGGTACGCGCGACGCCGCTGCGATAGATTTCCTGCGGCGTCTGGCCTATTACTTCGCGCCCCTGATACGCGATGCTGCCGCTGCTGGCCTTGTACAAGCCGGTCAGCACATTGAAAAAAGTCGTCTTGCCGGAGCCGTTGGGGCCCAGCAGTCCCAGCACTTCGCCTTCAACTATGTGCAGATTCAATTGATCGAGTGCGGTCAGACCGCCGAAACGCATGGTGACATCGTGCGCAGTCACCAGGATGTTCGCGCTTGTAGCGGCGATGCTGGCTGCCTGGATTGCTGGATTCGTTTCTGAACTCATGATTGCGCTCATGGGGCCACCTTCCGGGAAAAGAAGAGTCGTGTTTTGCGCGGCAACAGACCATCCGGACGGAACAGCAAGATGGCAATCACCAGACCCGCGTACAACAGGACCCGATACTCTTGAATGAACTGCAGTTTTTCCGGCAGCATCATGACGATGATCGCGGCCGGAATCAGACCGATGACATTACCGAGGCCGCCCAGAATCGTGATCGACAAGAGCAATAGCGAATCGGCAAACGTGAAGTTGTTCGGCGCGATAAAGCCGACCATCATGGCGTAAATACTGCCCGCCACGCCAGCGAACAAGTTGCCGAGCGTGAAGGCAATCACTTTCCAGCGCACGATATGCAGACCGAAGGTAGATGCTGCGGTTTCATCGGTACGTACCACGTCCATGCTCAAACCTACCCACGAACGTTCCAATGCCTTGATCAACACAAAAGCACAGACGAATAGCAGCAAGCTCAACAACACGTAGTTCACATAAAAGGAAAATTCGACACCGAACAAAGTGAAGTTTTCGTTGAAGGCGTGGCCAAATAAAGTCATGCCTGGCACTTGCAAACCTTGCGGGCCACCGAGTACGTCATTCACCTCAATGAAGGTTTTGAAGAGGATGCCGAATGCAATCGTGACCAGTGCTGCATAGTGTCCACGTGTGCGCAGCACCGGCCAGATCAGGATGGAACCGATGATCGCGGTAACTATCCCGGCGATGGCGATATTCACCAGCGATGGCAAGCCGGTATGCGCGGCCAACACTGCGGTGGTGTAACTACCGATACCGAAGAAAGCGGCGCCGGAAAAATTACTCACGCCGGAAAAACCAAACTGCAATGTCAAACCCATGCAGGCAACCGCATACAAGAGCACGCCGCCTATCATCAGCAACACAAAGTGACTATCGTAGAACGCTGCCACTAATGACAATGCGGCCAACAATGACCAGACACGCGCCAGACCGGGACGGCTGGTCGCCGCCTGTTCTATGCGCTTTACCGTACCCAGTTTTTTGCCCAGCAAAGTCAACATCAAGGCCAAGACGATCAATCCACCGACCGCCAGTTCCGACTCTGCATGCAGGAAGAGCCACATGTAGAAACTGATGCCCAGCGTCGCAAGGGTCAGCACCAGCGCTGCTGATTTTTTATTCAATTCAATGTCTTTCATATCAGACCCGTTCGCTAGATTTTTCGGCTATCAGCCCGGTTGGTTTCCAGGCCATCAACATAATGACAACTGCAAATGCGAAGACATCCTTGTAAGCACTCGGGATATTCGGAATCAATGCGGGCAAGGTCGCGCTGCCCAGCACCTGCAGGCCGGCGAACAGGAAGCCGCCGATGATTGCGCCGTAAATATTGCCCAGACCACCAAGGATTGCGGCTGCAAAGCCGATCACGCCCAGCAACAAACCTACGTTGAAGTTAATCTCGTTGTAATACAGGCCATTCATGACACCAGCCAGTGCAGCCATTGCCGAACCTAGGGCGAAGGTCAGCAACACCACTGCTTCAAAGTTGATACCCATCAGCCTTGCGGTTTCACCATCCTGCGCGACGGCACGGATTGCCATGCCGAGGCGAGTGCGTGTAATTAAAAAGTGCACGCCTGCGATGACAGCCAGGCCGCTCAGTAAAAGAATCACATTGTCTGCGCGCAAGGCAAAGCCGCCGATATCGATGGAACCTGTAGGCAGCAGCGCAGGAAATGGCTGCGAATTCGAGCCGTCCGGGTAGAACAAGCGCACTGCTTCGCGCATGACCGTACCCAGCATCAGCGTCGCTAGCAGGGTATTCAGCGCCGGCGCTTTACGCAGCGGCAACACCAGCCATTTGGCAATCGCGGCACCCAGCAATCCGGTCACAAATACTGCGGCCAGCACGACTGCCAGCAAGCGTATCCAGGGAGAGCCTATGTCCAGCATCAGTACCCCGGTTGAGGCGGCAAGACCGGCAAACGCGCCGACCATCAACGTATCGCCATGCGAAAACTTGATGACATCCAGCACACCAAAAAACAAGGTAAAACCGACCGCGACCATGGCGTAAATCATGCCTAGCATCAGTCCGTTAAATATATATTGGCCGACTACACTCATCGCTCTCTCCGTTTGTATCCAATCAGGCTGCAGGCCGGACGCTCGTCTGGCCTGCAACTTCGTACTTACTTCACTTCAGCTTTACTTGCCGGCTAATTTGCGCTTGCCGCTGGCATAGAGGCTGTCTTCCCAGATCACCCATTTGCCATCCTGGACCACGTACTTGGTGACCAGCGGCACGATGTTTTGACGGTGATCATCGAAAGTCACTTTGCCGATCAAGGTATCGACGTCCTTGGTTTTGTTCAGTGCATCGCGAACTTTCTTGCGATCCGGGCCGACTTTTTCCACTGCGTCCATGATCAAATTGGCGGCTGCATAGGAGAACGTGCCGTAAGCTTCAGGCGGTTCGCTATACTTTTGCTTTTGATATTGGGCAGTGAAGAACAAGCCGCCTGGAATTTTTTCCCATGGTGCGCCTTCGAGGAATGCCAGCGACCCTTCAGCCACCTTCTCACCTACACCCGTAATGTAAGCGTCCGACTTGATGCCCGAGGTACCTTCAAACTGTGCCTTGATACCCAGCTTTTCCATTTGTGTACGGATACGTACGCCCAGTGGTGTCAGGCCACCGAAATAGACAACATCCGGTTTCAATTCACGTATTTTGGTCAGCTCGGTGCTGAAATCCTGCTGATCCGCAGTCACGCCAAATGTACCCAGCACTGTCGCGCCATTCTTTTTCAGGTATTCGGAAAAATACTTGTTATGGCCTTTGCCGTAGTCTGTGGTGTCGTGAATGATGGCGAATTTCTTGTAACCCTGTGCCGCCATGAAGTTGGCAGCCACTTCGCTCTGGTTAATCATCGTGCCGTTAACGCGATGTACTTCCTTGAAGTCATTACCGTAAGTAATTTCAGGCAGCACCGCGCCCCAGACGATAACCGGCAAACCGAAGCGGTTGTACACACCGACCGTACCCATCGCGACTGCGGAGCAGAAATGCGTCACACCGGCAATGATGTTTTTATCAGCTGCGATTTTGGTCGCGACCTGTACGCCTACATTCGGGCGACACTCATCATCCTGTACGACCAACTCATAGGTGTATTTCGCTTTCGGATCGGCATTGCGGAGTCGCACCGCCAGATCCGCAGAATTGCGTCCACCCAAACCGATGGAAGACGTGCCGCCAGTCAGCGGGCCTACAAACGCGATCTTCACAACATCTTTGGCAGATGCCGGCGTTCCCAGCAAGCTCATGCCCACGGCGGCACACAGTGCAGCTGTCTTTAATACTGTCTTGGTATTAACCACATTTATCCCCTTTAAAATGGATGGACTGTAACAATTCAAGTTACTTGAATATTAATATCAGCAAAAATCTCATAATTCAAGTAGCTGGAATTATGTGCAGCAAAAACCATACCAATCGGAATTCAGGCAATTCCACGTAAATCGGCGCCCAGTTGGTGCAGGAAGCGTTCCTTCATCACCCATTCAGGGGCAAGCAGAGTCGATGGCATCGAACTGGCGCATAGATGCACTGATTCTGGGTTATTAAAATGAAATCGCAGAACGTATGTAAAACGCCACACGTAGCCTATTAAAAATAGAACAAGGCTGGAAGTCGATCTGTATGGACGAAAAAAAAGCGCTCCGAAGAGCGCTTTTTTATTTTGCGTCACTTATTTTAAAGTCAGCATCCATTTAACCAGGGTGCGCGCTTCCGCTTCGCTTACCTGACCATTGGCTGGCATAGGGACAGTGCCCCAGACACCACTACCGCCCTTCAGCACTTTTTGCACCAGTTTGTCTTCTGCACCTTTTTGACTGGCATATTTGGCGCCAATATCCTTGAATGCCGGACCCAGCACCTTATTGTTCACTGAATGGCAAGCCATGCAGTTTTTTGCTTTTGCCAGATCGGCATTGGCCAGCGCACCATTCGATACACCTGCAACCAGAAACAAACCCAACAACAAAGTACGCTTCATGCTTTTCTCCACTATATTGATCGGCGCCATTCTACCGCTTTTGCTGCACACGAAAGCTGCCCTGCAATCATACAACGCGAATCCTACAGCACCGTTGACGACAGCAATTGACCGTTACACATTTTCACAATATGCTGGCCCGAAAAAGGAGAAGTCATGCCGCTCATCATCGTTATCGTATTGCTATCGGCTTTAAAATATTTTGAAGTCGGCCCACTCGAAAATCTATCGTGGTGGTGGATAGCGGGCTTGTTTGCCGTTGCCTTCCTCTGGTTTGAATTTTTCGAGCACATGCTGGGTCGCGACAAGCGACAGGCGCATGAACAACTGGAAAAAGCGCGCAAGGAACGTGTGAAAAAAACATTCAAATAGCGCTTTTACATCAAAAATTATTATTTGGATTTATTAGCGAGGCAATGCGAACGTGTTTGATCCTCAAGCGCCGTGCCTCTTGCATTTGCCAAAGACTTGTCAAAATAAACGGCATTGATCGCATCCTTCTTTTCCTGCGGAGAAATCCCTTTAACACCGCGCATCAGCTCCAGCGTTTTTTCAGGTGACATCCCCTGATCACGCCATGCTGCAATTGATTTGACCATGGATGCATAACTAAAACAGTAAGATTGCTGGTCGATTTTTGTATTAGCTTGAGCCGTAGCAGAGGCAAGTACGAGCACTAATGTGGCGATGATGGTTTTCATGGGTTCCCTTGGTTCGGTAAGCCACTATACAGACATCACAGCACTACACCAACTTGATTAAAACCAATGAAATTATCCGCCGCCATCCCTATCATTCGAATTTTTTCCGTAGACAAAGCGAAAGAGTTTTATCTGGATTTTCTCGGATTCACGCTGGACTGGGAGCATCGCTTCGGCGAAGATTTCCCCTTGTATGCGCAAGTCACACGCTCGGGACTGACTCTGCATTTGAGCGAGCATCATGGTGACGCGACGCCTGGTTCCGGCATATTCATTCCTGTAGAAGATATAGTTGCGCTGCATAAGGAACTTCACGCGAAAGATTACAGGTACGCCAAACCAAGCATCGAAACCGTCGACTGGGGACGTCTGTTGCAAATCATGGATCCGTTTGGTAATCGTCTACGTTTCTGTGAAACTTCGGAAGATTGATAGTCAACTGCGCCAAGACTGCGGCCCGCGCGCTTCTCTTGCGGTGAGTCAAACCAGGCAAACGATACAAATAGAAAAATAGAACATGAATAGAAACAAGTTTTCGACTGAAGAAATTGCGGCAGTCTATAAAGCGATTTGCGAACGTCGCGATATGCGGCATTTTGTGTCGGCTCCGCTGGAAGAAGGTCAATTGCAACGCTTCGTACAGGCTGCGCATATGGCACCGAGTGTCGGCCTGATGCAGCCTTGGCGCTTCATACGTATCACCGATATGTCATTGCGTACCGCGATTCAGCAACATGTGGAGCAGGAGCGCATTGCCACAGCAGATGCGCTGGGTGAACGTTCCAGCGAATTTATGCGACTGAAAGTAGAAGGCATACTGACGTGCGCGGAAGTGCTGGTTGTCGGCTTGATCGAAAATCGGGAAAAATACATTTTTGGACGCCGTACCATACCCGAAATGGATCTGGCCTCGGCGAGTTGCGCAATACAGAATATGTGGCTGGCAGCCAGAGCGGAAGGTATAGGTCTTGGATGGGTATCTCTGTTCGATCCGAAAATACTGCGCGAACTATGCGGCATGCCCAGCGACAGCCAACCCATTGCGGTCCTGTGCTTAGGTCACGTACAAGATTTTTATCCCGCACCCATGCTGGAAATCGAGGCATGGGACAATAGAAAAGCAGTCGGCGAAGTCTTGTATGAAAACACCTGGATAACTAAAGAACCATGATCACCACTGATACAGCGATGTGATTTTAGATCACATACGAAATCGGGTGGCCGGCACAATTGTTTCAGCGATCTGTCACGTCGCTTTGCTTGTTCGCGCTACGTCGATCCTCTTTTCTTCTGCATACATAATCACCTCTTCTATCGTTGTGCACGAGTTGAGTCGAGCGACGTGCCTTGTTCAACACTTGCCCCACATACTGAATATCTGTCTCGATCAAGGAAATCCTTTTCACCTTTTCCTCCGAAACAGCCAGATCAACAAGCGAGCGAAGCGCGTTGATATACAACTGCCGATTGTGAACCTTCAAATTACAAAAGGCAGTTGCCAACTCTATAATTGCATTCTCTGTGCGGTTCATGATCGGACCTACAAGTGATTAAATTAAAAACCGTGTCCAACGCTTGATCTGGCGCTTTGCAGTTCCGCAGCCATCACTCATTTATCTCTATTCGAGTGAGCGATCGAGAAGACTTCTGTCACGCATCAACTAACGGATTCCCGCCTCATGCAGTTTCTGTAGTTGCTGCGCTGTCAGCGCACTGTCAGTACGTTTTTGCGCCTCTAGATAATTTTCGAACATTTGCTTTTGCAGATTACCTTTCATTTCATATGCTTTGCGGGCTGCCTGCTCATCCAGTTTTCCGTCGCGATAAAAATTACCGGATTGAAAATTCTGCTCATGCATTTTTTCCATCAGCGTCCACTGCTTTTGACGAAAGTCCCTTTGAATATTGATGATCTTGTTACGCTGCTCCTCTGTCAGATCCGGAATGTTGTATCCCCAACGGCCAGACCCATATCCTCCCATCATCCCCAAGCCATCGCAGCCCATCTGTCCCGGAGCGACACCCATCATGCCCGGTCCCATGCCGGGGCCACCTGGATGGGGCTGCATCCCTGCAGGCTGGGACCAAACCGACGCAGTCGACAGCAGACTAGAAACGAAAATTATCCAGGTTCGCTTGTTCATGAATTGAGCTCCATAGGCTTAAAAATCCGCTCGCCACAAACAATGTAGCAACAGATAATTTTTGTTATTGAAGTTTGATTTGGTCAAACGACACGATCGATCAACTTGTTTTTTTAACTATATTGTGAAAATTGAAATAAACAAGCTGAGTTTCGTGATCTCGGTTGATCCAGATCATTGCTCTGCAAGCGACGCAGGATCGCAGTGCACCTACGGCGAGGCGAACAAACATTTTTCGGGTTATTTTTTAGGCCAGGCATGAAATATTAGCGCTCGCCGAAGGAAGCAACGTGCAATAGAGAGACTGCACGGCATGCTCTGCACGAAGGGCGAATCAGTTTCATCCATATGCAAAACTCCGTATGCACCGGACAATGCTGCGTCATGGCTGGGCACGGGCAAGCAATCCCATACATGCAGATTTTTGGATAACAGACGTAGGTGAAGAACGTACGCAAAAAAAAGCCGGATAAGAATCCGGCTTTTTTATATATTCATATTCAGCTTCTTAATAGCATCAGCCGGTAACTGCACCTTTGCTTGCAGTCGATGCCAGCGCTGCATATTTGGCCAGCACGCCGCGTGTATAACGCGGTGCAGGTTGCTTCCAGTTGGCGCGACGACGGGCGATTTCTTCTTCCGGCACGTTCAACTGGATCAAGAGTTTATGCGCATCGATGGTGACCGAATCGCCTTCTTCAACCAGACCGATCAGGCCGCCCACGAATGCTTCCGGCGACACGTGACCAACCACCATACCCCAGGTACCGCCTGAAAAACGGCCGTCGGTAATCAAGCCGACTGATTCACCCAAGCCCTGGCCGACCAGTGCCGAGGTTGGTGCCAGCATTTCCGGCATGCCTGGACCACCTTTTGGTCCGAGGTAACGCAAGACCAGCACATCGCCAGCCTTGATTTTTTCCGCCATGATCGCGTCCATTGCCGAGTATTCGTCATCGAATACGCGTGCCGGTCCGGTGATCACAGGATTTTTCAGGCCGGTGATTTTTGCAACGCAACCTTCAGGCGACAGATTGCCTTTCAGGATCGCCAGGTGACCTTGCGCGTACAAGGCCTTGTCGATGGTGTGGATCACATCCTGGTCTGCACGCGGCACCGATGGAATGTCTGCCAGCGCTTCTGCGACAGTTTGACCGGTGATCGTCATGCAATCGCCGTGCAACAAGCCTGCATCCAGCAACACTTTCATCACTTGCGGAATACCACCCGCCTTATGCAGATCGGTTGCCACGTATTTACCGGATGGTTTCAGATCGCAGATGACCGGCACTTTTTGACGCATGCGTTCAAAGTCGTCGATGGTCCAGTCGATTTCCGCTGCATGGGCAATCGCCAGGAAGTGCAACACGGCATTGGTCGAACCGCCGGTTGCCATGATGACGGCTACTGCGTTTTCGATTGCCTTGCGGGTCACGATGTCGCGCGGTTTCAAATCGTTCTTGATGGCTTCTATCAGCACGCGTGCGGATTCTGCAGCGGAGCCGACTTTTTCATCGTCAGGATTGGCCATGGTCGATGAGTATGGCAGGGCCAGACCCAACGCTTCGAACGAAGATGACATGGTGTTCGCCGTGTACATGCCGCCGCAGGAGCCGGACGATGGGCAGGCATTGCGTTCAATGCCGTCGAAGTCTTCTTGCGACATGCGGCCGGCAGTGAATTCACCAACCGCTTCAAATGCGGAAACGATGGTCAGGTCCTTGCCTTTCCAGTTGCCCGGCTTGATGGTGCCACCGTAGACATAAATACTTGGCACGTTGGTGCGCAACATGGCGATCATGCCGCCTGGCATATTCTTGTCGCAGCCGCCGATGACGAGCACGCCATCCATCCACTGGCCGTTGACGGCGGTTTCGATACAGTCGGCAATGACTTCGCGCGAAATCAGCGAATACTTCATGCCTTCGGTACCCATCGACATACCGTCGGAAATCGTCGGCGTACCGAACACTTGCGGATTACCACCGGCATCCTTGACTGTCTTGATTGCGATATCAGCCAGTTTTTGCAAGCCGGAATTACATGGCGTAATCGTCGAGTGACCGTTGGCGATACCGACCATAGGCTTGTCGAAATCGGCCTTTTCGTAACCCATGGCGTAATACATGGAACGGTTAGGACTGCGGGACACGCCTTGCGTGATGTTTTTCGAGCGGCGATTGAATGCCATGATGACTCCAGAATAAAAAACAAATCGGTAGGTCGTCGCAACTTAGATAAAGAGGCTGCGACGATTGCCTGCCCGGTAACAGGGCAAATCCTTGAAAAGAGCGCCTAGATTGCCTTGCGTTAGGCTATGTGTCAAATATATGATTCCATCATGATTAATATGTATAAAATATTGATTGATGGTAAATTTATGGCTTGCTCATAGCGATCTATTTATCAGGATCGACGATTACCTTGTATGACTATTTAAGCTACTGCTTTAGCCCTCGTAAGCCATGAATATAGAACTTCGACAGTTGCGCTACTTTGTCACCGTCGCCGAGGAAATGCATTTCGGCCGCGCCGCAATTCGGCTGCACATGACGCAACCACCGCTGTCGCAGACGATACAGTCTCTGGAGTCTATGCTGGGCGTGCAACTCTTTCGCCGCACCAGTCGCAGCGTCGCACTCACACCAGCCGGCGTTGCGCTATTGCCGGAAGCGCAACGCATCCTGCAACAAACGGCTGCGTTGCCTGACCTTATGCGCCGCGCAACCTCGGGCGCGTCCGGGCGTTTATCACTGGCTTTTGTCTCGACTGCCGATTACAGTGTGCTACCACCTTTCCTGCGCGAATTCCGCGAATCGTATCCCGGGGTCGAGATCGATTTGCGCGAAGCGACGACCGACGTGCAGCTGGACGATCTGATGCAAGGTCGCATAGACGTAGGCCTGTTGATCCCGCCGATACCAGACAAGGCCAAATTGCAACTGGATTATTTACCGGTGCTGTCGGAACCTTTGATTCTGGCTGTACCTAAGGGATTGAAGGCGCTGCGCGGCAAGCAGAGCGTGGCCCTTCAGGCACTGGCTGACTTACCGCTGATCATTTTCCCGCGACGTATTGCTCCCGCCTTCCACGATGCGATTCTGGCTTGCTATCGCGATGCCGGCCTGACGCCGCATATCGGGCAGGAAGCAATCCAGATGCAAACCATCATAGGTTTGGTGTCGGCAGGCATGGGTATCGCGCTTGTGCCACAATCCGTATCAAATTTAAAACGGCCTGGCGTCGACTACAAACCGCTGGCGAATAAAACGCCACTGGTCGAAACCGGCCTTGCATGGCGACGCGATAATGCGTCACCGGTGCTGAATGCTTTTCTTGAATTGTTGCGAAAGAAATAGATTATGTGGATACACCCTATGCCCGATCCGATTGCACTCTCAATCGGCCCACTTGCGATACGCTGGTACGGCTTGATGTACCTTGCCGCCTTTGCACAATTCATCTGGCTGGCACGCATACGCATCAAGCAACCGCACATTGCCGGCGCCGGCTGGAAGAAGGAAGACATCGATGACATGCTGTTCTACGGCGTGATCGGTGTCATCGTCGGCGGTCGTCTGGGCGAAGTGTTGTTCTACGATCCGGCTTACTACTTCTCGAACGTGCTGGAAATCTTCAAGGTATGGAAAGGTGGCATGTCCTTCCACGGCGGCTTCCTCGGCGTGCTGCTTGCGATGAGCATCTGGGCGCGCAAGCAGGGCCGCAATGTACTCGACGTATGGGATTTCATCGCACCCATGGTGCCGCTAGGTTATGCGTTTGGTCGCCTCGGCAATTTCATCAATGCCGAATTGCCGGGCCGTATTGCCGATGCAACGCTGCCGTGGGCAATGATCTGGCCGAATGTCGATAACCTGCCGCGTCATCCATCACCGCTGTATCAGGCGCTAGTCGATGGCTTGCTCATGTTCATCCTGCTGTGGATCTTCTCGCGCAAACCGCGTCCGCGCATGGCGGTCGGTGGCATGTTCGCGCTGTTGTACGGTTCGGCACGCTTCTTCACTGAATACTTCCGTACACCGGATTACGAAGTGCACTTCGCCGGCATCACAATTTCTGCCGGACAGATGTTGTCCGTGCCACTCATTATCCTGGGTATCGTCATGCTGTTTCTTGCCTATCGTAATCAACCTGGAAATCAATCCAGCAATCCAGCCAAGAAAGCTGCATGAGGATGCAGGCAGGGATACAAATCGGCAAACTCATAGAAACTTCAACTTCAATATCCGGTGACGGGCAGCGGCAATGATTTTTTGGGCTGCCTTCACCAAACTAGCTGACAGTAACTTCACAATGCCACTGGCTGCCTTGCTGGCAGTCTGGCTGGCTGGGGCTCGCGCATGGAAGCCATTTTTTCAGTGGTCATTTTTATTCGGCTCTGGAATAGTGCTGGTCGTCGCGACCAAGATCGCCTATATCGGCTGGGGTGCAGGCATACCAGCACTCGATTTCACCGGCATCAGCGGGCACGCGATGCGCGCTACTGCCATTGCACCGGCATTGATGGCGATTCTGCTGCAAAAACAGACGCGTCAGATACAGCAAATCGGTTTGTTGAGTGGACTCATCTTCGGCATGGCGATCGGCATTTCACGCCTGGCGGTACATGTGCATTCGGTCTCTGAAGTTGTCAGCGGCTGTGTATTAGGCGCCATCGTCGGCCTGGGATTTGCCCATTTGATCCGCAATCGAATCATCCAGTTCGATCGCAGGCTATTGCTGATTGGTGTCCTTGCCTTGCTGCCGGTTTTCAGCATGAAGCCGGCACCGACAGAATCATGGATGGAGAGTGTTGCCTATTACCTATCCGGTAAAGAGCGGCCGGCAAAATCGACGAATCTTGAATCCGTAACGACGGAATACCGCTAAGCTGAGAACATCCGGCTTAGCGGCTTTTCAATTCACCACTGCGCCAGTTGGCCAGCATATCCGGCAATGCCTTGCGATACATCAGCAATACAACTGCGGCGTAACTGATAACACCGACAGTCACAGACAGCATCAGTACCGCAAGGTTAGACCAGCCGACATCCGCAATTGCCATCTGCGCCGCTTCCACACAGGTCGCCATCACGAACACGCAAAAGAACGGCGTGAGCAAGGGTTGCAACTGTCGGCGGAAACCGATGTGCGCATATTTACGCAATAGATAAAGACCAAGCGGATACGTCACCAGCACGCGACATGACCATGCAGCGATGATGGTGATCGCCGATTGGTTCGCAGTCAGAAACACCGCTGCGATCGTGCATGCACTCGCACACACTGCTGGCAATAGCAAGGCACGCGGATAACCCAGCGCACGCAAGTATGGACTGACAAATACACGCGTAAAGCTGATCGCCCACACCAGACACAGAATCACGATCATAGGAATCGCTTCCGACCATTTATCGCCGAGCAGCAAAGGCACCCACTGCCCTGTCGTCAATGCCAAACCGACAAAGATAGGCGTAGAAACGAAGGCCATCACTTCCGTCACCTGCAGAAAAGAACTTTGCAAACGCTCTTTATCTTTTTGCATGGACGAGAACAAAGGCAAGCCGATGCGGCCCGCGACGCTGCCCACAATATTTGATAAGGCATCGGTGGCCTTGAATGCCACACTGACAAAACCCAGCATGCTCAAGCCATGCAGTGCTCCGATCAACAAGCTGAATACACGCGTCAGGAAAGCCCACAGCGCGCCTTCCAGCATGACAGGGAAGCCGAACACGATCAGCTGCTTTGCATGACTCCAGGAAAAGCGGCGCAAAGGCTTGCGCTTGTGTCCCCGCCAAAAAATCAGGGTCAACAAAAGGTTCTGCACGATGCCGGCAATCACGATGCTCCAGACACCAAAACCGGTCAATGCCAGACCGATGGCGACAAAGCAGTAACTCAACTTGCCGGCGACCGTGCGCCTGGCGATTGCCTTGGTACGCAGCTTGCGATCCAGCATCGCGGAGGGCAACAGATTCAAACCGGTAAATAGACACGCACTACCTTCAATCATCAGGATAGTGCCGACCAAAGGCTGTTGCATGAAATAGATAAAGTACAAGCCGACCAGCAAACAAAATACAAAGCCGGACAAGCCAAGCACGATAGACATCCAGAACGCGCTATCGATGTGCAGCATGTCTATCGGTCGGCGCTGTATTAGCGCCTCGTTGATACCCAGACCGATAACGAGTTGTGTCAGAACGACGATGGATTGTGCAAATGCGACGCTGCCGAAATCGGTAGGTGTCAGTACGCGTGTCATGATGGCCAGCGTAACAAAACCAAGCAAGCCGACGCCGACGCTATCAACGATAGCCCACGGCACCACGCGCCGCATATTCTTCATCGCGACACCAGTGTGCGCTTTATTTTTCCAAGCACTCGCCTGGTCGCATCAAAGAAAGAGAATTTATTCAGGAAGCGATTCTTGCGTATCGTCAGCTTCAATGCACTGACCCACGGATCAGTGATCTTGCGCTTCTCGGCGATCTGCACGATCTCGTCCAGCAGCACCAATTGCGCATGGTTGCCGGCACGCAGTGCGCGTATCTGCGCATCGGTGGGTCGACCTGCCAGTGATTCCGGCAATGCGGCACCGACGGCCATGAAGTTGAGTTTGGTACGCAAACATTTTTCGCAGCGACCGCAGTTGTGTCCTGTCAGCGGCCCTTCCCAGCAGACGCGTAAATTACGCAAGCCGGTTTCCCAATCGAGGATGCGTTCGGCTTTTTCAGTACGGGCAAATTCACCGCCGTCATACACAATCTGAAAATCGCGGCTGGACAACATCGCGTACGTGATCGGGTTGCCGCCCCATGGCAGTACCAAACGTGTGTAGTCTTCATCGGAACCGACCAGCCCCGCATGTGCGCTGCCTTGCCAGTTACGCAAACAAGTGGCAACACCGTTGCCGAATTCCATTTCCCAATTGACGCATGCCACATCGCGCCAGTTGGTCTTCAACGTCACCATGGGTACATTGATCGATTGCAGGGAGTCAGCCGCAGAAGCGGTGGTGATCGCGAACGCCGCATCGGCATTCAGCGCGATATCGAAACCCTGAATCAAGACACCTGCCAGCAAGTGATAACTGCGGCGTCCTGCGCGCCCGGTTACATGCCGCCATGCAGTGAAGGATGCATCCAGTCCGCCTGAAAATGCAGCCACTGCTTGCGGTGTCGGCGGCATGCGAATCGCGTCATCCGCCAATTCACGCGTCGCACTGACATTAATATGACGATATAGATCCGGTCGCCATGCGACCCAGCATGCGATCAGATCTTCCAGATTTCTTAATAATGAAAAGGTAACAGGACCATCGATATGCATATCCTGGCCTCTATGCATCGCGACAAAGACCAATGCAGTTGCGGCCATATCGTGTGCGACCAAAGGCGGCGGCAGACTTTCATTCGGCCCGGCCATTTCCCACCAGACTTGTTGATCGCCGAACGTGGCAATACGTGTGACGCGACCATCTATGCGTTGCTCGTGTAATTGAACGATCAATTTTCCTTCCGCAGATTTTTCATCATGCGTGACGAAGGGATTGTTCTTTTCATTCACAAAGGGGGTGTCTGTTAAGTCCATTATCATTCCCTCACGCCCGTTGATAAACATCATCGAAACGCACGATGTCATCTTCACCAAGATAAGCGCCCGATTGCACTTCGATCAGATGCAGCGGCATCTTGCCGGGATTTTCCAGCCTGTGTGTCATACCTATCGGGATATAAATGGATTCGTTTTCTGTCAGCAACTTGACGGTGTCGCCGCAGGTGATGCGCGCGGTACCCGTGACAACAACCCAGTGTTCGGCGCGATGGTGATGCATTTGCAATGACAATTTTTCGCCGGGATCGACGGTGATGCGTTTGACTTGAAAGCGTTCACCGGCATCGATAGGTTCATACGAACCCCACGGTCGGTATACACGTGTGTGATTCAAATGTTCGCAGCGTTTTTTTTGCTTCAGAAAATCGACAACGTTCTTGACGCGTTGCACTTGATCTTTATCAACTATCAGGACTGCATCCTTGGTCTCGACCACGACCACATTATCGAGTCCGATCACCGCGACAAAGCGACTTTCAGCACGGATCAGAGAATTTTGCACATTGTCGGTATAGATATCGCCATGCAGCACATTCTCTTCTGCATTGCCATCCTGCATATCGGACAAGGCCGACCAGGAACCGACATCGCTCCAGCCTATATCAACCGGGATGACGATCGCCTGTTGCGTATGTTCCATCACTGCAAAATCTATCGATTGCGCAGGGCATGCTGCATACGCAGCCTCATTCAAACGGCAGAAGGATAGATCGCCATACGCATCGTCGACTGCAGCTTTGCTGCATACCGCCATCTCCGGCTGCAGACGCTCAAGCTCAGCCAGATAGACATCGGCGCGAAACAGAAACATACCGCTATTCCATGAATAACGTTCATCTGCAATAAAACCTGCTGCTGTTGCAAGATCAGGTTTTTCAACAAATTTTTCTACTTTAAAACAGCGACCGGATTCATCAATCGCGGCACCGCGCCGTATATAGCCGTAACCGGTTTCTGCACTGGAAGGCACGATACCGAAGGTTGCCAATGCATTGGTACCGAGCGCATTCGCAGCGCGAAGTACCGCGTTATGAAATGCATCAGGATCAAGAATCAAATGATCTGCCGGCAATACCAGCATCAAGGCATCGGGATCTCGTGCAAGCAAATAATTCGCCGCCACCGCAACGGCCGGCGCCGTATTACGGCCTTCCGCTTCAAGCAAGATCGCGGTCGGCGTGACGTCAATCTGGCGTAATTGTTCAGCCACCAAAAAGCGATGATCGTTGCCGCAGACAATCAGCGGTGCGGCGACCTCGTCCCAATCAGCGACACGCAATACGGTTTCCTGCAACATCGTATGCTCAGAAACCAGAGGCAATAATTGCTTGGGCAAGGCGGCACGCGACAACGGCCACAATCGGCTACCGGAACCACCAGACAAAATGATAGGATAAATCTTCACGCAGCATCCTCTAGCTTGCGCACCGGGATATCTGGCATCGCCGACTCAGCCGCCGGACGTGTCGTACCACGACGATCACGCGCATCGCGCCAGGCATCTTCGACGCAATCAGACACATGGCGCATCTTGCCTTCACGGCTGACGCAGTAATCGGTACAAACGACCAGCTCAGACATGCTGGAATGCGGCGATACACGCGTGTACTCAAATAGGATGCTGCGCTCGACTCTGGAACCGCTGCAGATCTGGCTGCCATGGCCTATCCAGGTTGGCCCTATGATGGTGCTACCAGCTTCTATCGTGCTACCTGAGCCGATATAAACAGGGCCTTCTATTGTCGTGCCTTCCCAATCGATACTGACATTGAGGCCGGCCCATACACCTTCTGCGATCTGCGTACCGGGCATGGTCATGTGCGCCATCTCGCCCAGCATCACGCTTTGCGATACCGCCCAGTAATCTTTAACATTGCCGATATCTATCCAGTTGAAGAAGCGCTTTTGTGCGAAGAAAGGTACGCCCTTCTCTACCAGCAATGGGAACAGTTGCGAACCGATATCGAACTCTACGCCGGATGGAATCATATCCAGCACTTCCGGCTCGAAGATGTAAATGCCGGTACTGGCAAGATTGGACAAGGCATCTTCCGGCTTGGGTTTTTCCTGGAATGAAAGCACCCGGCCTTCTTCATCGGTGACTACCATGCCGTAATCAACAGTCTTTTCGCGATCAACTTCTTTGGTGATGATGCTGACCATCGCGCCTTTGCGCTTGTGTTCAAACAATGCGGATTGGATATCCAGATCGATCAAGGCATCGCCGCAAATGACGAGCGTGGTTTCATCAAAGAAGCCGCCGAATTCCTGTATTTTTTTCAAGCCGCCGGCGGAGCCGATAGGCTTGGGCATGACCTCACCGTCGTCGGTCATATAGCCTTCAAACGAATAACCTATCTGCGCTCCGAAACGCTGGCCTTCACCGAAATAGTCTTCTATCTTTTGATGCAGATAGCTGACGTTCACCATAATTTCTTTAACGCCGTATTTGACCAGATGCTCGACCAGATATTCCATGACCGGCTTGCCGATTATCGGAATCATCGGTTTAGGCAATTCATAAGTGAGGGGCTGGACGCGGGTTCCTTTGCCGGCTGCAAGTATCATTGCTTTCATATTTTTCCCTGGATTATTTGAGTGACTGTTCGGTAATTGACGTTACTTGAATCGAGCGTTTTGAATTAAAAACGTCTGTCTTAAAAGAAGGTTCGATATAAGAAGGTTCGATTTGCATCAGGCATAAGCGAAGTGTTCTTCCGACGAGCTTTGCCAGCGCCAGGTATCGATGCACATCTGTTCGATAGTGCGCTGCGCCGACCAGCCCAGTTCATTTCTGGCCAGGGATGCGTCGGCATAACAAACAGCAATATCGCCAGGTCTGCGCGCCACTACGCGATAAGGAACGGCACGTCCACTGGCGCGCTCGAATGCCTTGATCATTTGCAGCACGCTGCTGCCGCAACCTGTGCCAAGGTTATAAGCCTGTACACCAGATTCGCTCGCCATCAATTTAGTCAGCGTCTTGACATGACCTATCGCCAGATCCACCACATGGATGTAATCGCGTACCCCGGTGCCATCGTTAGTCGGGTAATCATCGCCATACACTGACAACAACTCGCGTCTGCCAGATGCAACTTGCGCCACATATGGAAAGAGATTGTTGGGTATGTCGTTAGGATCTTCGCCTATCAAGCCGCTCTCATGCGCGCCGGCCGGATTGAAGTAACGCAGCAAAGCAACGCGCCATCCTGCATCTGAGATAGCTACATCGCGCAGCATGTCTTCGATCATCAACTTGCTGCGGCCGTAAGGATTGGTTGCCACCAACGGAAAATTTTCCCGTATCGGTACTGTTGCAGGATCGCCGTACACGGTAGCGGATGAACTGAAGACCAGATTTTTCACGCCAAACTGCGCCATGACCTGAAATAACACCAGACTGCCTTCGACATTATTGTCGTAATAGCGCAAGGGTTCAGCGACCGATTCACCGACCGCTTTCAAGCCGGCGAAATGCATCACAGCGTCGAAGCGATGTTGCTCGAATATTTTTTCCATCCGTGGACGATCGCGCAAATCTGCTTGCACGAAAGGTACTGTCGTTCCTGTAATCGTGGCGACGCGTTCCAGTACTGAAGCTTTGCTGTTGCAAAGATTGTCGACCACGACGACTTGATAACCGGCCTTGATCAATTCCACGCAAGTGTGGGAACCGATGTAACCAGCTCCTCCCGTTACCAGTATTTTCATGATTTCATTTTTCCAAAAAGCCGCACAAGTGCACCTTATAAAGATGAATGATTGACCACAAAGTTCCCTTTTTTACAGAGAAGATTCGTAACAAAAAATGTTTTTCGAAAATCGTATTTCGATATAACGTCGAAGTATGTGTCTGCGGCAATTTTCGACTCGAAATATTCTTCTTCAGAAATTTTCTATCGCACTGAGATAAAAATCACCGCGAAAAATCACTGCGTCGCCATGTGCACGGATTGCTCACATGCTTCACTCTTGTATTCCAGCAGGTAGTCCGCACAGAACAAGCGCAAACAACGTTTGATCTCGGGTCTCGTCTTTCTTAAAGAGAATCCATGCTTGATTTTTGATTGATGCCCATACAAGAGCATCAACAAGGCGATGCATGCGCTGTCGATATGTGTGACTTCAGAAAAATCGAGCTGTATGTGAAATGGCGTCGCCGTCGCACTGGCAAATATCTCGCGCAGAGGTTGCAGATTGCTGTCTTCCCATGCGCCACTTGCCTTGATGATGCAGTGACTTCCCTGCACAGTCAGCGATACACGCGCATTGGCGACTGCATGCTTGTCCCGTTTGTACAGTCGCGTCGTCAGCGCACAGGGAATCACATGCAGCGTCATCAGCTTGAGCAGCGTTAGACCATCATTGAGGTAACGTTTCCACAAGGCTGGCTCTTCCTTGATGCGCCATAACCATTCACCACCAAGTGAACCTACCCAGGCCGGTGCACGTTTTACTGTGCCTGCTACAAAATTCACCACTGCACCCAAATGACTGACGACGGGTACTTGCAGGCGCGACAAATTGTGTTCTATCCACGCCTGCCCTTTTTTTGCACCCAATGCGACCACCAGAAAATCTGCCTTGCTGTCATTGATGTCTTTGATGATTGCTTCGCTGCTCATTTCCTCGACACTGGCAAAACCGGGCGACTGATATCCAACAGCGACCAAACCCGATGCGCTCGCATTCAATTTTTCGGCCGCAATCTCTGCGACACCATCGGGGCCGCCAAAGAAATACACCAGCAATACTTTGCCCGGCCGGTTACGCAAAGCCTCGAACAAGGCAGAGCCAGCTACGCGCTCGGTGATCGGCAATCCCAGCAGTTTGGCAATCCACACCAGTGGCATGCCATCCGCTACCGACAAATCGCTGCGTATGACGGAATCGCGGAATGCGCCGCCATCCAGACTGGCCACCGCGAAGTTCAGATTCGGCGTGGAAAAGAAGCAGCGTTGATGACTGCGCGCCGCATTGATAATGCTTGCCGTTGCCTGCTCCACAGTAGTCGCATCGAAGGGCAAGCCGAGTATGCAATAGACAGGCCGTTGAAAATCCGTGCTGATCGTGTTGATCGCGGCGTTCTCGGCATGGCTGTTTGCATCTCTGCTTGCATCGCCATCTGCTGCCGGCTCTCGCCATAGGTAATTAGTCTGCATCGCGCTTAGCCCTCACCCATTCCACCTGACGGCTGATAAAAAACTTCAGATATAAAGGCAGCTTCCAGAAGACATAACTCAAGGCGGATAACAAATCGTTCAGGCTGACGACATGACGCGCGAAGCGTTGCCATGCCAGTAGCACCGCAAAAGTCAATCCGAGCAGACTGATGCTGGCGAGAAGCAGAGGCGCAAGCCAGTCAAACATGAAGTAAGTAATCGAGGCGCCGATGAACAACACAAGCGTCACCAGGGTCAGCAAGGCTACAGGCGGCACGCACATATCCAGCGCCATCGCGATCAACATCCGATCACCGCGACGCAGACCTTGAATCAGCAAGGGAAAACCATGGTGAATAATCATGCTGATGTGGCCATGCTCCCAACGCGTTCTTTGCATGCGCGCCGCTTCTTCACCCTCAGGGAAGTAACTGATCACGCACGCATCGGGGCAAAAAATCGGCGCCGCATTTTTGCGTGCCATCTCTATTCCCAATTGCATGTCTTCCGCCAGATTGCCATTTGCCAATCCGGCTTTCTCTATCAAGGCCCATGGAAACGCCATGCCTGTGCCCATTAACTGACAGGGCAAACCTAATCTTGCAAAGCCCAGTGGACGCACATGGTTTTTGACTATCCATGCAAACTCGGCAATCCTCATTTTCAAGCCGGCATTTTTTTTGGCCTGCATCAGATCGAGCGCCTGTACCGGCCTTTGCGTCGTCATCGCCAGACAGGCGAGCCTGTCTATGGAACCAGGCAGCAATTGGCAATCAGCATCGATCATGATCACGATATCGGGTGGACTATGCGCGAGATGCCGCACACCGTAGTCAAGTGCAAAGCCCTTGCCGCGTTGTTCCAGATTGCAGCGCGCAAGCACGGTCGCGCCGGCAAGCAGTGCTACCGTAGCCGTGTCATCCGTACAGTTATCCGCAACGACCACAAGTCGATCACCCTCCCGCAGTTGCTCGCGTATGGCAGCGATCGTGGCAGAAATGTCTTGCGCTTCATTATGTGCAGGCACGATCACGGCAACGCCGGGACGCCATTCGGTTGGCAGTGAAGTCACACGCGTGCGTTTTAACGCCGCCAGCGCCTGCACCAGCAGAACGGCAACCGGCAAGGCCGCCAATACCAGCACGACAATGATTGCGCTATACAGCAAGGTCACCATTGCGCAGCTCCGCTCCGGCCATCCTGTTCCTGCGCCGCCTGTTGAAACAACGCATGCAGTTTGCCTGCTTCATGATCGATATCGTGACGATCGAGCACGCGTGCGCGCGCCAGTCGTCCCATTTTGGACAACTCTTCGTCCGATGTATTGAGGCAACGCTCCATTGCCAGCGCCAGCTCTTCAACCGAACCGGGTGGATACAACCAACCGTTTTCACCATCGATGACCAGCTCGGGCACACCTGCAATCCATGTACTTAAAATCGGTCGCTGCAAGGACATGGCCTCCATGATCACGACCGGCAAGCCTTCCGCAAAACTCGCCATCACCATTGCGCGTGAGTCCAGTATTTCCTGCTTGACCTGATCGCTGCTGATCCAGCCTGTGATGCGCACGTGCGATTCCAGATTGCATTGCGCAATCAACGCTTCGACATCTGCGCGCATTTCGCCATCGCCTGCCAGTACGAGTTCAAACGCCATGCCTTTTCTTGCAAGAATGGACGCCGCTTCAATCAATATCTGCTGACCTTTTTGCTCACACAATCTACCGACGCAAATAAAGCGCGGACGTTGTGGCAAGGTCAAATCCACATTGTTGTAAAAAGCCGGCTCCAGCCCGCAATGCACGATCTGCACTTTGTCCCAATGCGCATAAGGCAGACTGCGGTACAACTGGCTGCGACAGAAAGAGGTGATCGCGGCGACAAAAGTGGCGCGTCGAAGTTTTTCAGGCAGGCCGATAAACTCCGCCTTGTCGAATTCTTCAGAGCCGTGAATCATCAGGCTGTAAGGAACGCCACTCAATTCGCTGGCGAGCATCGCCACTTCCGCCGAGTTGGTGCCGAAGTGGGCGTGCAAATGCGTCGCGCCATCACGCTTCAGCCACGACGCCAGACGACAGGCTTCTGCCAGATAGATCAGGTGATACGGCAACGGCCTGTCGGCACGGCGGCTCATCCGAAACGCCAAAGCCAGTGCCTTGATATATCGTAGCGGCGACGACAGTTTGATTTCCAGCACAGAACGCAACAAACCAAGCACACCACGCTGCAGGATGTAACGAGTACGCTCACGCTCTACGAAATCTTCAGCGTCCACCAGATCGCCTTCCCAACCGCGCAAGGCAAATCGGTTGATCACAAGCCCCTGCCGTTCCAGCGCCAGAATTTCCCGGCGGATGAAACTGTGGCTGACCTTCGGATACTGATTGATCAGATAAGCTATACGCAATTCGCTCAAACCAGTTCCTCTCTCATTTCCATATTCATTTCCCGCGATGCTGATGCAGCTTGATTCCGAACATCCGTTTTTAGAATCACTCTGGCCGGCACGCCGACTGCAGTCGCGCCATCCGGCACATCACACAAGACCACAGACATCGCACCGATGTGACAACCGTTACCGATACGCACACCACCTAGCACTTGTGCATACGCGCCAAAATCAACATCGTCACCAATGACCGGTACCGGACCATCTGCGACGCGATTCCCTATCGTCACGCCTTGCCGCAATGTGCAGTTCGCGCCCATGCGTACTTGTGGATGCAAAAAAATCCCACCGAAATGCCATATGCGCAGACCGGGACCAATCTCTGCTGACTTCGGCAGACTGATGCCGACTGCCGTTTCAATCAGACGAAACCACGGCCAGTAAAAGGATGCCAGTAGCTTTTTGGTGAGGCCGGACGGCAACCGATCAACGCGACGACCCAAGCGATACGTCCACACCGCCCAGATCGACTGCTCTTTCAAAAATGGCCTGCGCAGCGCATAACGCTGCACGTCGGCATCCCAATCGCTATCGTGTGAAAGTCGACTCATCTGTTGGATCCATCCTGTAACAGCAATTCGCCGCGCACTGTCGACGGCCCGCCTACGCCGCTGATTGCATGCACGGTGACAATCGCAGTCTTGGACGGCCAGTTGAACGTTTTGCTTTCGCCGTTCTTCAATTCACCGCTATCGAAAGAAACTGATGATGCGGACGGCTCGCGCACTTGCAAACGCAACTTTGCATCACCGCTGGCCTGTGCAGTTATGCGATAAGTCTTGCCGACTTCCGGTCCTATCCATGCCAGTGGATGCAAACCTTGCGATGAATAATTGATTTGCGTGATACGTGTACTGGTAGCAGGAAACAACACCGCCTGTTGCCATGTATCGAAATTGCCTGCGGTAGTCCCGTCCGGTAACTGCCACGGGCCGCGCATCGAGAGCAGATTGAATTTTTTCTGCGGCACTACCGGTTTCTCATTGCCGTCTACCCACGACTGCACCGACACCACCTGACGCATCGCAAAGCGCATGCGCTCCAGATCATCCGCCACGATCTTGTTCCAGCCGCCTTTATGCAAATCGAAGCCGGCGCCGTTTTCCACATAGATAAAAAACGGTGTACCAAAGTTACGATCGACGACATACGCGCCATACGTTTTCAAGGTCTCTGCGACCTTGCGTAAATCTGGATTGACAATTTTTTGCGTGTCATACGAGGCCGGCAACATCATCAATGCACCTTCAGGAATTTTTCCTGTGTTGGTGCTTGCGGCATTGGTATCGGCCGACGTCGCCGGAAACACGTAGGTAGGATTTGATGACAGGGCATTGAAAGTCAGCGACATCGCCAACGCGTGGCGATACATGGTGTCGCCGTCATTTACCTCGTGCTTGCGTATCAAACCGGCTGCGGTCGGCACGCCCGCCGCACGCGAGCCCTGGAAGTAATGTGCGGGATCGCCCCAGCCGCGCCCGTCTATGCGCGTCCACGCATATTGTGCGGCTACCCATTTTCCATCTACTTTCTTCAACTGCCAGAACGAATGCACGATACCGGTTACCGGATCGACGATGTCGGCGTGGCCATCGCTGGCACTTGCGGCGACCACATCGGACGGCCAGCGCGGCACGGTCACATCATGAAAAGCCTCTGCATCCGGATCCCACAAGCCTTTTGTCTTAGGCAAGCCGGTAACCGTCATAGGTGCATCGCCGGCATTCGCGAGAAATACGCCAGTCGACCACTCCCCGCCAGCAACACCGGGCGAGTAAGTCGATTTTGGAATGACAAAATCGCCAAACGCAGGATTGACGGGTCGACTATTCCACGGCGAGCTAGCGGAAAATGGTTTTTGATACGTACCCCATGCTGCCTGTTTGTTATTTGCGCTGGCTGACGCAGAGTCGGAAGTTTTCTTTGAGTTTTTAGCTGCAGATAGTTCGCTGGCATTTGCAGGCAGCGCAATCGCTGCAGTCAGCACAACTCCTGCCGCTAGCAATAGTGACGATGAATAAACAATATGGTGATTCAACTTGATGCGCATTACGAAATATCCTTTTGTCTGGGGCCGAGCTGCTGAGTCAGGCGGCCTTCAACTTCAATTTCTTGATCAGGCTCTTGCCGTTCGCCATCCACCAATGCTCATAATAAAAAGTCGACAGATGCGCGAGCGCGAACAGGACGATGAACAGCAAAGGCCGTTTCAGATACTTGACGATTACATCACCGCTTCCCAACCAGGTTCCGGCCAGCAAAGGATGGATCACATACAGTGCGTATGAAGTTGCGGCCAGATAAACCAGCACACGGTTATTCAGCCAGGGAGCAAGTGCGCGCGTTGGATGAACGATGGTGCTACCTATCAGCAACGCAGCAAGATAAGGGCGCACATAATTCATCGCTGCGCCTGCTTCGTGGCAAGAGATAAGCAGCAATATCAGCAGCAAACCCTGCGGAATTTTTCTGATCCAATCCATCAAACGTGGATCCAGTCGCTTGTGATAAATCAGCGCGAGCGTACAACCGGCCAGAATTTCATCGATGCGGTAATAACTGACACTGGATGCATACACGCCATCGCTGACGCGCAGCAGGGTGAACAGGATGGCAATTACAGGAATCGCCAGCAGGCTGCGCACGCCAAACAGTGCGTACATCAATGCAATGCCGACATAAAACTGCATCTCCAGGCACAAGCTCCAGATATGATCAGTCAAGGGCACCAGATGCTTGGGTGGCAGATTGGCGTAGAAAAAATAATGTGCAAACCAGGTATCCGATGAGGCACCGGCTATCGCCAATGCAATCAATAGATAGAGCCAGGCCAGCGGGATGATGCGAAAAAAACGCCGCACCAGAAAATCCAGCGTGGTCGGATTCTTCAGCAAGAAAGATGTGATCAAAAAACCGGACAAGGTAAAAAACAGCGCCATCCCGAGCAGACCGAACATCGCATTCAGTTGCAAGACCTTGGGACCCATAGGCAACAAGTGCGCTGCCAGGACACACAGGATGCTGACGCCGCGCCAGCCATCCAGCACTTCCAGTCTGGGTATCGAGCTCATGATTGCCTCGGCGCTGGGGCGGAATACAGATGAGGCTCAGTGGCAGCATGCCGTGGATGAAGTGGTGCATGCGGGGCGCCAGCTGTTTTTTTGATAGCTGGAAATGCGCTGGCAGCCAGTGCACAGCCTATGCCGACGGTGAACCAGAAGTACCAGTTAAACACCAGATAACCGAAAATATTGTCCGACGACGACACGACCAGATAGATGAATACCACGCTCAAGGTGACGAAGGCTGCCAGCTTGTCTATCTTCGCCAGCGACTTCAACATCATCGCTACTCGCGCATACAGGAACAGGTAAGCGCACAAGCCGAGAATCCCGGCGTCAAAAAACCATTGGACATACACATTGTGCGCACCCCACTTTATATTGCCGGCAGCCGGAAAAAAGGTTTGCGAATAATGGCGGAAAGCTTCCAGCCCGTATCCATATACATAATGACTGGGTCGCATCCATTGCAGGCCGCTCTCCCAGATCGACAGACGCCACGCAAATGAATTCAGCTTGGCATAACCGACCGCTGCGTTGCCGCTACCAAGATCCATCAAACGATCACGTATTTCCGGAATAAACAATGCGACAACCGGCAGCAGCATCAGGTACAACAGGTAACGACGTTCAAACAGGACCGCATACGCGACGAACACGATCAGCAAGGCAAGCCACGCACTTCTGGTTTGTGTCAAGACCAGCAAGGCCAGCAAATACACCATGTATAAAGTCAAAGCCACGCGGCTGCCGCTCTTCAACGGCGATCCCTTGTCCTTGAGCACATACAAGGTCAAGGGAATCATCAATGTCAGATAGAACGCAAAAATGTTTGGATGCGTAAAGGTGGATTGCAGGCGGAATCCTTCCAGCCCAACCGCAGCACCGTTCAAGGCAATATCCACCAGCGCATACAACGCCGGCACCACCGACGACCACAAAACCAGTTTGATCGAGTGACGGAAATCCTTGTTTGAATGAACAAAGTAAAACGCGATAACAAACATCCCGAAGTAAGACAGCAAGGTCAGATAGGTGCGGATCGCATCGCCTTTTTCCGGCGAGATCACCACGCCGAACAAAGCCACCAGCAAGAACGGCACCCACGACAAGGCCATTTTTTTCGGCAAGCGCGCCGGTTTTTCAAACACCAGCATGCAGGCCAGCATGATCACGCACAGATTGATCAAGCCGCCGACGCCGGTTTCATAACCACCCAGGGAAAAGCGGGTTGACTCAAGAATCACATCGCCGGTAGACCTGAACAAAATGATCAAGGTCAGCAATAACAGCCGATTGAATATCAACAGAAAACCGAACACGAGGACCGCCGGCAGCACCAACAAGCGTGCCAGTTTGTAATCCATTACATCGGTATAAAAAGGCACGATGATACCCATCACCACAGCCAGCACAACCACCGTCAGCACGGCATAAGCGTCGGATGCAGCCGGCACCCAGCGCGCATGCACTTTACTGTCGATTCCGTTGGTGGTCGATTCGGTTTGCATGCGTTTTACGTCGCCAGTCTTGCGCTGAATTCGGCATTCAATTCCCTGGCCACGCTCATTTGCGGTTTGCCAGGGAAACGACGGATCAGCCACGAGCGAATCGCATTCCACTCGCCGGTTTCCGGCGCATTGCGCGACTGAAAACGGAAGTAGCGCCACAACAGACGTGCATCCTGACGCGTGCTTGCCATTTTGCGGAAAGCCAACTCACGTTCCAGTTCTTCAGATGCACCGAGGCCACGGCGCAGGGTGTAAGCCATACGCTCAAAGGCATCTGAGAAATCAGTTTGCCCTTCCACATCGAACAATATGCCGCCGTGATTGCAGAATGGTGCCGGATCGAAATACGGCAAACCATGCATGGTGCTGAATGAACGTGCGAGATAACGCGAGATCGCCAGCGACACTTCGACCTGCTCGCGAAAACGGGTGGCACTGACATTGCTGCCATGCCACCGATATTGAATCAGTTGCGACGGTACATTTGTACACTTGCCGAGTATTGCCAACTGCCCGAACATGAAGTAATCCTCAGCCAACGCATTCACTTCTATGCGCTTGTCAGCCGGCAAAACATTCAGAAAGTCGACGCCGTAACGCACACCCAGTTTTTTTACTGCTGTGAAATCCATCATTGCTGCCGGATGCGTAATCGGATTGCGGAAGAAGCTCGCAGCAGCAACACGATTCCGGCCTATAGGCATCTTGATGTTGCCGGTAATATCGCCTGCGCCATTGATCACTTCTGATTGGCCACTGATCGCGATGCAATCGGGCTGGCGCTTGAACGCAGCAAGGACTATTTCCATCCTGTCGACAAAGCAAACATCGTCGGCATCATGCCGCATCACGTATTTGCAATCGCTGATATCCAGACCGCGATTCAATAAACCAGCCAGGCCTTCCGCTTCGGGAAAGCTGTACACCTGTATCCGCGGATCGCGACGGTGATAATCCTCAGCCATTTCCAGACTGCCATCGGTAGAGCCGTGATCGAGTACCAGCAAACGCCAGTCCTTGAAGGTCTGTGCGCAAATACTGTCCAGCGAAGCTGCCAGAAAATCGATGCCGTTTTTAACCGGCAGTAATACATCTATCGTCGCCAAGAGTAGCTCCCTTATATTGCAGCGGCCATCGGGCCGTGTCGTGTAAACACTGTCGTCGCATTTGCTGTATTTGCTGCGCTTGCTTTCTGCAACGTGACCAACTCACTGTTGAGGGTCCATGCTTCTACGTAACGTGAATTTTTTCCGTAACTGTTGTCGAGCACGATGTTTTGCTTGCGCAGCAGGCAAGCGAGAATGTGGCCATGCAGTCGATCGGTGATGATCAATTCGTGTCGTGCAAATAATTGGGCCGCATCAGCGACCAATCGGCCCGAATACGCAATCCACAAGCGCATCAATATGCTATTGGCCGACCAGCCCAAACCTCGCCTGAAGAAAGCGCCTATCGCGCGACGAAATAGGTTGATACGGACTTCGCGCTGGCCGACAAACTCCGGCCAGTCGGTAACCGTAGTCGATACCATATTGCGCAGCCCGGCTTGCGGACTGCTTTCATCATCAACACGACTGATGCGCAAACTGCCTTCCGACGCCACGCTGACATCGGCCATCATTGGAAACAGCTGATGCGCCATATCCGGCAATAGATAAACGTTATCGGTAAATTCCTGCGCCATCTGGTACGAGACCTGATCGCGTACACAGATATGCACATCGGCATGCATGCGGAACAGTTGCGCCGACTGCTTCATTTTCTCGGGTGAAGAAAAATGCAGCGATTGCGGCAGCACAATGATTCTGTTTTCCCTGTGGTTCTGCACTATGCTTTCGCGCAGATCCTGGAAATAAGGGTACAGATCGCCAAAATTGCCGCCGCCGTGAAATACGATCACATCTTCCGGCGCAATCCAGCGTGGGTCGTAGGCAAAGTAAGGCGCAATCAGTTTCGGCACCAGGCCGTGCTTGCGAAAAAAGGCAAGCGTGCCATGCATGATCAACAGGTCGCCGATATTGCCATGCGTAGGAATATCGACATAATGGAAAGGAGCGCAGCCGATCAGGTCGAGCAAGACTGTGTGTCGGCTCATCAGTGCAGCACTCAATTCTTCGTGTGTGCGTCCACGCTGCGTGTCGCTCACCATTTTTGTATCCAGATTCGGCATCTGTATTTCACTCTTCTCAATATTCATTCAGTACAGCGCCCACCACCATGACACCCGCATGCTTCATCGAATCGACCAGATTGCCGATCGCACCGGCATGACTGATGTCCTTGCGCGCTACCACCAGCGCCGAGCCGGCACGTGCCGCTGCAGTCTGGCTATCGGCGTAGTCGAGATCAGGCGGGGTATCGATCAGGATTACATCGAACTCGTCCTTGAATTCCCGCAGCATGTGGGTGAAGGCGCTACGACCCAACAATTCCTGCGGATTCGGCGGTGTCGCACCGCTAGGCAAGATCGACAAATCGACCAAAGATGGGATCCGATGGATATCCGCCACGCCACTACGGCCGGAAAGTATCGACGACAGGCCGCTGCGATTTTCTATGCCGAACAAGCGATGCTGGCTGGGATTACGCATATCTGCATCGATCAACAAGGTGCGCTGACCTAATTGTGAAAAAAGTACGGCGAGGTTAGCGGCGATGAAACTGCGACCGTCACCGCGCTCGGCACTGGTAATCGCCATCGCCGAGCGCTGTTCGCTGGAACCGAACCAGCGCATCACAAGCTGACTGCGCAAGGCGCGCAAGGATTCCACCTGTTTGCTGAATGGATCGTAGGCGGCAATGACTTCTTCGCTGACATTGCTTTGTCCGCGTATCAGGTAAGGATAGGAAAACTGGTTCGACAGTGCGAAATCAATATCAGCTGGCGTCAGCAAACCGAGCGCAATGCCGGCGTCGCCGAAACGTTGACGCCCTACATGCTGCTCCTGCAGAATTCTTTGCGCTTCGTCTGCCGTCAGGCGGCCGCTATCGATCAGGATGCTACCAATCTGATTGCTGGTCAGACGCGGCGTCTGCGAATGCTGCATTCTTGCGGCATCCTGCAATTGATGAGGTGTCTTGATCATGATATTTCCAGTTCGCTTTTTTAAATCAAATGTATAGAACGTCGCTACGCTTCAAGCCTCTGCTCACGCAGGCGCAGCCCCACCAAGGCGACGCTGCGGCCTGTACTTGACCACGCGCGTTTTTTCAATCACGCCCAGCAATGGCAGGCCGAACAACTGCGCCAGATCGTCGGCCGAGCGCACGCGCTGATCGAGCAATTCCATCGCGATCGCGGCAGCGATGCCGAGGATGCTGCCGACCGCCAAGGCCAGCAGCAGATTCAGCAACATGCGTGGGCCGGCTGGATTGCGCGGCACCGAAGCGGCCGTCAATACCGAAATATCGGATTGGGTCGACTGACCTTCCAGATTGGTTTGCGTCAAACGTTGCGACGCCGTTTCATAAGCGCGCTTGGCGTTTTCCATTTCATTCGCCAGCACGCTGAGTTCGTCACGCGCACCGTTGAGCGCGAGGACTTTTTCCTTTTGCGCATTCAATGCGGCGCGGACTTCCGCTTCGCGTTGCTGCTGGATGCGCGCATTGCTGACGACGCCGGTAGAGGCCAGGCCGATTTGCTGGTTCAGATTGGCGCGCAGATTATCAACTTCGGATTTCGCGGCGATGTACTGCGGATGGTTGACATTCAGTTTTGCGGACGTCTCTGCAAACTTCGCATCGGCTTCCGACAGTCTGGATTTGAGTGTCTGTATCAATGGATTAGACAACACGTCTGGCGAACCACCTGCATTGCTTTGCACCTGACGCTGGCGCGATGTCGCCTCCATCGATTGACCCTGCGCCATCACCAACTGGCTGGACAATTCATTCAGGCGTGCGGTTTCCACATCGAGCTTGTTGTCGCTGCTGAAAATATTGTTTTCCTTCTGATAGGCAGACATCTTGTTTTGCGCTGCTTCAAATTTTTCGCGCAGCAGTTTGATCTGGTCGTTGATATAGCCACTGGCTTTTTGCGCAGGAGCGACTTTCAAGTCCACGCTTACCTGCTGGTAGGCCGTCGCAAAGGCATTCGCAATCCTGGCGACATATTCGGCATCATCGCCTTTGAAAGTGACGTTTAGTACGCTACTGTCACGCGCCGGCTCTACCGTCAGATTGGCACGCAAGCCATCCGCCAGCCAATCCTGTATCGTGGTTTCGCCAGGCTCCATTTTTGCGAAACGTGCTTTCGCTGCCGGCGCTTCTGCCAGCTTGAGATCGTCAACCACCTTCAGCGCGACAATCTTGCTTTTGACGATATCGACTTGCGTAGGCAGATAACCGGGCGTCAGTTGTACCGGCACATTCAGACCGGTCACAGGATCAATACCCTTGTTGTTAAGCACAAGAGACGTGGTTGCCTTGTAGGTCTTGGGCATCAGCAGGCTGACCGCGAAAGCGGCCACCACCGTTACGACAAGCAAGAGCAAAACGATCTTGTAGCGTGCGCGCAGGGTGCGTAAAATTTGTGCAAGTGTCATATCAGCTCCCGGTTCAGAACAGGCTTTCTTTTACATAAACGATGTCGTCTGGTTTCAATACATCGTCATGCTTGACGCTGATGATTTGCAGCACGCCATTCGCATCGCGTCGCTTGATGCGTACACCGCGTTCGGTCCCGCGCGGACTCAGGCCGCCGCCAGTCGACAAGGCCTGCAGGACCATCATGTCGCGTTCCAGTTTGTAAGAACCCGGCTTTGTAACTTCGCCGTAAATATAGAAACGTGGCGCGCGCTCTACAAACACGGAATCCCCGGCTGTGAGTTGACGATTTTTTGATGGATCACCCGAACGCACCAATTCCAGCAAATCGATTTTTTCCTTGGTGGTTTTGCCACCTTCGGTATGAGTAATGATGACGGTATCGGCTGCCTCTTCATTTGATCCTCCGGCCATCGCCAGGATGTCGGTCAGGCTGCGCTTGCCATCCACCGGATAACGTCCAGGCTTGTTGACTTGCCCCAGTACAGAAACCTGCTGACTCTGCATTTCAGTGACCATCAAATTGACTTGCGGATTGCGGATGAAGCCACCTTTATCCAGCATCTCGGCAATTTTCTGTTCGGCCTGATTCGACGACAAACCGCCGACCTTGACCTCGCCTACCAATGGATAGGAAATGCTGCCGGCTTCACTGACCCGTGTTTCCAGCGTCAGATCAGGCTGACCAAAGACGGTGATCTTCAGCACATCACCTGGTCCTAGCGGCACATCGGCTGCAGTCGCCCAACTACCGATGGTCACCATCAGTATCATCAGCATTGCGTGTTTGATTTTTTTCACTTTTCTCTCCATTGCTTGAATTTCCGTATTGCGAGTCATGCTTCAGAGTCATGCTTCAATACGTGCGTATTAGTTTGTTGGTTGCGCGTGTGACCGGATCGCTCAGTAAGCGTTATCGCGTTTGAGGACGACGCCGACCGTGCGCGCGATGATCCACAGATCGAGTGGCAGCGACCAGCGCCGCAGGTAGTCGAGGTCGTAGGCAATCCGCGCCTCCATCTTGTCTAGCGTATCGGTCTCGCCGCGAAAGCCGTTGACTTGCGCCCAGCCGGTAATGCCGGGCCGCACCTTGTGACGCAGCATGTAACCCTTGATCTGCTTTCGATACAGTTCGTTATGCGCAATCGCATGCGGACGTGGGCCGACTATGCTCATGCGCCCCTGCAGCACGTTGAAGAATTGCGGCAATTCATCGAGCGAGGTGCGACGCAAAAATGCACCTATGCGCGTCACGCGCTGATCGTCTTTGGTCGCCTGCACTACCCGTGCGCCGTCTTCACACACCGTCATGGAGCGGAATTTATAGACGATGATTTCTTCACCATCGAGGCCGTAACGGCGCTGACGGAAAATCACTGGCCCCGGCGAAGTGATCTTGATCGCAATCGCGATACCCAGCATGAGCGGCAACAGCATGATTTGAATCATCAGCGCCAATACAAAATCGCTGCCACGTTTGATCATGCTGTTGATGCCGGTAAACGGCGATTCGCAAATCGCGACGACCGGCAAGCCGGCCACGCTGTCGAAGCGCGCCTGTATCAGATCGAAAACATAGATATCAGGCAGAAAGTAGATCGATGCCGTGGTGTCCTGCAATTCATTCAGCAACTTGCGTATGCGAGGTTGCGCTGAGATCGGCTGACTGATGAAGATCGTATTGACGTTGTGCTTGCGCACATAGGCAGGAATGTCTGCCATGCTGCCCAGCAAAGAGACTTTCTGCCCTGTCGGTTGACGCGACGTATCTCTATCATCGAAAAAGCCGTTGATCTCCATCCGCAGGTCGGGATTTTCATCAACGCGCTCTGCCAGCTTCACACTTAACTCGTTTACCCCAACCAATACGACCGAACGTACACTCGTGCGGCTCAAACCCACCCCTACTTTTTGCAACACGATCTGTGCGGCCAACAACACCGGCGGAGTAATGGCGAGCCAGATCAAGGTCTCACGCTGGTTGAACAAGCTGATCAAACCAGCCACATACGAAAAGAAGAGCAGAAGAGTGACCGTCACCAGCCAGGCTCCGAGTATTGATTTTCCCAGAGTCAGGACATTACTCGACGATGCGTCGCGCCATGGATCGGTCCAGCCAAATACGGTCGAACTGATAAAGAATGTCAGTATCGCCAGCACCACGTGATTTGCCGTAAACGAATGACCAGACACCTGCATCAGCAAATATAGCAATCCGATGGCAATCAGCGGATCAAGCAGACGGCGATAGAATTTGCGGGCAGGTATATCGGCCGGGTATTTGAGTTGGCTAATATCAGAATTCATAACGAGTGGTAATCAATGCGCCGTTAGTCTTGTACGTAGCGGATGCAGCGTTGGAATCCAGCGTGGTCCGGTAGACAGATGCACGTATGCGGAAATGCAAGGTCGGCTTGTAGGTCAAGCCAAGGACCGCGTTGTTATAGCGATCGTCACGGTCCGATGGAGCAATGCCTTGGACTACTGCAACACCGTTGTAGTCGCGCTTCTCGGTCATGATCAAACCGTCCAGGCTGATCTTGCTGGTGGCATCCCAGGTTGATCCCAGGCTGACGCCTTGATTACGCGCATAGTTGGCTGCCAGATCGTCGGTTACACCAAGTTCACGCCACATCCCGAAGGAAAAGGCAGTCTTGCCGGTTGCCTTCCAGTAGGCAGTCAGACGCGCGCTTGGAACGCTGGAATCGCGTTGTGGATTGGACGCATATTCGCGCTTGGCCCAACCGCCGAGAAACTGCAGGTAAGTCTTGCCGGTCAATTGCCAGTCGACCTTGGCCTTCAACTCATTTTGTTCATATGAATTGATATCTGCGTACGGATACTCACCTTCAATATGGCGAGCAACCAGACCAATCTTGTTGCCGCTTTTCGCCAGATAATCGACGCCGATATCGGTCATGTCGAGATTGCGTTCAGACGGACTTTGCGCTTGCGTGTCGTAGCGCAGATCGAAGCGATTGTAAGCGGCGCTCACTTGCCAGCTTGGATGGAAGCGCCAGCTTCCATCAACGTAATTTTTTTGCTGGGTGCGCATGCTGCGTTCCAGCCCCTTGTAATCATCGAAGGGGGTCAGGCCTTCGGAATAACTGCTACCGACATTGCCCGAGAACTGATTGCCCAAGGCCCACTTCCAGTTCGCCAGTAGATCCTTGCCGTCGTTATCATATTGATCGAAGTGATCGTAATCAGATTGATTCGCCGAAAGATCAGCAGTTAATCGCTGTCGACCAATCTCTTTATCCATACGTATACCAATCGCAGCACGCGTCCATCGATCACTTTGCGCTGAAGGCTCAGGCAATCGCAACAGATTGGCATCGTGATAAACACCATAAGTGGCATACGGAGTGAAGGTATCGCCATCAATCGCGCTGGCAGATATGCAAGTAAGCGCACCTGCAAACATCACGAAAGGCATCACTACATAAGAGCGGCGTGCCGCGTTCTTGCGTTGATCATTCATCATCTAGACTCACAGACTATCGACGAAATGATGCTGGTGTTTGCACGGAGACAGCCGGACGGCAGTATGTGTACAGATGCAGCATGTTTTGATCGATATCATTTTTCCATTCCCCAATTGTTGTTGTGACCACTGCAAGAATTCGCTTTCGATCTGATAAGACGATCAAAACGAATCCACACACAGGCAACAATTTTTCATGCAAGGCAAAATCGAAAATCGATTCTGCAAATTTTATTGTTGATCTATTGATATGAAGTGGCGGTATGAGAACCAGCAGCGTCGATTAGTTCCATGACAAAAAAATCAGAACGTCAGAACAAAAAGTAAAACAGTTACCACTCGGAATTTATATGCAGAGACCAGAAGAAAATAATCGGATTTGCGAATGCAAAGCGCACGAAATTATTTTGTAGGAAAGCAGGAAGGGCCAGAATACTGGTATCGCGTATATCGTTGACGCATAAGGAGATTTGAAAAATGCGCAGGCTAATGCATGACAGACACTGCTCAAATTTTAAGCAGTGTGATATGCGTTTGCTCTATATCCTGATATAGATGCCCAATGCCGTGCTAGCGCTCATGCAGTTACATACATTTACAAATACATGCGGACGTTTTCATGACTATTCGATGACATCGCTGTCGGTGACAGGCGCCGGAAGGCCGTCAATAATGGAGGAATAATGCCGAGAGGAACTACTTGAAGAAAAATCTGCACAGCGCAATATGCTTATTTTTTAAGCAGCTTCTTGCAAATGAATTTCCATTCATCGACAGTGACCGGCGTGATCGACAGGCGACTGCCTTTTTGCAGAACCAGCATATCGGCCAGTTCCGGCGTCTGACGCAAATCTGACAATGGCAGCAAATGCGTCTTGTGCAGGATGTGGACATCGACCAGCATCCAGCGCGGTGTTTCGCGCGTGGCTTTCGGATCGAAGTAAGGGCTGACCGGATCGAATTGCGTTTCGTCCGGATACGGCGTACTTGCCACTTCCGCCAAACCGGCGATCCCGGGCTCGGCGCAACTGGAATGATAGAACAGCACGCCATCGCCCACCGACATCGCATCGCGCATGAAATTACGCGCCTGATAATTACGCACACCTGTCCACGCCACGGTTTGATTCGGAGCAGCCAGCGCATCGTCGATACTGACTTCGCCGGGTTCGGATTTCATGAGCCAGTAGCGCATAAGCTTTGATTGCGAAATGAAATAGTGAAAGGAAAAACAGCGGTAGGAACGATGCACTGATTATTGCAGAAAAACCGGGACGTCATTGCATGGAGGCTACCGCCAGGAAAAAGCTTCGAATGCTGCACACATAAAAAAACGGCTGCATTTTCATGCAACCGTTTAACCATCTAGCCCCGCCAGTGCCGCTTTGCCGGCATCCTGAACCAAGAGGTTCAAGTTGGCCGCAGTTAGTTCAACTTCGGGTTCATCGAGCTAGCGACGCGCACTCCCATCGAACAAAATTCCGCAGCCGTTGCGCATAAATGGTTCAAGGAATTATGGCAATGGCGAACACGGCAGGAGCGCTTAGTTTACTCCAAACAGACTGCGAGTAGAAGAATTCGTGTGGAATTAAAAAAGTTTTTCTTGCGGAGCAAGCGCGGTATCGAGTGTCTCGTGCATCGCAGCGATTTTTTGCTTGACTTCGGACATTGACATATCGGATAGCGGGCCTTCTGGTGACTTGGTTGCCAGCAACTCAGCAGTCACGCCCAAAGCAGCCATCACCGCAATACGATCATTACCCTTCAACTTTCCGGCATCACGAATCGCGCACATTTTTGCATCAAGGTAAGCGACCGCTTCCCGCAAGGCACCCTCTTCGCCTTCCTTGCATGCCAGTTTATAGGACTGCCCCATGATCGATACGTCGAGCTGGATCATGCTGCTTCCTCATCTTTTTCTGGTGTTGGAATACTTTCTAGCAGTGCGGCGACACGTTCATGCGCTTCCTGCATGCGACGCGCCAACTCTGCATTTTCGGCAGCAAGCGCCGCTGATTTGAGACGCAAATCTGCATTCTCGCTGCGCAAGGCTTGCGTCAACTCAGCCAGTTGGCTGATTTTTTCGGAAAGTGTATGGAAGTCGGAAATCATCCCGCCACTATAGTGGCGCATGTTAATGGCAGTCAATAGATAGAGTCGGCAGACTACGCGTTTTTCGCTGCCGACTACAAATTTAGCTTGCGCGGTGTATCAATAATGACTGGATAGTCCGCATCCTTGCCAAAAATGCACGCGAATTCCAAATTGAAACTGCGCACTTCACATTTCTGTCAAACGCCCATCCACCGTGATCAGGCCACTACGTATCCGTACATTCGGGAATACCTGTTGTGCCGCAGATCGGTATCGCGCCAATTGCGCTGCATATTCCGTGCGTTCGCTATCAAACAGATTGCGCTTGTAATCAAGTATCCACAGTTCATCTTCAAACATCACGATCCGATCAAAGCGCGCAATACCGGCACTGGTCTGCACTTCCATTTCGTTACGCGCAAAGCGATGCTGCGCAGGATCGAAGAAATGTGCCAACTCAACTTGCGCCAAAATAGTCGCCGCCTGCGCGCTGACGGTGATCGCAATCTCATACGAACACGGCAGCCATCGTGCGATCTGTTCCGGCGCATGCATGCTGATCGGCCATGCATGCGCCGGCGTCAGGCGCTCCATCAACGCGTGCAGCGCAATCCCTTCATCGATTTCGGCACTCGAAACGGCAGCCAGTTCCGGCGACTGCAGCGATGACGGCGGCAGCAAGGCAGGTGGATTAAATATCGACAGTGAAAATTCCGATTCCTGCGTTGCGGAAAATGCCGGAAAATCGGTATCCGGTTGCATCGGTTGTGCGCCCTGGAAACGCGAATACCAGCGCCCTTCGGCAACGCCATTCGCTGTCGCACTCCGCGGATCGGCGACGCCGCTGATAATCAGCAACTTCTTGGCGCGCGTAGCAGCGACGTACAGCAGATTCCAGTCTTCCTGCAGTTTAAGCTTTTCTTCTTCCGCGAATAGCGCATCGCGCGCTGCGCCGCGTTCAGATTGACGACCGAAAACAGAGAAATGAACAGGTGCATCTTGATCCTGCGGCCATTCGCACAGCACGCCCACATCGTCGCGTGCGCCGTCGCTATGATTTGCATCCAGCAAAACCACGATGGGCGCCTCCAGACCTTTCGCACCATGTATCGTCAGGATGCGTACTGCATCCAGCGCAGCATCGATATCGGCTTCATCCGGCGCATCGCTTTCTGCCGATTTCTGCAAACGGCGTAATGCATCTATGAATTTCGGCAGGCTGGGATAACGTCCCGCATCCAGATTCAAGGCTAGTTCGGTAAACGCTTCGATATTGCCCAATATCTGGCCACGGATCAGCGGCGATGCGGCTTGCGCATACCGCGCAATCACATCGCCTTCGTGCAGAATCCGATCGAGCAAATCGTGCACTGGCAAACTTGGTGCGAGTTCCAGCCATCTTTCCAGCAAGCGAATTGCGCGCTGTAATGCAGGTGAAATTTCAGATGAGTCTTCTTCTTGTGGGATTTGATGCAGGCGCGACCACCACGTTCTTTCTGGGCGCAAAGCCAGCGCGATCAAGTCCTCATCGCTGGCACCGATGATCGATGATTTAAGGACATGGGCCAGCGCAAGATTGTCATGCGGTGTAATCAGGAAGGTCAGCAGCGCAATCAGATCGGCCACTTCCAGCGACTCCAGTAAGCCGCCGCGCTTGTCGGACGCGAATGGAATACCGGCTTCGCGCAAGGCGGATTCGTAGGCCCGCAAATGCGTACGTTTTTTGACCAGCAACATCACGTCGGACCAGCGCTCGCTTTTCAATTCGGTACGCGCTTGCAAAATCGCCTGCGCCACTGCGCGGCCTTCTTCCAATCGGCGTGCGTCTTCTTCTTCCTCACGCGGTGTAGTCAAAGGGTCGCGCAATTGCGCGGGCGTCCACACGACTTTCTCAGTTTTTTCTTGCTGTACCAAGGGCAATTGCCAGACTGCGCCACGCTCGTTTTCCAGGGTGGTTTGCGCCTGATAAATCGGATTGGTGCCAAAACTCTCGTTCATGACTTCGACTATTGCCAGTGCATTACGGCGCGTCTGATTAGTACGGAGAAAATCTGCGCCTTGCGCCATCAAGCTTGCTTTCGCGGCGGAAAACACGCGCGGCTCTGCACGGCGGAAACGATAGATAGATTGCTTGGGATCACCGACCACAAACATGCTTGGCTTGTCGGCATCACCGCCATAAGCATTCAGCCACGCTTGCACGATGCTCCATTGCAGAGGATTGGTATCCTGAAATTCATCCAGCAATACATGGCGGTAGCGCGCATCGAGGCGACTCTGCAAATACGCTGCGTGTTCTTCGTTCGTCAGCAAGCGATACGCCTGCCATTCAAGATCAGAAAAATCGAAAACGCGCTGTTCGGCTTTCACGCCTTGATAGGTTTCCAGATAGGCAGCACCAACTGTAAACAATGCACGATTCAGCGCAATGACTTGCGGTTCCATGCTGCGGCGCAAGACGGTCTTCAGCGCAGCTCCTACGCTTTCAAACTCGACTTCAAATGCATATACGCCATCCTCGCCCAGATTTTCCAGCAAGGCTTTGGTCAAATCCTTGGTTGCGCGATTCTTGCGGAATTTGCCACCCCCATCGAAGAATTCATTCGTTAGTGCGACAAAATTTTCCAGCGAAGCGCCGTCCGTCAGCGCTTTCTCGATCGCTGTCGCACGCTCCTGATTGGTTGCCGTTCCTTTACCTAACAGCCACGCAATTTGTCCTATGCGTGCGACGAATTTCTTATCGTTCCACAAGGACAGACGCGCATCGAATTCGCCATCTTCACCACATAATTCAGTCAACCACTCTATAGGTTCGCCGCTTTGCGCAGACGCCCACCATTCCGCACGCTTGGCGATGAAGGCGTTCAATAAATTGCGTGTATTCCAATCGCCGGCTTGCGCATACAAAGCAATCAGCGCTTCCTTGACTTCATGATTGTCGGCTTCATTCACAGCCTGCATAAAACGACTGTAAGCATCAGACAGCAATTCGCCAGTCGCTTCAGTCAATGCATAACCGTGCGGCACGCCAGACGCCAGTGGCGCGATTTGAATCAAGCGCGCGAACCAGCTGTGAAAGGTATCGATGGATAGCGATTGCGGACTGCGTAAAACACGCTCATACAAAGCGCGTGCGACTGGCAACATCGCAGCCAGTTCATGTTCCGCTACGCCGCGTTCACGCAAGAGCTGAAGCACTTCCACATCCGGCTTCAAGGTCAATTCATGCAACAGCTCCATCAAACGCTCGCGCATTTCCTGCGCAGCCTTGCGGGTAAATGTGATTGCCAGAATAGCTGCCGGTTCGGTGCCGGATAACAGCAGTCGCAATACGCGCGCTACCAGCAACCAGGTCTTGCCGCTACCGGCACAAGCTTCGACCACCACCGAACGCGACGGATCACAAGCGATGGCGACGAAGCATGCAGCATCGGCGTGTGCGCCATTGATTTCATAGGCGCGCGGCGTCATTGCCGGATTCGTTTCTTCGTTGCTATTCATAAGCGGCGTAGTTTGATCCATATTAATTACCACGCTCCCTTGCGACACAAGCCACGCACATCGCAATATTGACAAACCGGTTCCGGCCCGGTTGCTGGCAAAGGTGCGCCCTCTGCAATTGCCTGCATGTTATGCACGATTTGTTCTGCCAAGGTCTGCTGCCAGGTTTCAAATTGTGGCGCTTCGATTTCCTTGATCTTGTCCTTCGTCGCTTCCAGCGGAATATATAAAGCCGCGCTCAACGGTGTGTCGGATAACAAACCGTAAAACGGCAGTTGATGATCTTCGCCATGTTTGAGTTTGTCGCGCAATGCAAGCTGATTCGTACTTTTGTAATCGAGGACTACGCGTTCGCCGCTGGCATTTTCATCGATGCGATCGACGCGACCATGCAGGATGATTTCGCCGCCAGTCCAGCGCAAAACTTTTTCGAATTTTTCTTCGCCCAATACAAAATGCCAGCCCTGGTTTTCGCGTTCGGCTATCCAATCCAGATAAGCCGGCATGGCTTTTTGCCAGCGGGCGTAATAGCCGAGTGCTGCCGCGCTTTTATCGAGTTCATTCGCAAAGACTTGATCTGAAATTTGCTGCAACAGCGCGGCTCGCTCGTTTGATTGAACCGAACCAGCCTGATGAAACTGCGCCAGTATTTGATGCAACCAATCGCCGTAATCGCGCTTCTCCGGCATATCCGATAATTCATCAATGCCAGACAAACCCAGCATGCGCGTTGCGAAAAATTGGTAGGGACAAGCGACCAGACTGTTGTAGCCGCTAGCCGATAGTTTTTTCGGTAGCAGTTGTGCTGCGCTCGGTGCCGGCATGAATGCGGGTGAAGCTTGCAGAGTGCGCGCTGCGATCTGTACATCGTGCGTGACGATGGGCGCAACACCGGCGCGCGCGAGGCACAATTCCAAACGTTCTATCCACGGACTGACAGGATTCGGCTCACCGTTTCTATGCGCCTGCCACGACATCACCACGCAATCATTGGCCGACAATAATTCGGTCACATCTCGCAATTGCTGACGTTGCCGACTTTCGCGCGTAGCCAGACCAAGTTCGCGTCGCACGACGTTGGCGAAGAACAGCGTTTCAGTTGGTTGCGAGGGCAAATGTTCGGCATCCGCACCCACCAACAATACCGCATCGAAGGCGCGTAAACGTGCGCCGTTCAAAGGTAGCATCACAACGCGCTTATCAAGATTGAGTTGGACAAAAGCTTTTGCTTCCAGTTGCAGATTCAGGAAGGCGCGCCATTCGGAAAACGAAAACGTGTGACCGACTTGTACGCAATCCTGCGAAATATCCTGCAATAGTTGTATAAGTTGCGAGCCGGCTGCATCAACTTGTAAAGCCGCACGCATGCCGAGCGCATCCAAGGTTTGATTAGTCGCCGTAATCCAGTCGCATAAAGTTTTGCGGCCGGCAAAACCACTCGCCTGCTGCGCCAGCAGCTTGATCATTCTTTGCGCCTGCGGAATCGCGGTCAATGCATTAGCCGCCGCATCCCAACCGCTCAATACATTCGCGCGTCGCAAGGCCATTTCACTTTGCATGACCAGCTCGGCTTTATCTTCCAGTGCAGCGAAGACAAAAGGCGACTTCAGGAAATCCAGCAAACCTACCGTCTCGGCGCGAGCGGCAACCAGCTCCAGCCAAGCTGCGATCGCGGACGCGGCGCGCGTGGTCGATAACTTCCAGCCGGTTTCATCAGCCACCACAATTTGCGCACGCTCCAGTAATGCGCGTATGCGCCGCGCAACGACGCGATCCTGGGCGACGATGGCGAGATTGGTTTTACCTTCTTGCAGCCAATCGATGATGGTTTGTGCACCAGCCTTGGCTTCGGCTTCCAGATTTTGTGCTGCATATAATTTCAACGCGGTTGGCGTTGCAACATTCAAACTATCTGGCAAGTCTTCGAAAAATGGTTCTGGAGTATCGTCGGCGATCAGCATTTCCGGCCAGGCTGCGGCATAGGTACGATTAATAGTGTGCGTGCGCCAATCCAGCGTCATCACCGCTACCGCTTGCCGCTCACTGTAGGTATCCAGAAAAGCCTGTTCCATTGCATCGGGTTCTACCGGACTAATCCAAAACAGTGGCAAATGCGCTTGCTGCGCGATGCGCATCATTTGTGCGTAGCGCGTGACGATCGCATCGCTGGCGTCGAGCTGACTCTTCCAGATCGTCCACACCAATTGCGTTTCATCCGATAACAGATTGCGCGCAACTGGCGACAATTGTTCTAGCGCAGCTTGCCAGCGTGCGTCCGCCGCATCTGGCGACGCTTTGATCGATGGCAGCATCGCTTGCGTCAATTCATCCGACAACGTGAGCAGAATTTCTGCCAGCGGCAGTAAGTCAGTATTGCGTCGCGCGCTGAATAATTTTTTCAGCCACGCGTGCTGGCGCAAATCTGCGTACAAGGACATCAGACGTTCGCTCGCAGCCGTTGACGATATGTCGGCGACCGGCGGCAGCAGACGTATATATTCAGATAAAGAGGTAATCGTCGGCGGGATGAAAGCACTGCCGATCTGGCGCGCCAAGGCATTTTTCAACAACTGTATATGTGCAAAGGTCGATACCAGCACACGTACGCCCGACAAATCATTCGCGGCCAGATTGCCAGCTTGCGTCCGCAACTCGCTTTGCAACAATGCGCAAGCGGCATCATCCCAAAAGGCAACAGATGGCGGAATCAGGATAGTGGTGGCGCTAGACGGCATCAATTTGTGGGTGTGAGGTAAGAAGACAGGGAAAACATGTTGGCAGGACTATCAGTTTGTATTTTATGCGAGCCGGCGTGAAATTTTATGCGCAATGCCACACTTTTTATAAAATAGGTTATGATTTGGCCAGACCCCGCCTGATTACCTCTTGCCGCACCTTCAAAACTTGAATTAAATCGCAACGTCTCCATCTTCATTTCAGTACCCGGAGGCGCTGCAGGCAAACACCGACAAGAACGGTTGTCACCAAGGCGCTGATTTATTCTATTCTCCTCAAACCGAGGCATACATGAGCGAAAACATCAAACATATTACCGACGCGTCTTTTGATACAGACGTATTGAAATCCGACACACCTGTTCTGGTCGACTTCTGGGCAGAATGGTGCGGTCCGTGCAAAATGATTGCACCGATCCTGGAAGACGTTGCCAAGGAATACGCAGGCAAGATCCAGATCGCCAAAATGGACGTGGACGCTAATCAAGCGGTTCCAGCCAAATTCGGCATTCGTGGCATTCCAACGCTGATTCTGTTCAAGAACGGCGTACCTGCTGCGCAAAAAGTCGGCGCACTGGCAAAAGGTCAGTTGACCGCCTTCATCGACAGCAACATCTGATAGAGAAAATTGCAGCGATGCGCCCGCATCGCTGCATAATTATTACAGCACTCACTTATTACAGCCCGTACTTACCACGCAGTTCACTCCCCCACCTTTTTATATCCCGTCCCGGGACACTCAAAAATTATGCATTTATCCGAATTAAAGGCGTTACACGTCTCAGCACTGCTAGAAATGGCAATCAGCCTGGACATCGACAACGCAGCGCGCTTGCGCAAACAAGAACTGATGTTCGCGATTCTCAAGAAACGCGCGAAATCAGGAGAACAAATTTTTGGCGATGGCGCCCTCGAAGTATTGCCTGACGGCTTTGGCTTCCTGCGCTCGCCCGACGCCAGTTACATGGCGTCCACCGACGACATCTATATTTCCCCGTCGCAGATCCGCCGCTTCAATTTGCACACCGGCGATTCGATCGAGGGTGAAGTCCGCACGCCAAAAGACGGCGAACGCTACTTTGCGCTGGTCAAGGTTGACAAGGTCAACGGCGAAGCGCCGGAAGCATCGAAACACCGCATTCTGTTTGAAAATCTGACACCACTGCATCCGAACAAGCCCTTGCTGCTTGAACGTGAAATGCGCGGCGAAGAAAACATTACCGGCCGCATCATCGATTTGATCGCGCCTATAGGCAAAGGCCAACGCGGCTTGCTGGTCGCGTCACCTAAATCCGGTAAATCCGTGATCTTGCAACACATTGCACATGCGATCACCACCAATCATCCTGAAGCAGTGATGATCGTGTTGCTGATCGACGAACGCCCTGAAGAAGTGACCGAGATGCAGCGTTCGGTACGCGGCGAAGTGGTGGCATCGACCTTCGATGAACCAGCTACACGTCACGTGCAAGTCGCTGAAATGGTGCTGGAAAAAGCCAAGCGTCTGGTTGAAATGAAAAAAGACGTGGTGATTCTGCTGGATTCGATCACCCGTCTGGCGCGCGCCTACAACACCGTGATACCTGCTTCCGGCAAAGTGTTGACCGGTGGTGTCGATGCCAACGCATTGCAACGTCCAAAACGCTTCTTCGGCGCCGCACGTAATATCGAAGAAGGCGGTTCGCTGACCATCATCGCCACTGCGCTGATCGAAACCGGAAGCCGTATGGATGACGTGATCTTTGAAGAATTCAAAGGTACCGGCAATATGGAAGTTCATCTCGAACGCCGTCTGGCCGAGAAGCGCGTCTATCCTGCAATCAACCTGAACAAATCCGGTACGCGTCGCGAAGAGTTGCTGATCAAACCGGATCAATTGCAGAAGATCTGGGTCTTGCGCAAACTCTTGTACGGCATGGATGAGATCGAAGCGATGGAATTCATCCTCGACAAGATGAAGGCGACCAAGAACAACGCCGAATTCTTCGACATGATGCGTCGCGGTAATTCTTGATTTGAGATTTTCTGTTTAATATCTTTAGCCGATCAGGCTGAAAATCAAAAAGCCTGTTTTCCTTGCATGCTCTGCAAAAGAAAACGGGCTTTTTTTATGGACTGTTTGAATAAAATTATTGGTCGATCTACTGCGATCTACTTAATACCCTAAATTTTTAAGCGATCCTGCTGCAATCAGCCAGGCAAACGTAAGTTCAGTCGTACCGATAGCAAACGCATTGCCGAGGTAACGGCGACGCTGGCAATCAAAGCCACAGCTGACGACACGTCCAATAATTCCAAGCCTAGATACACCCAGCAACCTACGAAGGAACACGTTGCATAAAGCTGGCCGCGCCTGAACACCATCGGAATTTCATTGCACAATACATCGCGCAATACGCCGCCGAAAACACCAGTCGTTACACCCATCATCGCGCAGATAAAAATTGGCATCTCGGCCTCAAGCGCCATCGAAGTACCTACCGCACTGAACAATCCCAGACCGAAGGCATCAGCCACCACGATGGTCTTTTCAGCGACCGCCGAACGCAAATGTGTAAAAAATGGCCATGCCACCAGCGCCAGAACAAAGACCAGAATCGCGTATTCCTGATGTTCAACCCAAAACAGCGGTCGTCTATCCAGCAACATGTCGCGCAAAGTACCGCCGCCAAATGCAGTGATAAAGGCCACGATAAACACGCCAACCAAATCCATTTCCTTGCGGCGCGCCTCGATAAAGCCAGAGCAGGCGAAGGCGATAATGCCGCAGGCTTCGACCGCCTGCAGCAGCGTACTCATGCCATCTTGCAAACCAATTGCCACAATGCCCCCCCTTAAATACCTGATGAATTCCATAATGACATCAGCGGCAACGATATCAGCAAACTTGCTACAAACCCATGATTTAATTGAATTTTCAATGTATAATCTTCGGCTCGTTCCAACCTCGGCAAGTGATAGGCAATCGGGTCAAGAAGCAGCGCGACCGACGAAGTGTCCATTGGCTACCAAACTATTTAAGGAAAATCATGAAAGCTGGCATTCACCCGGATTACCGCAACGTTGTGTTCCACGACGTTTCAAACGATTTCAAATTCATCACCCGTTCGACCGTTCAAACGCGTGAAAAAATTGAATTTGAAGGCGCAGAATATCCACTGATCAAGATCGAGGTTTCTTCGGAATCCCACCCGTTCTACACAGGCAAACATAAAATCGTCGATACCGCTGGTCGCGTGGATAAATTCCGCAAGAAGTTCGGTACCGTTGGTTCCAAAACATCAGTGGGCGAATAATTTCCTCACCGCGTTTCAAAAAGGCAGCTACGGCTGCCTTTTTTCTTGCTATCCATACTAGTGCAGATTTTTTCCGGCACAATAACGCCGAACCGAATAAAAACAATTCTCCTTCATGAAGCCAGTCCGCCTTCCCGCCTCCGCAACGCACGCTCTCCCGCGCTGGGCGCTGTTCGCACTGTGTCTGTTATATATCCTGCCTGGCCTGATCGGCCGCGATCCGTGGAAGCCTGACGACGCTGCCGGTTTTGGCATCATGTGGACGATGGCGAACGGTTCTTTGGTCGACTGGTTGTCACCGCACATCGTCGGCTTGCCGATGCCGTATGAAGGACCGCTTGCATTCTGGCTGGGCGCCATCTGCATCAAATTATTCGGATGGCTGCTAGGCGATCCGCTGGCCGCACGCATCGCCCCTATCTGCTTCTTCCTGCTAGGTTCGATGTCGGTCTGGTACACCACCTATCTACTCGGGCGCAGACCTGAAGCGCAACCATTAAAGCTTGCATTCGGCGGACAGCCCGAACCGCGCGACTTTGGCCGCACACTGGCCGATGGCGCACTGCTGATTTATCTCGGCTGCCTGGGTCTGCTGGTTCATAGTCACGGCACCACCTCAGAAGCCTTGCAGGTATCGCTGGTTGCATTCTCACTCTATACAGCTACCCGCCTGTTTGAATCGCACTCCAGCAAAAGCGCCATTGCATTCGGACTTGTGCTCGGCCTGTTGGTGTTATCGCGCGGCTGGGTAGTGCCACTCGCCATCTGGTTCGGCGTCGTCGCACTGGCGTCCGCGCGCGAACGCGGCATTTTGCTGCGTCTGATGCTGATCGTCCTGCCCGTGGCAACAATCGTTGCTGGGGCATGGATATTCGCAAACCATCAGATTCAGCCGTTTGGAACAAGCCCCATCGATGCGTGGATGGCATGGAATTATCATCAAATCGGCGCACCGAGCTTGCCGACCTTGCAGTACTTTTTCAAAAACGCGATCTGGTTTGCATGGCCAGCATGGCCGTTCGCAATCTGGGCCGTCTATGCATGGCGCCGACAGCACGAAGCGCTGCACATCACGCTGCCGCTGACATTTTTCGGTGCACTGGTATTGCTGGCCTTTCTGAATCCTCGTGGTGAAGAAGCGATCCTGTTACCGCTGCTGCCCATGCTGGCCATCCTCGCCGCGTTCGGCTTGCCAACAATGAAACGCGGAGCCATCAATGCAGTCGACTGGTTCTCGGTCATGATGCTCAGCACCTGTGCGACCTTCATCTGGTTAGGCTGGATTGCCAAGCAAACTGGCTGGCCAGCGCAGATCGCAAAGAACGCATTCAAGATTGCGCCGGGCTTCAAGCCTGAATTCAGCCTGCTCATTTTTTTGATCGCCGCAGCCGCATCGGCAGGATGGATCTGGATTGTTTACTGGCGCATTTCGCGTCGCCCATCCGTGCTGTGGCGCGCGGTTGTCTTGTCATCCGGCGGCATCATTTTGTGCTGGTTGCTGCTGATGACACTGTGGCTGCCATGGGGGAATTACATCAAGAGCTATGCAAGCGTCGCACGCCAAGTGGACACTGCACTACCAACCGTCAAGCGCTGCGTCGCAACCAATGTAGGCGCATCGCAACGCGCATCGTTTGCCTACTTCGGCAACATCCCGTTCGCCCAGTTTAAAGACAAAAACTGCGATTACCTGTTATTGCAAGACAACCATCGCGGCAATGACGCAGCGACAAATCTGACGCGCAATAACCAGCAATGGAAACTGATCTGGCAAGGCCGACGCCCTGCCGACAGAGAAGAACGCTTCCGCCTTTATCGACGCGTTTACTCAACGCAGGCAGAGCAGGAATGACGCGTAGCCATCAGTGAGCGCAGCGCGTCATAGCTGAGTGGAAATAAAATGACCTGCCTGGAAATGACATCGACAACCTTCGCTAATTCAGCAAGATGGGTCTTGCTCAAATCAATGAAATCGAGCATAATACTCAGCTTGCGTTGCCGAGATGGCGGAACAGGTAGACGCACGGGACTCAAAATCCCGCGCCGCAAGGCGTGCCGGTTCGATTCCGGCTCTCGGCACCAGACGTACATGCAGTAGAGTCCAAAGTAGTCCAGAAACCCGTATCAAGCCCAGTGCTGATGCGGGTTTTTTGTTTTATGACGTCTTTTGGCGTCCATTGCAATCCAACAGTTTTGCATCCACACTTGTATCCATACGCCCTTAATCAAATATCGCATGGATACAAAATGCCGAAACTCGCAAAACCACTCACTGACACACAAGTTAGAACTGCCAAAGCGATTGAAGGAAAAACCCACACATTGCCAGACGGCTTGGGAATGTATCTTGAGATCACCGCATCAGGCACAAAAATATGGCGCATGACGTATCGACAGGAAAACGGAAAGAAAAACCGTTTGACCTTCGGTGCCTATCCCGAAATCTCTCTTCTCGAAGCAAGAGGCAAGCGCGCTGAAGCACGTAAGTTGCTGGCAGACGGCATTGATCCGGCACAATTTAGACGTGAGGCGAAAGAGACTAAGGCTGTTGCAGCCACGCATACCTTTGAAGCCATCGCGCTAACCTGGCTACAAAAAACGGCAGCGACACGCGCCTGTTGATTTGCATCGAAAACTGACCCACTTAGCCGCATAATTTGCATCCAAAACTGACTCACGTTTAGAACACAATCCTACTTACCAAAGTGAGTGGGAGATTGGAGTGATCGACGTGGCATTACTTGGAATTATGGCCTGTCCCTGACTTGAAAGACACCAAGATAAGGTGTTTTAATCAATCAGGAGGAAATAAATGGCAAATCGTAGACAGTTCAGCAAGGAG
>LNFM01000936.1_pt1 | contig 69078 bp, 73 predicted proteins | sample 596031 | NCBI WGS metagenome assembly LNFM01 (sample SAMN04254537, study PRJNA301005) | activated carbon metagenome | isolation source: dual media filters at the Ann Arbor, Michigan drinking water treatment plant | place: USA: Ann Arbor
ACTCGATATGAGAAAAAAGCTGTTAATTACATGGGTATGCTATCTTTTGCAGCGGTACTTTTGTGGCTGAGATGAAACGTCAACAGAACCTAGAATAAAAGGGGGGCTTTCCCCCCTTTTATTGCCACTATTTTTTACCGTGGCAAGATGTTGTCACCCTTGCCCATCTTGGGATCGGCATCCGGCGTGTTCATCAACACTGTAATCGCACCGCGCATGGCGGCGCCCATGGTGTGGTCTACAATCGCGTTGTTGGTGGCGCGATCCTTGGGGGACACAATGTCGAGAGTCGCCGCATCAGCAACCCCCATGCTGTAAGTAGAGATACCGTAGAGCACATTCCTGGGGTTGCCGCTGGGGTAGACGCGTTCCCAAATGCCAGCGATAGGGTGGATGGCCGCCGGCAGATTCACATTGGCATTGACATAAAAGATGCGCACCAGTTCACCGGGCTTGGCAACCAGTGCCAGGCTGGCGGCCGGATCATGCACCGGGTCATAGTGAAAGATCTTGCCGTTGATCAAGGTATTGGTCCAGCCCTGATTTTCCATGATGGCATGATGATCGTCCGCCTTGGGGAAAAATTGCCCCTGCACCAATACATATTCGCGGTCAGGTTTTGGATACTCTTTCGTGTAGCCTTCCTTGGGATCGACAATGATAATGCCGTACATGCCGCGCGCGATGTGTTGGTGCATGGGCATGGCGCCGCAGTGATACATGAATACGCCGGGGTATTTGGCGTCGAACTTGAAACGCTTGGTCTCGCCCGGTTTAACGGGTGCAAATTCCTTGAGCACATCGACAACCGCTGCGTGAAAATCCATGGAGTGGCTTTCTTTGTTGGTGGCATCATTGATTAATTCAAAATCAACAATGTCGCCTTCTTTGACGCGGATCACTGGCCCAGGGATATGACCGCCAAAAGTCCAGGCAGGATACTCCGTGCCCTTGTTGTCGATCTTGACCGTGGTTTCCATAGCGTGCATGGTGACCTTCACGGTTGCTGCCAAGGCGGTTTCTGTGCCAAAAGCCATTGTGGCGGCCAGTAATGTGGTTAGAGTGCCAATTTTTTTAAGGTATTGCATGATGCTTCCTCCGTCTTACGGTTTAACAACTGATAGTGCCATTCCCTGTGCCTTCTGATATTTTCCCTGTTCCGGTTAGAAGCTGTTGTCAAAACGCGTAATCCGCATTTTGACAACAGCTTCTTATTCGCCATGCTTGCAGCGGCACAGCGTTCTTAAGTACATCACCAGTCCGGTGATCTCTTCATCACTGAGTACGTCATCCCACGGTGGCATCAACACTGATTTGTTGATGGAAAGCCCGCCGTCTTCAATAGCCTTGAATAGATCTTGGTCCGAACGTGCCGACATCTCTTTGGTGTCGGTGTGATCGCGCGGTTGCACCGACATGTCACGACTATTGATGCCCTTGCCATTCCCTTGCACGCCATGGCATTGCGCGCAGTAGGTACGGTAATTATCTTCCGGCTTTTCCCCGGCGCTGGCCGTAGTGCTGGATAGCGCATTCCATGCCAGTAGTGCTGGCAAGAGTAAGGCGAGCAGGGTGTGTGGTTTCTTCACTTGCCGTTTTCCTCATCGATGGCGCGCAGGTAATGCACCAGTTTCTGCAGATCGACATCACTCAAGTGCTTATTGGGCATGAATACCTTGGGATCCCAAGCCTGTGGGTTACGCATGTAGCTAATGAGGTAATCCGGTTGCAGCCGTGCCGCAGCAGTGTATACCTCTGGCCCTGACATGCCGCCATAGCCGGGTTCGATCTCATGGCATGACAGGCAGCCACGGAATTTATCAAACAGCATTTCGCCCGTGGCCAATGACACGGTTCCCGGTTTATATTCGCCAGGGCGGATTAATTCACTCCTGGTTGTAAGTTTCATTAATGCGGCAGTGATGGCCTTTGCATCATTCATCGCAAGTGCTGGGTGGTCGGCAAGTGATGCGGTGTCGATTTCGTCACCCTTTGCGCCGGGTTTGACGTGATTGGCGTAAAACATGCCAGCAGGGCGGATGCGCGTGGGTGTTTGCAGCCATTTTTCCAACCATCGCGCCTGATATTTATTGCCTGCATAAAACAGATCGGGGCCTTTGCGGTTCCATAGCGCTTGCAGTGTTGTGGGTGCGGGGCCGATCAGATTGTGGCAGCCAGCACAGTCATTTTTAAGTATTTCCTCCGCGCTGGCGGCATGAATCTGTGGCGTGGCCGTCATGGCCAGTACCCCGATCAACAGTCGACGCATACCTTGTCTGTATTGGGTATTAATGACCATCATGTGCGCGCTCACGTTTTCTGCGGACGGATTGCAGTGGCGTACCTTTGAAACCGTCCTGGTTGTGCAGGCCATACGGCTTTTTCATGGAATCGCTATAAAAGAAATCCGCATCGTATTTCAGGTCACGCCAATGATATTCCTCGGACAGCGGTATGCCTTCGTATTCGATCACTGTCATGGGGCCGCCATGGTGTTTGCCGTTATTGGTGACATGCGGATCAACGTGATCATGCACCATCCACAACCCAGGATTATTCATTTCAATAATGGCGTCGTAGCGTTCGCCGGGGCCGATCAGCAAGGTGTCTACCGAATAAGGAGCAGGCAAGGGCAAGCCGTCTTTGTGGGTGACCAGCATGTCGTGGCCGTGAGTATGCAGGGAATGAATCTCTCCACCCGCGCCAAACAGGCGCAGGCGCACCACATCACCTTCCTTGACGCGCAGTGGTTGTGTCAGCGGAAATGACCGGCCATTGATGGAGAAATAATTTGTTTGATCAAGCGGCCCGCCACCCTGGCCCAATTTGTCGGCATAGTTGGAGTCCCACGAGCTGAACATCATGATCACCTCCTTGGTCACTTTCTTTTCCAGAGGCGTGGGCTGTTTGGGGTCTACGATCAACGGACCCCACATGCCCCGGATGCCGACATGCTCGCTGACGTTGACATGGCAGTGATACCACAGGCTGCCGGTTTTTTCTGCCTTCCAGTGGTAGGTATAGGTTTCCCCCGGTTCGATGGCTTTTTGTGTCAGCCCCGGCACGCCATCGTTGCGCCAGTTGTTTTTCTGGTAAAGCCCGTGCCAGTGGATGGTGTGCGGCAGGGTGGTGTTATTGGTAACGTGTACCGTGACCTGGTCATCTTCCTTGACGCGTATCAAGGGCGCGGGTACCTGGCCGTTAAAGGCAAACACCTGATATTCCAGATCGGGGGCGACACGAATCTTCATTTCTTCGATGGTCAGGTTGAATTCGCGTTCAGTCGCCCCGGCGCAAGACATAAAAAACAATAAAAATAGCAGGATAGATTTTTTTTGTAGAGCCGTTGCGCGCATCTTGAGGAGTCTCCATGCAAGGGAAGAGGGCGTTACGCCGGAAAAGCCACATAACATGCATATACAATACATGTTATGAATAGGCATTGTCAATACATGTTATGTGGTTTTTTGCGATTTTTTTGTGCGGTTGGTCGCCAACGGCTTTTTCTAGAATGAAATGACCATCGCAGATTGATGTGTAGCTATTCGTCAAATGAAGGGATAGAATTTTTACTTGAAGCCTTAGCCTGAGACGGGATAAGCATCCATTATGCAGTTAACGCTATATACCGATTATTCTTTGCGGGTGCTGATGTACCTGGGTCTGCACGCGGACAAAAAAGCGACTATCTCGGAAATTGCAGGTTTCTATGGCATTTCACGCAACCATCTGGTGAAGGTGGTGCATGATTTGGCGAGTCATGGGTATATTAATACCCATCGCGGCAAAGGCGGTGGAATGTTTTTGGCGCGCCCGGCGGGCGAAATCAATATCGGTGAGGTGGTGCGTCATGCTGAACCGAATTTTCACATGGTGGAGTGTTTCAATCCACAAGCCACACATTGCCCAATTTTTGCCATGTGTACCCTGAAGGGCGTGTTGAATAACGCCCTGAGCGAATTTTTTACCGTGCTGGATAAATATACCCTGGAAGACCTTTTGAAGCGGTCGGGCGGTGTGGCGCTGCCACAATTCATGGGGGTGAGCATAGCGCGTGAGCGATGACCCAAGGCGTAGTGCTGTTCTGCCAAAGAACCCGACCTGCGCCGTAAAAAATTTTAGAGCTGTGCGCGAATCGCGCTAATCACCGACGCCGTCTCAGGCCGTACGCTGCGCCATAAAAAAAATGATTCAGCCGCCTGTTCCACCAGCATACCCAGACCATCCAGGGTGCGTTGCGCACCGTGTTGTTGCGCCCATTGCATGAAAGTTGTGGGCGTTGCGCCATACATCATGTCATAGCATAAGCATTCTTTTGCTATTGCGGACGCGGATAGCGCAGGCACTTCTCCTTTTAAGCTTGCCGAGGTGCCGTTGATAATAATGTCAAAGGACTCTGCGCCAAGATCCTGATAGGCGCAGCCTGTAACAGTGCCCACATCCGTCAAATCTTTGGCTAATGCCACGGCTTTATCTGCGGTACGATTGACTATCACCAAATGTGCCGGCTGCTCTTCGAGTAACGGCATTAATACGCCCCGCGCCGCGCCGCCCGCTCCCAGTAGTAGCACGCGTTGTCCACGAATTGTGACGCCCTGATTGTGTTTCAGGTCGCGTACTAGCCCTGTTCCATCAGTATTGTCGCCGTAGCTTGTGCTATCGGGTCGAAATAGAATGGTGTTGACGGCGCCTGCGCGTTCGGCGCGCGGGCTGCGTTGCGTTACCCATTGCCAGGCGGCATGCTTGAAAGGCACGGTAATATTCAGGCCTTTTCCGCCGTTTTCCGCAAATGTCTGCAAGGCGTGTTCAAATTGATCTAATACAACAAGGTTGGCGGTATATACCAATTGTTGGTGGGTTTGTTGTGCAAACAGCGCATGAATTTGTGGCGATTTGCTATGCGCAACAGGGTTGCCTATGACGGCGTAGTGATCGGGTTTGATGTAAGCCATGGCGGTAAGGTAAAATTCCGGGAGTGTGATATAAGGGACATGATAATAGAAAGCGCGCAAAATCGGTATGGATATTGCTAGGCTAATGTGTAACACATACGCCGGGCAGGATGCCCAAGTGCTGTGGGCGCAGGCGACCGCCATGGATGGCGGAAGGTAGGGCAACGCAGGAGCAGTTGCCGGGATGCGCGAGAACTGCCGCGGGGCACGACTGCAATCTTGTCGGCTGGGAGTAGTCTACAGCGTGCTTTATGCATAAACTTACCCGACAAGTTTGAACAGGCTGGATGTAATGGATACAGTTTAATGAGAAAATTGTGGCGAATCATAGCTAGCTTTTGTTGTGTCGGATGTTTATATGTTGGTAACACTGCGGGCATGGCCGCTGAAGCGCGGTATCTGGTTTTGGTGTCGGGCGCTCTTTCGAATGTGCCCCAGCTTACGCCTAACGAAGTGCGTAAATTATTTTTAGGTGTGGTGCTGGTCAAGGATGGCCAGCGCATTGAACCCTTGCTTAATGCAACAGAACCCCTGTTGAATGAAGTTTTTCTGCAGAAGATAATCTTCATGTCAGGAGACAACTACCAACGTCAATTAAATGCGCGCATCGCTGCAACAGGCGACCCACGCCCACAGGAATATTCCGACCGCTGGCAGTTGATCAGCGCACTGCGTACCCGTCCTGGCTCAGTAAGCTTTATGTGGAACAAGGATGTCCGGGTCCAGACGGGCCTTAAGGTGATACAGGAATTATGGCAAACCCCTCTCGAATAGCGCGCCTTTCGCGTGGTTTGATTGTTCGCCTCATTATTGGTGTAGTGGCGATCCATCTTACTTTAATTCCGCTGTTATTTGCCGGCGTGCTCTATATTGTCAAAGAGGGCTATCAAGAGCAGTTTGTTGATCAATTGCGTTCCGATTCCTATTTGTTGTCGATTCTGGTCGGCAATTATGTCGGACATCCCGCATCTGAAGGAAACTTGCAGAAATTAGCCGATGAAGCCCTGCTCAGCGGTGACCTGGTTTTTATGAAAGTGGTTGATGCGTCAGGCCGTGTGCTCGCTGCGGCCGAAGTCCGCAATACGCATGTCAGTTTCAAAGAAGATTTTTTCTTTGGTGAGCATGCCGACGCAATTTATTATGTTTCCTTGCCGGTATATGGCGATAGCGGCAAAGAAATCGCCACGCTACGTTTGGGTTATGATGAGATGCCGATACAAGAGCAGATTGATCTTACCCATCAGCGCGGCTTGTATCTGGCGATAGGTTATGTCGCGCTCACATTATTTTTATTGGGGTTGGGTTGGCGGGTGCTCAATCTGATGCGCAGGGAATTAGTAATGCAGGCGGACGCCCTCGAGCATCAGGCATTACATGACACCTTAACGCGATTGCCAAACCGCGCTTTGTTGCAAGATCGTTTGCTGCAGGTTATTCGTGGTAGTCAGCGTGAACGGGCCACATTTGCTTTATTTCTGATGGATCTGGACCGCTTCAAGGAAGTGAACGATACTTTGGGCCATCATGCGGGCGATATTATTTTGCAGGAAGTGGCCTTGCGCTTGCGTGAAGTCATCAGGGAGTCTGACACGGTAGCGCGCTTAGGGGGCGATGAGTTCGCAGTGGTATTGCCGCGCGTGGATCCAAACGGAGCGACATTGATCGCAGAAAAAATTCTTAAGGCGCTGCACGAACCTTTTTCCGTGGAGGGGCGTGTTTTGCCTTTGGGTGGCAGCGTTGGCATCGCGCTATTTCCAGAGCACGGTGAGGATGGCGGCAGTCTGCTGCGTCGTGCTGATGTTGCCATGTATGCTGCAAAGCATGCCGGGGGCGGCATCATGCTGTATGCGCCTGAACTTGATACCCACAGTGTGGATCGCCTTACCTTGGCAACCGAATTGCGCCAAGGCATTGAGCGGGATGAAATCGAAGTTTATTACCAGCCCAAACTTGATTTGAAAACGGGGGAAATATGTGGTGTTGAAGCGCTGGCGCGCTGGCGTCACCCGCAACGTGGGTTAATATTACCGGTAGAATTTATTTCTCTGGCGGAAAGAATTGGTGTTATCAATACCTTGACACTACGTGTTCTTGATGCCGCCATAAAGCAATGCAGCGCGTGGAGCGAGGTTAATCTGCATATACCCGTGGCAGTCAACCTGTCTCCTGTCAGTTTTCTTGACGCACAGTTGGCCGACCGCATACAGGAAATTTTGACAAAATATAGTTGCTCTGCACGTTCGTTAGTACTGGAAGTGACAGAAAGCACATTAATGGCCGATACACCGCGCGCGCAGGATACCCTGGCGCGCCTGGATGCCATGGGCATCGCGCTTTCCATAGATGATTTCGGTACCGGCTATTCTTCCCTGGCGCGCTTAAAGAACTTGCCGATTTCGGAAGTCAAGATCGACCAGTCTTTTGTCATCGACATGCTTGAGGATGATAATGATGCAGCGATTGTGCGGGCGACGATTGACCTGGCGCATAATCTTGGCCTGAAAGTTGTCGCCGAAGGTGTTGAGACGGTGGGCCATCTCGAAAGACTAAACAGCTTTGGCTGTGATATGGCGCAAGGTTATTATCTGAGCCGGCCCTTGCCCGCCGCAGAAATGCAGCGCCTGATAGTGTCCAGCAGAAAGCTGGTGTTGGCTGTGGCTTGAGAATCTTTTTCAAGATGGCGCCTCGCCAGAGGTGTCTCCTTGAGTGAATAGTTAGAGTGTTTCGTTGTTACTATGGCCCTGCTGCTTTTTTGACAAATGATACAGCACGAAATCAGCAATCCCTTCGATCGTCGGCTCAACATTGAACCATTCTTCGGGGGGCGAGTCGATGCCGAAGTGCTTTACGACCGCATCAGCAAATATCGACAGGTCATCGGTATAGATGTAAAAGTCTTTGGCTGGATTTGTGGTGCGGGAAACCTCTTCCCTTCCAATAAACCCAATCTCGCGCACAAAAATGTCGATGACCGTTTCGATCACCTGATCCTTCGATGGAAGCTCCCCGGCGTTATTTTCCAGTGCGTTCTTCATAAGCCATAAGCACACATGCCGATGCTGATGGCGTCGTAGACCGCCAGACCCACGGCCACGAAGGGCATTGCACGTCCAACGATTCCAAAAACGCGAATCGTGCCGAAGGTGCTCTTTGCCACGCGAGCGGCGGTAGAACCACGTGACAGCGTTGTCATGGGAAAGAACTTGAGGCCATAGTGACTGACCAGATTGGTGTATTTGCTTGAGCCTGGTTGAATGCGATGACCGAGATGCATCTTTTTTATCGGAACGCCACCCACGCCAGCGGCGATAGTCGCCGCCGTTAGCCCGTAGTGTTCTTTCGCGCATACCCAAAGGTCATCAACGGTAATCTCAAGTGACGGCACGTCTGGCGCTGACAGTTTCACCAGATCGTACCCTTGATGGCGTTCTCTCTCAGGAGGGAGCGCGATGACGCCACTCGTGCCAGGCGACATACCGAGGTCTGCGATAAATCTTCCCATGCTTGGCTTGAAGGCGGTTCCGTGCCTGTTGATCTTCTTTATTCCAAACTGCACAGCGAAAGATAAAGGCATTTCATTCATCATGGCGCTCCAGCTCATGATCGCTTTGTATTTGGGGGAGTATTCTAACGTATATATAGAGTCGGGCTATTCTTTCAACCACATCGCCGCGCGCTTGGCGAAATAAGTCAGTATGCCATCTGCTCCCGCGCGCTTGATGCAGAGTAACGACTCCAGTACCGTAGCACGTTCATCAAGCCAGCCATTCTGGCTCGCCGCCATCAGCATCGCATATTCACCGCTGACCTGATACACCAATGTCGGCACGCCAAATTCCTGTTTGACGCGATACACAATATCCAGGTACGGCATGCCGGGTTTTACCATCACCATATCGGCGCCTTCGGCAAGATCCAGCCCCACTTCATGCAGCGCTTCATTGCTGTTGGCGGGATCCATCTGGTAATTTTTTTTGTTGCCGCCACCCAGGTTAGCCGCAGAGCCGACCGCATCACGAAATGGGCCATAGAAGCTGGACGCATATTTTGCGGCATAGGCAAGAATGCGGGTGTGGATATAACCTGCGTGCTCCAAGGCATCACGAATCGCGCCAATGCGGCCATCCATCATGTCTGAGGGCGCTACGATGTCGGCGCCTGCGGCGGCATGTGACAGCGCCTGCTTGACCAGTATTGCCACGGTTTCATCATTCATGACATAACCGGTAGCGTCAATCAATCCGTCCTGGCCGTGAGTGGTGAAAGGATCCAGCGCCACATCGGTAATCACGCCCAGTTGTGGAAAGGCTTGTTTCAAGGCGCGCACGGCGCGTTGCGCCAAACCTTCAGGATTATAAGCTTCGCGTGCATCTTCAGATTTTTGCTGCACTGGCGTTACCGGAAAGAGCGCTACGGCGGGTATGCCCAGCTTCACCAGGTCAGCGGCTTCTTTTAATAGCTCATCAATACTCACCCGCTCAACGCCCGGCATAGACGCAATAGGCTCGCGCTTGCCGCTGCCTTCTATAATGAACAGGGGATAAATAAGATCGTTCGCCGTAAGCGTGGTTTCGCGCATCATGTGGCGCGAAAAATCATCACGCCGCATGCGGCGCATGCGGCGTTGCGGGAAAGCGCCCCCGCCAGCGTTTAATCTAGCCACTATCTTTTCTTGCTACTTTTTTTTGCGTTGGTTTTTTTCTTGACGCTGGTTTTAGCGTTGATTTTTTTCTTCGGCACGCCTTTTTTTACACTGGTTTTAGTGATGGCTTTTTTCTTGATGCTGGCCTTTTTAACCGGTGCTTTTTTGGGTGCCATCTTGACGCTGCTTTTTTTCTTGGGCACCACTTTTTTGCCAATGGCTTTTTTCACGGCACTCTTGACAGCCTTGCCAACAGTTTTAGCGGTTTTCCTGGCGGAAGCGACGGCTTTTTTGGTCACTTTCTTTTCCGCTTTGCCAAAATTGATTATGGCAGCCTTCTTTACTGCCTTGACATCTTTTTTCACTGTGGCTTTTACCGTCTTGCTGGCAGTTTTCATAGTTTTCTTGATGCCAGCGACAGCTTTTTTGGTGGTTTGAGCCGCTTTCTTTTCAGCCTTGCCAAGACTGGCCGTGGCCGCTTTCTTGACAGCTTTGACGTCTTCTTTCACAATAGCCGCGACGTGGGTCGCGGCAGCGACCGCTTCTTGCTTGATCTGGGTTGCTACCGGCACAGATTTTCTTGGTGTGGATTTGACAGGCGCAGGGGCAGGCTTGGCTTGCGCCGGTTCATCCAGCGCTTTTTGAATAGCAGCGAAAATGTCCGGAATATCACCGATGCCCTGCACCGCGCGCAGTTTACCCTGATTACGGTAATAAGCCACTACTGGCGCAGTTTGCGCCTCATATACGCGTAACCGGTTGCCGATGGTTTCTTCGTTGTCATCAGCGCGATGGCGCAAATTGCCGCCGCACTTATCACAGCGTTCATCAAGGCGTGACGGAGATGTGTAGACATTATACATCTGGCCACACGATTCACAGGTGCGGCGACCCGTCAGGCGCTGCAATAAAATTTCAAAATCGACATCAATCAACAGGCCGCTGTCCAAAGGCTTGTGCAACTTTTCAAGCAGGACATCCAAGGCCTCAGCCTGCGGGATATTGCGCGGAAAGCCATCCAGGATAAACCCTTTTTGCGTGTCAGATTTGGCTAACCGTTCTTCAATCATGCCCAGTACAATGGTGTCAGACACCAATTGCCCGGAATCCATGGCCGCTTTAGCCTGCAATCCCAGGGGTGACCCGGCGGCTACCGCAGCGCGTAACAGATCGCCGGTAGAAATTTGCGGAATGGTGAATTTTTCGGCCAGCAGCTTGGCCTGTGTGCCTTTTCCTGATCCAGGCGCTCCCAATAGTACAATTCTCATAGCGACGTTTGCACTCCCTCTATATTTATTGGCTTTTGTTGGTTGTTAATGAAATTGTTTATTTTTAAGAATGTTACGTGCGTCTATCCATGCTCGCCAAGTCGCGCTTAAGTCTGGCGCGGCTTCAGCAAATTCATAAAGACGCTCCCTTGTTATCTATGTAACGCCGCGCGGAAAATAGGTGGCAACACGGTGCTCGCTGTGGCGTTACGATTGTGCTTAAGCTACTCTGAGTACACGCCTTAAGTCAATGAAGTTTTGTGTAAAATTGAAATTTTTTAGGTTGATCGCTGGAGTTTCCTGAAAATGCCAAGCAAAATACCATGCAGTGTTGGTATTGGCTGGGGATGTGCCGCTATAATATGCGTCTTTTCCGCACCCAACCAAGGATTACTGCCATGAATATTGAAAAAATCAGCCCCGGCCGCGACGTTCCCAACGACATCAATGTGGTGATAGAAATTCCCGCGCACAGTGGCCCGGTCAAATATGAAGTCGACAAAGACAGCGGCGCGTTGCTGGTAGACCGCTTCATGGGCACCGCCATGTATTACCCATGCGACTATGGCTTTATTCCCAACACCCTGTCAGAAGATGGTGACCCGGTGGATGTGCTGGTGGTTTCGCCAGTGCCTTTGGTGCATGGCGCCGTGATCCGCTGCCGCCCGGTGGGTATGCTGAAGATGACCGATGAGTCGGGCGTGGACGCTAAACTGCTTGCCGTGCCCGTTGCCAAACTGTCCCCGCTGTACACCCATGTGCAAACCCCGCAAGATTTGCCGCCTACCCTGTTGGCGCAGATCAAACATTTTTTCGAGCACTATAAAGAGCTGGAAGTAGGCAAGTGGGTCAAGGTAGAAGGTTGGGAAGGGGTTGCCGAAGCCAAGGCCGAAATTCTCGCCAGTATCGAGCGGTTCAAAAAGGCTGCCAAGTAAATCCGTCGGATTCCGGTCAGTCTGCAGCGCCCGTGAAAGCGGGTGTTGCAGACGCTTTCAGATTGATTGGGCGCAAAAAGTTCGGGCGCCGAAAGCGCGGTGACTTTCGGCGCCTGATAATCAGGTAATCAGGCAAGTAAGTAGTGCTTACTTGATTTTGGCTTCTTTATACATAACGTGCTTGCGCACGACGGGGTCGTATTTTTTACGCTCCAGCTTGTCGGGCGTATTGCGCTTGCTTTTCATGGTGGTGTAGAAGTGGCCGGTGTCGGCGCTGGAAATAAGTTTGATTTTTTCACGCATGATAGTGCCCCCTTATGCCTTTTCGCCACGGCTGCGCATTTCTGCCAGCACCACATCAATCCCGACCTTGTCGATCATGCGCATACCTTGTGTGGTCAGGCGCAGGCGAACCCAGCGGTTTTGGCTTTCCACCCAGAAACGGTGGCTGTGCAGGTTCGGCAAAAAGCGGCGCCGGGTTCTGTTGTTGGCGTGGGACACATTGTTCCCGGTGATGGGGCGTTTGCCCGTGACTTGACATACTCTGGCCATGATTTCTCTCCAAACAAATTCGATCCCGCCCCCTTGGCAATAGTTAATAGGGAACGGCTAAACCGCAATTTATAACATATTTGGCAAGTTTGTACAATAAATAAAGAGTTTTTACAGCAGGGTTACCTCATTAAAAATGTGAGCGTAAAATTTACAAAAAGCGGCCATTTCGGGTATTTTTCCTCTAAAGATCGCCAGAAATAGAAAACTTGTGGGTTCGATTTATTGATCCCACATAAGCCCTTGGCTGAGGGAGCGCAGAAATGAAACAAGATTTCTCCCTGCGGTCGAAATGACAGCAGGGTTGTCATCCCGAACGGGAGTGAGGGATCCTGGTTTTGAGCGAATGGGCGGATTCAAAAACCAACCGCAACAGTTAATGTTTAGTAACGATTTTAGCGAGTTCCATATTAAGCAGGATCTCGCTGTAAACCTCTGCCGGTGATCGAAATCCGAGAGATTTCCTCGGGCGCGTATTCATACTCCACGCAATAGCATCCAACTGTTCTTGCGTGTAAACTGACAGGTCTGCCCCTTTAGGCAAATACTGGCGCAGCAGTCCGTTGGTGTTCTCGTTCAATCCGCGCTGCCATGGGCTGTGCGGGTCGCAGAAATACACCGCCACGCCCGTTTGTTCAGTCAGTTGCGCGTGTTTGCTCATCTCCCGCCCTTGGTCATAGGTGAAGGTTTTCCGCAACGCCGGGGGGATTGCACTGAGCGCCTGACAGAAGCCGTCCAGCGCCGATTGCGCTGTGCCATCAGGCATCCTGGCTAACACCACCAGCCGTGTGGTACGCTCAACCAGCGTGCCGACGGAAGAACGGTTCATCGCGCCTTTGATGAAATCCGCTTCCCAATGCCCAGGTATCAGGCGATCCGCCACGTCCGGGGGGCGCAGGTGAATGCTCTACATTTCCGCGATGTGCCCCCGGCCATCCGGGGCGCGGGTCTTGGAACGACGTTTATCCCGGCTCCAACGCAAGCAGGTGATCAACTCACGGCGCAATTCGCCACGCGGCAGGCAGCGTACAGCGTATGGTAAATCGTTTCATGGCTAACGCATTGTTCCGGCGTGTCGGGGTGCATGCGTTTGAGTATGCCTGCGATTTGTTCGGGCGACCACTTTTTCTTGAGATGTGCCGTCACAACCTCAAGCAGCGGGGTACCTGACGCGAGCTTCAATGCCTTACGGGGCTTGATCCTCAGGCGGTGCGCCTGTTCGCCCGCCAATGAGGCAACGTAGCCTGATTCAGGCCCCAGGTCACGATGTGTTCGCGTGAAATGGTGCTGGGGGAACGGTTCAAGAATCGTCCGATTTCCCGCAGTCCTCTGCTGTCCTGCTGCATCAGCATAATCGCCGCCCGCTCTTCAGCACCCAACTGCTTGTGCTGCTTTTCTGTTTTTTCCATCCCAACACCTTAACCTCTCCAAGGTGTTGCAGTTGGTTTTTGAGCGCGCCGTGCGAATAAATTCGCACCTACGCCGGATTTGCAATACATAACATGAAAAAAAAACTAGAACTCACCTGGATTGGCAAGGAGAGCCGGCCCAAGCTGGAGCCGTATGGCCTGGGAGCCGGGCATCCTGCCGACAAGAAAGCGAGCGCGACGCTTGCGATCCCAGCAGGAGGCGCAGCGCTTTCTTAAGCACTCAGTTTCTTCTTCAGCAGTTCATTCAACAAGGCCGGATTCGCTTTGCCCTGCGTGGCTTTCATCGCTTGCCCGACAAAGAAGCCGAACAGTTTTTCCTGTCCACTGCGGTATTGTTCGAGCTGTTTGGGATTGTTGGCGATAACGGCGTCAATGGCGGCTTCAATCGCGCCTGTGTCGGTGACTTGCTTCAACCCTTTTTTCTCGATCACAGCATCTGCATCGCCTTCGCCGTTCCACATCGCTTCGAATACTTCTTTGGCGATTTTGCCGGAGATGGTGTCGTCGGAGATGCGCTGGATCATGCCGCCTAGCATGTGTGCGGTGACGGGGCTGGCGGTGATGTCGAGATTAGCTTTGTTCAATGCGCCGGATAAATCGCCCATCACCCAATTGGCAGCGAGTTTGGCCTCACCATCGGAGGCTCTTTCGGTGGCCTCAAAGAAGTCGGCGAGTTCGCGGCTACTGGTGAGCACGCTGGCATCGTAGGGGGTAAGTCCGTATTGGTAAACAAAGCGCTCGCGTTTTTCGTCGGGCAATTCAGGCAAGGTTTTGCGCGTGGCCTTGATAAAACCATCATCCAATATCACAGGCAATAAATCAGGGTCAGGGAAGTAGCGGTAATCCATCGCCTCTTCCTTGCTGCGCATGGAGCGGGTTTCATCTTTGTTGGCATCGTATAAGCGCGTTTCCTGTATCACAGTGCCGCCGCGTTCTAGCAGATCGGTTTGCCGCTCTATTTCGTAATTGATAGCGCGTTCGACAAAACGGAACGAGTTGATGTTTTTGATTTCTGCGCGCGTGCCGAATTTTTCCCGGCCTTTGGGCCGCATTGAGACGTTGGCGTCACAACGGAACGAGCCTTCCTGCATGTTGCCATCGCAAATTTCCAGGTAGCGTACCAGCGAGTGGATTTTTTTCATGTAGGCGACGGCTTCTTTAGCCGAACGTAGATCGGGCTCCGAGACAATTTCCAGCAGCGGCGTACCGGCGCGGTTCAGGTCAATGCCGGTGAGGTTGTGAAAATCCTCATGCAATGATTTTCCTGCATCTTCTTCCAGATGCGCGCGCGTGATGCCGATGGTTTTAGTGACGCCATCATCAAGTTGAATTTCCAGCTTGCCTTGGGCAACGATGGGCAGTTCGTATTGGCTGATCTGATAGCCTTTAGGCAAATCCGGGTAAAAATAATTTTTGCGCGCAAACACCGAACGTGGCGCGATCTTGCAGCCAGTGGCGAGGCCGAACTTTACCGCCATGCGTACGGCTTCGGCATTCAATACCGGCAGCACGCCGGGCATGCCTAAATCAACCGCGCAGGCCTGCGTGTTGGGCGCCGCGCCATAGGCGGTGGCTGCGCCTGAAAAAATCTTGCTCCGCGTGGCAAGCTGCGCATGAATTTCAAGACCGATGACGACTTCCCATTCCATTTTATTTAGAATCTCTTAATTTGTTGAGCCACGGAGAAGAATATTTTTGAAAATCTCTGTGTCCTGCGTGGTTAATTATTTAAACCCTTCTGGTACGCGCTGATGCCAGTCCGTTACTTGCTGGTATTTATGCGCCGCATTTAACAGCCGCGCTTCATCAAAGTAGTTTCCGATAATTTGTAATCCCACCGGGCGCTGGCCGACAAAGCCTGCGGGAATTGACATGCCAGGCAAGCCAGCAAGATTGACAGCGATGGTGTAGATGTCGGACAAATACATGGTTACGGGGTCAGCGAGCTTTTCGCCCAGGTTAAAGGCCACCGTGGGCGATGTCGGGCCCATGATCACGTCTACGTGCTTGAATGCCTGCTTGAAGTCTTCGCTGATCAGGCGGCGTAACTGTTGCGCCTTGGCATAATAGGCGTCGTAATAACCCGCTGACAGCGCGTAAGTGCCGATCATGATGCGGCGTTTGACCTCGGCGCCAAAGCCTTCACCGCGCGAGCGTTTGTAGAGATCGGCAAGGTCTTTGGGGTCTTTGCAGCGATAGCCAAAGCGTACGCCATCGAAGCGCGATAGATTCGATGAGCATTCGGCGGGCGCGACGACATAATAGGTCGGCACCGAGAGCATGGTGTTGGGTAACGTGATCTCGACAATCTCGGCGCCCAGCGCGCGGTATTGCTTGATGGCGCCGTCGATTACTTTTCCCACTTGCGCATCCAGGCCGTCACCGAAATATTCTTTGGGCAAACCGATTTTCAGGCCTTGCAATGAGTTATTTAAAGTGGCGCGGTAGTCCGGCACCGGCATATCCACGCTGGTGGAATCCAGCGTATCAAAACCCGCCATGGTGCCGAGAAGCATGGCGCAATCTTCGGCGCTACGCGCCATCGGCCCGGCCTGATCAAGGCTCGAGGCAAACGCGATCATGCCGTAACGCGATACGCGGCCATAGGTGGGTTTGATGCCGGTGATGCCGCACAGCGCAGCGGGTTGACGAATCGAGCCGCCGGTGTCGGTGCCGGTGGCTGCCGGGGCCAGGCGCGCGGCAACCACCGCCGCCGAGCCGCCCGATGAACCGCCGGGCACGGCGCTGAGATCCCACGGATTGCGTACCGCGCCGTAGTAGCTGGTTTCGTTGGACGAGCCCATGGCGAATTCATCCATGTTGGCTTTGCCCAGCATCACCGTGCCTGCTTCTTTCAGCTTGATCACGGTGGTGGCGTCATAGGGCGCAATGAAGTTGTCGAGCATTTTCGAACCGCAGGTGGTTTTCACGCCCAGTGTACAAAAGATGTCTTTCTGAACGATGGGAATGCCAGTGAGCGGCTCCGCTGTTCCGTTTGCGATGCGCGCATCGGCACTGCGTGCAGCGGCCAGGGCGTGCTCGGCAGTCAGCGTAACCAATGCATTAAGCTGCGGATTGAATTTTTCAACACGCGCCAAAAAAGCGCGCGTCAACTCCTCGCTGGAATATTTTTTGGCGCGCAGGTCAGCGGATAATTCCACGATAGTTTTATTGTGCATTGTTTTTTTGCATGAGGTTGTGAACAAGGAATCCGCATGGATTAAATAAATATTTTTGATTATCCCACGTTGCCGTAATTATTAAAACCCAACGGCGATTAATTGTAGCCTATGATTGCAGTGGCGCTGCATTTTCATGGTGCATGCCAGATATTGAGCGCACTTGCTCAGGGCGTCCCATTCATTACCGCATGCCACAAGCTTTCCGTACGACGGCATAATTATATGAATCATATAGGTATTAGTCCATCACAGCAGGCTTGGCATGCTCTGTGCTGAAGATACATCGCAAGGTTATGGTTTGCAGGTAATGGGGGCATCTCCATACAAGAATATGCCATACAAGATATTAATCATGCGGCGCCTGATCCTGTGTAAAAAATTATTAAGCTCATAAGAGGATGTGTTATGCCTAAAACGCTTATTAGAGTAGATATTAACAAAGCGCCAGAACAGCAATCGGAGGTGATCCATAATCGCTGGCACCCGGATATTCCGATGGCGGTGATGGTAAAACCCGGAGACGAATTCCGCATTCAATGTCTGGACTGGACGGGCGGACAGATTGCCAATAATGACAGTGCGAATGATGTTCGCGACGTTGATCTCACCCAGGTGCATTACTTAAGCGGCCCCGTGGGCGTGGAAGGTGCGGAGCCTGGGGATCTGCTGGTAGTGGATATTCTCGATGTCGGTACCCTGGCGGAATCTGAATGGGGTTTCACGGGCTTGTTTGCACGTGAAAATGGCGGTGGATTTCTGGTTGATCACTACCCCGAAGCGCGCAAGGCTTGCTGGGATTTTCATGGAATTTATACAACCTCACGGCAAATTCCCCATGTTAAGTTTGCCGGCATCATGCATCCGGGATTAATCGGCTGCATGCCATCAAAAGCATTACTGGCAGAATGGAACAAACGTGAAACCGCATTAGTGGCAACCCAACCCGACCGTGTGCCGCCCTTGGCCACGTTACCCAATGAACAATCCGCAGTAATGGGTAGCTTGCGCGGCGCTGCCGCCAAGGCGGCCGCTAAAGAAGGCGCGCGCACGGTACCACCGCGTGAACACGGCGGTAATTGTGACATAAAAAATCTTTCGCGTGGCTCACGCGTTTATTTCCCCGTGTATGTAAAGAATGCCGGCTTGTCGATGGGCGATATTCATTTTTCACAAGGCGATGGCGAGATTACTTTTTGTGGCGCCATTGAGATGGCGGGTTATCTCGACTTGCATGTGGAATTGATTAAAGGCGGCATGGAGAAATATGCCATAAAAAACCCGATTTTCCAGCCCAGCCCGATGGAACCGCGCTATAACGATTACCTGATATTCGAAGGTATTTCCGTAGATGAAAAAGGTAAGCAATATTATCTTGATCCGCATGTTGCTTATCGCATGGCCTGCCTCAATGCCATCGAATACATGAAAAAATTTGGTTATACCGGTGAACAAGCCTATGCAATTCTCGGCACGGCACCGGTCGAGGGTCATATTAGCGGCATTGTTGATATTCCTAATGCGTGCGCAACGCTGTGGTTACCAACGGGCATTTTTGATTTCAATATCAAACCCAATGGTGCCGGGCCGGTCAAGGCGGATATGAAGGGTATTGATTTAGCGCGAACATCGTAATTAACCCAGCCAAAAAAATCAGGAAACTCTATGCCTATATATGACTACCAGTGTGTTGATTGCGGAAGTTTCACGGGGTGGGCTCCCATGAGCCAGGCTACGATGCCTCTCCCCTGTCCGATATGCGGCGGCCCGGGTCAGCGTGTGATTTCAGCGCCGAATCTTACACGCATGAATGCCGATGTCAGGAAAGCGATGAGTCGCAATGAGCGGGCGGCACATGAGCCAGGGATGGTTCGGCGAAATTGTGGTTGTTCGGGGACTCATACGTGCCGACCCAAGGTCAATACGGGTGTGTCTGCCGATCCTGAGCGTAAAGCGGCTCCGGCATTACAGACCCAAACCAAGGCCAATGCGCGGCCCTGGATGTTGGGGCATTAATTGATCTGTTGTAACCAAACGGAAATCCGTTTTCATTAACAACCCTGAGGATGATATAGCGATGTATATATTTAACAGAAATAAACTTTCAAAAATAAGCTCAGTCTTTATCGGCATCACAATGGCGGCCAGTGTGATGGTTAATAGCGTAATGGCGGCCGATTACCCCACCGCAAAAGTGAACACTACCAAGCTGAATGTTACGGATACCACGGTTAAAGTCGGCATTTTACATTCCGCTACCGGAACCATGGCGATCAGTGAAACGGGATCAATTCAGGCGGAAAAATTGGCGATCGCCCAGATTAATGCGATGGGCGGTATCCTGGGACGCAAGATAGAAGTCATTCAGGAAGACGGCGCCAGTGACTGGCCTACCTTCGCAGAAAAGGCGCGCAAATTATTGGTGAAAGATAGAGTGGCGGCAATCATGGGATGCTGGACATCAGCTTCACGTAAAGCGGTGTTACCCGTGGTTGAAAAAGAAAACGGCTTATTGTATTACCCCACCTTCTATGAAGGCCTGGAGCAATCCAAGAATGTGATCTATACAGGACAAGAAGCGACTCAGCAAATTTTGGCGGGTATAGATTGGATCGCCAAAGAAAAAGGAGCCAAGACTTTCTACTTGATTGGCTCTGATTATATCTGGCCGCGCACCTCAATGAAAATTGCCAGAAAGCACATTGAGAATGTGCTTAAGGGAAAAGTGGTGGGTGAGGAATATGTGGCCCTGGGCGATACGCAATTCGGTTCCGTGATTAACAAAATCCGCTTGAAGAAGCCTGATGTTATTTATGCTGCGGTGGTGGGTGGCAGTAACGTGGCATGGTTTAAACAGCTCAAGGCAGCAGGCATTAACTCAAAGACACAAACCATGTTGACCATTTCAGTCACTGAAGACGAAGTGCTGGGCATTGGTGGTGAAAACCTGGAAGGCTTTTACTCCGCGATGAAATATTTCCAAAGCCTGGATAACGCAAACAACAAGGCATTTATTGCGGAGTTCAAGAAAATGTGGGGGCCAAAGAGCGTTGTCGGCGATGTAACCCAGGCTGCTTATTTAGGGCCATGGTTGTGGAAAGCGGCAGTTGAGAAAGCGGGAAGTTTTGATGTGGACAAAGTGGTTGCTGCCTCACCTGGCATCGAGTTTAAGGCGGCGCCTGAAAGGTACGTCAAAATTCACAATAATCACCACTTATGGAGCAAGCTGCGGGTTGGCAAATGGCGTAGCGATGGACAAGCGGACGTAGTCTACGAGTCAGCATTGATTGAGCCTAATCCATTTCCAAAAGGTTATCAGTAAGTTGATTTAATAAGAGTCCTCTAAAAGTTACAGAGACGAAATTTTCAGAGGACTTTATTTTGATGCAGGTAACACATTGATGCATTACCTGCAATTTTTTAAGTTAGAGAGGCCTCTGATTATGGATGGTTATACTACTTCTGAATTATGGTCTATTTTTGCGATGCAGGGATTTTCCGGGCTGAGTTTACTCAGCGTGCTGCTATTAATGGCTTTGGGGTTGGCGATTATCTTTGGTCAAATGGGCGTTATTAACATGGCGCATGGCGAGTTCATGGCTATCGGCGCCTATACCACGGTAATGCTGTCAAAAGTCGCGCTGGAATACGGTTTTGGTAACTATTATTTTTTGTTTGCGATAGTGGCCTCATTTGGTGTGGCGTTTCTTGTGGGCTATTTAGTTGAGTTGGGGTTAATACAACATCTATACAAACGGCCTCTTGATACATTGCTGGCGACATGGGGCTTAAGTCTGATCATGCAGCAGGCCTTCCGCTCTACGTTCGGCGCAAAAGAAGTCAGCGCAGAATTACCAGAGTGGTTGATGGGGTCATTCAAGCCGACAGAAACAGTGGATATTCCAATTAATGGCGTTTTCGTAATGGGCTTGACGGCAGTGGTCTGCCTGGGCGTGTTTATTTTCCTGTTCCGCTCGCGCTGGGGTTTGCGCGTGCGCGCCACTACACAGAATCGGGTTATGGCAGGCGCCGTCGGCATTAACACCAAAAAAGTTGATCGCGTTACCTTTGCTTTAGGCTGTGGTATTGCGGGTGTGGCGGGCGCGGCATTTACCACTATCGCATCAACCGGCCCTACCACCGGCTCGCTATATATTGTCGACAGCTTCATGGTAGTGGTATTTGGTGGGGCAGCCAGTTTAATGGGCACGGTATTATCCGCATTCGGCATTGCCCAGGCCCAATCCATCCTGCAATTTTTCATGGATAGCTCAATGGGCAAGGTGGTTACCCTGCTGGTGATTGTGACCATTCTGATGCTGCGTCCGGAAGGTTTGTTCGCGGCTAAAGTGCGCAGGTAACACTTCAAGGAATTTTGATGATGAAGGCAATGTATCAAAATATGTTGGGTGGCAGGTCAGGCATGATCGGCCTGCTGATACTGGCGGCGATTATTTTCCTGGTATTGCCGCTGGGGTTGGATTTATTTCGTTTGAATCTGGTAGGAAAATATCTCACCTATGCGTTTGTTGCAGTGAGCCTGGTGTTGCTGTGGGGTTATGGTGGCATTCTTAGCCTGGGCCAAGGAATTTTCTTTGGCCTGGGCGGTTATTGCATGGCGATGTTTCTCAAGCTGGAGGCCTCAGATCCAGAAAGCACCAAGATCCAAACCACCCCGGGCATTCCTGATTTTATGGACTGGAATCAATTAACCGCGCTGCCCTGGTTCTGGGAACCGTTTCATAGCCTCACGTTCACGCTAATAGCAATACTGGCAGTGCCGACCCTATTCGCCTTTATTATTGGCTATGCCATGTTCAAGCGTCGCGTGGGGGGCGTGTATTTTGCGATTATCACCCAGGTAATTGCTTTGATTCTTACCATCCTGATTGTCGGTCAACAAGGTTATACCGGTGGTGTGAATGGCATTACAGATTTAAAAACACTGATGGGATGGGATATAAGGACTGATTCTGCAAAATATATTTTATATTTTATAAACGGTGCCTTGTTGATCGCCGTGATTCTTGTCTCTCGCGTGATACTCGGCAGCAAATTTGGCATGCTGATGCTGGCGATGCGTGACAAGGAAGAACGCGTGCGCTTCTCTGGCTATGACGTGGCTGATTTCAAGATTTTCGTGTTCTGCCTTGCGGCCATGATTTCTGCGATTGGCGGCGCTATGTTTACCTTGCAGGTTGGATTTATGTCGCCAACATTTGTCGGCATTGTGCCGTCCATTGAAATGGTGATCTTTGCGGCGGTGGGTGGGCGCATGTCCTTGATCGGTGCGGTGTATGGCGCATTGCTGGTTAATTATGGAAAAACCGTGTTTTCAGAAAGCTATCCCGAGCTGTGGTTATTCCTGATGGGGGGGTTGTTTATAGCGGTAGTGATGTTCTTTCCTAATGGCCTTGCGGGAATATATGACAAATATGAAAAAAAACTCTTTACCAGAAAACCGCGCAAGGGATCCGCTTCTGCCATGTCGTCACGCACCCTGTCCGACCCGCAACCTGGACCAGTGCGGGACGCCGCTTCTCCACCAGCAAAGGGGATGGGGATAAGCAATCAACCGGTTAACTGAGCGGGGATAGCGTATGAGCAACAACACTGATTTTATTCTTTCGATAGAAGACCTCACGGTGTCTTTTGATGGGTTCAAGGCCGTTGATATGGTTAATTTATATGTAGATAAAAATGAGTTGCGTGTCATTATTGGCCCCAACGGAGCGGGTAAAACAACCTTGCTGGATTTGATTTGTGGTAAGACCAAGGCCACCTCAGGGTCGATCAAATTCAAGGGAAAAGAACTTACAAAGCTTGCCGAACACAGCATTGTGCGTTCGGGTGTCGGACGTAAATTCCAGACCCCTTCCATTTACGAAAATCTATCGGTATTTCAAAACCTCGAAATGTCGTTTCCACGCGGACGCAGTGTGTTTGGTTGCCTGACATTTCGCCGCACCACAGACGTTATAGATCGCGTCCATGAGGTGGCTGAGCAGGTGATGCTAAAGGATTCCCTGTATCTCGAAGAAGCGGGTTTATTAAGTCATGGACAGAAGCAATGGCTGGAAATTGGCATGCTGCTTATGCAGGATCCTGAACTGTTGATGCTCGATGAACCCGTGGCGGGTATGAGCGTCAAGGAGCGTGAGCAAACGGCAGTACTGTTGAACAAAATTTCTCAAAATCGTTCAGTGGTTGTTATAGAGCATGATATGGAATTTGTAAAACGTATTGCCCATAAGGTCACCGTGCTTCATCAGGGCAAAGTGTTGATGGAAGGCAAAATGGATAAGGTTCAGTCTGACCCGCGCGTTGTGGAAGTCTATTTAGGCCATTAAAAAGGTGGGGCAGACCATGTTTGAAATTTCCGATTTACAAGTCAGTTATGGTCAGAGTGAAGTTATCCACAAGGTAAACTTCAGCGCTAAAAAAAATGAAACCGTGGCTATCATGGGCCGTAACGGCATGGGAAAAACTACGCTGTTCAAGGCGCTGATGGGCATTCTGCCAAGTAAAGGCGGCAAGATTGCGTTGGAAGGAAAAGACCTCACCACCCTGGATAGCTATCAGCGGGTTAGCAGTGGCTTGGCTTACGTGCCCCAGGGGCGCATGATTTTCCCCAGCATGACTGTGCAGGAAAATATTGAAACCGGCATGGAGAAATCAAAAACCCGGCAGATACCCCAGGATATTTATAGGCTGTTTCCGGTTTTATTTGATATGCGCCACCGCAAGGGGGGCAATCTTTCTGGTGGACAGCAGCAGCAGTTGGCAATCGCACGCGCGCTGGTCACTAATCCAAAAGTATTGCTGCTGGATGAACCCACCGAAGGTATCCAGCCTTCCATCATCAAGGACATTGCACGGGTGCTGAATGAAATCCGCAAGATGCGGGAAATTACCATTATTGTGTCAGAGCAGGTGTTAAGTTTTACCCTGGAAATCGCCGATCGGCTGATCGTTATCGACTCGGGCAAGTTCATTCATGAAGATCAGCGTGCGGCGGTGGATGCCGATAAGATTCGTCAGTATTTGTCTGTGTAGCCTGATTTTTATTTCACGAAAAGTAGCCTATTTGTAAAAGTCACAAATGGATCTGATGATATGCACCTGTATGAGCAGATATAATAATATCTGGGCAAGGAGGTGAGTTGGGCGGTTATTGGTAGCCCCGAAAACTTCCATTAGCTCCTGTTTTTTCCCTTTATAAAAATAGTGTAGAGAACGAAGTGTCACCTTTTTTTAAAAAATATTATATTATAAATCAATAGCATAAATCATATGCCCCGCAGCAGCGTAGCCAAACAGCGACACTGCCACCGAAATTTTTTGGCCATCATCCGCTTCCTGCTAATATTCCAAGCGCTATTGCCAATATAACAATATGATTTTTATAAAATAATTTTTTATGGGCATGTGTCTTGCAATATCAAACATGTTGAGGCCGTCATGTATATTTTATTAATTTAGATGGCGGTTTTGTTTGGATATTCGTTTATTTAACAGGAGAATCATTATGTACGGAAAGAAAAACGTATTTTTGAATGGGTTGGGAATCGGGTTGCTAGTGATTTCAAGTGCTGCTTTGGCGGACTCAAATACTGTGCCTGAATTTGGCACGATTGATAAAAACGCTGATGGGACGGTAGACGTTACCGAAGCAAAGCAGGTAAAAGGCCTGGTAGAAATTTTTGGTCAGCTTGATGCTAATGCCGATGGTAAACTGACCCCGACAGAATACACAGAAGGGCTAAAAAAGAAGCAGGATCCGGCGGGAAGCTAATGCTGCGATGATGCTCCCTACAGTGCGCTGTGGGGAGCATCTGGTTGTAGCGCGCTTTATCAATTAATATGGTTCAGTGAAGTTTGAAGTCTTTTCGTTATCTGCCAGAAGCAGAAGATTGAGATGTCACCATGGTAACAAATTAAAACTTCAGAGGGCTGGCCAATAATAATGGGGCGCATGTTGTAACTTACCACCTATCCCGCGCTTGTTCCCAGCGTTGCAGGAACTGCAATAGTTCTTCAGGTGGGGTTAACCACAAATCTGCCCGTGTCGGGCGCAATGTGCTGCGCACTAACACAGATAACCCCTTGCCTTGAAGCGCGGCGAAGGCATCTTCATCCGTCTGATCGTCACCCAGGCAAGCAACAATAGCATCGTCTTTCATCTCAGACAGTATGGTTTTCACTGCATCCGCTTTGCTATGGCCGCGTGCGCGCAGTTCAATGCCACCATCAAAATCATGTAATTTCAAACCATTTATTGTGGCGTATTTGCCCCATAGCGCTAACGCTCTGGTGCGTATAATTCTGGTCGTTTTAATTGGCAAGTTACGCCAATGAATAGCGATACCGCTTGCTTTCCGTTCGCAGCGCGCGCCCAGCGCCTGGAGTTCTTGGGCATCCAGTGTGGCGCGTTCCAATGCTTTCAGGGTAACTTCGCTCAGTGTGGCCCGTTCCCGGTTCCCCTCCGGATGAGCCCTTTCCCCGCCGTGTTCGCCCCATATTTCCACCGCACGATCCAATGCTAATAAAGGAATTAAATCGGCGAGTGTACGTCCAGTGACGATAACCAGTCGTGTACGGCCCTGTGCCAAAATACGGTTGATTGCCTCACGTACACCGGGATAAGGTATCGCCCCCTCAGGATTGACCTGGAATGGCGCGAGCGTGCCATCATAATCCAATAACAATGCACACTGATCCGCATTACATAGCCCATGAAAAAAAGAATCAACGTCGATGACGCTACGAAGTTTTTTCATATATCGATTCCGCGATGCAATATCTTCATAAAGCGCTACGACGCTCGAAAAGTGATAATGAATCCGGTTTTGATGCCTGGGAACGGGTTGCCGCCAATTCTGTGAGGAAGCTGGCCGCCCAGCGATACACATTATGCTCCTCTACAAAGCGATACATACGCTCCATCCGTCTGCGCCGCTCCACCGGATCCATTTCAATGCCATAGCGAATTGAGTCGGCAAATTGCTCCGTATCATAGGGATTGATGATGAGCGCGTCAGAAAGCTCACGTGCCGCACCGGCAAACTCCGATAGAATCAATACCCCTTCTTGCGCTGTCTGGGCTGCAATATATTCTTTTGCTACCAGATTCATGCCATCGTGCAGCGAGCTTACTATGCACATCGAAGCCATGCAGAGAAACGCATGCACAGTATTGGCATCGTGATGGGCCGCCAAAAACCGGATCGGTTTCCAGTCGACGGTTTGATACTTCCAATTGATCTCGTCCGCCAGCGCCTCGAGTTCGGAGATGTGTTCGCGATAGCGCCGGATATGCGTGCGGCTCGGTGCGCCCAGCTCCACAAAAGTAAAGCGTCCGTGATACCGGGGATTTTTCTCCAGAAATCTGTCGATGGCGCGGAAGCGTTCAGGTAATCCCTTGGTATAGTCGATGCGGTCCACGCCCACCGCAATGTATTGGCCGTCAAGTTTGTGTTGAAGCTTGAGATCCGCAATCTGTTGCTTGAGTTCCTCGCCTGCAGGAACTTTGCGCTCCAGCCAGCTCTGCACACTGATAGGAAATGGCCGGACATGCGATATGGATCCCTTGAGTTCAACGGCAAAATGATCCCAGTCCAGGCGTGATTCGAGCACGCGATCTACCGTTTCCAGAAAATTATTGCAATGCTGCTGTAAATGGAAACCTATCAGATCAGCGCCAAGCATGCCGGCAAGAAGATCTGCGCCCCATGGGCAAATGCGGAATGCTTCGGAATTTGGCCAGGGAATATGCCAGAAAATACCCACGCGCAAGTCAGGGCGTTTGGATTTGAGCATTTGCGGTACCAGAGCGAGTTGATAGTCCTGTACCAGGACAACCGCCAACCCGTTGCCGATCTCCTCAAGCACCGCATCGGCAAAACGCTGATTGGCCTGGCGGTAACATTCCCAGTCCTCGGCGCGGAATACCGGCCGTTCGTGGGCAAGGTGACACAAGGGCCAGAGACCTTCGTTGGAAAAGCCGTAGTAGTATCCTTGTTCTTCTTCGCGGGTGAGCCAGACACGCTTGAGAGTATAATGTGCATCACCGGGTGGTACGGTGAGATGCCCGGAGGCGTCCGCCGTTTCGCGGTCCGCATCGCCGCTGCCGTGCGCGATCCATACCCCGCCGCAAGCCTGTAATATTGGATCCAGCGCCGTGACCAAACCGCCCGCCGGAACAATTACATGGGGTTTGCCATCGCGCAACTGATGCATGTAAGGTTCGCGGTTGCTGACCACAATCAGTTGCTGTGCCTCGCCTAGCGCGGCCACGGCATGGGCGCGCAGCCGGTCGGAAGTCCACACCTGTTCTGCGTGCAACGCCGCTTGCGACAACCGCCAACCCGTGCTACGCGCCGCACGGAATGTTGCGGCCAATCGGTCGCTTTCGCTGCCCAGCAGCGCTGAAGGCAAACCGCGCGGCGGCGCTTCTACGACATTTTCGGTGCGCAAGCGCCGCATCCAGTCCGCGAGTTTATGCAGTGGCCGTTCATAAGTGAACCACGTTGTACCCATGACCAGCGTCACCACCAGCAACGTAACAATCAGGATCCAGAAGCCGTACTGGATGAGCCGATCAGTGGCGCGCACATCAATGTAGGAAATATCATGCGCTACCACCAGCACGCCACCCACATCCGGGAGTGGAATGATGAGAATGTGGACGGGGATACCTTGAGCACGAACGACTTCGATACTATTTTTGTCTGATAGCGCTGCGCGCTTGACTGCGGGTTCAATGTGATCCAGAAAATCCGTCACCGCCTTGCCCGCCGCAACCAACCGGCCGTCCGACCGGAACACGGCGAAGCCGATTAAACGGCTGTAACCTTCCAGGCGCGCACGCAACGCTTGATTCGCCTGGGCGTCAGTCAGTGTCAGGGCCTTTTTCACGGTTACGGTAAGCTGTTGAGCCACCGCGTGGGCGCGGCGATTGACATCGTCGAGATCGATCTGGCGTTCACCCTCTATCTGGTTCCATGCGAATATACCGGTAGCGAGCCCGATAATCGCAGCGATGAGAAAGCCTAAACGTAATGATCGTGCAAGATGTGAGTGTGGTGTGGTTGCCATGAAATCTCCTTCGCTTGGAGGCGCTTACTTCTGGTGCTTTTCCCTACAGAAAGCCAACAGAACCTAGAGGGCGCCTCTATAAATTCGATCAAGACACGAGGGCAAGGCGGAAATGTGCGAAAAAGCGCAGTGTACACGTAGTACATGAGCATTTTGAGCCCATTTCCAACGCCGCCATCGCATCGTGGCTTCAGCGGATTTATAGAGACGCCCTAGAAACCTTCCTCCCAATCCTTGCTTAAGCGCATGGCTGAGTTGATAAGCCCGACCATACTGTAAGTCTGCGGAAAATTACCCCACAGCGTACGGCTTGTGGGTTCAATGTCTTCAGAAAGCAGGCCGAGTGGATTGCGGCAGGCGAGCATGGTTTCAAACAGGGCGCGTGCTTCGTCGTGACGCCCCAATGCCGCCAGCGCATCAATGTACCAGAAAGTGCACACCAGGAACGCGGTTTGCGGTTCACCAAAATCATCTTTTTGAATATAACGAAAAATAAAATCGCCTTTCCTGAGATGCCGTTCGACGGCTGCCACCGTCCCGGCGAAACGCGGGTCGTCATGGGCCAGAAACTTAAGCTCGTGTAGCAACAGCAAGCTGGCATCAAGTTCTTGCCCGCCAAAACTCTCGACGAAACTCTGCTGTGACGCATCCCAGGCGTTCTCGCAAATTGTCTGGTGTATCACGTCCGCATGGCCGCGCCAATAGAGGACGCGCTCGTGCAGGCCCAAACGTGTGGCGATGCGCGCAAGCCGATCACAGGCTACCCAGCACATGACGCTGGAGAAGGTATGGATGCGCGCGGTATTACGCAACTCCCAAAGTCCGGCATCAGGACGGTTATAAACCCTGCGCGCTATTTCTCCCAAGGCTTCAAGCTGGTGGAAAAGACTTTCATTACCTGGGTGATCCAAGCGCTCGTCAAAAAACATATGGGTGGCGGCTAGGATCGTCGCACCATATACATCATTCTGTATTTGATAGTAAGCGGCATTGCCGATACGCACCGGCCCCATTCCCTGATACCCGGAAAGATCGGGGACAGTGGATTCGGCCAGATCTCCATGACCATTGATGCGATATACGGGTTGCAAGTGCCCACCCCCCATATTGGCGACAATATTTACAATATAGTGCAGGTAGTGCTCCATGGTGCGCGTTACGCTCAGGCGATTAAGCGCCTCGACTACAAAGTAGCCATCGCGCAGCCAGCAATAACGGTAGTCCCAATTGCGCCCGCTGTTCGCCGCCTCCGGGATGGAAGTGGTCATGGCGGCGACAATTGCGCCAGTATCGGCAAAAGTGGAAAGTTTGATGGTGATCGCGGCGCGGATCACTGCCTGCTGCCACTCGAAAGGAATTCCGAGAGAGCGCACCCACTCGTGCCAGTAGTTGCGTGTTGCGCTGAAGAATCGCTGTCCAGCCTCTCCCGGTGCCTCGGTCATCGTCTCGTCCGGACCAAGTACCAGTGTAATATCACGGTCAAGTACGAAAGATAGTTGCTCCAGTACCGCAGTAATTGAGGCGTCGGTGGTAAGGCGTAATGCCAATTGCGGCGATACATAACGAATGTGATTGCTGCCAAAGGTAACTGCAGGAATCCCGGCACCGTAATCATGGGCGGGTTCCAGACAGATGCGAATCACTGGACTGCCTGCCAGCCGCCGCACTCGCCGAACGATCATCATTGGATGGAAAGTGCGCCCGAATTGATGGAAGCGTGGCGCAAAATCAGTGATTTCCACTGCGCTACCTGCCTGATCATACAGGGTAGTCACCAAAATGGCGGTGTTGCGTAAATACTGTTGTTCTACCCGCGCCAGATTCTGCAACTCAAGCGTAAATGTTCCGTGGTTATCCCCGGGGTTGTCTGGAGTATTTCGCAGTAGCCCACAAAAGACCGGGTCACTGTCAAAGCGCGGCATGCACGACCATACGATCCTGCCAGCCTGATCAACAAGAGCGCTAATGCTGCAATTACCGATGAGACCTAGGTCAAGCGTACCCATGATTTCCTGGTGACTCCTTTCTCGATCGCCCCGCAAATTGTTTCCTTACAGCCCCTAAATAAAAGCGCGCTTTTCCGCTTTCAACGATATGGGCAGTGGTTTGAAACACAGGCCACCTTTATGATGCGGCACACAAAACAAAAGGGGTATAAAACAAGCTGGAACCTGTATTTTTTGTCTACTCAATCACCTTCGGCACCAGATACAATCCAGCTTCGACTTGCGGGGCGATAGACTGAAACAGCGCGCGCTGATCAATTTCTGTCACCACGTCCGCGCGCAGACGCTGTCCGGCATCAAGGGGGTGCGCCATAATTTCAACGCCGGTGGTGTCGACCGCGCTCATCTGCTCAACCAGTTGGAGAATGTTGGACAAATTGTTGGCGTAAAGCGGAATATCGGCCTCTTCTATCTGCAGTCGCGCCAGGTGCGCAATTTTTTCAACATCCGACTTGTTTAGGCTCATGAAATTTACCCGTGGTACGATATATACAATATTAGGCCAGAAGCTTAACATATTCTTGATATTTCAAGGGAGCTTCCCGATATATTAAAGCGAGCTTGCTTAAAAGGCATCTCATTGGTAAATTACGGATTTTTTTGGCATAAGCATCGCCCGGCATTTTTTCGCAACCCCCATCATGGAATGAACAACACATGTTTAAGCGCATACGCGGACTCTTTTCCAGTGACCTTTCAATTGATCTTGGCACAGCTAATACACTGATTTACGTGCGGGGGCAGGGCATTGTGCTCAATGAACCTTCAGTCGTGGCGGTACGTCAGGATCGTGGCCCAGGCAGCCCCAAGACCATCGCCGCAGTGGGTGCCGAGGCCAAACTGATGATTGGCCGAACCCCGGGCAACATTACCGCCATCCGCCCCCTCAAAGATGGCGTGATTGCTGATTTCACGATCACCGAAAAAATGCTTCAGCACTTTATCCACAAAGTGCATGAAACGCGTTTTTTCCGCCCCAGTCCCCGCGTGCTGATCTGTGTGCCGTGCGGCTCTACCCAGGTGGAGCGGCGCGCCATCAAGGAATCTGCGGCAGGCGCCGGTGCGCGTGAAGTTTACTTGATTGAAGAACCGATGGCCGCCGCGCTGGGCGCAGGCATGCCGGTCGGTGAGGCCAGTGGCTCCATGGTGCTGGACATCGGTGGCGGCACCACCGAGGTCGCCATTATCTCATTGAATGGCATTGTCTATGCAGCATCGGTGCGTATTGGCGGTGACCGTCTTGATGATGCCATTATAAATTATGTGCGCCGTAATTATGGTACCTTGATTGGTGAATCCACCGCTGAGCGCATCAAGATCGAAATTGGCGCGGCCTATCCCGGTAAAGAAATCCGCGAAATCGAGGTGCGCGGGCGCAACCTGTCCGAGGGTGTGCCGCGCAGCTTCACATTGAACAGCAACGAAATCCTGGAAGCTTTGCAAGAGCCTTTGGCGGGCATCGTCGGCGCCGTGCGTACAGCGCTGGAGCAAACCCCGCCCGACCTGGGTTCAGATATCGCCGAGCGCGGCATGGTGCTCACCGGTGGCGGCGCGTTATTGCGCGACCTTGACCGCTTGCTGACGGAAGAAACCGGCCTGCCCGTGGTGATCGCCGAAGACCCGCTCACCTGCGTGGCGCGTGGCGGTGGCCGCGCGCTGGAGATGATAGACGAAGGTGGCGGTATGGATTTATTTGTTTCAGAGTAAAATTGAACCTTGCTAAAAACGGCGCCGACGCTGTTCGGCGCCTTTCTGCTGGATTGTTTCCATGGGATTTTTAATTCAAGAGGCGCACCATTAAACCCCTATTTATACAGGGACCTTCGATTACCCTCCGATTGGTGTTGTTGGCGCTTATTTCGTTTGCATTAATGACTGCAGATCATCGCCAGCATTACCTGGAAGGTGTGCGCACAGGTTTATCCGCAGCAGTTTATCCGCTTTATTATGTCATTAATCTGCCGATTGTGGCCGGCGGCTGGGTAGGCTCAAACTTCACTACGCACCAGACACTGAAAGCAGAAAATGACCGGCTGAAAAGCGAACATTTGCTGCTTCGGGCGCAGGTGCAGAAACTGGCGGGGCTGGAAGCAGAAAATCGCCGCTTGCGCACCCTGCTGGAAGCTTCCGCCAACGTCAGTGAACGCATCTCGGTTGCGGATATTGTAGCGGTGGACATAGACCCTTATGCGCGCAAACTGGTGCTCAACAAAGGTCGGCGTGAAGGTGTTTATGAAGGCCAGCCGTTGATTGATGGCGCGGGTGTTATGGGCCAGGTTATTGAAGTCGGAGAGCCTTCCAGTGTTGCCATATTAATTACCGATACCGGGCATTCCCTGCCGGTAATGTTGAATCGTACTGGCCTGCGCGCGATTGCCGTGGGCATGGGGGCATCCGGCGAGATGGATTTGCCGTACCTTCCTAACAGCACCGATATTAAAAAGGGGGACGTGTTGGTCACTTCCGGGCTGGATGGACGCTTCCCCCCCAATTATCCTGCGGCCATCGTCACCTACGCTGAAAAAAAATCAGGGCAACCATTTATGCAGGTACGCGCTACTCCTGCGGCGCGCCTGGAACATAACCGCGAGGTAGTGTTGGTGTGGCGTGCGCCACCTGTGCCGAAAAGCACGCGGCCGGAAGCCGCCGCCGCACAAGGCCGAACGCCAGCACCGGTGCCCGCAAGCGCGCCGTTGACGACGAACTCCCCCGCGCCTACAACACCGCCCGCCAAACCCGCGCCGACCGCTATCAGGTGAAGCCATGACACAAATGCATACGGCGCCCGCGAGCGGCTGGCTGATTTTTACCAGCTTTATGGTAGCTTTCGTGTTAACGATTATTCCTTTGCCGAACGACATAGAAGCCTTTCGTCCTGAGTGGGTCGTCTTGGCGGTAATTTATTGGGCATTAGCCCAGCCGCAGAGCGTAGGCGTCGGTGTCGCCTGGATAATTGGCTTGCTGCTTGATATCGTGCATGGCGCGGTGTTTGGTCAGCATGCGTTGGGCATGATTTTTGTGGCGTATATTGTGGTGTATTTGCACCAACGGATACGCACTTATCCGTTATGGCAACAGTTATTGAGCGTCCTGATGCTGGTAATTCTTTATAAATTATTATTGCTATGGATTTTTGGTGTGATTGGACGGTCAATAGATATATCTCTCTACTGGTCGTCGGTACTCACCAGTGTACTGCTCTGGCCGTGGCTGTCATCGCTATTGCGCCGGCGTACAGCGGTACAACGATAAATAATGTATTGCGATGGCCAGACCTCTCCTTAAAGACTATTTCCGTGAAAGTAAGATACTAAACAATCGCATTATTGTGGCGAGCGTAATTATTGTGATATTGACGTTCGCCGTTATTTCCCGCCTGTTTTATTTGCAGATCTTAAGCCACGATCATTACACAACACTATCGCAGGAAAATCGCGTCACGCTGGTGCCAATTCCCCCGCAACGCGGCGTAATCTATGACCGGAATGGTATTGTGCTGGCCCAGGATGCCCCTGCGTTCAGCGTCGAAGTCACGCCCGACAAGATCGAAAATATAGATGTCATGCTCCAAGCGCTAGGGGAAGTCGTGAGTCTGTCCGATCGCGAAATAAAGCGCTTCCGCCGTGAGCTGAAGCAAAAGCGCCGTTTTGAAGCCGTGCCTTTACGATTTAATCTGAATGATGAAGAAATGGCGCGCTTCGCTGTTAATCGTTATCGTTTTCCGGGGGTCGAAATTAAAGCGCGTATGGTGCGCCATTATCCCCTGGGTGAACTGGGCGTGCATGCCCTGGGTTACGTGGGGCGCATCAATGAAGCAGAACAGAAAAAGCTGGATACCAATTACAGCGGCACCACGCACATCGGCAAATTGGGTATAGAAAAAGCCTATGAAAGTGTTCTGCATGGCACCGTGGGTGTTGAGCAGGTTGAAACAACCGCGCAGGGGGATGCGATGCGTGTGCTGGGGCACGTCTTGCCAGTGGCAGGTAAAGATCTTTATTTAACGCTGGATATTAATTTACAGGCGGTGGCTGAGGGCGCCTTGGGCGGCAAGCGCGGCGCCGTGGTGGCCATCAATCCAAAAAACGGTGAGATATTGGCCTTTGTCAGCAGGCCCGGCTATGACCCTAACCTATTTGTAAATGGAATTTCTTATGAAGATTATGATGCATTGCAAACATCATTGGACAAGCCCTTGATTAACCGTGTCCTGCAAGGACAATATCCCCCAGGCTCTACTGTCAAGCCATTTTATGCCTTGGCGGGTTTGGAATATAACAAAATCACACCGGGTGAAACGGTGTCGTGCCGTGGCTATTTTCAATTGCCGGGCCTGGCGCATCGTTACCGCGACTGGAAGAAAGAAGGGCACGGCGCCGTCAATCTTGATACGGCGGTAGCGCAATCGTGTGACGTCTATTTCTATACCCTGGCGCAGACATTAGGCATTGACGCCATGGCGACTTTTATGGCCCAGTTTGGTTTGGGCAAAAAAACCGGCATTGACGTGCCCGGCGAAATGATGGGAGTGATGCCTTCATCGGCATGGAAGCGCAAAGTACTCAAACAGCCATGGTATGGTGGTGAAACACTGATCGCGGGTATTGGCCAGGGTTATGTGTTGACGACGCCATTACAATTGGCAGCCATCACCGCAACCCTGGCCAATCACGGCTTTCAAATGCGGCCCCACCTGCTGCGCGGCACGCATGACTTGGGCAGCGCTACCATGATGGCGCAAAAGCCGGTTGTCAGCAAGCGGGTGCCGGTGGCGAATGGCGCAAACTGGGATGCAGTGATTAACTCCATGGTCAGTGTAGTGCACAGTCCGCGCGGCACGGCGTATGGCATTGGCGTAAAGTCGCCGTATAAAATTGCGGGTAAAACCGGTACTGCGCAAGTGGCGAGCATTAAACAGGGTGAGCGTTACAAAGAAAGTGAAACTCCAGAGCGATTGCGCGACCATGCGTTATTTGTGGCATTTGCGCCTGTGGAAGATCCGCAAATTGCGATTGCCGTGATTATAGAAAATGGTGGTCACGGTAGCAGTGCGGCTGCTCCGGTTGCGCGCACGGTGATGGATTATTACCTGCGCGACTTAGTTGAGGCGGCGCATAATAAGCAAAGCGCCGCAATACCCTCGCCGGTTTCTGTAAAGGCGCCCGCCACCGTGCCAGTGCCAGTGATGCCGCCGTCCACGCGGCCGCCTGTTACGTCAGGCTCATCATTATGAGATCGTTGCCATGATACACAAAGGGTCAAGAGGCATGCCTGTTTATGGCGGAGCTAATGGCCAGGGATTCTGGCTCAGGTTAATGCAACGCATTCATGTCGACATTCCGTTGTTGTCAGGCTTGTTGCTGTTATCGCTGGCGGGTCTGGTTGTCCTGTACAGCGCGGGCGGACAAAGCCTGGAAGTGTTGGGCCGTCAGTTAGTGCGTTTAGGTTTGGCGTTTACCGTGATGATTGTGCTCGCGCAAATTCATCCCCAGCATCTGCAACGCTGGGCGCCCCTGATGTTTTCGATTGGCGTGGCGTTGCTGGTGGCAGTATTGCTGGTGGGGGATGTTGGCAAAGGTGCGCAACGCTGGCTCGAGTTGGGCGCGTTTCGTTTTCAGCCGTCAGAAATGATGCGTATCGCAGTGCCCATGATGGTCGCCTGGTATCTGGCTGAGCGCAACCTGCCGCCACACCCGTTACGTTTATTGGCGGCAGCGGCATTAACTATTGTGCCTGCGGCAATGATCGCTAAACAACCTGACCTTGGTACATCCCTGTTGATCGCCTCCTCAGGGGTGTTTGTGCTGTTCCTTGCCGGCATGCGCTGGCGTCATATTGCCGTGGTGGGCGGATTAATCGGCGGATTTATACCGATCGCCTGGTCGATGATGCATGATTATCAACGCCAGCGCGTCCTCACCTTTCTTGATCCGGAGAGCGACCCGCTGGGCAGCGGTTATCATATTATCCAGTCAAAAATTGCGATTGGTTCGGGTGGTTTATATGGCAAAGGCTGGTTGAATGGCACGCAATCCTATCTCGACTTTATTCCCGAACGATCTACCGACTTCATTTTTGCGGTGCTCAGCGAAGAATTTGGTTTGATCGGCATTGTCGTAGTATTATCAATCTACCTGTTCATCGTCATGCGTGGTTTGTTTATCGCCTCGCAGGCGCACGACACCTTTACCCGGCTGCTCGCAGGCAGTTTGATCCTTACTTTTTCGGTTTACGTTTTTGTCAACATCGGCATGGTCACCGCATTGTTACCGGTAGTCGGCGTGCCGCTGCCGCTGATCAGTTACGGCGGCACATCCATGGTAACGGTCATGGCGTCTTTCGGTATCCTGATGTCCATACACACCCATCGCAAACTGGTGCCTACATAATGAATAAAATAGTTCTCGGGATTTCATTAAGTCTTGTTCTCGCTACGCAGGTATCCTGTGCAGTGGCAGATGGCATTTCACTGCGGCCAGAGGTGCGCCAGTTTGTCGACCAGATGGTGAGCAAGCACCACTTTAACCGCAATGAATTAATTACCCTGCTTGGTCAGGTGCAGACCCGCCAGGACATCATTGCCGCCATGATGAAACCTGCCGAAGCCAAACCCTGGTTCCAATACCGCCCGATTTTTATTAACGATGCGCGTATTCAGGGTGGCGTCGAATTCTGGAACAAACATGAAACCTTGCTGACTCGTGCGCAGGCCACCTACGGCGTGCCGCCAGAAATCATCACGGCGATTATTGGTGTAGAAACCCGTTATGGAAAAAATACCGGCACCTTTCGCGTGCTTGATGCGTTGCATACCCTGGGCTTTGATTACCCGCCACGCAGCCCCTTTTTCCTGGGCGAACTGGAAAATTACCTGCTGCTCACCCGCGAAGAAAAAATGGATCCTGCCCTGTTGAAAGGTTCTTATGCTGGGGCGATGGGCCAGCCGCAATTTATATCCAGCAGTTACCGCAAATATGCGGTGGACTTTGATGGTGACGGCGCGCGCGATTTATGGCAAAGCCTCCCCGACATCATCGGCAGCGTGGCTAATTATTTTAAGGCATTTGGCTGGCAGCCGGGTCAGCCCGTGGTGGCGCGCGCGCAAGTGAGCGGCGAAGAGTTCAAGAGCCTGATCGGCAGCGTCGTGCCCAATGTAACACTCGCCAGCCTCAAACAAAAAGGCGTCACCGTTGACGAAGATATTGCCCCTGATCAACAGGTCGTCCTGCTTGAATATCAAGGCGAGTCCAATCCGGAATACTGGATAGGCTTGCAGAATTTTTACGTCATCACCCGCTACAACCGCAGCCCCTTATACGCTATGGCCGTGTACCAACTGGCGCAAGAAATCCGTACCTTGCGTGATGCTCAGCGGACTAAGGAAAAATAGTCATGCCTGTTGGGTTGTCGCTCTTGCGAATAGCATGATTAGGCGCGCAGGTTGGCGCTGAACAAAATTGCCGGACGCTACTGGTGTTGCAATTATAACAAATTATGTTATAATTGATCCATACCTGCTGTTACAGGAGGCGTTCCGTGGAAACAACCCCGCAGTTTGGAGAGCGGAAAGCAGATCGGTCGGAACAGGCCAGGATGGTAATGACGTTATTTACCCATTGGCAACTTTCTACCGAAGACCAGTTGGCGCTATTAGGACTATCCACCGCCAACCGGGGAGCATTGACCCGCTATCGCAAAGGCGAGCCGCTGGCCCCAAATCGCGATTTACTGGAGCGTGCAGGTATCTTGCTGGGCATCCATAAATCACTTCGCTTGCTGTTCCCCCACAACCGTGAACTGGTGTATGCCTGGATGACACGCCCTAATCGGGCATTCGAGGGAATGTCGCCGGCCGAAACGATCAAGCAGTGGGGGTTCACCGGCCTGTTAATGGTCCGAGCCTACCTCGATAGAGCCCGAGGCCAATGATGGACGGCCTATTTGAGGGCCTTAAGGTGACGGATTTTCATGGTGATATACACCGCAACATCGTGTCGCCAAGAAAATCACAAAATCTCTACGATGATTTAACGGACTCTCCCGAGGGATGGCAGGCGGCAATTGATCTTGAGATGGGCGCCAAGCCACACATGTACATCTCGAATCAGCCCGTTATTCATAGACCCTTCGAAGAGGCGGCTTATAACGAGGCGATTGATTACCCCTTTAAGCACTGGTCTAAAACACGGTATTCAGATGGATCATTCGGGGTGTGGTACGGCGCGGATTCATTGGAAACCAGCGTTCATGAAACTGTTTACCACTGGCGAAAGAATTTTCTGGAAGATGCTGGCTGGCACACCATGGAAGGCATCATCACTGAGAGAAAAGTCTACCTGGTGAGATGCGATGCGGCACTACTCGATTTTATCCCCACGCTCAATGCATTCCCGGCGCTGATTGATCCTGCGCCGGGCGGTTATTACCTCACCCACCAGGTGGGCGCGCGGATGAACCACGATGGCCATCCGGGTCTACGATCCCGCTCCGCTCATTGCAAGGGGGATATCTATGCTATCTTTAACCCAAAGATATTATCCAACCCCCGCCCAACGTGCTACCTGACCTACCAGATCAAGGCGGGATCGGTGATCGTTGAGCGTCAACCCGGTGTGGTATTGCTTCGAATATAACGCATCAACCGAGGGACGATTTCGACTGACCTGCGTGCCCGAAAGTATTAAGCTATTTTTCACGGCATCAATCAAATATAAGCTTCGTAAATTAGATGTTAACGTCAAAGGAAAAAGCATTTGATATCCCACCGTATGTTACATAGAGCCTTCTTTTTTTTGGCGTTAGTGCCGTTAGCTTTAACGGCGTGCGGTACCGCATCCGGGCCGCGGGGTGGGGCGGCAACAGACACCACACGCGATGGCGCACCTTCTCAAAAAGTAGATAGCGCCTCCATCCCCGACGCCGTACCCCGCAACGAACCGCGCAGCAAATACGGGAACCCCGCAACCTATACAGTGGCGGGTAAAACCTATCGCACCCTGTCTGATAACGAAGGCTATCAGGAAAGCGGTATCGCCTCATGGTACGGCACCAAATTTCACGGCCGCCGCACCTCCAGCGGCGAACCCTATGACATGCACGGCATGACTGCCGCGCATAAAACCTTGCCGCTACCTACCTATGCCGAAGTCACCAATCTGCAGAACGGGCGTAAAGTCACCGTCAAGATTAACGATCGTGGCCCCTTCCATGAAAACCGTTTGATTGACTTATCACATGCCGCCGCCAGCAAGCTGGGTATTCTGGCGACTGGCACCGGGCTGGTAGAGGTTCGCGCCATCACACCCAAGTGTAGTGGGTGCAAGGATGCGGATACCCTTACTCCGCAACCCCAGAACCCTGTAAATGATGAAGCCCGTGCTGTGAAGTTGTATCTCCAGGTCGGTGCGTTTCGCAGCCGCGATAACGCCAAACGCCTGCGTGACCGCATTGATGAAGCCGCGCCCGAGGCGCTCAAGGTACAGGTTATCGAAGGGTCACTTTACCGGGTGCGGATTGGTCCGTTTGCCAGGGTGGATGAGGTTGACCGTTTTGCCGGTAGCCTGGATAAATTAGGGGTTCAGAACACGCAGGTGATTATTGATTAACGGCTGAATGAACCAAAATGGCGCGATACCGCACCGTTTTGGTTCATTGATGTCTGGGTTTCTGGACTTTTTAGATATTTCAGGATTTCCTGTGAAGGCGATCCGGGTTTTTCCGCCACGCCCCCGCAATAAAATTATCCAGATAAAACAACTGTAAAGAAATAATTTTTTATCGGGAAGGCCGTTCATCGGGGCGGTGGTTATACCCTGCTAGATGATTGGCATATCAGTTGCAGCAATAAATTTGAGAGGTTGATGGAGCCATCATATCCATTGATCTTGATGACAACTAGGGTTCCGGTTTGCTAAGAACCTGTTTTAGAATCTCGATCAAGGGATGCAGCGCAAGGCGGAAACGGACGAAAAAGCGGGGTGTACACGCAGTACATGAGCATTTTGAGTTCGTTTCCAACGCCGCGATGCACCCTTCAGCGAGATTCTAAACAGGTTATAAGGCAGATGCTGGTCCGAGGGTTGTCGGTCGGCTTGAGATAGATTCTATATCAGGCCGGATCCACGGCGGGACAAAAGCCCGGGAGAGCATTAGCCTCTCGCGTGCGTCTTTTGTTTAGCCTTGGAGGTTACCGCCATGTGGTTTTCCGCGCTTAAAAAATTTTCCGCAGCAATTATTCTGTGCAGTTTTTTCGGGGTTTCTTCCAGTGCTTTTTCCGCAGTCAAAATAGGTGTCAGCGACTGGCCGGGATGGGTGGCGTGGTATGTTGCCGAACAGCAGGGATTTTTCAAAAAATACGGCGCTGATGTAGAGTTGGTGTGGTTTCCGAATTACACCGATTCCATTCAAGCGCTTTCCGCAGGCAGGCTCGATGCCAATTCACAAACATTGGGTGATAGCATGGCGCCCATGGCGGCGGGCATCCCCCTCAAGCTTGTTTTAATCAATGATAATTCCGCCGGTAACGATGCGTTGCTGGCGAAACCTGCCATTAACACCGTCAAGGATCTGAAAGGAAAAACCATCGCGCTGGAAGAGTTCAGCGTGTCGCATTTTGTATTGGTGGTGGCGCTGGCCAAACACGGCATGAGTCCGCGCGATGTCAAGATCGTCAACCTTACCGCCGGGGATGCCGCTGCTGCTTTTCTTTGCCGGGCGTGTCGATGCCTGCGTGGTATGGAATCCCTGGATCAATAAGATTATCAGCAGCGGCAAGGGCAAGGCGCTGTTTACATCAAAAGAGATGCCGGGGCTGATTCCGGATGCGCTGGTGGCGCGTAGCGAGTCGATCAAGACCAAACGTCAGGATTTAATCGGCATGGTGCGCGCCTGGTACGACACGGAAAAATTCATACGTGAAAACCCTCAGGAAGCAGTGAAGATCATGTCCAAAGTGGTCGGGCTGAGTGCGGATGAATACACAGTGTTTCTGCCGGGGACACGCTTCTTTGGCCAAAAGGAAAATCTGCAAGCCTTTGATGCGGGCAACGCTGAGTCGTTGCTGAAAGTCGCGCCCACCATAGAAAAATTCTTGCGTGATCATAAGCTGCTGGAAGGTACGCTGGATGTCACGAAAGGCTTGGACGCGTCGCTGATAAAAGAAGTGGCTGGAATCAAGTAATTCTCAGAGAGGGATGCCATGCCAGACACGCCACACAGTGCCGCGCCACGCCGTGCGCCGTTATGGGCGGTGCGCGGTGAAATGAGTCGCAAGACGCATGTGATATTTGCGGTGCTTGGATTCTGTGCGGTGTTGGTCGTGTGGTTTGGATTGGCGGAGAGTGGTTGGTTCAGCAAGGTATTTTTGCCTGCGCCGCAGGATGTGGCGCAACGATTTTACACCTGGCTGGCGGAAGATGACCTTCTCAAGGATGTGTCGATCAGCATTTATCGCGTGATGGGCGGCTTTATGCTGGCGGTGATCGTGGCATTGCCGCTGGGGTTGATGATTGGCACATTTCGACCAATCCAGGCATTTTTCGAACCGGTGATTGAGTTTGCGCGCTACTTGCCGGCAGTGGCTTTTGTGCCGCTGGTGATGCTATGGGTGGGAATCGATGAAGGTTCCAAGATTGCAATTATCTGGATCGGCACTTTTTTTCAAATGGTGTTAATGATCTCGGAAGATGTGCGGCGGGTGCCCAAGGCGCAGATAGAAGCGGCACAAACCATGGGCGCCACACGCGAGGAAGTCATTACCAAGGTGATACTAAAATCTGCCATGCCCTCTATCATGGACAGTTTGCGCATCACCATGGGCTGGGCCTGGACTTATCTGGTGGTGGCAGAATTGGTCGCAGCAAATTCCGGTTTAGGTTATGCCATTTTGAAAGCACAACGCTTTTTGCAGACGGACAAGATTTTTGTCGGCATTCTTTTGATCGGATTAATTGGGCTGGTGATGGACCAGTTATTTAGATGGGTGCATCGGCGCCGTTTCCCCTGGTTACATGCTTAAGCTTGAGATCAGGCAGGGATCAAAAATTTTCCATGCAGGGAAAATCACGCTGCATGCGTTGCAGGATATAAATTTATCAATCCATGAAAATGAATTTGTAACGCTGGTGGGGGCGTCAGGGTGTGGCAAGTCGACGCTGTTGCGCATTATCGGTGGACTGGAAAATTTCACGGCCGGTGATGTTAGCGTTAATGCGGCGCCAGTGACTGGTCCAGGCCTGGATCGTGCCATGGTATTTCAGGATTATAGTGTGTATCCGTGGCTGACGGTGGCAGAAAACATCCGTTTTTGCCGTGAACTTAAAGCACACCAGCAGGATAATAGTTTACGCGCCACCTATCATGCGATTGGCCGTGCTCATGCATTGCTGGAATTGATGGGGCTGGATAATGTCAAAAATGCCTATCCCAACCAGTTATCGGGCGGTATGCGCCAGCGTGTGGCGATTGCCCGGGCGTTAATGCCCGCACCCGAAATATTGTTGATGGACGAACCGTTTGGCGCGCTGGATGCGCAGACCCGCGAAGTGATGCATGGGTTGATATTACATCTCTTCACGCAGGAGCGTAGCACCATTGTGTTTGTTACGCATGATGTGGAAGAGGCCATTTATCTGGCCAATCGTGTTGTGGTTATGGCTCCGCAGCCGGGGCGTATCGACAGCATTTACAACGTGCCCTTACCGCCCGCCGGGCAGCGTCATCTTGACATGAAACTTGCGCCGGAATTTTTATCGCTAAAGAAAGAGATATTGCAGCGCATTCGCGCCACAGCACGGGTTCATACAGATGCGGGCCTGTTGGATAAATTAACCAAACAGCATCACCACGACAATGAAGAGGGCCGTTCGTTATGAAATTACATAGACACCGAAATATCAAAGCTTCCGTATTCAACCAGACGCGGCGCCATCATCATCCCTCGTTTGACAAAACCCAGTTGCAGGGTTGGAAAATGATGCACAAGGAAGCCGAACTGCCGCATGACAAATGGGATGAAGAAGAGAAGCGTTGCCTTGAATTAGGGCTACAGGGTGCGGATAGCATCCAGGATAAATCCATCCCCACGTTTGCGCGTGGCGAGTTGCCACACTTTGCGGGCATCAACACTTTCATGAAAGCGCCGTATATTGAAGATGTGAGAAAAGTGGGCACCTATGATGTGGCGGTGATGGGCGTGCCTTTTGATGGTGGCACGACGTATCGTCCCGGCACGCGCTTTGGGCCGCAAGGCATACGCCGCATCTCGGCGCTCTATACACCTTATAATTATGAAATTGGCTGTGACCTGCGTGAGCAGATGAGCATGTGCGATATCGGCGATGTGTTTACCATTCCCGCCAATCTTGAAAAAACCTTTGACCAGATTTCCAAAGCCACCGCGCATGTATTTGCCAGCGGCGCCATGCCGGTGATTCTGGGCGGTGACCATTCCATCGGTTTTCCTACACTGCGCGGCATTGCCAGCCAGACCGACAAGAAGATCGGTATAGTGCATTTTGACCGCCACGCCGACATTCAGGAAAAAGACCTGGATGAGCGCATGCACACTACGCCGTGGTTTCACGCCACTAATCTGCCGAATGTGCCAGCCACCAATCTGGTGCAGGTGGGCATTGGTGGCTGGCAGGTGCCGCGTCAGGCGGTGAAGGAAGCACGCAAGCGCAACACCACCATCATTACCATGAATGATGTAGAACGACTGGGGCTGGACAAGGTTGCGGAAATCGCGCTTGAAATCGCCTGGAAAGATGCGGATGCCGTATATCTGAGTTTTGATATTGACTGCGTTGACGCAGGTTTTGTGCCCGGCACGGGTTGGCCGGAACCGGGTGGATTTTTACCGCGCGAGATTCTTTATTTGCTGCAACTGGTGGCTCGGGAAGGGCTGTGCGGCATGGAAGTAGTGGAAGTATCGCCGCCGTATGATGTGTCTGACATTACCTCGTTGATGGCGACCCGGGCCATTGTTGATGTGCTGGGCACTATCGTCGCACACGGCAAGATGGGATCGCATCGACACATGATTCGTGGCTGGGGCGGCTGATTATCAGAATAACGCACCATTATAGGGCATAACATGATCTGCCATGGTGCGCGCTCTGCTATGAACCCATGTCATTATATGATAATGCATTGTATTTTATAAACTTTACGCCAAGGCATGGTTTGTGCAAACACTTTTGATGTACAAGCTTGGTGTATGCCCGGTGAGCCGTTTTTAACTATCAATAATTTATATGGGAGAACTTCAAATGCAGGTGAAACATAAAGTATCAAAGCTGGGATGTGCCATCGCGCTGGTGGCAGGTATCGCAATGGTGCCTAATGCCTATGCGGATATGACAGGTAATGTCGGTGTGTTTTCAAAATATATTTTGCGGGGTATGACATTCCCGGCGCCAGGCGCATCAGAAAATGATGGCGCGGCGGTGCAGGGCGGATTGGACTATAGCCACGCCAGCGGTTTTTATGCAGGTTACTGGGGATCTAGCTTAGGCTACGGCAGTGATGCCAACACCGGTTTTGAAAATAATTTTTACGGCGGTTTCGGCGGTAAAGCAGGGAATATAGGCTATTCGATAGGTTTGATTCAGTACTACTACCTGAACGTTGACGATTCTAATGGCCTGGAAGTAGATGCCAGCCTCAGCTTTGGCCCTGTAAAGGGACGTATGCAATATCTTACCAATGATGTCGCGTGGGGCAATGCGGGTGATATTTATTGGACATTAGGCTATTCCACCAAGTTGCCTAAAGACTTCTCGTTTGGGGCGACACTGGGCCATTACACCTATGACGATTCAAACGGCAAATATATTTCCGCCGCTGCCACTCGTGGCACTTCGGCTTTCCGTCACCTTGATCTCAGCTTGTCGCACCCAATTGGCGCCACGGGCGCCGACATGAGCATCACTTATGTTAAAGGCGGCGAAATGCGCGATGGCACAGATCTGAAAGATGGCATTGTGTTCGGTATCAAGTATGGATTTAATATTTAAGCGGACTACACGCTTTTTCTAATAGAAGGAATAGGCTGGCGCAAGGAAGCGCCACTTTGCTGGGCGCCACGTTAACCATTTGATAAATATATAGAAAATTTTAGGCGTAGCGGGGTGTAGAATTGTTGCACGGTCGGTGTGCCGACTATTTCTCCCTGTTCTCCCAATTTAAATCCTAATAAGGGTTTTTTTACCTACCCATTCCGCAGTAAAATATCTTCCTACCTCAGCGCGTCAATACAATTATAGTTGTAGTCTCCGTTTTTTCAATGAAAATACCAGTTTCCAAAGGAATGTCCCCATCGTGAATGTCCCGTCGCATCATTTTTCTTTTATCCCACTGTTTAAAATTATGAGTGTCTGGTTGTTGTTGGCGGCGGCATGCGCCAGTGCCTGGGCGGCTCCCACTCCCGTGCCCGCCGCCCCGCCCATCGCCGCGCGCGGTTACATCCTGCAAGACTTCCAGAGCGGCGCGGTGCTGGCAGCCCTGAACGCCGACCAGCGCCTGGAACCAGCCAGCCTCACCAAATTAATGACCGCCTATCTGGTATTCGATGAGCTGCGCTCGGGTAAGATCAAGATGAGCGACAAGGTCACTATCAGCGAAACCGCGTGGCGCATGGAAGGCTCGCGTACCTTTGTGCAGGTGGGCACCCAGGTGTCGGTGGAAGATCTGTTGAAAGGCATGATTGTGCAATCCGGTAATGATGCCACCGTAGCTTTGGCCGAGCATGTGGCGGGCACAGAAACGGTATTTGCCACCATGATGAACCATCGCGCCAAACAATTGGGTATGGCCAACAGCCGCTTCGAAAATAGCGCGGGCATGCCCGCGCCGCAGCATTACACCACGGCGCGGGATCTGGCCACCTTAACGCGCGCGTTGATTCATGAGTTTCCGCAATATTACCAGCTCTATTCGCTGCGGGAATTCGCATTTAATGGCATTACGCAGCCTAACCGCAATCTGCTGTTGGATCGCGATCCGACGGTGGATGGCGTGAAAACCGGCCATACCGAATCGGCGGGATTTTGTCTGGTATCTTCGGCGTTGCGTGATGGCATGCGGCTGATTGCCGTGGTGTTAGGCGCCACCAGTGAAAATGCCCGCGCCAATGAGAGCCAGACTTTATTGAATTATGGCTTTCGTTTTTACGAAACACATCGATTATATGCAGCAAAAAAACCACTTTCCACGGTGCGTGTCTGGAAGGGCGAAGAAGAAAATCTGACATTGGGATTAAGCAAAGATCTTTACTTAACCATTCCTCGCGGACAATATAAAAGTCTGGCAGCGTCCATGAGTGTCTATCCGCAAATTATGGCTCCCGTTGCGCAAGGGCAAACTTATGGTACAGTCAAAGTAATGCTCGCAGGCAAAGAAGTCGCCAAACAGCCGTTAGTCGCCCTCCAGGCGGTTAAGGAAGGGGGCATATGGCGGCGCTTTGTGGACTGGGGGCTGCTGTTGCTGGAGTAGCGGTACCTTTCGGGTACATCTATAAACTCGCTGAGATAAAATCGGAGACCTGTATGTCTGAACATACCCCCATCGTCTACCTGCATGGTACCTTCATGCCTATCGACCAGGCCCATGTGCCGGTGCTGGATCGTGGCTTTATTTTTGGCGATGGCGTGTATGAGGTCATACCGGTTTATTCGCGGCGGCCGTTTCGCTTGCAGGAACATCTGCGGCGTTTGCAGCACAGCCTCGACGGCATTCGCCTCAAAAATCCGCACACCGATGCGGAATGGACCGATTTGATTACGCATCTCATCGCGCGCAATGACGGCGACGACCAATCTGTCTATATGCAAATCACACGCGGTGTGGCAAAGCGCGATCATGCTTTTCCGCCCGGCATTAAACCCACTATTTTCATGATGAGCAGCCCGATGACGGTGCCCGTAGCGGAATTGCGCGCCACGGGTGTGAGCGCCATTACGGCGGTAGATAATCGCTGGCTACGTTGCGACATCAAAGCCACGTCGCTGTTGCCCAACGTTTTGTTACGCCAACTGGCAGTTGATGCTGGTGCTGTAGAGGTGGTGTTGCTGCGCGAGTTGGCCAATCCCTCCGGCTGTTTTCTTACTGAAGGCGCGGCCAGCAATATTTTTGTGGTGCACAACGGCACGTTGCTCGCGCCGCCCAAAGACCATCTCATGCTGCCTGGCATTACCTATGATGTCGTCATAGAATTGGCCGTCGCAAACAATATACGTTGCGAAGTGCGGCTGGTTTCCGAACACGAAGTACGCACCGCGCAGGAACTATGGCAAACATCCTCGTTACGCGAAGTGCTGCCCATCACAGTGCTTGATGGCAAACCCGTCGGCGACGGTACGCCGGGGCCACTGTTCAAAAAAATGTATGCGCTTTATCAGGACTACAAGCAAGCCGTGCGTGTGGGGAGAGCGGAGCGAGGGGTCGGGTAATCCTGATGTCGCATAAAGATCCGATGACCACCGAGCCGGAATCCCTGCTGGTATTCCCCTGTGAGTTTCCCATCAAAGCGATGGGGAAATCCAGCATCGCTTTTGAAGCGCAAGTCATCGACATTATGCGCCGCCACGTACCTGATCTGGACGAAACCACCATCACCCGCCGCCCCAGTCAAGGCGGTAATTATCTGGCGATTACTGTCACCATACAGGCCACCAGCCGCGCCCAGCTTGATGCCATTTATCAGGACTTGACGGCGTGCAAGGACGTTGTAATGGCGCTGTAAGTGACCCCCTCTCACGCGCGTGGGAGAGGGGGTGCGAGTTATTGCAGCAGCGCCGGTATTTCTTTTGCCAACGCGTTTTTTTCACCCACCATGCTACCTGTAACGGCAAACCCGCGCAGCTTGCTTTGCGCATCGAAAAACAGCGCACGCACTCCACCTTCGGGCGTTTCAATGCGCCATTCGCCAGCAATGCCCAGCGGTGGCGGTGACACCACCACCGGATGCGCAGGCGTTTTTATGACGACCGGCATGGCAGGATACACCACAGGCGTAGGTTGACCGGCGAGAGTTTTGGCCAGCGCGCGCGCCGCGTTCATCAGTGGCATTACATACAACAACACCAGCCCGTCTACTTCTGCGCAATCACCCAGCGCATACACATCCGGCGCGCTGGCGGCGAGCAGGCGATTTACCACAATGCCGTGATGCACTTGCAGGCCAGCGGCTTGCGCAAGTGCAGTGCGCGAGCGCAGACCCACGCACGATAGTACCGCATCGGTTTCCAGCGTGGAGCCGTCCGAGAGGGTCAGGCGATAAGCGTTATCTGCGCCGCACATGGATGTGCAAGTGCCGGGGGCGCAGGATGCGCAGGAGCGGCCGCCGTGATTTACATGGGTTACGGTTTTTTCCAGGTGCCAGTTTACGCCCAAATCCGTTAACCCTTGTTGCAATGCACGCCCGGCGGTTTCTGGCAACAAACGCTCCAGCGGTGCTTTGCTGGGCGCGATAACATCCACCGTCATACCGGCATTGCGCAAGTCATTAGCGAACTCGCAACCAATCAGTCCCGCGCCGATAATCGCTACGTTTTTAGCGCCCGAAATAATCTGACGAAAGCGCGTGTAATCCGCAAGATCGTTGATCGACATCACCGCGTCTGCGGCATCGCCTTGCATCGGTAGCCGGATCACATCGGCACCCAGCGCCAACACCAGTCTGGCGTAGTGAATATCTTTGCCATTCACCGTCAGCGTGTGCTGTGCCGTGTCGATAGCAGTGACGCGGGCATGGGTATCAATAACAGCGTTTAACTGCACAGACATCTGCACCGCATCCGCAGTCGCCAGTTGCTCGGGCTGCTTGCCGCTGGTGAGCGCGTTGGACAGCATTGGCTTCGGGTAAGCGCGCCCATCATCCGCCGTAATGATGCGCAGCGGCGTGTCCTTGTCGAGCTTGCGAAATTCACGCGCCAGCGAATAGCCCGCCAGGCCGCTGCCGATAATGATGATGGGGTGCATAGTCTCTCCAATCCACAAAATTACGCGATTTTTATCATTTCAAAATCAGCTTTTTCTACGCCACAATCCGGGCAGGCCCAGTTGTCGGGAATATCCGTCCAGCGGGTGCCAGCGGCAATACCATCCTCTGGCATGCCGACACTTTCGTCATAGATAAAACCGCATACGATACATTGCCATTTTTGCATAACTTGCTCCTTAAATGTTGGGTGATAGTGTTCTAAGTTTAATTTAATGAAACGCTGATTAGGCCCGGATGTGTCATTTCGACCAACGGGAGAAATCTTTTAAGATCTCTCAAAGTTCTCTCACCCTCGTTCGAGACTCGAGACAAGGATTTCTCGCTTCGCTCGAAATGACAACTTAATCAATATCTCTCTGGAGGCCGCACGTTCTACCCGCGCACCTTGGCCAGTGTTGCACGATAATGGTTCGCATGGCGCTCTTCAACCTTGGCCAATGCCGCAAAGCGTTTCGCCGCTTTTTCCAAAGTGGCTTTGAAGCGCTGCGCGTGGTCGATGGACTCGGCAATCTGCCCATCAAATTCACGTACCGCCGCCGCATCGTTTTCCTGCATCGCCAGGTGGCGGAAGTTCGGATACATTTCAGTGTATTCGTAAGTTTCACCGGCAATCGCCATCTCCAGGCAACGTGCGGCGCTCATCTGGTCTTTAGGGTAAAGCAAATCAAGATGACCAAAGGCATGCTGCACTTCCTGCGCCGCCGTGTCTTCAAAGACCTTGGCGCTGGCTTCATCGCCCTGTGCGCGGCAAATGTTGGCGAAGTACAAATATTTGATATGCGCCATCGACTCGCCGGCAAAGGCAGATTCGAGATTTTTAATGGTAATGGAATCGCTGTTTTTCATGGCCGATGTTCTCCTTGGTAATGGTGGTTTTCAACGTGTGGTATTAGCCACATGGAGCCCATCATAGGCGGAGAGTAGCGATAGGTCTAATTGATTGTAAATATAACATCAATAGTTTTTAACTATCTTGTTAGGGGGCCAAATGCGTAATGCCCGCGCTATCAAATTCAAGAATGACCTGCCGCAAAACCGCCACGGTTTCCGGGCGTGTATAACTCTTGCGCCACGCCAGCGCTACGCGGCGGCTCGGAACAGGTTTTATCAGCGGGCGTATTGTCAGCATCTTGTCATGGTGTTTGCCGCCCACGGACGTGCTGGGCAGCACCGTAATGCCCGCGCCGGAAGCTACCATCAGGCGAATTGTTTCCAAGGAGCTGCCTTCCAGTGTTTTTTGCAGGCTGTCGGTGCTGCGATTGCACGCGGGGCAGGCACGCAACACCTGATCACGAAAGCAGTGCCCCGCGCCCAATAGCAACACCGCTTCGTTGGCAAGATCAGCCGGTTGCAGCGCGGTTTTTTTGCTTAAAGGATGTCCTTTGGGCAAAGCCACTACGAAAGATTCATCGTACAGTGGCTGCGTGACAATGCCCGGCTCATCAAATGGCAATGCGATAATAATCACATCCAGATCCCCTTGCTGCAAACGCTGCGACAACACCGCCGTATAATTTTCATCAATCACCAAGGGCATGTGCGGCGCGCGTTTACGCAGCAGTGGAATCAACTGCGGCAGCAAATACGGTGCGATCGTGTAGATAGCCCCCAGACGCAACGTGCCCACCAGCGGGTCTTTTCCTTGTTTGGCAATCTGCTTGATTGCCCCCGCCTCATCCAGCGTGCGCATCGCCTGGGCGATGATGCGTTCACCCATTGCCGTCACCGTGACCTCGCTCGCGCCGCGCTCAAACAACGTCACGCCCAGTTCATCTTCCAGCTTGCGCACCGCCACGCTTAAAGTCGGTTGGCTCACAAAACACGCTTCTGCCGCACGCCCAAAATGGCGCTCGCGGGCTACGGCGACGATATAACGCAATTCGCTAAGGGTCATGGAAAAATCTCTGCAAAGATCAATGATCTGCCGTCTATTTTAATCAAATATTATTTATTTATTAATGACTTGTGGAATCTAAAGAAAAATAATCAGGCGTCGATACAGTTGAATGGAAAATAGCGAAAACAGCTATTCCCGCGTCAACAGTATAGGCGTATAGGAGGCGTTTTAAAATGGAAACTATCACTACACCAACCACCTTGGTTGAAACCCGGCAACCGCGTTTATTTCCGGCAAAGTTGCGTGCGGCGTTAATTCATATAGGCATTAGCGCCATCATTTTTCTGGTTTTTCTCTACCTGATTTTAATCGAGTGGTATCCGCCACCCTTTTTTACCACCGATGGCGGCTGGAACGGTGTTTTGATCATTGTGCTGGTTGACATCGTGCTCGGCCCCACACTTACCTTCATTATTTTCAACCCACGCAAATCCAGAAAAGAAATCCTGCTTGATCTGTCTATAGTTGCCGTGGTTCAGCTAGGTGCGCTTGCCTGGGGCGGATACACCGTGTACAACCAGCGCCCGGTCGCGGTGGTCGAGTGGGAGGGCGTGCTCAAACCCCTCACCGCAGAACCTTTATACGCGCAAGAAAAAACCTTGGCTGACTTACAGCAGTTTGGTGTTGGCCCAAGACCCATCATTCGCGCTGAACCACCCAAGACGAAAGACGAAATAGGCACAATGATGGAGCTAGCCTTTAACAAAGGCATCGGCGAAACCCAGCAGTTCTGGATGTTTCGTTCCTTCGAAGGCTCTTTGGTCGAGATCAGGAAAAGGGCGCTGGACATCACCGCTGTAACAAAAGCCAATGCCGAAATTAATGCTGAACTGGATAAATTTTTGCAGAAAAATAGCGGTAAAAAAGCTGAAGATTTTTTCTATCTGAAGTTCGCTGGGCGTTACAAAGATGCGATTTTTATGTTTGATACGGCAGGTGATCTGGTGGGCACCCTGACGTGGGGTGCGCCGGAGCGGTTGCCGTAAAGGCGAGCGCTAAGTGGCGGGGATTATGTGGATCAATCCTATGTATGCCAGGAAAAAGCCGACCGATGGCATTTCGATAAACATGCAATCCTAAACTTGTCTACGCGATAGACGTCATTTCCGACCACAAAATCCAGTGGCCTTGTCAAAAAGCGCATCAGTAATTCCTTGAGTAATGGGAGCCATTGTGGGAAGAGCGCCAGACGAAAGTTACCAACAAATTTACCGCGCCAATGCGGAGTATGCCCAAACACGTTCGAGTAGGCGCAACATTCGCAAAATCTCTTGAGCCAGGTCAGGTCGAAGGGTATAGTTATCGGTTACAACGAGGGTTAAGTGAATTTGCGGCAAGAAAAACATGTCCAGCTACGAATACGCTATCACTGATTTTCAATATATTGCAGCGGGTGCCGCAATTCTTGCCAGCGGTGGGGGCGGTAGCTATCGCGACGCCGTCAGCGTGCTTGCGGAGTTGGCTAATAGCGGCTGGAGTGGCGCCGTGCAGGTCAAAGATTACGACGGCGCGACAAATTGCTGCGTGCTGGCGTTGATGGGTTCGCCTGATGCCGCTGACAATTTGACGTTGGCAGATATTGAATATTCCATAACTAACACGATCAATCTTTACCAGGCCTCGACAGGCTCAACACTTGGTTGCGTGATCCCGGTCGAAATCGGGGCAATAAATTCCATCGTACCGCTCATCGCAGCATTGTTGCCCAACAATGGCATTCAATGGGTCGTCAATGGTGACGGCGCCGGGCGCGCCGTGCCAGAGCTGCCGCAAACCACATACAGTGGCAGCGCCACGCTGGCCGCAAGTCCGTGCGCATTGGCTAACGATGCCAGCGAGATTGTGGCCGTGCAGTCCGCCACGCTCACTGCATCGACTGCGGCCCAGATCGAAACGCTGGCTGGCGGTATCGTTTCCGCTTTCGGCAGCATCGTAGGGATTGCGTTGTGGCCTTCCACCGCGGGCAATGGTTACGCGTTGACGGGCAGCTACATTGCCGGTACTCTGGCGCAGGCATGGGCGCTGGGCCAATACTTGTTACTTGCTTCTGATCCACCCACCACGGCTGATGTCGCAGCACAGATTGTCGCACTGACTGGCCGTGGGGCTACGCCTACGCTCACCAATTTCTACATCACCGCCGTTACGCAATCGACCACCAGCGCATCGCTTGATGCCGGCATAATTCGCCTGGACAACACGCCGGATCAGGCCGACAGTACGGAAACGCACTACATCTATAACCTGAATGAAAATCTCATCATGTATTCGAGCCTGGGCAGCGTACCTGACATTATAGCGCCGGATTCAATCTGCTACTATTCCGAAAGCACGGGCCGCGGTTTCTCCAATGCCAGCGACGATCTGGCGACATATTTCGATGCGAACTCAGGCAAGAGCACAGGCCTGACTGTTAGTGTTATCAAGGTCGAGGCGGCTGTAGAATTCTATCAGTCTACTGGTGTTGTCGCATCGTTCGCCAGCCTGCTGCGCAACATCGGCTATGCCGGCGCGCTGCCTTATTCTACGTGAGATGCCGAGATGAATGAACGAGACATTAATCAAGATCGCCTGGAGCTTGCCCTGGAAGCAGCCGGTCTTGATCTGTGGGAAAATGATTTAGTAGCCGGTGATGTCACTCGCAAGGCGATCAAGATTTTTGCGGAACTGGGTTATAGCGAACAGGAAGCCGTCTGCTATGTTGATGATATCTTCACGATCGTCCACCCCGATGACATCCCGGTGCTCAAAGCTGCCATCAACGACCACTTGACAGGCGTTACCGCACAATACCGTTGTGAATTCAGGATACGCGCTAAATCCGGTGCATGGGTCTGGTATGCCAACTACGGCAAAATCATGGATCGTGATGGCAGTAATCGCGGCCAGCGTTTTATCGGCGTAACTTTCAATATAGACGACAGAAAATGCAAGGAAGACGAGCTGGAGCGCATCAACCGCAAGCTTGCCGAACAGAACGTATTGCTTGAGAATATGAACGCCATGCTGCAATCACTGGCGACAAGTGACCCGCTCACCGGGCTTGCCAACCGGCGCAAGTTGATGGAAGTGGGCGCCAGTGAAGTTCAGCGGGCCATACGCCTTGGCCACCCCCTGTCGCTGCTGATTGTGGATATCGATCTCTTCAAGCAGGTGAATGACACGTGGGGTCACTTGAGTGGCGACATGATAATCTGCGCCGTAGCCGATGCATGTGTGCAATACGTCCGCAGTAATGTCGATATTGTCGGGCGCATCGGCGGCGAAGAGTTTGCCATCATCCTGCCGCAGGCTGACCATGCGATTGCCACTGGTTTGGCTAAACGCCTGTGCGAAGCTGTGGCGGCGCTGCGGGTGGTAGTCAGCGACACCGTAATTCTGTCCTGCACGATCAGCATTGGCATAGCCACGTTAACCGCATCCTGTACCTCGTTCAAACATTTGTTGATCAATGCCGACAAGGCGCTTTATCTGGCAAAAAATTCCGGGAGGAATTGTGTGCGGGGCGAGACCGCATGATGGTATGTAAGGCGCGCGTAGCCAACAATCCCGTCACCCATGACTAATCCTTCCCGCACATCGCAAGACGCCGCGTTGGCCGCAACCCTGGCGCGTGGCTTGGAGCGAATGGCATTGCCATTGTCCGCTACCGTGCAGGAAAAGTTGCTGGCCTATGTGGGGTTGCTTGCCAAATGGAACCGCGTCTACAACCTCACAGCGGTGCGTGATCCCGCCGAGATGGTGACACGTCACCTGCTCGACAGCCTGTCCGTGAGTCCACACCTGCGCGAGCTGCGCGTGCTGGATGTGGGCAGCGGTGCGGGCTTGCCGGGCATTCCCCTGGCGTTGGCCAAGCCCGACTGGCAGTTTGTGCTGCTTGACAGCAATCGCAAAAAAACCCGTTTTATTACCCAGTCGTGTATTGAGTTGGGGTTAACCAATGTCAGCGTAGAAGCCAGTAGAATCGAAGATTATCACCCGCAAGTTCTGTTCGATAGCGTCATTTCTCGGGCGTTTTCCGAATTGTCGACGATGCTCACCGCCACTGGCCGTTTGTGCAAGCCCGATGGGGTCATGCTGGCGATGAAGGGCGAATACCCTGCCGCAGAGCTGGCAGGTGTGCCGCCGGGTTTTGTGGTGCAGGGTGTGGAGGTTTTACAGGTGCCGGGACTGGACGCGCAACGGCATGTGGTGCGCGTTGCATTACAGGCGTAGAATGGCGCGCATGGGCAAAATTATCGCGATAGCAAATCAAAAAGGCGGGGTCGGCAAGACAACCACCAGCGTCAATCTTGCGGCCTCCCTGGCGGCGACCAAGCGCCGCGTGTTGCTGGTGGATCTTGATCCGCAGGGTAACGCTACGATGGGCAGCGGCGTCGATAAAAAGACCTTGAGCTATTCCAGTTACGACCTGCTGCTGGGCGAGCGCGGCATGGCCGCCGTCACCGTTGACGCACCGCATGCCGGGTATTCCCTGGTGCCGTCCAACGCTGACCTTACGGCGGCGGAAGTGCGGCTTATGTCCCTGCCGCAGCGCGAACAGCGCTTGCGCCAGGCGCTGGAACCGATGTTGGACACTTATGATTACATCTTGATTGACTGCCCGCCGTCACTGAACATGTTGACAGTCAACGCGCTGGTGGCGGCGCGTTCGGTGATCATCCCCATGCAGTGCGAATATTACGCGCTGGAGGGGCTCTCGGATCTGCTCGAAACCATCGAGCAGATCCGCGCCACACTCAACCCGCAACTCAAGATCGAAGGCCTGCTGCGTACCATGTATGACCCGCGCAACAACCTCGCCAGCGAAGTGTCGGAGCAGCTCACCCAGCACTTTGGCGACGCGCTCTACCGCACCGTGATTCCGCGCAACGTGCGCCTCGCCGAAGCGCCGAGTCATGGTATGCCGGTATTACTGTATGATAAAACTTCACGCGGCGCGCTGGCTTACCTGGCGTTAGCCGGGGAAATGCTGCGGCGCGAAGCGCTGGCCAGCGCTTGAATATAATTCCATTTCTAATTTACTTATAGTGTCTTTACCCCCTCTGCCCGCTTTGCGGGGAGAGCGTAGCGAGGGGGGGCAAAGCCGCTGGGGAGAGGGTAACAGTGACAATCAAAAAACGCGGCCTGGGCAGAGGGTTGGGCGCCCTGCTTGGCGACATCTCGTCCTCTCTTGCAGCCTCCGGCGCGCAGGCGGACGAGTTGCGCCAGTTGCCGGTAGACCTGATCCAGCGCGGCAAATACCAGCCGCGTATCGACATGCGCACTGAAAGCCTCGAAGACCTTGCCAGCTCCATCCGCGCCCAGGGCGTGGTGCAGCCCATCGTGGTGCGCCTGCTGCCGCCCGCGCCAGGGCGTGATACAGCGCTGGCGTCGCGCCGCTATGAAATCATTGCTGGCGAACGCCGCTGGCGCGCCGCCCAACTGGCGGGTCTGCAAGACATCCCCGCCATCGTGCGTGACGTGCCCGACTCTGCCGCCATCGCCATGGCGCTTATCGAAAACATCCAGCGCGAAAACCTCAGTCCCATGGAAGAGGCCAACGCCCTGCAACGCTTGATCGACGAATTTCAAATGACCCACCAGGACGCCGCCGACGCCGTAGGCCGCTCGCGCGCCGCTGTGACCAACCTGCTGCGGCTGCTCGGCCTGGCCGAAGACGTAAAGCGCATGGTTGAGCACGGCGACCTGGAAATGGGCCATGCCCGCGCGCTGCTCGGACTGGAAGGCGCCGCCCAGAGCGCGGCGGCGCGGCAAGTGGTGGCGCAAAAGCTGTCGGTGCGCGAAACTGAGCAATTAGTACGCCGTATGCAGCAAGCGGCGGCAGCAAGTGCCGCGCCGGACAAGCCAAAAACCGCGCCAGACCCCAATATCCGCAATTTACAGGAAAATTTGTCGACAAAAATAGGCGCGAAGGTTGATATACAGTACACTGCGCGTGGCAAGGGCAAGCTGGTGATCCATTACAACAGCCTCGACGAGCTGGATGGCATTTTAGAGCATATCAAGTAAACCCCTCCTGTTAGGGTGGGTAATCTCGCCGTGCAGGGATGCACAAGTGTCGCCAGAGGCAGGATGCCGGAAGCGACCGTCGTGAAGGGTTCCGCAAGTGCCGCCAGAGGGTCGCTCCAAAGCATCCTGCGTTCGCAACACTCGCCCATCCATGGACAGCGCAGGATGCCGGAAGCGACAAAAAGTCGCGGTTTTTCGTTGCTTAGGGTTGTAGTGGCCCCGCGCGTAGTGTTAGAATGCCGCCCGTCTTTTTCCCGATTTGTTCTGGTGTTTCCTGATGCTGCATGCGCATGAAATCGCTCAGCCTGTAAGTGTTGGGATTCGCATGGCGGCTGAATATCCTTGGGGCGTGTGAGATGCTGAGCGGGTGGATTAAGTGGAATAGCGCGGATGCTTGCGTCAGTGGTCTGGATGCGCACAGCTTTTCCCTCGGCTGAAAGGCCGAAATTCCCTGCTCGGCGAATCTTGTTGCTGCAGGCTGCTGTGGTGGTGTTTGGTGGGTTGCTGGCCTATGGCTTTTTTGGTGGCCGCAGCGCGGCATTGGCGGCGCTGTACGGTGGCTTGATAGCCATGCTGAACGCTGGTTTGCTGCTGTGGCGGATGCGCTTCGCGCAACACCGTGCAGAGATGCGGCAGGATGCCGGAGGCGACCGCCGTGCAGGTGACAATGCGCAGCAGGATTTGCGCCTGATTTACCGCACGGGCTTCGAGCGCCTGCTCCTGGCGGGAGTGCTGCTGGCGCTGGGCATGGGGCCGCTGAAGCTGGATCCGCTCGCGGTGGTGGCGGGCTTTGTGCTGGGGCAATGTGCCTGGCTGGCTGCCGTTGCAACTGGCGGAGTCGGACGAGTTAAAGGCTAAATTATATTTATGACCAAATTAAAATTATATTAAGAGTAGCCTTATGTCGACTGAAGCACTCACATCTTCTGAATATATCAAGCATCACCTGCAAAATCTCACCTATGGCAAATTGCCGGACGGCAACTGGGGGCTTGCCCATAGCGCCGAGGAAGCCAAGGAAATGGGGTTTTGGGCGATCAACCTTGATACCCTGGGGGTATCGGTGGTGCTGGGAGTGGTGTTCCTTTTTCTGTTCCGCACGGCGGCAAAGTACGCCAACGCGGGCATCCCGGGTGGCTTGCAGAACTTCGCCGAATGGATAGTCGAGTTCATCGACACCAGCGTGCGCGGCTCCTTTTCCGGCAGGAATCCGTTGGTAGCGCCGTTGGCGCTGACGATTTTTGCCTGGATACTCTTGATGAACCTGATGGATCTGCTGCCGATCGACTGGATCCCCCAGCTTGCGCACATGGCCGGGCTGCCATTCTTCAAGGTAGTGCCGACTACCGACCCGAACACCACGTTTGGCATGGCCCTCTCAGTATTCTTCCTGGTGGTTTACTACAGTATCAAGATGAAAGGTATCGGCGGCTTTGTGGGTGAGCTGACCCTGCAACCGTTCGGCAAGTTCGGCCTGCCTGCCAACATCTTTCTGGAGGGCGTCAACCTGATCGCCAAACCGGTATCCCTGGCGCTGCGTCTTTTCGGCAACATGTATGCGGGCGAAATGATCTTCATCCTGATTGCACTGATGTTCGGCGGCGGGATTGGTGTCGGCCTGTTCGGTGGTGTGTTGCAGTGGAGCTGGGCTGTGTTTCACATCCTTATTGTGATTCTGCAGGCGTTCATTTTCATGACCCTGACCATTGTCTACCTGGACATGGCGCACCAGGAACACCATTAGCCACAGCGCGCCAGGGGCGCTATTAATCACAACTTAACTTTAATCACTTTAACACTTAGAGGAATAGCAAATGGAAATGACGCAAGCTGTATTATATATCGCCGGTGCCCTGATGATGGGTCTGGGCGCGCTCGGCGCCTCGATCGGTATCGGCATTCTCGGTGGCCGTTTTCTGGAAGGCGCCGCCCGTCAGCCTGAGTTGATCCCGATGCTGCGCACCCAGTTTTTTATTGTCATGGGTCTGGTTGACGCCGTGCCGATGATTGCTGTTGGTCTGGCCATGTATGTGCTGTTTGCAGTGGCTGGCTAAGTCGTCAAGCATGAATAACTTGACTCTTGGTTGTTCCAATTCGGAACGAAGATTGGCGCTTACCGTAGAAAGGTTCTGACATGAATATCAATGCTACCCTGATCGGGCAGTCCATCACGTTTTTCGTGTTTGTCTGGTTCTGCATGAAGTATGTGTGGCCACCCATCATGAGCGCGCTGGGTGAGCGCAAGAAACTTATCGCCGATGGCCTGGCCGCTGGCGAGCGTGGCAAGCACGAGTTGGAGCTTGCCGAAAAGCGTGCCAAGGAAGATTTGCAAACCGCCAAAGCAAAGGCCGCCGAGATTGTTGCGCAAGCCGAAAAACGCGCTGGCGTAATGGTTGAAGAAGCCCGCACCAATGCGCGCGCTGAAGGCGAGCGTCTGGTGGCTGCAGCGCAAGCTGAAATCGAACGTGAAGTAAATCGAGCCAGGGAACAGTTGCGCGGCCAGGTCGGCGCAGTGGCTGTTGCTGGCGCGTCGCGGATCCTGAAGCGTGAAATCGACGCCAAGGCGCACAATGACGTGCTTAACGATGTAATTGCGCAGATCTAGCCATGGCTGAAAAAACTACCGTTGCCCGCCCCTACGCCCAGGCCATTTTTGATCTGGCGCACAGCAAGGGTGCATTACGCGATTGGTCTAATACCCTGCAATTGGCGGCGGCGGTGGTTGCCGATCCCCAAGTGCAGCGTTTGATCAGCCACCCGCGCGTGCGCAAAGAGCAGATACAAAGCCTGATCCTGGATGTGGGTGGTGCCGGGTTTTCTGCTGAAGCGAAAAATTTTATCAAGGTGTTGATCGAAAACCGGCGTTTGGGCCTGTTGCCGGAAGTCGCCGCCCAGTATGAGCTTTATCGCGCAGAAGCCGAGCGTACCATCACTGCCGAAGTTGTTTCCGCGTTTCCTGTCAGCAATGAGCAGCAAGCCAGGATCGCAGCTGCTTTGAAGAAGCGCCTGGGACGTGAGGTCAGCCTGAACTGTACGGTAGATGGGGCGCTGCTGGGTGGTGTGATTGTCCGCGCTGGCGACTTGGTCATTGATGGTTCAATCGCTGGGCAGCTCACCAAGCTGGCGAATGTATTAACGCACGCGTAACCACCCATCCCCACAAAATAGCCAGATTTATGGCGCAGAGATTTATAGAGGATTAAGTACATGCAATTAAGCGCTACAGAAATCAGTGAACTGATCAAAAAGCGGATTGAGAAATTCGAGGTCGTTACCGAGGCTCGCACCGAAGGTACCGTGGTCAGCGTTGCCGACGGTATTGCCCGCATCCACGGTCTTGCCGATGTCATGCAAGGTGAAATGATTGAGTTCCCCGGCAACACCTACGGCATGGCGCTGAACCTTGAGCGTGACTCCGTCGGCGCGGTGATCCTGGGTGATTACGAGCACATCAGCGAAGGCAACAGCGTCAAGTGTACTGGCAAGATTCTCGAAGTGCCGGTCGGTGAAGGCTTGCTTGGTCGTGTAGTTGATTCGCTGGGTAATCCCATCGACGGCAAAGGCCCGATTACAGCCAGCGGTATGTCCCCTATTGAAAAAGTAGCGCCCGGCGTGATTAGCCGCCAGTCAGTGAACCAGCCTGTGCAAACTGGCCTGAAGGCGATTGACGCCATGGTGCCGATTGGACGTGGTCAGCGTGAGTTGATCATTGGTGACCGCCAGACCGGCAAGACAACCGTTGCGATTGACGCCATCATCAACCAGAGAACCACCGGCGTAAAATGTATCTACGTCGCCATTGGTCAAAAGGCATCTTCGATTGCCGCTGTAGTGCGCAAGCTCGAAGAGCACGGTGCGCTGGCTCACACCACCATCGTCGCCGCTGCCGCGTCTGATTCCGCCGCCATGCAGTTTATTGCACCTTACGCCGGTTGTGCGATGGGTGAGTTCTTCCGTGACCGTGGCGAAGATGCCTTGATTGTTTATGATGACTTGACCAAGCAGGCATGGGCTTACCGCCAGGTATCATTGCTGCTGCGCCGCCCGCCGGGCCGTGAAGCGTATCCGGGTGATGTGTTCTATCTGCACTCACGGTTGCTGGAACGCGCCGCACGCATCAATGCTGAACATGTTGAAAAGATTACCAACGGTGCCGTGAAAGGCAAGACCGGCTCCTTGACCGCGCTGCCGATCATTGAAACCCAGGCTGGTGACGTATCAGCCTTCGTGCCTACCAACGTAATCTCTATTACGGATGGCCAGATCTTCCTTGAAACTGATTTGTTCAATTCCGGTATCCGCCCCGCGATCAACGCCGGTTTGTCGGTGTCCCGTGTCGGTGGTGCCGCGCAAACCAAGATCATCAGAAAGCTCGGCGGTGGCGTGCGTCTGGACTTGGCTCAATACCGTGAGCTGGCGGCATTTGCCCAGTTCGCTTCCGATCTGGACGAAACGACCCGCAAGCAGATTGAACGTGGTCAACGCGTTACCGAATTGATGAAGCAGAAGCAATACTCGCCATTGAGCGTTGCCGAGCAGGCGATTTCACTGTTCGCTGCCAATGATGGTTTGCTGGATGACGTGGAGCGCAAGAAGGTTGGGGATTTCGAGCAGGCCTTGCACGCTTATGTGCGCGCCAACCATGCCGATTTGCTGGACCTCATCAACAAGAAAGGTGATTACAACGACGAGATCGCCAACGGTATGCGTAGCGCGATCAAGGCGTTTAAAGCCAGCGGCGTCTGGTAAAATCGTCAAGCAGGAGCAACAGCAATGGCCGTAGGCAAAGAAATCCGCACCAAGATCAAGAGCGTTAAAAGCACGCAGAAGATCACGCGCGCGATGGAAATGGTGGCCGCCAGCAAAATGCGCAAGGCGCAGGAGCGCATGGCCGCCGCGCGTCCTTATGCGCAGAAGATTCGCAATGTGATCGGCCATCTGGCGCATGCCCACCCGGAATACAAGCATCCTTATTTGCAAGACCGTGAGGTCAAGGCGGGCGTGGGTTTCATCATCATTTCTTCCGACCGCGGCCTGTGCGGCGGTTTGAACTCCAATCTGTTCAAGGCCACAGTACGTGCCATGCGCGAATGGAATGACAAAGGCGTAAAGATCGAGCTATGCACCATCGGTGCGAAAGCCAATGGGTTTTTCAAGCGTCTGGGCGGCAATGTGGTTGCCCAGATTTCCCATGTGGGTGATGCCCCGCAGATATCCAACCTGATTGGTGTCGTCAAGGTGATGCTGGATGCGTATGACGAGGGACGCATTGATCGCCTGTTTGTGGTGTACAACGAACTTGTAAACACCATGACGCAGCGCCCCAATGTCGAGCAGTTGTTGCCAGTGCATGGCGTCGACGATCCGCAGCTCAAGCATCACTGGGATTACATTTATGAGCCAGACGCTAAAGACGTGCTCAATGGGTTGCTGATGCGTTATATCGAGTCGCTGGTGTATCAAGGCGTTGTCGAAAACCTCTCTTCGGAGCAGGCGGCGCGCATGGTGGCCATGAAGAGCGCTTCGGATAATGCCGGTGACCTGATTGGTGAGTTGCAATTGGTTTACAACAAGGCACGTCAGGCGGCGATTACGCAAGAGTTGTCAGAGATCGTGGCAGGCGCGGCGGCTGTATAATCCCCCCGCTGCGGCGACCCCCTTTTTCAAAGGGGGTTGGATCTTCTATCCCCTTTGAAAAAGGGGGTCGAGCGCAGCGAGGGGGGATTTTGATGCGCATAACGGCATAAGAATTTTACGAATTTGAATTTGTGAGGAGATGAGGATGAGTTCGGGGAAAATAGTTCAGATTATTGGTGCCGTGGTCGACGTGGAATTTCCGCATGATGCGATGCCCAAAATTTACGATGCGCTTATGGTGACCGAAGCAGGTTTAACCCTTGAAGTGCAGCAGCAGCTCGGTAACGGCGTGGTGCGTACCATCGCCATGGGCACCACGGACGGCTTGCGCCGTGACCTGTCGGTGACCAACTCGGGCGCAGCCATCTCGGTGCCGGTGGGTACCAAGACCCTGGGTCGCATCATGGACGTGCTTGGTCGCCCCATTGATGACGCCGGCCCGATTGGTGAAGAGCAGCGCTGGGGCATTCACCGCAAAGCGCCCGCCTTTGAAGACCTGGCGGCGTCTACTGAGTTGCTGGAAACCGGCATTAAAGTGATTGATCTGGTGTGTCCGTTCGCCAAGGGTGGTAAAGTTGGCTTGTTCGGTGGTGCGGGTGTAGGCAAAACCGTGAACATGATGGAGCTGATCCGTAACATCGCCATCGAGCACAGCGGTTATTCGGTGTTTGCCGGCGTGGGTGAACGTACCCGTGAAGGTAACGACTTCTACCATGAAATGAAAGAGTCCAACGTGCTGGATAAAGTGGCGCTGGTATACGGTCAGATGAACGAGCCGCCAGGCAACCGTCTGCGCGTCGCGCTCACTGGTTTGACCATGGCCGAATTCTTCCGTGAAGAAGGCCGTGACGTGCTGTTGTTCATCGACAACATTTACCGTTACACCCTGGCCGGAACCGAAGTGTCCGCGTTGCTGGGCCGTATGCCTTCCGCTGTGGGTTATCAGCCGACGCTGGCGCTGGAGATGGGTGTGCTGCAAGAGCGCATTACCTCCACCAAGACCGGTTCCATCACCTCGATTCAGGCGGTATACGTGCCCGCCGATGACTTGACGGATCCGTCACCTGCCACCACCTTTGCTCACTTGGACGCCACCGTGGTGCTGTCGCGTCAGATCGCCGAGCTGGGCATTTACCCCGCCGTGGATCCGCTCGATTCCACCAGCCGCCAACTTGATCCGCTGATTATTGGTCAGGAGCATTACGATGTTGCGCGTTCGGTGCAGGGCACTTTGCAGCGTTATAAAGAGCTGAAAGACATCATTGCAATTCTGGGTATGGACGAGTTGTCCGAAACCGACAAGCAGACCGTGTCACGCGCACGTAAAATTCAGCGCTTTCTGTCACAGCCGTTCTTCGTTGCGGAAGTGTTTACCGGCAGCCCCGGCAAGTATGTGTCACTGAAGGATACTATCGCTGGCTTCAAGGGTATCGTCAACGGTGAATACGATCACTTGCCAGAGCAGGCTTTCTATATGGTTGGCACCATTGATGAAGCAGTTGAAAAGGCCAAAAAACTCTAAGTTTTTTAGGGTACGCAGGAGTATATTATGGCTATGACCGTACATGTGGACATCGTCAGCGCCGAGGAAGAAATTTTTTCCGGCTTGGCGAGCATGGTATTTGCGCCCGGTGTGATGGGCGAATTGGGCATTATGCCGCGCCATACACCCTTGTTAACCCGCCTCAAGCCGGGCGAAGTGCGGTTAATTAACACGGAAGGCGAAGAAGAGTCTTTCTATGTTTCCGGTGGCGTTCTGGAAATCCAGCCGCACACCATTACCATTTTGAGCGACACCGCACATCGCGCCAAGGATCTGGACGAGGCGGCGGCGCTGGAAGCCAAGCATCAAGCCGAACAGAAGCTGCAGGATCAAAGCTCCGAGTTTGATTACGCCCAGGCTCAGACCGAGCTTGCCGAGGCGATGGCGCAGTTGCAGGCCATTCAGAAAATGCGCAAGAAGTTGGGGCGTTGATGTTTTATGGGTTCTGTTGAAATATAAGAAAAAGGCCGTCTTATGACGGCCTTTTGCATTTGATGTTATAGGTGGCGCCATGAATCTTAATGTCATTATTCTTGCCGCAGGCGCGGGTACGCGCATGCGTTCGGCGTTGCCCAAGGTGTTGCATGCGGTGGGCGCCAAACCCATGCTGGAGCATGTGGTGGATACCGCGCGCCAGTTGGATGCGCGATGCATCCAGGTGGTTTATGGTCATGGTGGTGGCGCCGTGCAGTCAGCGTTGGCGCATCTGGATGTGACCTGGGTAGAGCAGGATCGGCAATTGGGCACAGGTCATGCTGTCGCCCAGGCGTTACCTCACGTGGCCGCGCATGACACCGTACTGGTGTTGTACGGCGATGTGCCGTTGATCAGTGTAGATACTTTGCAACGGGTGATTGCTGCGGCGCAAGATGATAGCCTGGGATTGCTGACGGTAGCGCTGGGTGATCCGCGCGGCTATGGCAGGATTTTGCGCGATATGCAGGGTAATGTGGTGCGTATTGTTGAAGAAAAAGATGCGACGGCCGAGCAACGCCAGGTATGTGAAATTAATACCGGCATCTTGGCGGCGAGTGGTGAAAAACTACAGAAATGGCTAACTGCGCTCGATAACAACAATGCCCAGGGCGAATATTATCTCACCGACATTATTGCCATGGCGGTGCGTGATGGCGTTAAGGTAGTGCCCGTTGCGCCTGCTTCAGTGGCAGAAACGCTGGGTATTAATAATCGCGTACAACTGGCAGAAGCCGAGCGTTATTATCAGCGCATGCAGGTCGAGCAACTTATGTTGCAAGGTGTTACCTTGCGTGATCCGGCACGCTGCGATGTGCGCGGTGAAGTGGGCGCAGGTACAGACATTATTATTGATGTGAATGTTATTCTTGAGGGCAAGGTTTCATTGGGTAGCGGTGTGCGCATTGGCGCGAATACGGTGATACGCAATACCACCATTGGCGATCATGTCGAGATACTTGAAAATTGCGTGATTGAAAATGCGGTGATTGGGCAGCATAGCCGGATCGGTCCGTTTGCGCGGATTCGTCCCGATACCCATCTCGCCGATCATGTACACATTGGAAATTTTGTTGAGATTAAAAAAACCGGGGTGGGTCAAGGTTCCAAGATCAATCATTTGAGTTATGTGGGTGATGCTACAGTCGGTCGTAATGTCAATATTGGCGCGGGTACCATCACCTGCAATTATGATGGCGCGAATAAATATCAGACCGTGATTGGCGATAATGTTTTTGTAGGCTCTGATTCACAGTTGGTGGCGCCCGTTACCATCGGGGATGGCGCCACCATCGGCGCCGGATCGACCATTACGCGCGATGCGCCGCCGGGCGAGTTAACTTTAAGCCGCGCGCCGCAGCAAAGTAAAGCTGGATGGAAACGGCCGGTGAAGAAGAAAGATCCGGGTTCTTCCAAGGGCTAGTATTTTAGACGTACTGTCATTTCGACCGGAGGGAGAAATCTTTTCTCTTCTCTTTCCGGCGGCGCTGGGTATTGGCGATATAAGATTTCTCCCTCCGGTCGAAATGACAGGCAGGGAAGGTTCAGGAGAATTGGTATGTGTGGAATTGTAGGCGCGATTGCGCAACGTAACGTTGTTCCGCTGTTGATCGAAGGGTTGAGCCGTCTCGAATACCGTGGTTATGATTCCGCAGGCGTGGCGGTGCTTAACGGTAGCATCAGGCGTGTGCGCGCGGTGGGTCGTGTGGCTGGTATGGAAGCCAAAGCCACTGAAGAAAATCTGCATGGATTAGTGGGTATCGGCCATACCCGCTGGGCAACTCACGGGGGCGTTACCGAATACAACGCACACCCGCATATTTCCCATGGCGAGATCGCTGTGGTGCATAACGGCATCATTGAAAATCATGATGAGCACCGCAAACATCTTCAGTCTTTAGGGTATGTGTTTGAGTCGCAGACCGACACGGAAGTGATTGCGCATCTGGTGCATCATCATTATGTGGAATGCGGCGATTTGCTGCTTTCCCTGCAACGTGCGGTAGTTGAGTTGGTGGGTGCTTACGCCATCGGCGTGGTTGCGCTTAAATCGCCTGATGTGATGGTGTGCGCGCGCGTGGGTTGCCCGCTGCTGGTGGGATTGGGTGACGGCGAAAACTTTATTGCCTCTGACGTGTCTGCGGTGCTCGCAATCACACGCCGCGTTATATACCTGGAAGATGGCGATGTCGCCGCCATTACGCGCGAGCAGGTGAAAATTTTCGATAAAACCGGCAAGCGTGTCGAGCGGCCAGTGCATGTGAGTGATGTATCGCTTGCCTCCATGGAGCTGGGGCCCTACAGCCACTTCATGCAAAAAGAAATTTACGAGCAACCGCTGGCGCTCACCGACACGATTGAGCCTGCCATCAGCGCAGACTTTAACCCGGCATTATTTGGTGACAATGCCGAAGCCATTTTCAAGGACAGTAACAGCATTTTAATTCTTGCCGCAGGCACCAGCTATTACGCCGGCCTTACCGCCAAATACTGGCTGGAATCCATTGCTAAAATTCCGGTGTCGGTGGAAATCGCCAGCGAATACCGTTACCGTGAATCGGTGCCCAATCCCCGGCAGTTGATTATCACCTTGTCGCAATCCGGTGAGACACTGGATACCATGGAAGCGTTGAAGCACGCCAAGGCGCTGGGCCAGCCCTACACCTTGTCGATTTGTAATGTAATGGAAAGCGCCATTCCGCGTGCATCAAGCCTGGTATTTTACACGCGTGCGGGCGCTGAAATTGGTGTGGCCTCCACTAAGGCATTCACCACGCAGCTTGCCGCACTGTTTTGCCTGGCGGTAACGCTGGCCAAGTTGCGCGGTTTTCTGACATCCGAAAAAGATGCTGAATACCGTGATTCATTGCGCCACTTGCCGGGTAGCGTGCAGCATGCGTTAAACCTCGAGCCGCAAATTTCCGAATGGGCCAGAGCCTTTTCCCACAAGCATCACGCGCTGTTTCTCGGGCGCGGCATCCATTACCCGATTGCGCTTGAAGGCGCATTAAAGCTCAAGGAAATTTCATACATCCACGCCGAAGCCTATCCCGCCGGTGAGTTGAAGCATGGGCCACTAGCGTTGGTGGATGGTGACATGCCGGTGGTGGTGATTGCGCCTAACGATACGCTGCTGGAAAAAGTAAAATCAAACATGCAGGAAGTCCGTGCGCGTGGTGGTGAGCTATTTGTATTCGCCGATCTGGACAGCCATTTTTCCGAAAGCGAAGGCGTACACGTCATCCGCACGCCACGCCATGTTGGTGTGCTGTCAGCGATCGTGCACGCCATTCCGGTGCAATTGCTTGCCTATCATGCCGCCTTGCAAAAAGGCACAGACGTAGACAAGCCGCGTAATCTGGCTAAATCGGTAACGGTGGAGTAATCCTGAAAATGACGGTACATTTGTCGATATAAAATAAAGTTCTTTCCCAACAAATAAAGTCTTTTCCTCACAAATAAAGTTCTTTCCTGGATAATTGTGTAACTTGCTACAAGCCAGCATTCCTATGCACCCAAAGGACTACCAGCAATGCCCCTTAAGCCCACCACATTAAAATCAGGATAGGCTTTGGTGGATACGAAGAAAAATTTGCGAAGTTTCGCCGCTGAATGATCTCAAGGCTCGTGCCCACATAGAGATCGGACATCGGGCATTCTTCCAGATCGCTAGGGAGCGCTTGAAGGACGAGTCGGCCTGGGCGGTTGGGCTTGGGCGCACAGGCGCTAAAACCTCACTATGTTTGGTATTCTATGAGCCTTAATGCATTAGAGACCCGCGATGATGACGCCCTGAGAAATCCCTCAAGCTGTTTAACCGTTACGCCATGTCGTGAGCAGGCCTCCGGAATGGACATGCCTTGGCTGAAATCCTTAAACGCGAGCAGTAAAGGGTTAAACGCATGATGTCTAAGGCTAGGAAGCCCAAGCTCCATCAGCTTTTCAGATACATGGGTCCGATTTAATTTGAACCGATCAGCCACATCAGAGTAAATACCCCTACATTCTACATATGCAGAATATAGCCTATGTCCATTCCAAAAATCCTGACCTAAAATTTTTTTTGGTAATTTATTTTTATTCTCCCCCGGGGTATCGAGGATTGGAGTGCTGAAATCATGCAAAGCGGTTTCAGCTGAATCGTAGAGCGTGGCTAAAGCTAACGAGTAACCCTCACAACTAGCCACATAATTCATTGCTCGCGCTATTCCATCAATTCTACAATACCATTCCCCATGCTTCTTCTGATTAATGGTTTCATCAGCGCTGCCATATAGTCAGCTTGTGGGAGCTCTTTCTATCACATGGTCTGAAAGTAATGTTCTGCGTCCATTTCCACCGACACGAAGTCCTAACTCCTTAGGAACGCCTACGAAATAACTTCCCCTTTTTGCCAGTTCAAATTTGGTAGAACCGTGTAATTCCATGCAGGCAGGAGGACATCGGCAACG
>LNFM01000938.1_pt1 | contig 69045 bp, 58 predicted proteins | sample 596031 | NCBI WGS metagenome assembly LNFM01 (sample SAMN04254537, study PRJNA301005) | activated carbon metagenome | isolation source: dual media filters at the Ann Arbor, Michigan drinking water treatment plant | place: USA: Ann Arbor
CTGCTGTCGCAGCCGTTGCGACCGCCGCTGCCACTACCGCCTGCCCTATACGCATGGTTCCCCTCCTCCGTCATGGCCGTCGCAAATGCAGCCGCCGGGCGCATCGTGTTGTGTATGCGCCGACCTGTCAATTTGGGGGTTTTACGTATCCAGGGATTCGTACTGCGTGTCACATCGGACATCGACTACGACGAAGTGCGCTGACGCTCCTTCTTCTCCTGGTCGTAATCATTGCCATTGCCATCACGGTGATGCACTTCCGGCATCGCGGTCGCCGGCGGATCGCTGGCGACCATCGAGTCTTCAAGGGCGCGGTCGAGTTGCTCGTCGAGTTCCTTCGGATCCTGCTTGCCCGGTCCCGGCTCGGGCAGATCCTTCGATTTCTCGCTCGTTTCTTTGGTTTGATCCTTCATGGGGTTCTCCGCGAATTGCCGTCGTAACCGTACGGCCTCGATGAGTCCGGCGCACCGACCATGCCCGCGAGCTTCTCAGACGATCCGCCAATCGTCGTTCGCCGTCCGTTTTACCGGCGGCGCCACGTCGCCAGCCGACTGCGTCTTGATGCCGTCGAGATCCCACAAGCGCAAGCCGCCGCGAAAAGCGGTGAGATTGTGGCCGAGGCGCACGCCGGCCGGCGGATCCTTCATGAGCTTCGCATTGCCGCCGCCGAGCACCACATAGTCCACCATGAATGCATCGGTGAAGGCCTGCACGGTCCGTTCCAGAACCTCACGCCAGAGGGACTTGCCGATCGTCTTCAACCCGCGACGCCCCAACAGGGCACCCAGGGTGCGCTCCTCGTCGTAGAGGATGCGGCCGAGTTCGAGTGGCACGATGACGTTTTCGGCGATCATCGTCGAGCCGAGGCCCGTTCCCAGGCCGAGAAATAGCATGCGCCCGCCTTCGTAACTGCCGAGCGCCTGCATCGCCGCATCATTTATGATTCGGACCGGACATTCGAAGGCGGCTGCAAAGTCGAAGCCGACCCAACCGGGCCCCAGATTGCCCGGTTCGGACCGCGGGCCGTGATGCCCGACCGCGCCGGGATAGCCGATCGATACGACATCGTATTTCCAGTCCGCGGCGAGTTCGCGGATGCCGTCGACCATGCGCGTCGGCGTCATGCGCTTGCCGGAGGGGATGCGTCGAGGCTCGGTCTCGCCGCTGCTGAGGAGCTTGATCTTTGTGCCGCCGATATCGATGACCAGCGTGCGCGGACAATCGTTAGCCGTTTTCTGCGCTCGTTTGCGTACTGTTCGTTTGCTCGACGCTCGAGTGAGCACTTTTCGCCGTTGGGCCATGGTCACCTCCCGAGCCGCTACAGCAGCCGGCGTGCCCGCATGAACCCTGCATATCGCGACGGTGCGGCCCCGGAGCAGGACTTTGCCCGCCTGCTGAGGGTGATGACCCTGACCGCGTTCGTCTGCGGCGGCGGCATTCACTACCAGACACCGATGCTGGAGGCGATTGCCGGCGATCTGGGCGCCACCCGCTCCCAGATGGGTTGGATTCCGACACTGTCTTTCGGCGGCATGTTCGTCGGCATGCTGCTGCTCGTGCCCCTGGGCGACCGGGTGGACCGACGCCCGCTCATCCTCGCCAAGCTCGGCGTGCTTTGCTTGGCGCAGGCCGGGATGGCGTTCGCCCCCTCGATCCACTGGCTCGCGCTGGGCAGTTTCGTCACCGGTGTCTCGTCGTGCCTGGTGCAAGGCATGATGGCGATCGTTGCCGGCGGCGCGAAGCCCTCCGAGCGCGGGCGCGCAGTGGGCACGCTGTTTACCGGTCTCTTCGTCGGCATTCTCTTCGCCCGCATCATGGGCGGTGTCATGGCGAGCCACTTCGGCTGGCGCTCGAGCTACGCACTCTCGAGCGCGATGCTCGCCGTGATGTTTGCCGTGCTGAGTGCCCGCCTGCCGCATAGCCAACCCTCCGTGGCCGGCAGCTACGGCGCCCTGCTGCGTTCGGTGTTCGATCTGCTGCGGTCGAACGTCCACATCCGGCGCGCGGCATCGATCCAGTTCATGCTTGGTCTCTGCTACGGCGGATTCTGGGCGGTCATCGCCCCGATGATGACCCTGCACCACGGACTCACGCCCGCCCAGATCGGTCTCCTCGGCATCCCGGGCGCAGCCGGCATCCTGGTGGCCCGCCCCGCCGGGCGCTGGATGGATCGGTCCGGGATCCTGCCCGTCGCCGGCACCGCGATTGCCGCGATGGTCACCGCGTGGATCATCCTCGGATTCGGCGTATGGACCATCGTCGCCGTCGTCATCGGCGTGATCCTGCTCGACTGCGCATTGCGGGCGGCGCTGGTATCGAATCAGACCTTGGTCGGCACGGCCGCACCGACGGCACGTGCTCGCGCCAATACCGTATTCGGCACCCACGCGTGGGCAGGCAACGCCACCGGCGCATTCCTGGCCAATCAGGCATTCATCCAGGTCGGCTGGTTCGCCGTCTGCGCAACCGCACTGCTCGCATGCAGCATCGCACTCTTCATCCACCTGCGCGCGCGCCAGGACGCCAGGCGGCCGCCTACGGACTGAACATTGATCGACGCCGCAACGCCAAATTCGTCCAAGCGGTCCTCGGTCGGCCTGCGCTCGTGACGACGCCTGGCACCCCATCGACGGACGATATCCAGGCACGCGCCTTCGGCCGCCTGCTCTGGCTGCTCAGCCTGTCCGCCATCTTCGTCTCGGGCGGGATCCACTATCAGTCGCCCATGCTCGCGGCGATGGCTGTCGACCTCGGTGCGACGTCGACTCAAATCGCCTGGGTACCGACCCTCTCGTTCGCAGGCATGTTTGCAGGCGTGCTGCTGCTCGTCCCCCTGGGCGACCGGATGAACCGGCGCCGACTCGCCCTGGGCAAGCTTGCGCTGCTCTGCGCGTCGCAGGCCGCGATGGCGGCGGCGCCGACGGTCGAACTGCTCGCCGCTGCAAGTTTCGCCACAGGCCTCGCGGGCTCGCTTGTGCAAAGCATGATCGCCATCGTGGCTGCCGGGGCCAAACCTGCCGAACGAGGCCGAGCCATGGGCACCCTCTTCACGGGTCTCTTCCTCGGCATCCTGTTTGCCCGCATCGTGGGCGGCGCCATGGCGTCCGAATTCGGCTGGCGATCGAGTTACGTGTTGTCGACGATTCTGCTTCTAGGCATATTCGCAGTCTTCTACGCACGACTGCCGGGGAGCACCCCGACGACGACGGCCAGCTACGGCGCCCTGTTGCGCTCCGCGTTCGACCTGCTGCGCACCCACGCCGACATCCGACGGGCGGCAGCGATCCAGTTCATGCTGGGAATGTGCTACGGCGCCTTCTGGGCCGTGCTCGCGCCGATGATGAGCGCAGCGCATCGACTCACAGCGGCGCAGATCGGACTGATCGGCATCCCGGGTGCGGCCGGCATTCTCGTCGCTCGCCCGGCCGGTCGCTGGATGGACCGCTCGGGCATCCTGCCCGTCGGCGGCACCGCCATCGCGACCATGATCGCTGCCTGGCTGCTGCTTGGCTTCGGGGAATGGTCAGTGGCGGCGGTGATCGTCGGTGCCGTACTGCTCGACTGCGCATTGCGGGCATCGCTGGTATCGAACCAGACCCTTGTAAACACCGCCGCCCCGGAGGCCCGGGCGCGTGCGAACACGATCTTCGGTTCGCACGTGTGGGGCGGCAATGCGACCGGCGCGTTTCTCGGCGGACACGCCTACGCGCTCATGGGATGGCCGGGAGTATGCGGGGTGTGCCTGCTCGCATGCGTATTCGCCCTGGCTATCCACATGCGCGTGCGCCGCAGCCAGCCAAATCGCGGCGCCTCGTGAACTGCGAGGTGCGTTGCGCGCGCCAGGCACAATATCGGAATCCGGCGACTATTCGCCTTTCGCCCCCGACAGCTTCACGATCTCCGCCCACTGAATGCGCTCTGCCTGCACGAGCTTCTCGAACTCCTCGGACGAACTATTCGCCGGCTCGCCGCCCATTTCCAGCAGACGCTTCTGCACGTCGGGCGCGCGCGAGGCGCGGTTGATCGCTTCGTTGAGCTTCGTAACGATGTCCTTCGGCGTCGCCCGCGGCACGAAGACCCCGTACCAGACGACCACCTGCATGTCGATGCCCTGCTCCTTCATCGTCGGCACGTCCGGCAGACGCTCTGCGCGCTTCGGCCCGGTATTCGCGAGCGGCCGCAGGCGCTTCGAAACGACATGCTGGTGAATAGCCGGAATGTTCGCGAAGCTCATGTCGACCTCACCGCCGATCAGCGCCGTCAGCGATGGCGCTGTGCCGCGATACGGCACGTGGACCATCTTTACCTTGTTGCGCACATTGAAGAGTTCACCGCTCAAGTGTTGCGTCGTCCCGGCGCCCGACGACGAGAAGTTGAGTCCGCCCGGACGCGAGCGGGCGAGCGCAACGAGTTCCTTGACCGTCTTCACCGGCACAGACGAGTGCACGACCATGATGTTCGGGCTCATCGAGAAGATCGAGACCCCCGCGAGATCCTTCGCGTCGTAGCTGAGCTTCGAATAGAGCGCCATGTTGATCACGAGCGCAGCTGTGTTGATGAGCATCGTGTAGCCGTCCGGAGCAGATTTCGCGACATACTCGTTCGCGATATTGGTGCCGGCGCCCGGCCGGTTCTCGACGATGACCTGTTGGCCGAGATATTCGGTGAGCTTCGGCGAGAGCATGCGGGCATTGATGTCCACGCCCCCACCGGGCGTGAATCCGACAATCAGCCGCAGCGGCTTAGTGGGATAGGTCTGTGCATGAATTGCCGGCGCAAGGGCCAGCGCGGCAGCTGCCGCAATCGGTACGAGTCGCATGGAGCAAATTCCTGAACGATGACGAGGGATCAGAAGCGGCGCCCGCGATGCGAGCGCCAATAGACAATCATGAAATAGCCGCCCACCATGCCCCCGAGGTGAGCGAAGTGTGCAACGCCGGACGCCGTGCCGGTGATGCCCAGATACAGCTCGATGACGCCGTACAGCGTCACGAAGAGCCAGGCCGGCATCGGGATCGGCGGGATGAGCAGCACGACGGTTCTGCGGGGAAACATCATCCCGAACGCGAGCAGCAAACCGAACACCGCACCGGACGCACCGACCGTGGGATACACCGAACCCGTCATCCAGGTCACGATCAGTTGCGCGATGGCAGCCGTGATGATGCAGACGAGGTAGTAGGTCAGAAACCGGCGTTGTCCCCAGACCGACTCGATGTCCGACCCGAACATGTAGAGGCCGAACATGTTGAAGAGCAGATGATAGAAGCCGCCGTGCAGAAATCCGTAGGTGATGATCTGCCACGGCGCGAACTCGGCGCCGATCGGCCAGAGCGCGAACTGAGCGAACCACTGTCCGCCGAGCAACGCTTCCAGCGCGAACGCGATGACATTGAGGCCGATCAGGGACTGCGTCGTCGGTGGGGGGGCACGAAACATCGCTCGGCCTACAGCGCTTCGAGCGAGTCGATGACCTTGCGCTCGATCACGATGCCTTCCACGCGCCTGCGCTCCCGCTCACGGAATGCGCGCTCCGAGGGGATGCGGATTTCGTCCACGCCGGGCTGACGCGGTACCGCCTTGATCGCCTTGACGAGCGACGACATCTGACTGGCGAAGTCGCCCCCGGGCAGCATGATCTTCGGATCGAGCGCGATGAAGTAGAAGCCGTAGTCGAGCGGATCGTCCTTGTTGAGCATCGAGCCGGCCAGCAGCCCCATGGCCTGCACGGCAAAGCACAGCGCATAGCCCTTGTAGCCGCCGAATGCAGAAACGCCGCCTTTCAGGACCTGGCTGGCGTCGTTGGTCGGACGCCCCTGGCCGTCGAAACCGATGCCCTCCGGCAAGGGCTGGCCGAGGTGCGCGTGAAGCATGACGTCGCCCCACATGAGCGCCGCCGTTCCCATATCGACGATCACGGGGCCGTCCGTGGACGGAAACCCGAAGCAGATGGGATTGGTGCCCATGGCCGGAGCAGCCCCACCGGGCGGCAACACGTGCGGCTGAGCGCTCGCGACGTGGAAAGCGAAGTAGCCTTCGCGCACGATGTGCTCGACGAAGTACGCGTTGCGACCGCTGTAGTAGCTGTTGTAGGCACCCACGGACGCAATGCCCATCTTGCGCACTTTCTCGATGGCAACCTCTGCGGCACGGTACGCTGCGATGTAGCCGACGTTGTTGCCGCCGTCGAGCATCGCAGAGACGGGCGTCTCGTGCACCGTGCGGATCGGCGTGCGCGCCTTGCGCGTCTTCTGGTCGCCGGCAATCGCGAGGATGCGCGGCAGCCCTGCAAACTTGTATCCGCACAGCGCATTGTCGATCAGTTGATCGACAATGATGCGGGCTTCATCGGCAGGGTATCCGATGCGCTGCAACGCACCTTCGCCGATGACTCTCGCTTCGCTCTCGCTGAGGCGAACGGTTTCCGGGGTATCCGCATCGATGGTACCGTGTGCGGCAGACGACGATTCGTGCGCCATGTCGACTCCTGTGCCTGTCAGATTCGTATCAGCGCGCATGCCCGACATCGCGCGCGGTAGGTCGCCGGATGTTAGGCAGCCCCCCGCGTACTGTCAAAGACGTTGACAGGGCACACGCTCACCCGGCCCTGCCCGAACCGCAGACACAATGGCCGCAAGCACCGTCGAAAACGCCACGAAGTTTTGCAAACCTGCATCGATTCCTGTGGACGATCGGCACCGACGTCTCGGACCTACATCCCCTCGCCACCGATTTTTGCGATCTGCAACGAAACCTCGTTGCTGCCCCTACGGAAGTGAGTCAGAATGGGCCGAACTGTCGAGTTTGCATTCATGGCGATCCCCAAACCGCGACGGTCCGTGGCGAACATGGAGCGCACCGGAACCGTAGAGGTGTCGCCCCCAGTCAGGCGGGCATGGCGCGGGCGGATGAACATGTATCCAGGAGAGGTTCGTGATGGGTTCGTTGGCGGCTGACGTACTACTTGTCGAAGACGAAGCAGACGATGCCGAATTGATTACGCGCGCACTGATCGCATTGCGGCCAGGGACGCGTGTCACCGTAGCCACGGACGGCGTGGAAGCTTTGCGTCGTCTGCTAGACGACGATGGCGAGTCCGCATTCCGGCCGAAGCTCATTGTGCTCGACCTCAACCTGCCTCGTTTGGGTGGCATCAATGTGCTGCGCTCGCTGCGCGCCGATGCGCGCACGGCGAAGATCCCCGTCGTCGTCCTCTCGGGAACGTGCAGCCCGGAAGACGTCGGCGCGAGCCGTTCTTACGGCGCCAAGGCCTGCATGCGCAAGCCGCACAGCGGGGGCGACATGCAGCGGCTTGCGGAAGTGCTGTCGAGCCAGTTGCACTGATCGCGATTGCGCCGCATCAGTGCGGCGCAACCGTCTGCACGCTCAGGCGGCGGTTCGCCGCGAGCGCATCCACGACACCAGCGGAAACAGCACCGCCAGCAGTGCGAAGCCAAGAATGATCGCACTCACCGGCCGGGACACGAAGATCTCGGCGCTACCGAGCGACATCTGCAGCGACTGCCGCAGCGCCTTCTCGAGCATCGGACCAAGTACCAGGGCCAGCACGAGCGGTGCCGGCGGGTAGCCATAGAGACGCATGGCGAAGCCGATACCTCCGAAAAGCACCGTGATGCCGACGTGGAAGAGGCTGTTGTCCACGCTGTACACACCGAACAGTGCGATGCCGATGATGATGGGAATGAGCACGCTGTAGGGCACCCGCAGGATGCTCGCGAAGGCCGGCGCAAGCGGCAGGTTGAGGATGAGCAGCATGACGTTGCCGACATACATGCTGGCGACGAGGCCCCAGAAGACATCCGGGTGCGTGCTCACGAGCAGCGGTCCGGGCTGCATCCCGTACATCGTCAGTGCACCGAGCATGACGGCGGTCGTTCCCGACCCTGGAATACCCAGTGCCATGAGCGGCACCAGCGCCCCTGTCGAGGCAGCGTTGTTCGCCGATTCCGGCGCGGCCACCCCTTCGATCACGCCGGTGCCGAACTGCTCGGGCCGCTTCGACACCCGCTTCTCGGCCGCGTAGGCAAGAAACGACGAAATGGTTGCCCCCGCACCGGGCAGCATGCCGACGAAGAAGCCGATCAGCGTGCCCCGGACGATGCTCCCCCAGGAATCTTTCCAGTCCTGCTTCGTCGGCAGCAAGCCGCTCAACTTCGCCTTGATCGGCTCCACGCGCACCGGATGGTAGAGGTTGTAGAGCAGTTCCCCCACGGCGAAGAGCCCCACGGCCACCGGCAGAAAGTCGACCCCGTCGAGCAGATTGACGTTGCCGAAGGTGTATCGTGGCGCCCCCAGCAGCAGATCGATGCCGACCGTCCCGAGCAGCAGACCGGCAATCGCCATCAGCATGCCCTTGAGCATCGACCCGCCGGTGAGGCTCGCGAGCGTGGTCAATCCCAACACCATCAGCGCAAAGTATTCCGGGGGGCCGAAGCTCACGGCCAGATCCGCCAGCGGCGGCGCCGCGATCATCAACAGCACCACGCTCGCCGTACCGGCGAAGAACGATCCGATGGCGGCCATACCCAACGCAGCACCGGCGCGACCCTTCAGCGCCATCTGGAATCCGTCGAGAGTCGTCATGACCGACGACGATTCGCCCGGGGTGTTGATCAGCACCGAAGTGATGGTGCCGCCGTACATCGCCCCGTAGTAGATGCCCGCGAGCATGATCATTGCCGTCACCGGCTGCATGCCGAACGTTACCGGCAGCAGCACCGCGACACCGGCCGATGGACCGATGCCGGGCAGGGCGCCGATCACCGTGCCCAGCAGCACGCCGAAGAACGCGAACAGCAGATTCATGGGCGTCAGTGCGATGGAGAATCCGAGCAGCAGATCGTCTGGGTTCATGATTTCGGCGCGACTCCGCTTTGCTCAAAAACCCAATGGACCGACCGGCATCGGCACGCCGAGCAGACGCACGAACACGACATAAACCAGGGCGACCGTGATCAGACTGACCGGCACGCCCACCACAGGCCGCAGACGCTGAACGAAGAGCGTCAGAAACAGCAGGAACAACAATACCGAAGTCACGAACCCCAGGTACGCCACCAGTGCGAGCATCACCACGAGCGCGACCAGCGTGGACACTACGCGGGCGAGCCCGGATCGATCAACTCGATCCGGGCTCGCCGTAGCCGACGCCGTCCGACGTGTTGCGGCTCGCCATCCGCCGGCCGCAATCGTCAACGACAAGGCCACGCCGATGGCGCTCAGCCAGACAGGCGCGAACCCGGGGCCGGGTGCAAACTCGGTGCTGTACTGAAAGGACCAGGCCTCCCAAAGCGCTGCGCCGAAGATCGCCGCCAGAATCAATCCGACCACGCCGTCCTCACGACGCATGACGCATCCCCTCGATACGGATGAAACGCCCCTGCCCGAAACGCCGGGCGATCAACGCTTCGGCTGCTTCGTGAGACCGAGCTCGGTCATGATTTCGACATAGACCTTGTTGCGCTCGGCGATGTACTTCTCGGCGTCGTCGCCGACCCTGAGCAGGGGCCGCAGACCGTTGTCATCCATGTACTTCTTGAACGCGGGCGTCTCGAACATCTTGACGATGGCGTCGCGCCAGAAGGCAATCTGCTCCTTGCTGAGCCCCCCCGGCAGGATCAGGCCGCGATGCTGCTCGAAGGTGATGTCGAGGCCCTGCTCGCGCGCGGTCGGAACATCCTTCCATTGCGGCAGACGCTCCGGAGAGAACATGGCGATCGGGCGCAGGCGCTTCGCCGCGATGAGCTGTGCGGCCTCGCTCGGATTCGGTCCGGCGAAATCAATGCTGCCACCGAGCAGCGCCGCGTTGGCCTCGCCCCCGCTCTGGAACACGATGAAGTTGAGCTTCACGCCGGCCGCCTTGTTCATCATCATTGTGATGATGTGATCGGACGATCCGACGCTGCTTCCACCCACGCGAATCGCGTTCGGCTTCGCTTGCGCTGCCGCGATCAGCTCCTTCAGATTCTTGTAGGGCGACTCGTTGCGAACGACGCCGACGTAGTCCTCGGCACACAGGATGGCGATGTTGACGAAATCCTTGTAGCTGACCGGCGAGTGCCCCTGGATCGGAGTCGTCAGGTACGAACTCGTGGCCGTGGCGATCAGGTGCGGATCCCCCTTCTTGCCGTTGACGTATGAGTACGCGACGGCACCGCTGCCGCCGGGCTTGTTCACCACGTTCACCGGCACGTTGACGATCTTTTCTTTCGTCAGGATCTGCGCCATGGTGCGCGCAAACAGATCGCTGCCGCCGCCCGCGCTTGCCTGGACAACGAATTCGACGGGACGCTCGGGCTTCCAGCCGGGCGCGTTGGCGCCGCTCTGAGCGAACGCGGGAACGGTTGCAGAAACTGCTACGGCAACTGCGACGCACGCAGCCAGGCAAGATTTGGATCGCATCTCTCGACCTCCTCCGGGTGATGCCGACTGGGTCGGCGGTGGGGCGCTTCGCTGACGCCCGATTCGCGCAAGTATCGCCTTGCCACCCGAAAAGGGTCAACTCATGTGGCAGTGAACTGCATTCACGCTACACTGCCGAACGAGCAGAGGCCAGCTGCGCGTACGGACTTCAACGCTGTGCGCAGTGCAGCACCCCGGATACGATGCCGCAACACCATCCGCCAACCCAGGGTTGCGTGAGTTGGCCAACAACTGGAGGAGCTATCCGATGATGATTCATCGACTGCGCGCCGGTATCACTGCGTGCCTGATGCTCGGCATCGCGAATGCGGCTTGCGGCGCGGACTACCCCACCAAGCCGGTGCGGATGATCGTACCGTTCGGCGCCGGCGGCTCGGCCGACGTGCTTATTCGGACGGTTGCGACGAAGCTGCCCGCCGTGCTGAATCAGCAGGTCGTGATCGACAATCGTACCGGCGCCGGTGGACTGCTCGGCACCGGCATCGCCGCGCAGGCTGCCCCGGATGGATACACCTTGCTCGGCACCGCGACGCCGCATTCGATCGTGCCCAATTTGTACAAGAACGCGCCCTACGATCCGCTAAAGGCGTTCGCACCGATCATGCAGATCGCGAGCCAGCCCTACGGCATCGTGGTACACCCCTCGCTCGGCGTGTCGTCGCTGCCGGACCTGATCGCACTCGCCAAGCGGGAACCGGGCAGGCACCACTACGCGTCGTCGGGCCAGGGCGGTGCGATGCATCTCTTCCAGGCCCTTTACGTGTCGATGGCGAATCTCGATCTGATCCACGTGCCCTACAAAAGCAGCGGCGCCGTACGCTCGGATCTTCAGGGAGGACAGATCAAGATCGGCTGCATCGGACTTTCCAGCATCCTGCCGGCGCACAAGGCCGGACAGTTGAGGATCATCGCCGTCACGACCGCGAAACGCGCACCCATCCTGCCGGAGATCCCCGCCATCGCCGAGACGATTCCCGGCTATGAGGCATCGTTGTGGACGGGATTCCTCGCCCCGGCCGGGACGCCTGCGGCCATCGTCAGTCGGCTTCATGGCGAGATCGCGAAACTCATGCAGACGCCGGAGATGATCACTGCGTTCCAGCGCGCCGGTACCGATATCGTCTCGACCGACCCGGTGTCCTTCGGCAAGTTTCTGCAGGTCGAACACGAGAAGTGGGGCAAGGTCGTGCGCGCCCTCAAGCTTCAGGTCAACTAGCGGCCGATACGTGCCTCAACCCAGGGTTGCAACCCTGGGTTTAACCCTGGGTTGGCGTAGGGTCGGTGGTATCCTCGGCCCATGGCTTTGCTTTCTCTCGACGCTGCCTGTCTCGCCTTCGGACACGTGGCATTGCTCGATCGTGCTCAACTGCAGGTGGAACGCGGCGAGCGCATCGGTCTCATCGGACGCAACGGCACCGGCAAGTCCAGCCTGCTGCGGGTACTGGCCGGCGAAGCCGCACTGGACGACGGTACGGCGCGCCTGGAACCGGGGGCAAAGTGGGCGCTCGTCCCGCAGGAACCGGACTTCGATGCTGACGCCGACGTCTACGACGTGATCGCCGGCGGGCTCGGCGCGGTCGCCGAGCGCCTCATCGCGTATCACGATCTCAGCGCGCACTTGGGCGCTTCGCCGAGCGACGCGCAACTGCACGAACTCACTTCGCTGCAAAGCGAGCTCGAGCACGGCGACGGCTGGCGACTCAACACGCGGGTCGAACAAACGCTGTCTGCGCTGGCGCTGCAAGGCGATGCGCGCATCGGCACGCTCTCCGGCGGCATGGTCAAGCGCGTGGCGCTCGGTCGCGCACTCGTCGCAGAGCCGGATCTGCTCTTTCTCGACGAGCCGACCAATCATCTCGATCTGGTCGGCATCGAGTGGCTGGAGAATCTGCTGCTCGGCTTCACAGGCAGTGCCGTCGTAATCACCCATGATCGGCGCTTTCTCGACCGGGTCGCCACCCGCATCGTCGAGCTCGACCGCGGCACGCTGCGCAGCTATCCCGGCAACTTCGCGCAGTACCAGAGCCGCAAGGCCGACGAGCTTGCTGCCGAGGAAGCTGCCCATGCACGCTTCGACAAGCTCCTCGCCCAGGAGGAAGTCTGGATACGCAAGGGCATCGAAGCGCGCCGTACCCGCAACGAAGGCCGCGTGCGCCGCCTCCAGCAACTGCGCCTGGAACGCTCCGCCCGGCGCGAGCGCATGGGCAGCGCGCAGTTGAACGTGGATCGCGGCGATCTCTCAGGCAAGCTCGTGGCCGAACTGACGCACGTGTCGAAGACCTTCGAGGGTACGGAGGGCCGACACACCGTCGTGCGCGATTTCTCCACCCGCATCCTGCGCGGCGACAAGGTGGGCTTCATCGGACCCAACGGCTCCGGCAAGAGCACGCTGCTCAAGCTCATCCTGGGCGAACTCGAACCGGACACCGGCACGGTTCGCCTGGGTACGCGTCTGCAGGTCGCCTACTTCGATCAGTTCCGCACCCAGCTCGATCCCGAGGCCACGTTGGTCAGCGTCATCAGTCCGGGCTCGGAGTGGGTCGAGATCGCCGGCAAGAAGCAGCACGTCATCGGCTACCTCGGAGACTTCCTGTTCGCGCCGGAGCGCGCACGCTCGCAGGTCAAATCGCTCTCGGGCGGCGAGCGCAATCGTCTGCTGCTCGCACGGCTCTTTGCCCGCCCGGCAAACGTGATCGTACTCGACGAACCGACCAACGACCTCGACATCGAAACGCTCGAGCTGCTCGAAGCGCTGCTCGCGGAATACGAAGGCACGCTGCTGCTGGTGAGCCACGACCGCGCATTTCTCGATGCGGTGGTGACGCAGACGATCGCATTCGAAGGCAACGGCGTCTGGCGCGAGTACGCCGGCGGCTACGAAGACTGGGTACGCGTGCAGCAGTCCGAAGCGCATGGTGCCGCGCAGGTGCAGCTCAAGACCGGCAGGCCCAAGCAGGAAAAGTCCAAAGGCGCCGAGCGCAGCGCCGTCGAAGTGTCAGCGAAGAAACTGAGCTTCAAGGAGCAGCGCGAACTCGATGCCCTGCCCGACCGAATCGATCAGCTCGAATCGGAACAGAAACAGTTGGGCGAGCGACTCACCGATCCTTCGCTCTACCAGCGCAGCCCGCAGGATGTCGCGGGCATCAACACCCGGCTCGCGCAAATCGAGACCGAGCTTGCCGCCGCGATGATCCGCTGGGAGGAACTCGCAGCCCGAGCGTGATGAGCGACGGCGTTAACGGAAACGCTTCGCGCGGCGCTCCATCAGGATCATCCCGATCCCGCTCGCAGCAATGACGCTCGCACCGAGCAGCACCCACACGCTCGGCACATGGCCCCATACCAGGAAGCCGACGACGCTCGCCCACACGAGTGCCGTGTAGCGGAACGGCGCCACCAGCGCCGCCTCGCCGGCCCGCATCGCTTCGATCGCGAGAAAGTGGGCAAACGCGTTCAGCACGCCCCCCACGATGAACCACGCAGTCCCCGCCGCGTCGAGGGGCTTCCAGTCGATGTCGTAGAGCGCGAAGCAGGCCAACGTGACCACGACGTTCGACCAGAAGAGTTGCGAGAGCGAGGTCTCCGTGCGCGACAGGCGCCTTGTGACCAGATCGCGCAGTCCGTTCGACAACGCCGAGCCGAGCGCAAGCAGCATCGCCCACTCGAACGCCGCGCTGCCTGGACGCACGATGAGCAGCACACCGACGAAGCCGCCCAAGATCGCGAACCAGCGCGCCGCGTTCACGCGCTCACCGAGTATCGCAACCGACAGTGCTGCGACGAAGATGGGCGCCGTCATCGTCAGGGAAGTCACCGTCGCAAGCGGCAGCACCTGCACACCGGCCACCATCAGCGCCGCCCCGCTCAGGAACAACATCCCTCGCAGCCACTGCACAGACCAGTTGCGGGTGGCCAGTTGCGTGAAACCCACGAACACGCCAGCATAGGCGAGCAGTACGATGACGACCACCGCATGCCGCAATGCGAGCACCTGCGCCAGGGGATACGACTGCGCGAGATACTTCGCCAGTGCATCGCTCAGGGTCAGCAGCCCAGCCGCGGCGATCATGAGGAGGATGCCGCGCACGGCATCCGGACGCACCGATCGTGCAGGCGTCGGCGCGCGGTTCACGATGCGCGGGGCTACTTGGTGCCGCGGGCGATGATGCGTTCGGCGAGCGCCCAGCCGGCTTCACCCGTGGGCCGGGCGCGCTTGCCGGTTTCCACAGCCTGCGCGTTGGACGCCGTGCCGTCGATCGCGCGCTTTGCGATGCCTTGCAGAATCGCCGCCAGTCGGAACATGTTGTAGGCAAGGTAGAAGTCGACGTTGCCGACGTTCGCCCGTCCGGTGCGTTCGCAATAAAGCGCGGTGTACTGCGCCTCGGAGGGAATGCCGAGGGCGGCGAAGTCGACGCCGTTCATGCCGCGGAACTGGCCCGGCCCCAGGCGCCACGCCATGAGGTGATACGCGAAGTCCGCAAGCGGGTGCCCCAGGGTCGACAGCTCCCAGTCGAGCACCGCGAGAACGCGCGGTTGCGTCGGATGGAAGATCACGTTGTCGATGCGAAAGTCGCCGTGGACAATCGTTGTCTCATCGCCCGGGGGAATGTTTTTCGGCAGCCAGTCGATGAGATTGTCCATCGCTTCGATGCGCTCGGTCTCGGAGCTGCGGTACTGCTTGCTCCAGCGATCGATCTGACGTTGGATGTAGCCGCCGCTGCGACCGTAGCTCTCGAGCCCGACCGCTCGGTAGTCGACGCTATGCAGCGCTGCGATAACGCGATTGATCTCGCCCCAGATCTCGCCCCGCTCCGAGGGCGTCATGCCGGGTAGGGCGGGATCCCAAAAGACGCGGCCCTGGACGAAGTCCATGACGAAGAACGCCGTACCGATGACCGATACGTCTTCGCACAAGCACCACGTGCGCGGCACCGGCACGTCGGTGCCTGCGAGCGCGGTCATCACGCGATACTCTCGATCGACGGCGTGCGCCGACGGCAGGAGATTGCCCGGCGGCTTGCGGCGCATCACGAACTTGCGCCCGCCGGCGGTGATGAGATACGTCGGATTGGATTGGCCACCCTTGAACTGCTCGAGCGTGATCGACGCCGGAAAATCGGGGATGCAGTCGCGCAGGTAAGCGGCGAGGCGGTCGGCATCGATGCGCAGGCGCTCCTGCACCGGCATCGTGCCGCGGAACTTCTCGAAGTCGTCGTTGGGTGTGCTCATGTCGGGTGCGATGGTAGGGGCCGATCGCCTCTTCGCGCAAGGGGTGACAGGCCCGATGCTATGATGGCCCGGTCATGAAGGATCTTGCACACAAGACGGCAGTCATCACGGGAGCAGCCAGCGGTTTGGGGCTTGCGATGGCCAGGCGGTTCGCTCGCGAAGGCATGAACATCGTGCTGGCGGACATCGAAGACGCCGCGCTCGCGAAGGCGACAGAGGAGATCCTTGCACTGGGCGTGCAGGCGCTGCCGATGCGCATCGATGTCTCGCAGGCGGATAGCGTCGAAGCCCTGGCGGAGACAACCTTGTCGCGCTTCGACGAAGTACACCTCGTCTGCAACAACGCCGGCGTCGGCGGTTTGCGTCGTCGCGCGTGGGAGGCCGATCTTCGCGACTGGAAGTGGGTACTGGGCGTCAACCTCTGGGGCGTGATCCACGGCGTCAAGAGCTTCGTGCCGCGCATGCTGGCCCAGGGCGGCGAATGCCACATGGTCAATACCGCCTCGGTCGCGGGGCTTCTGAGTACACCCGCGATGTCGGTCTACAACGTGTCCAAGCACGGCGTCGTCACCCTCACCGAAACGCTACATCATGATCTCGCCGAGATCGGGGCGAAGCTCAAGGTCTCCCTGCTGATGCCTGCGTGGGTCGACACCGGGATCTGGAATTCCGAGCGCAATCGCCCCGACGAATTACGTGTCACCGAGGCCGAGGAGATGGATCGAGCCCGCCGTCTCGCCATGCGCGAATTGCTGAAAAAGGGCAAAGTCGGCGCAGACGACGTTGCCGACATGGTGTTCGATGCCGTCGTGAACGAGCACTTCTACGTCATGACGCATCCCCGCATTCGCACGGCGATCGAAGCCCGCACGAACGCGATCCTCGACGGTCGCCCGCCGGCCTGAAAGAAAATTCGGTGCCAGGCACATGCCTGGCACCGAGAAGGGAAGCCGCCCTTACGGGGCGCCACCTTAGGCGCGACGCCGGCAGAAGGTATGATGCGACCAGCGTTCACAAACCGGAGGAGGTCGCATGAAGCTCGCTTTGTTTGCTGGCCTGGCATGGATCATTGCATCTACCGCGACGATGGCGGCCGAGGACTACCCGACCAAACCGATACGGCTGGTCGTGCCCTATCCCGCAGGATCGAGCAGCAACGACATCATGGCGCGATACATTGCCCAGCGGCTAGGCGGTCCGCTCGGGCAGCAGGTGATCGTCGAGAATCGTCCGGGCGCAGGCGGCAACGTCGGTTCGGAGTTCGTGTCCAAGCAGGCGCCCGACGGGTACACGTTGCTGGTTGCCACGAACGGTCCGCAAGCCATCGCGCCGAACGTCTTCAAGCTCAACTACGACAGCCAGAAGGACCTTACCCCGGTCGCGATGGTCGCCAACGTACCGTACATGCTGGTGATCCACCCGTCGTTGCCCGTCAAGACGATTCCCGAGTTCATCGCGCTGGCAAAGAAGCGGCCGGGCCAGATGCTGTTCGCGTCTTCCGGCAATGCGGGCACGCCGCACCTTTGCTGGGAGTTGCTCAAGACGATGGCCAACATCGACATCGTGCACGTGCCCTACAAGGGCGGGGCGCCGGCGATGATGGATACCATCGGCGGCCAGACGCACATGTACTGCAGCGGACTCATCGCCGCAGCACCGCAGATCAAGGCCGGCAAGCTGCGGGCGATCGGCATGGGCACTCTGGAACGCTCTACCGCCATGCCCGAGGTCCCGACCGTCGCCGAACAAGGCCTCGCCGGATTCAATGTGTCCTCCTGGTTCGGCATCATGGCGCCGGCGGGGACGCCGAAACCGATCGTCGACAGGCTCTACAAGGAATTGGCAGCCGTCACGAACTCGGCGGAGATGCAGAAGTTTCTGCTTTCGCAGGGAGCCGAGCCCATGGTCATGGATCCGGCCAGGTTCTCGGCATTCCTCAAGGCAGAGACCGAGAAATGGGGCAAGGTGGTGCGGGCAGCGAATTTGAATTTGAAGTGAGCGTTTGGCCAGCTGGCGCTGGCGATACGCGTGAAGGGTGAACTATGAACCCAGGAAACTGTGCCGCGCACCGCTTCCTGGGTGAGCGCGCGCGGCGCAAGCCGCTTACACCGTTCACCATTCACTTTTCACTGGGGAAAGCAGCAAGCTGCTTTCCCCCTCACCGATTCCGCAACGTCGGATCCAGCCTATCCCGCAACCAGTCGCCGAAGATGCTGATCGACAGCGTCGACAGGAAGATGAGCAATCCCGGCAGCACGGCGATCCACCACGCGAGCAGCAGATGCTTGCGGCCTGCGCCCAACATCTGGCCGAGACTCGTCAGCGGCGGCTGGATGCCCAGACCGAGAAAGCTCATCGATGTTTCCAGCAGGATGGTCTGCGGAAAGTTGAGCGTGAACTGCACGATCAGCACGCTGAGGATGTTGGGCAGGATGTGGTGCGTGTAGATGCGCGTCGGACTCGCACCCAGCGCATGTACGGCGACCGCATAGCCCTGCCGTCGCGCCGAGAGCACCATGCCGCGGGTGAGCCGGGCGTAGTTTTCCCAGCCGTTGATGCCCAGCACGATCACGAACAGCACGAAACTGTTGCCGAAGAACGCCAGCACGGCAAGTGCGAGCAGCATGAAGGGCACGGAGGCTTGCGCATCCACAAGCATCATCAAGCCCTCTTCCACCCAGCCGCCGAAGTGTGCCGCGACGAATCCGAGCAGCGTCCCGAGCACGGCTCCTATCGAAGTGCCGAGGATCGCCACGATGACGCTGAAGCGAGTCGCATAGATCAGGCGCGACAAGATGTCGCGGCCGAGTTCGTCGGTGCCGAGCACATACTGCGGCAAACCGCCTTCGAGGAACATCGGCGGCAGCAGGCGATTTTCGAGGTCCTGGGTCGTGTAGTGGTACGGCGCAACGAGATCGGCAGCCGCCGAGACGATCAGCAGGAATACGATGACGAACCCGGCCACCAGTACGAGGGGCGGGTACTTGCGCAGAAATCGCATGACCCGGCTCGGCGCCGCCTTCGGCGCCGAGCGGTCAGTATCGGAATCGACGACGCTCGACATCGCTCAGGCTCCCGACGGGCTCGTCTTCGACGCGCGGATACGCGGATCGATCCAGCCATACGTGAGATCCACCAGCAGGTTCGCGACCACCATGGTGCACGCGGTCATGAGCAGCACGCCCTGCACGACCGCGAGATCGCGCGCCGTCACCGCAGAGACCAGCGCGCGTCCCACCCCCGGCCAGGCGAACACGGTCTCGGTGATGATCGAACCGGCCACGAGATCCCCGAGACGGAACCCCAGCACGGTCACCAGCGGGATCGCGGCATTGGGCAACGCGTGCCAGCGGATGCGCCGCCCACGCGGCACACCCTTCGCCACGGCGGTGCGCATGTAGAGCTTATTCAAGACCTCCAGCATGGAGGAGCGCGTGAACCGGGCAAGCGACCCCGCCGCTGCGGTACCGAGGGTGAGCGCCGGCATCACCAGATGCTGCCAACTCCCCATGCCTGCCGTCGGCAACCACCGCAACGTCATCGAAAACAGCAGGATCAGCAGAATGCCCAGAAAGAAGTTGGGGATGCTGAAGCCGAGCACGGCAAAGGTCATGACGAACCGATCGATCGGCTTGTTGCGATTCAGCGCAGCGATGATGCCCAACGGGATGCCGACCACCATGCTGATCACGAGGGCAGTGAGGCCCAGTTCGAGGGTCGCGGGTATCGCTTCGACGAGAAGCTCCGTCACCGGCCGCTGATCGGACAGCGAGTAGCCGAGATCACCCTGCAGGATGCCCAGGACGTACCGGTAGTACTGTTCGTGCATCGGCCGGTCGAGACCGTACAACTCCTTGTAGTGATCGATGACCTCCTGCTCGGCCTGATCCCCCAGCATGATCTCGATCGGATCGCCCGAGGCATGCATGATGACGAACGCAAACGTGACCACGATCCACAACGTGAGCAGTGCGCGAAACACCTTGGTGAGTACGAATCGAAGGTTCATGATTCCGGCTTGCCTTCCACCCAGCCGCGATCGATGTAGGCGCTCTCCCCGACGTGCCATACGCGCAGGCATTGGGCCGCACGGGCACCTTCCGATCGATGCTCGCGTGTTCGCAACGGCGGCGGCTCGCTCCCCTGCAACCATCCTTCCGTGAGTACGCGCCCGGTCATCGATACACTGCGATCGATGCCGAGTTCGGCCAGCAGCGTGGGCACGATATCGGGGATGCCCGCGGGCCACGGCGAACGAAAACCGCGCTTGTAGCGATTGCCCTGCACCGCGAGCAGATTGTTCATTTCGATCCCATGCAATCCCCCGTGCGTGCCACCACCGAGCGGCACCTCATTCGAGTCGTACCAGCACGTTCCGGACAAACCCCAGGCATTCATGCGTTCGTCGGCGCGCATGGTGTAGTAGATGTCCGGCGCCCGGGCGTGATCGAGCATGAGCAATCCGCGATCGAGCGTACCCGGCACGCCGCCCCGTACGCCATCCCCGCCCGTCGTGAACACATTACCGCACCAGGGCTGATCGTTGAGCCACATAGCCAGTTCGGCCACGCGGGAGCGGGCGCTATCGGCAACGTGGATCGATCCGGAATAGCCCAGGCTGCCAGCGAACACGGTGGTCGCATCGAGCGCTGCGCCGACGCCGATCCCGCTCGTACCGAGCGCCTCCTTCACGTGCACGCGGCGCTGCGCACTGACCTGAGCATGGTCGGAGCAGACGACGATCGTGCATGCCTGCTGCTCCGGGTGAACACGCCACACTTCGAGAAAGCGACCGAACTGCGCATCCGCATTCGCGATGGCCGCGAGGCTCTGGGGCGAACCGATGCCGCAATCGTGATACGTGGAATCCGGGTCCGAGAACCAGACGATCAGACCATCCGGCATCACCTCGGGCAACACGCTCTCCAGCACCATGTCCATCTGCATGCGTATGCGCGCGAGATTCGGTTTGGCGGCCGGCGGGATGGGCCCATGTCGGGCGAGCACCTTCGCCGCATAGTCGATGGGCGTCGAACGGCGCCAGTCGCTCAACGCCAGCGTAACCTGACCGAGCTGCGCCGAGCGTGGATTCAGGAAATGCGTGGCACCGGCCGTCCCCGTCCCGACGACGGCAAGCGTGCGTCCGGCATCGGCGAGCAGCTCGCCCAAAGTCGGCGCCGTGACGAAGGCGCCGCCATACGCCGCTTCGGCGGCCTGCACATCGTCGTGCTTGGCCGTGTGGAACAATCTGTCGCCGAACACCCGCGGCTCGTAGAACTTGTTCGCGACGACGCCCGTCACGCCCGGTGTGGCACCGCACGCGAGCGATGCTGCGTTGACCCGCGTCTCCGACGGAAACACGCAGCGGCTATCGGGGAAGTCGCAGCCCTCGTCGATGAAGCGCCGCAGGTGCGGCATGTGCTCGGTACGGATCATGTCCCGTCGCAGCGCATCGAACACGAAAACGACGAAGCGGGGCAATCGGCTGACGGCATGCATCGATCTACGCCCCCTTTGCAATGCCGACGGCCAGCTCGACATCGTTCACGAGCACTGCGTCGACGCCGTACGACTGCAACCGCTGCAGACGCTGCGCCGTGATGTATCCGGGCGCTTCGCCCTGCTTGCGATGACCGGCCGTAACCCAGACCGGCAACCCGCGTCGACGTATGCGGGCAATTGCGGCTTCGTCCACCTGGTCCTCCCACAAGCGCACACCGACGAGCCCGTCGTCCGGAAACTCGTCCAGCATCGACGGTTCGGCCGGCATGGCCAGGCGGTCGAACGCCGCCCCATCGGCGATGAGCGCGCGGGCATGCGCAGCGCTGCGCACCCCATACACCACGCGCCCGGTCATGCCGGCGGCGGCGACACAATCGATGATGGCACGACGCTGCGCGTCGGCATCGATCTTCACGTCGAGCATCACCGGCGCCCGCCTGCGCAAATGCGAGAGCACTGCCTCGAGCCGCAGAATGCGCCCGCCGTGAGGAAGCACGATGCGCTCGAGCGAGTCGATCGTGGTATCGGCGATCTTCGTCTCGCGACCGGCGATGCGCTGCAAGTCCGGATCGTGCGAGCAGACGAGCACGCGGTCGCTCGTCACGCGCACATCGGTTTCCACATAATCCGCGCCGGCCACGATGGCCGCGTCGAAACTCTCGAACGAATTTTCGGGATGTCGCGAAGAAAAACCTCGATGGGCGATGACCTTCATGCGGCCGCCTTCGTCTTCGGAACGAGATGGCACGCGACCCAGCGCTCATGACCCGCAGGATCGAGCCCGGGGACCTGTTCGCGGCAAATGGGTTGAGCGTGCGGACAACGCGTATTGAACCGGCAGCCCGACGGCGGATCGATCGGACTTGGCGGATCGCCCTCAAGCAGCACCCGAAGTCCGCGCCGCGTGGGATCCGGGATCGGGACTGCGGCGATCAAGGCCTGCGTATAGGGATGCAACGGTTCGCGAAACAGGCTCTCGCGCTCTGCCACCTCGACCAGTTGACCGAGATACATGACGGCGACCCGATGCGAGATGTGGCGCACGACCTTCAAATCATGCGAGATGAAGAGGTAGGCGATGTTGCGTTCACGTTGCAGCCCCGCCAGTAGATTGACGACTTGGGCCTGGACCGAGACATCGAGCGCGGAGACCGGTTCATCGCAGACGACGAACCCCGGATCGAGCACCAGCGCCCGCGCGATCACGACGCGCTGCTGCTGGCCACCGCTGATCTCGTGCGGATAGCGCTCGGCGACTTCCGGCGACAAGCCGACGGCCTCGAGTGCGGATCGCAGCTTCTCGGCTTGTGCAGCGGCATCGCCTACGCCATGGATCACCAGCGGCTCGACGATCTGGCGTCCGAGTGCAATGCGAGGATCGAGGGCATTGAGCGGGTCCTGAAACACCATCTGCGCCCGACGGCGCATCGCTCGCCATTGCGCCGCCGACTGACGCAGCACACTCTGCCCCTCGAAAGCGATGCCACCGGCATCCGGCCGCTCCAGACCCAGCACCAGCCGGCCCACCGTGGATTTCCCGCAGCCGCTCTCGCCGACGAGCCCGAGGGTTTCTCCGGGTCGAATTGCAAAACTCACGCCATCGACGGCGCGCAGTCGCAAGGGCTTCTGCAGCAGGCCGCGGCGCTGCAAAAGAAAATGCTTGTAGAGATCCGTGACCTCGAGAATGAACGCAGAACTCATGCGGCAGCCTTCGTTGCGTTCAACGGGAAGTGGCATGCGAGCACGCGGCCTTCGTCGAGTCGGAGCAGATTCGGGCGCTCCTGCCGGCAGCGCGGCTGCGCCTGCGGGCACCTCGGCGCAAAGCTGCAGCCGGGCGGAAGATTGATGGCGCTGGGCACGGTGCCTTCGATGGGCGCGAGCGTTGCCGCGGTCGTATCGATGCGGGGAATGGCGTGCAAAAGCCCTGCCGTGTAAGGATGCATCGGATGCGCGAAAAGCGCCGTCGCGCTCGCTTGTTCTACCACGGACCCTGCGTACATCACTGCCACGTCGTCCGCAGATTCGGCAACCACGCCCAGATCGTGCGTCACGAGGATGATCGCCATGCCGAACTCACTTTGCAGTTCCCGCAGCAGTGCGAGGATCTGCGCCTGGATCGTGACATCGAGCGCTGTCGTCGGTTCGTCGGCGATCAGGAGGCGGGGCCGGCAAGCGAGCGCCATCGCAATCATCGCACGCTGGTTCATGCCGCCCGAGAGCTGATGGGGATATTCGCGCAGGCGACGTTTCGCCTCCGGGATGCCGACCCGTTCCAGCAGACGCAGAACCTCCGCCTGCGCCGCTTCTGCGCTCATGCCCTGATGCAGCCTTAGACTTTCGGCAATCTGGCCGCCAATCGTATGTACGGGATTGAGCGCGCTCAGCGGCTCCTGAAAGATCATCGCGATCTCGCGTCCGCGCAACTTCGTCAACCGGGCTTCGTCGAAGGTCGCGAGGTTTTCACCATCGAACATGATCTCGCCGGCCATCACGCCGTTGGCAGGCGTCAGGCGCAGGATCGAATGGCACGTGACGCTTTTGCCACAGCCGCTCTCGCCGACGATGCCGAGCGTCCTGCCGGCGCGCACGTCCAGCGATACACCGCGTACCGCATGCACCCGCCCCTGCTCGGTATCGAACCACAGGTCGAGGTTGCGGATCTCCAGCAGCGGCGAATCCGCCCCTGCGGCGCTACTTGCGGACACGGAAGACGTCGGGGCGAAAATCCATGTAGAGGATGGGCAATGCCTTGAAGTCGATCTTGCGCTTGGCGGCGTAGGTATAGGCTGGGTTGTACAGCATCGTGATCGGCATTTCCTCTTCGAAGATGTCGAGCATCTTCTGGAAGGCATTGTACCGCGCGCCCTGCGCCGTGGCTCCGACCACAGCGTCGGCCGCCTCGTTGTACTCGGCCGGCGCCTTCCACAGGTTGTGGCCGCGCTGGAATTGCGAATTCGGCCCGTAGAGAATCACGATGCCGCCTGCAGGATCCGGAATGCGGTACGTGTTCGACCACATGTACATCTCGACGCCCTTGCTGCGCACCTGCGTGAAGTTGTCGACGAGATCGAGCCTCACGTTGATCCCGACCGCCTTCCACATCTCGAGCAGCACCTGCGAGACTTCGGTACCGTTCAAGTAGTAGTTCGGGATCACCCGCAGGCTGATCTGCTTGCCGTCGTAGCCCGCGGCCTTCACCAACTCCCGCGCGCGCTTCGGATCGAACACGTAGCCCTTGCGATCCTTGTTGTACATGTCGCCGAACGAGGGCAATTGATGACCGTTCGGCGTGTAGTTGCGCCCCTGCCAGAGCGCATCGCGCAGACGCTTGCGATCGATGGCAAGGCTGAGCGCCTGACGCAGCCGTTTGTCGCTGAGCGAAGGGGCATTGGAGTTGAACACGATCACATGGCTGTTCTCCAGCGTGATCGTCTGAATGGCGACATCCTTGTATCGGGCGAGCGCCGGAATCTGGTCGGGCGTCACGTCGACGATGATGTCGTATTCTCCTGTCGCGATGCCCGCGATTCGGGCGGCGAGTTCCGGCACTTCCCTGAATGTGAGCGATTTGAACGCCGGCTTGCCCAGGAAATAGCCGTCGTTCGCATCGAAGGCGACGTACTGATCCTTCTTCCAGCCGGCAAACTTGAGCGGGCCGGTGCCGACAGGATTCCAGCGCACCTCGCGCAACGCGCGCTGCATCCACTTCGGATCGTCGGACTTGAACTTCGCCCATTGGCGATGACTCACGATCCAGGAGGCGTACGTCGACAGTCTCTGCTCGAACACGAGGTCAGGCTTGTCGGTGATGAAGCGCACCGTATGACTGTCGACTTTCTGCACTTCCCGCAAGTGGCCAAAGTACTGGCGTCCGGCCGGGATGACTGCATTCGCGCCGCGCAGGCGCTCAGGGGAGAAAGTGAACACGACATCGTCGGCATCGAACGGGTCGCCGTTGTGGAAAACCACGTTTCGACGCAGCTTCACTTCGACGATGTTCGGCGCGACCCGCTTCCATGATTCCGCCAGCAGCGGCTTGAGACTGTTGTTGGTGAAATCGCGCCGCACCAGGGTATCGAAAATCGAATACGTGGCACGAATATCGACGTTCCCGGTGTCGTCGGCCGGTTCCAGTCCGCGCGGGAGTTCGTTGACTGCGACCACGAGCGCAGGACGCGCGTCGGCGGCGATGGCGAAAGACGAACAAAGAGCGATCACCGCGAGCAGGGCGGTTCGAACGAGCATCATGACGGGACCTCTATCGTTCTGAAGTGACTGTCTAATGGCTTTCGGATCGGCCACGGGGAAGCTCGACCGAAAGCCCGGACGACCGTAGCATGCCCGCCATGACCGACGCAAGCGCATGCGCCGACTGCCACGCCTCTGCGAGACGATCCGGGTATAAACGGCGCCTGGAAAGGCACGCTGCCTTCGTATACCATCGTCGCAGTAGCGTCGACTGCGTACGTCGCATGATCGCCTGCTGCGCGAACCGGCATTCCGGCGACCGCAGCGCGAATTCTCAGGGAGAAGACCATTGGCGACCCGGCGTCGTGCCGTCAAGTCGCGTCCGCGTTCCGCGCCCAGGAAGCATGGGGCGAAGCGGGCGAGCACCGTCACATTGCGCCCGGCACGACCGGCCGCCCCCTCCCGCGTCAAGCTTCGCGCACTGCAGCATGCAGCCATTGCAGCGCTAGGCGAACGCGCGCTCGCGGGACTCAAACCGGTGGCGCTCATGGAAGAGGCGGTCGAACGGCTACGCACCGCCCTCGAAGTCGAGTATGTGAAAGTCTGCGAGCTGGTGGGCGACGGACCGCATTTCATCGTCCGCGCCGGCAGCGGCTGGAAGCCAGGCACGGTGGGCAATCCGGCCCTCGCCGAGGAGGGCGACAGCCAGGCGAACTTCACCCTCAAGACCGACAGCCCGGTCATCGTCGTCGATATCGCGCGGGAGAATCGATTCGGCACGCAGCCTCTGCTGAACGCACACAATGTCGTGAGCGGCATGAGTGTCGTGATTCGCGGGCGGGAAGGGCCCTACGGCGTGCTGGCGGCGCATTCGACGCGTCGGCGCCGGTTCAGCAGCGACGACACCAGCGTCCTGGAAAGCGCCGCCAACATACTCGCGCTGGCGATCGACCGCGACCGCACGGACAGCCAGTTGCGAGAGAGTGAAGGCCGACTGCGCGCATTCTTCGACAACTCGCCGCTGCTGCTCAATCTGCGCTCGCCGGACGGGCGCTACCTCATGGTGAATCGGCACTACCGCGATGTGTTCGGCGTCACGCCCAAGCAGCTCGTCGGAAAACTGCCGGACGCGCTCTTCCCCACCGAGCATGCAACCAGGCTGCACGAGGGAATACAGCGGGTCGTGCGCACCCGGCGCGCCGAAATCATCGAGCAGGAAGCCCCGACACCCCGCGGCATACGCACCTTCTTCACCACACGCTTTCCCATCCTCGGCAGCGATGGAAGCGTCTCGGCCGTGGGTTCCATCGCACCCGATGTCACCGCGCTGCGTGAAGCCGAAGCGGAGAACCGTCATTACCGCGATCTGCTCGAAGGCGTGACGGACACGATTCCCGTCGCCCTCGCATTCGTGGACGCTCAGGGCATCTACCGATGGATCAACCGCCGCGGCGCGGAACGGCTGGGGCATCCGCGCGACTACATCGTCGGACGCAGCATGCGCGAGATCTTCGGCGATACGCACTGGCGCGATGTCCTGGCGCCCCAGGTTGCTCGCGTGCTGACGGGCGAAGCCGTCGCCTCCGATCGCACGCTGAAGTCCCATGACGGATCCATACTGCAGATCGAAACGCACTTCACGCCCGCGATCGGCCCGGACGGTCACGTCGAAGGGCTTTGCATTCTTGCGATCGACGTCACGGAACGCACGCGCACGACCGAGGCGCTTGCGCGGACTGTATCGACGCTGCAGGCAACGTTCGACTCGACCGCCGACGGCATACTGGTCGTCGAGAACGGCACGAAGATCGCCGCATGGAACCAGCAGTTTGTCCACCTGTGGCGGCTTCCGGAGAAACTTCTCGAACAAGGCGACGACGCAAAGGTATTGGAGCTCGCTTGCACCCAGGTGGTCGACCAGACAGGGTTCGTTGCACGCGTGCAGGAACTCTATGCGAGCCCGGACGACGAGAGTGTCGACATCGTCGAATTTCGCGACGGCCGCATCATCGAGCGGTACTCGAAGCCGCAGCAGATCGAAGGCAGGACCGTCGGGCGCGTTTGGAGTTTTCGCGACGTCACCGAGCGTCAGCGCGCACGCGAGAACCTGCAGCAAGCCCATGACGCGCTCGAACTGAGGGTCGCACAGCGGACGAGCCAGCTCGAAGCCGCGCATCGCGAAGCAGAGACGTTGTCGTATTCGATAGCCCACGACCTGCGGGCGCCGCTGCGCGCGATCAGCGGCTATGCGCGCATCCTGATGGAAGACATGCCCGGGAAACTGCCCCTGGAGGCGAGCGCACTGCTGGATCGCATCGGCATCAATGCCGAGCGCATGGGCACACTCATCGACGCCCTGCTCGGGTTCGGCCAGCTGTCGCGTCAGCCGCTGCAGCCCGCGAAGGTCCGGCTCGACGACATCGTCGAGGACGCACTCGGCTGGATGCAAAGCGAGATCAGCGGCCGCAACGTCGACATCAAGCGCACCCGTCTGGGTCAGGTTTACGCCGACCCCGCGCTCGTTCGCATCGCGCTCTCGAACCTCATCTCGAACGCCATCAAGTTCAGCCGCGGACGCGATCCGGCGGTGGTCGAAATAGGACGCACCGTACAGGACAAGGAAACCGTGTACTTCGTGCGCGACAACGGCGCGGGATTCGACATGCGATATGCAAGCAAGCTATTCGGCATGTTCCAGCGGCTGCACGGCAACGCGCGCTTCGAAGGCAGCGGCGTGGGCCTCGCCAGCGTGCAGCAGATCGTGCACCGCCACGGTGGACGGATCTGGGCCGAGTCCACCGAAGGTCAGGGCGCCACGTTCTACTTCACGCTGGGCAATTGAGCACGCACGCCGTACCCGAACCCGAAGCGACGGCGTGCTCGATGAGCCGGCGCCCTTCAACGCAGTACGAGACCGGCCCACGCCGTACAGGCGACTACTTCCGGGCTGCAGCCTCCAGCGGCCGCGCGGGCACTGCCGCTTCTGCCGCTGCATCCTGGGTGGATGCAACATCCCCGGATACCGTGCCGCCTTCGTCGATACGGATCTTTCCGTAGCGGATCGTTCCGGAAACCTTGCCCGTTTCGCGAATCACCAACTGTTTGAGCGCCGTCAACTCACCGTCGAAACGGCCACGGATGTCGGCCACGTCGACCTGCACCTTGCCCCGAAAAACACCGCTCTCCGCGATCTCGACGACGCGACTGTCCATGCTTGCGTCGACCTGACCCTCGACGATCAGCGTGTCGCAATCCGTGATCTCCGCCCCCTTCAGCTTGATGTCGGGCCCGACGGTCAGACGGGCGACACTCGGCACCGCTTCGGACTTGGTTGAACTCGTCGCTTCGGCGGGCGTGGACTCCCGTACCTCTGCAGCCACGGACGTCGCTGGATTGGGATCGAGCGACGCAGAATTGGCAACCGCGGGTTCGGAGCGAGCCGGCACCGCCGGCGCCAACGCACCGGGCGCGTGGACGAGGTTCGGTGCGCCGGTTCTCACGCCGGGTTGGGTGCCGGGAGTCGGGCGCACGTTATCCCGCTTACGAAAAGTATCGAGCATGGAAACCTCCTTATAGTAGTGATAGTCGTCTTGGTAGGAAGTGAAAGGACCGGAGGTCGTCCGTTTCGTTCTGCCGATGACCGGTCTTTGATGCGCTCGAATCGAATTCCGAACGGCAAATGCTCATTGCAGCGATTTCCGTACCAGTCATCGCCACCAGCGATCGATGCGTTCATGCGCATGCAAGTGTCGGGATGCGCCGACTCTCGTGCTTCACGCGTCGAGTGCAACTCCAGACTCGCAGCCCAACTAACCGCAAGCGTTCATGGTGTTGTCGCACCAGGTTTCATCGATGAGCGTTGTCTCCCCTGGCCGACGGCCGTGACGCGTTTGGTCGGCGCCGATGGCGATGCCCCCAGGCTGCTAGAATTCGTACGTGCGAACCGTCGGCCGCTTCCATTGATTTCGCCTGCCCCATGCTCCGGAAGCGACCCGAGACGTCTGAGCGGACAGGCCCTCGTCGTTTTGCTCGGATGTCTTTCGATCCTGGGCCCCTTCTCGAACGACACGCTGCTGCCGAACTTCCCCTACATCGATGCTCACCTGAGCGTCGGCGAAGTGCGCATGCAGCAGGTCCTCACCGTCTACTTTCTGCCGTTCGCGGTGATGATGCTCATGCACGGCACGCTGTCCGACACGTTCGGGCGCCGCCCCGTGATCATGTTCGGCATGGCCGCGTATGCCTTGGCGGCGCTGGTCGGCGCGTTCGCGCAGAGCTTCGAGACGCTGCTGCTTGCGCGCTTCCTGCAGGGACTTTCAGCCGGCGCAGGCGTGATCGTCGGGCGGGCAATGGTGCGCGATCTCTATGCCGACAATCAGGCCCAACGGGCGTTGGCACTCGTCACCATCATTTTCGGCATCGCACCCGGCATCGCACCCATCATCGGCGGCTGGATCGGTCACCTCTGGGGCTGGAGATCGGTATTCGGCTTTCTCTGCGCCCTCGCGACGCTGCTGTGTCTGCTGGCTTGGCGCTGGCTGCCGGAAACCCTGCCCCCGTCACGACGCATTCCGCTTTCACTCGGCTCGGTTCTGCGAGGCTTCGCGGCGGCAGCGCGCAATGCACGCTTCCTGCTGCTCGTGGCGGCTTACGGCTGCAACTTCGCCGGCTTCTTCATCTACATCGTTTCTGCCCCGGCGTTCGGTTATCGCATTCTGGGTCTGGAGCGCACCGAGTTCGTCTGGATCTTCGGCCCGGCAATTCTCGGCATGATCATCGGATCGTTCGTGTCGGGCCGACTTGCGGGCCGCCTCTCCTCGTTCGCCACCGTCGTGATTGCCTATGTCCTGATGTGCGGGTGGGCAGCGTTCAACGTCTATTACCATGCACGCAATGCGGCGACGCTTCCCATGTCCATTCTGCCCGTGTTCGGCTACACGCTCGGGCTCGGCATCGCGATGCCGAGCATCACGCTTCAGATCCTCGATCTCATGCCGGAGCGCCGCGGCCTCGCCTCCTCGATGATCGGCTTCTCTCAAAGCGCGTTTAGCGCCTTCCTGGCCGGAGCGATTTCGCATCGCGTCTACGGCAGTGCTGTCGGCTTGGCGGCATGCTCCTTGACCATGGCATGTCTGGGCATGGCATGCTGGATCGTCTACAGGGTTCGATTGTCCCGGACCCGAACTCGAAAGAAATCCGAATGAGCGTCGACGGCTGGATCGAAGAAAAGCGTTCCGCATGGCTCTATCGCGCCGTGGCTCGCGCCGAGCGCAATCCCACGCGCAGAGCACTGTTCGAACAACTGGCTGCCGAGGCCGACAAGCAGGCTGACTTGTGGGCCGAACGGGCCCGACGTTCCGCAGACAGCATCCCCGAGTCGTTCCGGCCCGACATCCGCGCCCGGATCGTCGCGCGGCTGCTACGGACGCTCGGACCGCGTGCCCTGCGGCACGTACTTTCGGCCATGAAGATTCGGGGGATGTCGATCTATGCCCACGAAGCGCCCGGCCACCATCGCGGCGACGCAGCGGACGGCGGGGAACACCGGCATCGCAGCGTCATGGCCGGAGGCAATCTGCGAGCGGCGGTCTTCGGGGTGAACGATGGGCTCGTTTCCAATGCGAGTCTGATCCTGGGCGTTGCGGGCGCCACGGCGGACTCTGCAGTCATCATGCTTTCCGGCGCGGCAGGACTGCTCGCGGGCGCCTTCTCCATGGCGGCGGGCGAGTATGTGTCCGTGCGTTCCCAGCGCGAGATGTACGAGTACCAGATCGGCCTCGAACGAGAGGAACTCGACCACTACCCCGAAGCAGAGGCCGAGGAACTCGCGTTGATCTATCAGGCACGGGGCATCAACGAAGACGATGCGGTTCGAATGGCACGACAAATCATTGCAGATCCGAATCGAGCCCTCGATACGCTCGCCCGGGAAGAGTTGGGCTTGAATCCGGCCGATCTCGGCAATCCCGTCGGGGCAGCGCTCGCATCGTTTGGTTCGTTCGCCATCGGTGCTCTGGTACCGCTCGTTCCGTTCGTGTTCGCCCGCAACGGCACGGCGCTGGTGGTGTCGATCACGGCATCAGCCGTCGCACTGTTCGTGGTCGGTGCTTGCATCAGCCTATTCACCGGACAAGGTGCGCTCAGGAGCGGTGTTCGAATGCTCGGCATTGGTGCCTGCGCCGGTATCGTCACGTTCGGTCTGGGTCGCCTGCTCGGCGTATCGCTGACATGATGATCGAAAGGCTTGCATCCGCGGTTCGGCGTTGAGCGCGATGCGTGCATGACGGACGATTGGTCCGCGTGCGATCAGAAATCGCCGGCAGACCGGTCGTCGATCAGGTTTTTCGAATCCTTCCGTTCACATATTGGAAGGCATCATCCATTTGGGTGATTCTTATCGACCCAACGAGCTTTTATAGTCGGTAGCATATACGGGTGTCACCCTTAGGTGACACAAGACACAGGAACTCCGTTGCGTTGCTCCGATCCAGTTCCCATTTTGGCAGGGTGTCCCTCCCGCGCAACACAGGAGTCGGGCTGTACCCGACTCACTTCGCCGACCCTTTTCGGTCGCGCGTCCCGCTGTGTTCGACCTGATCCCCTCCAGAAGTCCCCGCGCGCCGCACAAGCCTTCGTTTCAGCCCTCGCAGTCCGTATTGCGGACCGCGCAGCTCAAAGGAAACCGAAATGCCCCCCGATGCTTCCGAGGTCGTCCCCACCCCTGACGTCAGCCTCGATCCGATGTTCTCGTTTCTCGTCGCTGCACTCGATTCGATCGCGGTGGGCGTCATCGCAGTGGATCGCAACCTGCGACTGGTTCACTGCAATACGTATGCAAAGGAGATCCTCCAGCAAGGCAGTTGTCTCGGCACCGCCGGCGGCCTGATCACGTGTCCCCAGTCTGCCGACACCGCGCACCTGCGCCTCGCCATCACGCAGTGCCTCGGCAGCGAAACTTCGGCACCGACCGTGTTCCGCCTCTACGATCACCGGCTCGCCGAGTTCATCGAAATCGCCATTCTGCGGTGCGGCCGCCCAACCGATTCACAACAGTTCGCAGCCATCTATGTTCGCAGTCCGGACTCGCAACATGCCGTGTCAGACACGCTGCTCGCCGACCTCTACGGTCTCACCCGTGCCGAACGCCAGATCGCCTCGCTGCTGACCCAGGAAGGCAGCGTAACGCTCGCAGCCAAGGTGCGGGGCGTGAGTGCATCCACGGCGCGCACCCACCTGCGCTCCCTGTTGCGCAAGACCGGCGCACGGCGTCAGGTCGATCTCGTGCAGCGCCTGTCGACAGGCCTGGGCGGCATGATGCGCTTCGGTCCTGCGCCATCGCTGCCGCGGACGCCGCCCGGGGTGTCGCCGGCGAATGCCTCTTCGCTCAAACGGGGCAAACCCTGAGCGAGGGAATCGCCACACCTCACCCCGATGGCGCCGATGGACGTGACGGCGCCCGCCGCTCGCGTAGCGCGAGGTAGCAGCCGCACGCAAAAATCGCGGTGCCGCCGACCCAGGTCCAGAGCGTCGGCACTTCCCCGAACACCACGTAACCGAGCACCGCTGCCCAGATCAGCTTGGCGAAGTCGAAGGGCAGCACGACCGTCGTATCCGCCACCCGAAAAGCCTGCGTGACGGCCAGTTGCCCCAACGTGCCGGCCAAGCCCGCCACGATGAGCAGCATCCACTCCTGCCACGTCGGCCACACCCAGACGAACAGTGCCGGCACGAGCGCAAGGGGCGACATCAGCACGATCATCCACGACGTGATCGTGATGCTCGAATCGGTCAAGGTCAGGCGCTTTACGACGAGGATGACGCCGGCCCACCCAAGTGCCGACAACAGGATCAGCAACGAACCGCTCTCGACCGGCACGATGCCTGGGCGTATCACGATCATCGCTCCCACAAAGCCGATGATCAGCGCAGCGACGTTGCGTCCTGCGATCCGCTCGCGCAGTACCAACACCGCGAGCAACGCCGCGAATAGCGGAGTCGTGAAGGTCAGCGCCTGCACCTGCGCATACTGAATCATCGCTAGCCCGGTGAAGTAGATGAGCATCTCGACCACGTGCAGGACCGCACGCCACAGATGCAAGCCGAAGCGCTGGGTATGAAACGGCTTCAGCCCGTGACTCACGAGCAGCGGCAGCAACAGCACCACGCCGACCGACAGGCGAAAGAACACGACCTCGAAGGGGTGGATGCGCTCCGAGGCTGCACGCGCGCAGACGCCCATGACGGTAAACAGCAGCGTCGCGGCAAGCATCAGGACAATCCCGCGCACGTTCGACGGACTGCTGTCGGTCAGCGCACGCACCCCCATGCGCATCCGTTCGTGAAGTCCCATCAATCGTCGATTCCCGTAGCAGGCGACGCGCCCACGGGTACGATCACGCTGCAGCACATGCGCCCGGGGCAACGATGCAGCTTCACGCCGCTCAATCGACCGTCAGCTTGGCCTCGCGCACGACCCGCCCCCATTTCTGGTGCTCGTCACGAACGAATGCGGCGAACTCTTCGGCCTTCGTCGGCGTCGCTTCGCTGCCATCGGCGGCCAGACGGTCTCGCACCTCGTTCGATCCGAGGATCCGGACGAGGTCGGTATTGAGGCGCGTCACGATATCCTTCGGCGTTCCGGCCGGGACGAACACGCCGTACCAGCTCTCGACGGCATACCCGGGCAGACCTGATTCGGCGATGGTCGGTACGTCGGGAAGGCTCGAGGCGCGCTTGGTACCCGTGACGCCCAGCGCCTTCAAGCGGCCCGCCTTCACCATCGGGACCGCGGGCGGCAACGAGCTGAGGTACAGCGCAATCTGCCCGCCGAGCAGATCGCTCAGCGCAGGCGATGCGCCCTTGTACGGCACGTGCACCATGTCGACCTTGGCCATCAGCTTGATCATCTCCGAGCCGAGGTGCCCGCCCGTCCCGTTGCCGGGTGATCCGTAGGTGATGTCGCCCGGCTTGGCGCGCGCGATCTTGATCAGGTCCGCCACGTTGCGAGCCGGAAACGAGGGGTGCGAAACCAGAATCAGCGGTGCCGACACGGCACGGGTAATCGGCGTGAAATCCTTCAGCGCGTCGTATCCGAGCTTGCGATAAAGCGCCGGCGCGATGGCGATGTTGGCTGTCTGGGCCGTGACGACGTGATAGCCGTCGGCCGGCGCTTTCGCCGCCATGGCAAGACCGATGGTCCCGCCCGAGCCAGGTCGATTGTCGATCACGACCTGCTGCCCGAGCGCCTCGGCGAGTTTTGGCGCGAGCGTGCGCGAAACGAAGTCCGTACCGCCGCCCGGCGGAAAAGGCACGATCCAGCGGATCGGTTTCGCCGGATAGCCCTGCGCCTGCGCATGCACCTGTGTCGCCGCGGCACCGACAATCACCAGGCACCCACCCCCGACGACGCACGCCGATGCGCGTGCAAGTTCCACCATCCAAAGAGCATTCTTCATGTCTGATTCCCCATTGAGTTCGATCCCTACTATTTCTGTGCGCGAGCAATCCACAATCCGCTTGCCACCAGGATGGCCGAGCCTACCCACACCCAGCCGTCGGGCGCATCGCCCCAGATGACATAGCCGAGCACCGCGGACCAGATCAGCGACGTGTACTTGAAGGGCGCAACCACGGCAGCCCGCGAAAACCGGTACGACTCGATGATAAGCAGGTGCGCCGAGAAATTGACCAGCCCCGCCAGCACGAAGAGCCCCCATGCGGCAAGGCTCACGTGCGTCCAGCCCGAGAACGCCGTCGGCAGCATGGCGAGCGCGACGATCACGGATGACCAGAACAGGATGGCGATCGAATCATCGGTACGTGCGAGGATGCGGGCCAGGATGTCGCGCATGGAACTGGCGAAGGCCGCTGCCACGGGAATCAGCAGGGCCCACGTGAAGTCCGTGCCGCCGGGGCGGATGATGAAAAGCATGCCCGTAAACCCCAGGATCGTCGCGATCCATACGACCGGAGCGACTCGCTCTCCGAGCAGCGGCGCCGACATGAGCGCGATCATGATCGGCCCGGCGAAGGTAATCGCGGTCACCGTCGGCAACGGCAGCAGGCTGAGCGACCACACGATGAGGTAGCTCGAACAGACGAACGCCAGCCCGCGCAACATCTGCATGCGCACGTTGCGCATGCGCAATGCGCCGAACCCGGGACCGCGCGCAACGAACATCGCGACGAAGAGCAGGCTGGCCACCTGACGGATGCAGATGACCTGTCCGATGGGATGCGATTCGGCGAGATGCTTCGACACGGCATCGCTGAGAATCAGGAAGGCCATGCCGGTGATCATGGCAGCGATGCCCTTGAGGGCAGTTTGGTACTCCGCGGCGACGCTCATGGACGCCCCGCTCCGGCCGACTGCGACCACACCGACTTTTCCTCCAGGACCCGGTGTTCGACCGGCGAGCCGGAGTTTAATGCAGGTCGCACGAAAGCAGCGACGCGAATGTGTCGAACTCTCCGTGGCGTGAAATCCCGAGCGTGCCGCCGGCAGTGGTCATGCGGCGGTCCGTGCGGTAGATTGTCGGCATCCAAGGAGGACTCACCATGCACGATCTGGTCATACGCGACGCCACCATCGTCGACGGCACAGGCACCGAGCGCTACACGGGCGACATCGCGACGGACAACGGCAAGCTCTCGCAGGTGGGCGGCAAGGCGGGGCCGGGCCGGCGTGAGATCAATGCGGCCGGCCGTCTCGCGACGCCCGGCTGGGTGGATGTGCACACGCACTACGACGGCCAGGCCACCTGGGATCCCGTACTCGCACCTTCGTCGTGGCATGGGGCCACCACCGTGGTATTCGGCAACTGCGGCGTCGGGTTCGCTCCGGTACGCCCGCAGGATCGCGACCGCGTGATCGAACTCATGGAAGGCGTCGAGGACATTCCGGGGCCCACGCTGCGGGCGGGCTTACCCTGGAATTGGGAGACGTTCCCAGAGTACCTCGATGCCCTGGAACGGATGCCGCGAACCATCGACATCGGCGCGCAACTCGCACATCACCCGCTGCGCGTGTACGTCATGGGCGAGCGTGCGATTCGGCACGAGCGCGCCACCGCCGACGACATCGCGAAGATGCAGGTGCTCGCCGAAGACGCATTGCGTGCCGGCGCACTTGGCATCACCACCTCGCGCACCGAATCCCACCGCACCACTCGCGGCGAGCAGGTCCCGGGTCGCCATGCGGCAGAAGAAGAGTTGCTGGCCCTGGGCAATGCGCTCGGCAAGGCCGGGCACGGCGCGTTCGGGATGCTGAGCGACTTCGACGACGAGCCCGCCGAATTCGACTGGATCACGCGCCTGGGCAAGGCGACCGGGCGCCCGATCTGGTTTCTCCTCACGGACCGACTGAGCGATCCCCAGCGCTGGCAGCGCCTCATGCAGGGGACGCGCCGCGTTCGCGAACAGGGCGTCTCGCTGACCGCACAGGTGGCCGGCCGACCGGTGGGGCTCATTCTCGGGCTCACGACCTCCCTGAGCCCCTTCGCCGCCAAGCCGAGCTTTGCCGCCCTGAATCATCTGCCGCACGACGAACGCGTGCAGCGTCTGCGCGATTCTACGTTGCGACAGCGCATCCTCGACGAAGACTTCGCCCCCGATCTGCTCGAAATCATCCCGCCCGTGCAGCGCCCGATGGCGACGCGCTGGGACCGCATGTACGTGATGGGCGATCCGCCCAACTACGAACCCGAAGCGCACGACAGCATCGCAGCGATGGCCGCATCCGCCGGGCAAACGCCGCAAGCGTTCTGCTACGACTACCTCATCGCCGAAGGCGGGCGCCGCATGCTGTTCTTCCCGATCACGAACTACGTGCATGGCGATCACGGGGTCGTGCACAGCATGTTGACCGATCCCGCGACACTGCTCGGCCTGAGCGACGGCGGTGCGCACTGCGGCCTCATCTGCGATTCGAGCGTCCCGACGTACATGCTCACCCACTGGGTACGCGACCGCAGTCGTGGCCCGCGTCTGGCGCTGGAGCGCGTGGTCAAGCGTCAGACCAGCGAGACGGCGGATTTCTTCGGCCTCTCGGACCGCGGTCGTTTGCAGCCGGGCCTGAAGGCGGACATCAACATCATCGACTTCGATAACCTGCGCCTGCATCCTCCCGAACTCGTGCACGATCTGCCTGCGGGCGGCAAGCGGCTGGTGCAGCGGGTCGATGGCTACGACGCGATCGTCGTCTCGGGCGTGCCGATCTTCGAGCATGGCGAAGAGACCGGTGCGCGGCCAGGGCGGCTGGTGCGTGGCGGCTGAAAGCGGAAAGGGAAAGGGCCGGACACGGATGTAGCTCCGATCGGCGTCAGCGCGTGTGAGTAACGACTCTTGATCCAGAACGCTTCATGCGGGATGCGTCGTTGGGAATGATCAGGAAAGCCTGGAGCCGCATAGTTGTTTTCGCCGCGATTGCATCAGCCTCGGTAGAGGGTTCCGGCTTTTCCCCCCTTGCCGTTTCCCCTTTCCCGTCCTTCCCAATAAACACCACAAGACGGACACACCCACCATGGACCTCAACCTGACCAACAAAACCGTCCTCATCACCGGCGGCAGCAAGGGGATCGGCCTCGCTTGCGCGCGAGCTTTTGCGAGCGAGGGCGCCCGCGTGGCCATTGCCTCCCGCAGCCAGAAGAACCTCGACGAGGCGCGCGCCGAACTTGCCAAGGAGGGGATCGACGTCGTCACCGTCGCCGCCGACTTGTCCGACGCAGAGGCCGCCAAGCGCATGGCGACCGAAACCGAGCGAGTGCTCGGGCCGATCGACGTACTGGTGAATTCGGCAGGGGCCGCCAAACGGCATTCGCTCGATCAATACGACACGCACACCTGGCATCACGGCATGGATGCCAAGTTCTTTCCGTATGTCCACGCGATGGATGCGGTACGCGACGGCATGATCGCCCGCAAGCGCGGCGCCATCGTCAACATCGTCGGCACAGGAGGCAAGCGTGCGCAACCGACTCATCTTGCCGGCGGTGCCGCCAATGCGGCATTGATGCTCGTGACGGTCGGATTCGCCAATGCCCTCGGCAAGCACGGCATCCGGCTGAACGTCATCAATCCGGCGTCGACCTATACCGGTCGCGTGAAACAGGCACTCGTCCTGGAGGCCAGGGACAAGAACATCACCGAGGAAGAAGCCCTGAGACGATCGGAGGCCGCGATTCCGATGGGCCGCTACGGCAAGCCCGAAGAAGTCGCTTCGGTCGCGGTGTTTCTCGCCTCAGATCGGGCAAGCTACGTGAACGGCGCGGTCATTCCGATGGACGGCGCATCGATCCCGGTGATCTGATCGCCGTACCCCGATACCGGACCGCGGCCAGACCAGGGTCCCGTTTCAGTTCGATCAGATGGTTCCGGCGGCGCCGCCGTCGGCATTGATGCTCGACCCGGTGATATAGCTCGCCATGCTGGAAGCGAAGAAGACGATGGCGTTCGCCGCCTCGATCGTCTCCCCGACTCGCCGCATCGGAATCTCCTTGCCCGTGCGCTCGTAGTAGGCCTCCGCGCCCTCGCCGGACTTGTTGAAACGCCGTTCGTGCTGCCCCGACTTGATGCGACCGATGCAGACCGTATTGACGAGGATGTTCTCGGGCGCAAATTCCTTCGACATGGCTTTGGTGAGCGCGATGCCCGCCGCGCGGGAAATGGATGTCGGCATCGATCCGGCGGCCGGGGTCTTCGCGCCGATGTTCGTCACGTGAATGATGCGCCCGCCGCCGACCTTGCGCATGTGAGGGATGCAAAGCTTGGACAATCGAATGGCACCGAACACCTTGAGTTCGAAGTCGGCCGCCCATACCGCATCGTCGTTCTCCATGAAGGTACCGCGCTTCGATGTGCCGGCATTGTTCACGAGGATGTCGACGCGACCATAGCGCTGTACGGTGGCATCGACAAGGCGCGTGAGATCCTCCGGCTTGCTCACGTCTGCGGCCATGCCGAGCACATCCCCGCCTGCTGCACGGATTTCCGCGGCGGCGGCTTCGATCGCCTCGGGGCGGCGTGAGCAGATCACGACCTTCGCGCCTTCGCGCGCGAGGACGGCCGCGGTTTCCTTGCCGATGCCTTCGCTGGCTCCGGTAACGATCGCCACTTTGCCCTTCAATCCCATATCCATGTCGAAGCTCCTGTCCGTGTTGGTGTGAATACGCATCCGTCGCGCACGGTGGTCGACCCCATGCGGCCAACGATGATACTCCGCGCAACAAGTCGCGACGGCATTGCCGTCGCGGTTCGATTGCACCTACCATGCGCACTCTTCTTGAAGGAGGATGACCTCATGGACACGGGACTCGCAGGCAAGAACGTACTCATCACCGGTGCCAGCCGCAACATGGGCCGGCTGGCCGCCATGCAGTTCGCGAAGGAAGGCGCCAACCTCGCAATCTGCACCAGCACCAAGATGAAGGAACTGGACGAAGTCGCCGCCGAACTGCGGTCCATCGGCGTGAAGGTCCATGCGGCGCGCTGCGATGTCGCGAACAAGGCCGACGTGGCCGTGTTCATACGCGACGCACAGGCCGCGCTCGGCTCGATCGACGTGGCCATCAACAATGCCGTCTACCGGGCCGAGGGCGCGTTCCTGGAGGAATCCGACGAAACCTGGGAGCGCAACATCGCCGTGAACCTGACCGGGCCACGTAACATCTGCCGCGCCGTTCTTCCCGGCATGATCGCACGCAAGTGGGGCCGCATCATCAACTTCTCCGGGATTGCACCGTTCCTCGGCATCGGCCCGTCCAAGGCCGCGGTGAAGATCGGCATCGTGGGCCTGACCCGAGGCATCGCCCGCGAATTCGCGGTCCACAACATCACGGCCAACTGCATCGGGCCCGGGGTGTTCGACGTGGAGCGCGACGCCTTTCAGATGGCCAAACCCCTGCGGCCCGAGCAACCCATCCGGCAACTGGGCAAGCCCGAGGAGTGCACGTCGCTCATGCTCTACCTGGCGAGCGAGGGCTCCAGCTACATCACCGGGCAGTGCTACCTCGTCAACGGCGGCCTGTACTTCCAGTAGCGATAGCCATTGGACCGGATCGGGAACCAACCGGCCGCGCGCCCCTCACAGGGGACAGAGCGTCGACGTGCCTATCGCACCGTTTGCCTCCGCCCCCGTTGCCAGCCTTTTCCGAGATCCTCATGACCCCTGAAGAAGAAGCCGCCATCCTCGCCATTTGCCTCATGGCCGCGTTTGCCGACGGCGCCAAGGACGAACGCGAACGCACCCAGCTGAAGTCGATCGCAGAATCGCTCGCAAACGCAACCGCCGTCAATCTCGCCGCGCTCTATCAGGATGTCCTGCTGAAGCGGCGCAGTCTCGCGCAGAGCGCCTCGCAGCTGCATTCCCCGGAAGCGAAACAGCTTGCCTACGAAATGGCCGTTTGCGTATGCGATGCCGACGACGTGCGAAACGAGGCTGAGCGGCGATTCCTGGAAGACCTGCAGCGAGCCCTCGGGCTGGATGCCGCCGGCGCACAAGCCTACGCACGTGCTGCGGACGCCATTGCCTCAGTGCCGGTGGCAGCATCCGGTTCGGCATCGCCGGATGGTCCTGTCGTCGCCGCACAAGCGGTCGATGCAGCCGCACTCGACAAGACGATCCTCAACTATTCGATCCTCAACGGGGCGCTCGAACTGCTGCCCCAGTCGCTGGCGACGATGGCCATCATTCCGCTGCAGATGAAAATGGTCTACCGCGTCGGCCAGGCCTATGGCTACGACCTCGACCGCTCGCACATCAAGGAACTGCTCGCCGCGCTCGGCGTCGGGCTCACGTCGCAGTACGTGGAAGAAGTCGCACGCAAGCTGATCGGCGGCCTGTTCCGCAAAGTCGCCGGCGGGCTCGGCGGTGCGCTCGGCCGGCAGGCCACGAGCTCGGCGATGGCGTTTGCATCCACCTACGCCCTGGGCCAGGTCGCGAAGCAGTACTACGGCGGCGGGCGCACGCTGTCGATGGACAAGCTCAAGCAGGCATTCCAGTCCACTTTGGGAGAAGCCCAGTCGTTGCGCAGCCGATATGCCGGCGAAATCGAACAGAAGGCGAAAACCGTGGACGTGAACCAGCTCCTGTCGCTGGTCAAAAGACAATGATGCGCTGCGACGTACGCGCAGATACGCATATGTCCGCGCAGTGACGTTATCATACGGCCCCCCACCGATAACGATCCGGGAGGATCCCGATGCGATTCAAGCGTGCCCTGCTTGCAGGGCTAGGTTTTCTATTGGTTGCCGGCGCCGTTCAGGCACAAACGTACCCCACCCGCCCGATCCGGCTCATCGTGGCCTTTCCTCCCGGCGGCTCGACGGACATCATCGCTCGCGTGATCGGTCAGCGGCTGGGCGAGCGGCTCGGTCAGCAGGTCGTCATCGACAACCGGGGCGGGGCCGGCGGCACCCTGGGTACAGAAACGGCGGCCAAAGCGGCCCCGGACGGCCATACGCTGACCATGGGCACGACGAGCACGCACGTCGTTTCGGTGGCGGTCTACAGCAAGCTTCGGTACGACCCCACGAAGGATTTCTCTCCGATTACGCTGGTCGCGATCACGCCGTACCTGCTGGTCGTTCATCCGAACGTCCAGGCCAAAACGCTCAAGGAGTTCGTGTCGCTCGTGAAATCGCAGTCTGGCAAGCTCAACTATGCTTCCGCCGGCAACGGCACAACGACGCACCTCGCCATGGAAATGCTGAAAACGGCAGCCGGACTCGACATCGTCCACGTGCCCTTCAACGGCAACGGTCCCGCCAACACCGCCATCCTCGGTGCGCAGGTGCAGGCGTTGTTCGGCAGCATGCCCGCCGTCCTGCCGCACGCCAAGGCCGGCAAGCTGCGTCCGCTTGCCGTCGGCACGATGAAGCGTTCGCCCTCGTTCCCCGAGGTGCCGACCGTGGACGAATCCGGCTATCCTGGCTACGACGCATCGCTCTGGCTCGGATTTATCGCGCCCACGGGCACGCCGAAGCCGATCGTCGACCGCCTGCACAAGGAACTCACAGCGATCGTCGCGATGCCCGAGACCCAGACTGCACTGCGCGCGAACGGGGCTGAACCGCTCACCAACACGCCCGACGCGTTCGCCGCACTCATCAAGGACGAGGTCGGCAAGTACGTGAAGGCGGTGAAGGCCGCGGGGATGAAGCCGCTTTAGACTCGATACGGCCGTTGTTCCGTTCGACAGCAGGCGCGCTATCGGTATGTTCCGGTAGCGCGCTTTTTGTTTGCGTGTCCACCGCAACGGACGACGAGACGTCGCTCCCGTTCGCAGGGGTCAGGCGATTGCGTACGCAAATATCTCCACTAAGCTCACATGATGGAGTCCCGCAGCTTCTCAGCATGAACGGGATGGCATATGCTGCTTCGGCAACGGGTCTCGCGCAACGCGCGAGACGCCCGACAAGCAGCGAGGAGGGCTGCGTGTCGGGCGGCACGATTTCACAGACCAGAGGGGGGCCTCGGGGCGACGGGGAAATTGCCGGAGCGCTTCGTAACACCGAGCATTTCGTGCCATCGTGCGCAATGTCCTCACACCACCCTCCGATGCCGAATTCGTCAACGACCGGAGGAGATCTCGTGAGAAGCAAATCCATCGTTAGCCGCATCCTGCTCGTCGTCGCGATGACCGTCATCGCTTCGACGGCCGTCGCGCAGAAGGCCGGCGGCATATTGAAGCGCGCCAACGACGAGAACCCGCCGAGCGCCTCGATCCACGAAGAAGGTTCGAACATCGTCACGACGCCTTTCGTGCCGATCTTCAACAACCTCGTCGATTTCGATGCGACCAAGCCCTACGGACGCCCGGATACGATCGTTCCGGATCTCGCCACCAGCTGGTCCTGGAGCGCCGACAACAAGACGCTCACTTTCAAGCTGCACAAAGGTGTCACGTGGCATGACGGCAAGCCCTTCTCGGCTGCCGATGTAAAGTGCACCTGGGATACGCTCAGCGGCAAGCGCGATGCCGGCTGGCGCCGCACTCCACGCGCCGCGTGGTACAAGAATCTCGACGAAGTCGTCGTCGACGCCGACGATCAGGTGAGCTTCAGGCTGAAGCGCCCGCAACCCTCGTTTCTCATGTTCTTCGCGGGCGGCTGGTCCCCCGTTTATCCGTGCCACGTCGACGGACCCACCATGCGCCGCAGGCCGATCGGCACCGGGCCCTTCATGCTGAAGTCGTTCGAACCGGGCAAGATGATCCGTCTGGTGAAGAATCCGAACTACTTCAAGCCGGGCAAGCCGCTGCTCGACGGCATCGAGATGCCGATCATTCCGCAGCCGAGCACCCGGCTGCTGACTTTCCTTGCGGGCGACACCGACATCTATACCCCGAGCGCCGTATTGCTCGCAGAGGTCAAGAACAAGCGCGCGGATGCGATCTGCGACGTCGGCCTGAGCTACGCGTACACGCAGCTACTGATCAACCGCAAGACAGCGCCTTTCAACGATCCGCGCATCCGGCGCGCGATGGCCCTGGCGATCGATCGCGATGCCGTCGTGCGCGTGAAAGGCGCCGGCCTCGACCGACTCGGCGGCGAACTCATGCCGCCGCCAGAAGGCGCCTGGGGGCTCGACAAATCGCAGCTCGGGCAACTCCCGGGCTACACCGGGGATTACGCAAAGCGACAGGACGAAGCGCGCAGGCTCATGGCCGAGGCGGGCTACGGTCCCGACAAGCCGCTGACCATCGTGCTCAGCACCCGGGACGTCGCACGCTACCGGGATGTCTCGATCCTACTCCTGGATCAGTTGTCCAAGATCGGAGTGAAGGGCGAACTGAAGACCATCGATACCGCGATCTGGTCCAACACCCTCGCCAAGCACAACTACCAAGTCGCAGTACGTTCGCGCGGGCAGTCGATGGACGATCCCGACGTCGCCTTCTACGAGAGCTTTTCGTGCGGCTCGCGCAACAACGTCGACGGCTACTGCGACAAGGAGACCGAAGCGCTGATCGAGAAGCAGTCGATGACCGTCGACCCCGCGGAGCGCAAGAAGATCGTGCAGGAGATCGACCGTCGCCTGCAGATGGACGTCACCCGACCCACCATCACGTTCGCTGCATTGCCATACTGCCGCCGTCCGCACGTGAAGGGTTACGTACCCAGCATGAACAGCCAGTACAGCAATCTGCGCATGGAGAACGTCTGGCTCGACAAGTGACGACGGAAACCATGCGTGGCACGGTTTACTAGGGAAAGGCGAAGGGGAATACGGGAAAGGCCGAAAGCAACCACGACGCACGAGCGGGAGAAGGTGGAACTGCACCGTGCGCACGGCCCCGACGCCCGATTTCTTTCCGGGTAGGCTGTCGACAGCACCGCTCACGCATCAGCACGCGGCGACGTCTCCCGCCTTTCCCTCTTTCCCCGGAACGCTGTGCCTGTCACAGTGTTCCGAGAGCAAGACGAAGCAGCTCGACGTATTGCGAACTGAGTACGCGCCGCCGTTGGCCTTCGGTCACCCGATAGCGTCGGGCGACCTTGTGGGCGATGACCATGTCGCGGCTCGGGATCACGGTGATGCGTTGACCGAACAGGCCGCGCCCCTCGCAGGCGCCGCGCATGGGATCCGGCTCGTCGACGGTGTCCCACACCCACCACATGCAGCCGTACCCCCACCGTTGACCCCTACCGAGTTGGCGACGACGATCGGGTATCAGGTCCTCGTGCGGCGTGACGAGGGTCGTGATGTGCTCGCTCCATCCGGCGGGCAGGATACGACGACCACCCCATTCGCCCCCGCGAAGCATGAGCAGACCGAGACGCGCCATATCGCGCGTCGATAAATGGAAGTGGTAGGCGAGATAGCGCGACTTGTCGGCATCGCCCGTCTTGCTTTGACGCGCTCGATCGAAATCCTGCAGGCCGATCGGGCCGGCAATGTCCGTAGCGAAGGCATCGTAGATATCGAGTCCGGTCGTACGCTCGAACACCCCGCCGGCCGCGTTGAAGTCCCAGTTGTTGTAGAGGTGAAACGTGCCAGGCGTCACCGAGCCACGCGGGGGCGCAAACGCCGTGTCGTCGCCCGTGTTGGAAGCTGGGTGGTAAACGCCCGAGCGTTGGGTAAGCAGATGCTCGACGGTTGCGCGCTTCTCGAGATCGCTCAGCCCGCCGACATCGTCCATACCCAGGCTGGCCAGCGTATCCGACAATCGGATCGTGCCGTTGTGTACGTGGCGACCATAGAGCATCGCAAGCAGGCTCTTGCGAACGGAGTATAGATAGCTCACGTGCGTCGTATCGCCGTATTCGAAGACGATGCGGCCGCCCACGACGATCTGCACGGCGGTCGTGTCGAGTTTGGAGACAAACTCCCGCAGCGTCTGCAGACGCTCGGCCGCAAAGCCGACGCTGGCCGGATCAGCGTGGCGATCCCACGCCGCGCCCGGCACCACTCGAGTATCGAGATTCGCAAAAGCAATCCGCGGCGCGACCGCAGCCAACGACGCCAATGACAACCATCGGCGGCGTTGGCGATCCACTATGCAACTCCTCGCCGACAGGCTGCGATCAATTGACCTTCGCTCCCGAATCGCGGACCACTTTACCGAGGCGATCGACTTCCGAGCGCAGGAACCGATCGAGTTCTTCCGGGGTACTCGAACGCGCCGCGACGCCCTGCGCAGCCATGCGCTGTTTGATCTCGGGCAGATCGATGATGCGCCGCACTTCGGCCGACAGGCGCTGCACGATCGATCGCGGCGTCTTCGCCGGAGCGAACATCGCGTACCAGAGGTCGAAGTCGAACCCTGCCAGCCCCGCCGACTCGGCCACCGTAGGCACATCGGGCAGAATCGGCGAACGATCGATGGTGCTCACCGCCAGTCCGAGCAGCCTGCCGTCCTTGAGAAACGGCAACGCCGATCCGAGCGGTGCGAAGAAGTAGTGGATGCGCCCCGTTGCCACATCCACCAAAGCCTCGGGCGTCCCGCGGTTGGGCACGTGCACGACGTTGATTCCGGCCGCGGTCTTGAACTGTTCACCGTTGACGTGGGTTCCACCCCCGATGCCTGCCGAGGTGAAGTTGATCTGACCGGGCTTCTGCTTGGCGAGGGCAATCAGCTCCTTGATCGTGCGCACACCTGCCGAGGGCGCCACGACGAGCACGTTCGGCACGCTGCCTACCCGGGACACCCCGGCAAAATCCTTGACCGCGTCGTAGGGCAATTTTGCATACAGCGCCGGACTCACCGCATGGGCCGCCGCCTGCACCATGATCGTATGGCCGTCCGCCGGTGCGGCAGCCACCAGGGCAGCCCCTACCGTGCCGCCCGCGCCGGCCCGATTGTCCACCACGATGGTCTGCTTCAACACCTCGGCGAGACGAGGCTGAATCATGCGCGCCAGCAAGTCCGTCTGACTGCCTGCACTCCAGGGCACGATCATTCGTATCGGCCGCGTGGGATACGCGGGTTCCTGCGCTGGTGCGATCGACCCGTGCATCACGATGGCAAGCCCCCCGGCTGCCAGAACCATCTTCTTCGATTTCATTGTCTCCTCCCTGGACTGGATTCCCATCGACGAGGACGGGCACAACACGGCTTGCGATCTTGCCAGAAGTTCGGGGGCAGCGACCAAAATCGCACAAGCTGGCGCATTGACGCTCGAAGTGCCCACAAGGGATACTCCGCGAACCGATCGTTCTGCACCCCGTCGAGGAATCCTCAAGTGAACCAGCCCCGCGACCTTCCGCCCCGCATCGATACCGAACGGATTCCCTACCAGTATCCGCAGCCGCGCGACATGCGTCCGGAGCAGGTGATCCCGAACGCGCTGCCGAGCGCCGACGACCCCGCCTGGATACGGCTATCGGACCACGCCTTTTCGCGTCCGCTGCAATACAACGTGTCGGCCGGGCAGTACACGCACATCCTGCGCGTCACCAAGGCGGGCGTCATTGCCCGCCATCGTCATTCCGGCGGTGTTCATGCGTATGTAATCAAGGGGCGCTGGCACTATCTCGAACACGACTGGGTCGCCGAGGAAGGCAGCTACATCTTCGAACCGCCCGGGGAAACGCATACGCTCGTCGTACCCGAAGGGTGCACCGAGATGGTGACGCTGTTCCAGGTGACGGGCAGCCTGATGTATGTCGATCCCTACGGCAAGTCGACCGGCTACGATGACGTCTTCACCCGCATCGAGATCGCCCGCAAGTACTATGAACGCTCCGGTCTCGGGGCCGAGTACGTCGACCAGTTCATCCGCTGATCGGCGGCGCTGTCGCAACGCGATCGTTCTTCGTGCTGAAGCTGCCGCCCTGCACGGTCCGGCCACGCACATTCCTCGACGCCCCGGATCGCCGGCCTCAAGTCGACCGCGCTCTTGTTCGATAGTATCGGTCCGCCGCCCTGCGGTCAGGGCCGAACATCACCTCTAGAATCGAAGGACTCCATCATCATGTCGCTACGTGGCATTCACGTCGGGATCGGGCTGTGCCTGCTGCTTGCCGGATGCGTGCCGGACGGCAATGTTCGTCCAAACCCGCAACCGGTCGTCGTGAATCCGCCGATGGTCGTCAACGCGCCCCCTGGCCATGGCCATGCTGCGATCCGGCACTGCATCGCCGACAACCGCCGGGACTACGCCGAGGTGCAGAATCTCTACCAGCGGGCGCGGCAGGAAAATCGCATCACCCCCGCCGAGGCACGCGAGTTCAATGCGATGGACGATCGCCTGCGCCGCCACGAGCGTGCGCTTGGCCGCGACGGCCTCACGCTCGCCGAATGCGAACACATCGGCCGGGAGATCGCTCGTGAGCGCGATGCGGTGCGAAGAATGGCGCGTTTCGACGCCGGTGCGGCCCAGTGCCGAGACGACGCGCGGCGCGCACACGCCGATGTCGTGCGGATGTACCAGGACGCAGACCGCACCGGTCGAATCAATCCGAGCGAGCGACGTCAATTCAACGAGATGGTCGAACGTCTGCGTCGACACGACGCCGCCTTGGCCCGCAACGGAATGACCTTGGGCGAATGCCGCCAGCTGCAGGCGATGGTCGCGGACGAGCGGGAAGCCGTCCGCCGCATGTCGCGCAACGACCCTGGGGTCGGCCAGTGCCGTCGCGACAATCAACGGGCGCATGCTGACGTGATGGCGATGTTCGCCGAAGCCGAGCGAGCGGGCCGCATCACCCAGCGCGAACGGCGGCGCTTCGACGAATTGCAGCGTCGCTTCAGAGGCTACGAGGCTCAGCTGAAGGCCAACGGACTCACGCTGGCGGAGTGTCAGGCGCTGGGGCACACCCTTGCGGCGGACGCCCGCGAGGTACGCCAGATGGCCGGCTACCGATGACGCTGGGCACGCGTCGGACATCCGCGCGATCGACACACGTCGTACACTTCCCGAATCGCGGCACACATCGGCCGCGCTTCGAGGAACATCGACCGTGACCGACGAACTGATTCGACTCACCGCCAACGAAGCCGTCCGCCGACTCAAGCGAAGGGAGATCTCGCCGCTCGATCTGCTCGATGCCCTGGAGAAACGCATCGCAGCGGTCGACGGCGCCGTCAACGCACTCCCCACCCTGTGCTTCGACCGCGCCCGGGATCGGGCGAAAGCCCTGATGAATTCAGGCACGGCCGTCGACGAGCCGGGTGCACTGGCCGGTCTGCCCGTACCGATCAAGGATCTCGTCGATGTCGGCGGTGTACGCACGACGTACGGCTCGCCGATCTTCAAGGACCACGTGCCCGCGTCATCGCATCCTCTGGTGGAGCGGATCGAGCGCAAGGGCGGCATCGTCTACGCCAAATCGAACACGCCCGAGTTCGGTGCCGGCAGCAACACCTTCAACGAAGTCTTCGGTCGCACGCGCAACCCCTGGAACACGTCGCTGACATGCGGCGGCTCGACCGGTGGCGGCGCCGTCGCCGTCGCGACCGGCATGGCGTGGGTCGCTCACGGTTCCGATCACGGCGGCTCGCTACGTGGCCCGGCCACCTTGTGTTCGGTGGTCGGCATCCGGCCTTCGCCGGGGCGCGTGACGCGCGGGACATCGAACAACCTGTTTTCGCCGCTGTCCGTACAAGGCCCGATGGCCCGCAACGTTCCGGACCTCGCCCTCATCCTGGACACGATGGCGGGCTATTGCCCGCTCGATCCGATGACCTTCGATGCGCCTGCCAGATCGTTCGCAGAAGCGGTGGCCGCACCGCCGCGCAAACTGCGCGTCGCGTTCACGACCGACTACGGCGGCCGCGTCCCCGTCGAACGGGAAACCCAATCGATCTGCGCCGAAGCCGTGCGCAAGTTCGAACAAGCCGGCTGCATCGTGGACGAGGCCTACCCGGAGCTGGGCCCGGTCGAAGACATCTTTCTCGCCCTGCGCTCGCAGCACTTCGTCGTCGAGCGCGAGCTGCAGCTGCAGACCCATCGCGATCTCATCAAACCCGACATCGTGTGGAATACCGAGCAGGGTTTGACCGGCACGCCGAGCCGGCTCGCCTGGGCCGATCGCGAACGCGCCGCGCTCTATCGCCGCTTCGCTGCCTTCTTCCAGCAGTGGGACGTACTGGTGACGCCCGGCTCGTCCACGCCCGCCTGGGATGTCACGCAGCGCACCCGCAACGAGATCGATGGCGTGAAGCTGCCGAACTACATGTCCGGCAGCGTGATCACTTCGGCGATCACGCTCACGTCCTGCCCGGCGGTCTCGGTGCCTTGCGGCTTCGATCGTCATGGCCGCCCGATCGGACTGCAGATCGTCGCGCCCGCGAGACAGGAAGGCACGGCTCTCTTTGCAGCAGCGCTGTACGAAAAAGTCAGCGGGCTCGACAAGCTCCTCCCCATCGATCCGCGCGCCGGCACGGTGCCTGCGTAGGGTTCACCCCTCGGGAAGCGGCGGCCCGTCCGTTCGCGAAGTGCTCATGCATGAGCCGCGACGATGCTTTCGCATGGATAATCATGCCTGACGACGCGCCGGCGGCACGAGGAGCCCATTTCGAACCTGCCCCACGCCGGCGTACTGCGAAGGACGCGCAATGGATACCCTCAAGGGCAAGCCCGAGTTCACTCAAGCCACGCTGGATCAGTGGATCCAGGCCGCAAGGAAGTCCGCACCGGACGGCGACCTGACCCGGCTCGACTGGACCACGCCCGAAGGCATCGTGGTCAAGCCGCTGTACACGGCTGCCGACCTGGCAGGACTGCCCTACGCCGATACCCTGCCCGGCTTCGAGCCTTTCCTTCGTGGTCCACAGGCCACGATGTATGCCGTGCGCCCCTGGACCATACGCCAATACGCAGGGTTCTCCACAGCCGAGGACAGCAATGCGTTCTTCCGCCAATCCCTCGCCGCGGGCGGTCAGGGCGTGAGCGTGGCGTTCGATCTCGCGACGCACCGCGGCTACGACAGCGACCACCCGCGGGTCGTCGGCGACGTCGGCAAAGCAGGTGTCGCGATCGACACCGTCGAAGACATGAAGATCCTCTTCGACGCCATCCCGCTCGACAAGGTGAGCGTCAGCATGACGATGAACGGCGCCGTGCTGCCGGTGCTCGCAAGCTTCATCGTCGCAGGCGTTGAACAGGGCGTCGACCAGGCCAAGCTCACCGGGACCATCCAGAACGACATCCTGAAGGAGTTCATGGTCCGCAACACCTACATCTATCCGCCCGAGCCGAGCATGCGGATCGTCGCCGACATCATCGAGTACACGGCCAGGCACATGCCGCGCTTCAACTCGATCAGCATCAGCGGCTATCACATGCAGGAAGCCGGCGCGCATCAGGCGCTCGAACTCGCCTTTACGCTCGCCGACGGCAAGGAATACGTCAAGACGGCCATTGCGCGCGGGCTCGACGTCGATGAATTCGCCGGGCGCCTGAGCTTCTTCTGGTGCGCCGGCATGAATTTCTATCTCGAGATCGCGAAGATGCGCGCCGCGCGCCTGCTCTGGGCCCGCATCATCAAGGACTTCGGCGCGACCAACCCGAAGAGCCTCATGTTGCGCACCCATACCCAGACGAGCGGCTGGAGTCTCACCGAACAGGACCCCTACAACAACATCGTCCGCACGACCATTGAAGCGATGGCGGCCGTCTTCGGCGGCACCCAGAGCCTGCATACGAACAGCTTCGACGAAGCGATCGCGCTGCCCACCGACTTCAGCGCAAGCATCGCCCGCAACACGCAGCTCATCATCCAGGAGGAAACGCACATCACCAGCGTGATCGATCCCTGGGCCGGCAGCTACATGATGGAAAGCCTCACGCAGGCGATGGCGGACAAGGCGTGGGCCATCATCCAGGAGGTCGATGCGCAAGGCGGCATGACGCGAGCCGTATCCAGCGGATGGGCCAAGCTCAAGATCGAGGCGAGCGCAGCAGAAAAGCAGGCACGCATCGACAGCGGCAAGGACGTCATCGTCGGCGTGAACAAGTACCAGCCGCAAAAGCAGGCGCCGATCGAAATCCGGGACGTGGACAACATCAAGGTCCGCGAAGGCCAGATCGCGCGGCTTGCCCGGATTCGGGCGAAACGCGACACTGCACGCGTCGAGTCCACATTGAATGCGCTCACCGATGCCGCGCGCAACGGCACGGGCAATCTGCTGGGGCTCGCCATCGACGCCATACGCGCCCGCGCCACGGTGGGCGAAGTCAGTGATGCCCTCGAAAAGATCTACGGGCGCCATCGCGCCGACATCCAGAAGGTGACCGGTGTGTATGCAGCGGCCTACGACTCTCCCGAGGGTTGGGCAAAGCTCAAGGATGAGATCGCCGGCTTCGCCGCAGAGCATGGCCGCAGGCCGCGTGTGATGATCGCCAAAGTGGGTCAGGACGGCCACGACCGCGGCGCGAAGGTGGTGGCCACCGCCTTCGCGGACCTGGGCTTCGACGTCGACATCGGCCCGCTCTTCCAGACCCCCGAGGAGTGCGCGCGACAGGCGATCGAGAACGACGTGCACGCGCTCGGCGTGAGCACGCTGGCCGCCGGGCACAAGACACTCGTGCCTGCCGTCATCGCCGCGCTGAAGGCACAGGGTGCGGACGACATCATCGTCTTCGTCGGCGGCGTCGTGCCGCAGCAGGACTACGGCTTCCTCGACGAAGCCGGCGTCAAGGGCATCTACGGCCCCGGGACGCCGATTCCCGTCAGCGCCAAGGACGTGCTCGAACACATCAGGGCCGCGCAGGTTTGACGCCGATGGCCTTGGCACGCGCGGCAACGCCCGGATTGCCCCCTCAGGATGAGTCGCTGCTCGCGGCCGTGACCGGTGCACCCGGGCCGCTCCAGCGCAGAGGCATGGCCAAGACCATCACGTTGCTGGAAAGCACGCGCGCAGATCATCGCCTTCGTGCCGATGCGCTCCTGAACGCAATGCTGCCCCATACGGGGAAAGCGTTGCGCCTGGGCTTGAGCGGCGTGCCGGGCGTGGGCAAGAGCACATTCATCGAAACGCTGGGCCTCCATCTGGTGGAGCGCGGTCATCGCGTCGCCGTCCTGGCGGTCGACCCGAGCAGCAGCGTGAGCGGCGGCAGCATCCTCGGCGACAAGACGCGCATGGAGCGTCTGTCCGTGCACGAGCATGCCTACATCCGGCCGAGCCCGAGCAGCGGTACGCTCGGCGGCGTTGCCGAGAAGACACGCGAAGCAATGCTCGTTTGCGAAGCTGCCGGCTACGACATCGTCATCGTGGAAACAGTCGGCGTGGGACAGAGCGAGACCGCCGTGGCCGGGATGACCGATCTCTTCGTGCTGCTGCAGCTGCCCAACGCCGGGGACGACCTGCAGGCCCTCAAGAAGGGGGTGATGGAGCTGGCCGATCTGGTCGTGATCAACAAGGCCGATCTCGACGAAGCGGCAGCCACCCGGGCACAGGCACAGATCACCAGCGCGTTACGCTTCCTCGGGCCGCACACCGCGGCCGGCACGCAGGTCCTGCAGATCAGCGCGCTCGAGGGCACCGGCATCGAGCCTTTCTGGGAAGCCGTGACGCGCTTTCGCGACCGCCAGCGCGGCTCGGGACGTTTCGACCACCGGCGCCACGAACAGAACCAGGCCTGGATGTGGGAGCGCATCGAGGCCGGATTGCGGCAGCGCTTCCGCGAGCATCCCGCCGTCGCGACTGCACTGCCGCACGTGCTGGACGAAGTAAAAAGCGGCCGCATGGCTGCGTCGGCCGCAGCACGACGGCTGCTCGACCTCATGAACTGATCGCACTTCAGGAAAACAAACGATGCACGACATCAACGACCAGCTCGAACGCAAGCGGGCCGCAGCACGACTGGGCGGCGGCGAACGCCGCGTCACGGCACAGCACGCCAAGGGCAAGCTCACCGCGCGCGAACGCCTCGACCTGCTGTTCGACGAAGGCACCTTCGAAGAGTGGGACATGTTCGTCGAACACCGCTGCACCGACTTCGGCATGCAGGATCAGAAGATCCCGGGCGACGGCGTCGTCACCGGCTACGGCATGATCAACGGGCGGCTCGTCTTCGTCTTCAGTCAGGACTTCACCGTGTTCGGCGGCGCGCTCTCCGAAGCGCATGCCGAAAAGATCTGCAAGGTGATGGATCAGGCGATGAAGGTCGGTGCGCCGGTGATCGGTCTGAACGACAGCGGGGGGGCACGCATCCAGGAAGGTGTCGCTTCGCTCGGCGGGTACGCAGATGTCTTTCAGCGCAACGTCATGGCAAGCGGCGTGATTCCGCAGATTAGTCTCATCATGGGGCCCTGTGCGGGCGGCGCGGTGTACTCGCCCGCAATGACCGACTTCATCTTCATGGTGAAGGATTCGAGCTACATGTTCGTCACCGGCCCCGAGGTGGTGAAGACCGTGACGCACGAGGAAGTCACTGCGGAGGAACTCGGCGGTGCAACCACACACACGGCCAGGAGCGGCGTGGCGGATCTCGCCTTCGAAAACGATGTCGAGGCGCTTCTCATGCTGCGCCGTTTCTTCAACTACCTGCCCCTCAACAACCGGGACGGCATCCCGGTGCGGCCGAGCGGCGATCCGGTCGATCGCATCGACCGCTCGCTCGACACCCTGGTCCCCGAGAATCCGAACAAGCCGTACGACATCAAGGAACTCATCCTGAAGACGGTCGACGACGGCGACTTCTTCGAGCTGCAGCCGGAGAACGCCAAGAACATCGTGATCGGATTCGCCCGCATGGGCGGGCGCACGATCGGCATCGTCGCCAACAATCCCATGGTGCTTGCCGGCTGCCTCGACATCAAGAGCAGCATCAAGGCCGCGCGCTTCGTTCGCTTCTGCGACGCCTTCAACATTCCGGTCGTCACCTTCGTCGACGTGCCCGGCTTCATGCCCGGCACGTCGCAGGAGTACGGCGGCATCATCAAGCATGGCGCAAAGCTTCTCTACGCCTATGCAGAGTGCACCGTGCCCAAGGTCACCGTGATCACGCGCAAGGCCTACGGCGGCGCCTACGACGTCATGTCGTCCAAGCACCTGCGCGGCGACGTCAACTTCGCCTGGCCGAATGCGGAGATCGCGGTCATGGGTGCCAAGGGCGCGGTCGAGATCATCTTCCGCGAAGACAAGAGCGATCCGGCGAAGCTCGCCGCCCGCGAAGCCGAATACAAGGCGCGCTTCGCAAACCCGTTCGTGGCCGGCGCGCGCGGCTTCATCGACGACGTGATTCAACCGAACGAGACGCGCAAGCGCATCTGCCGCTCGCTCGCGATGCTCAAGGACAAGAAGCTCGAGAACCCGTGGCGCAAGCACGGCAACATTCCGCTCTGAGCCGGGACACCCACCTCATGTTCAAGAAGATCCTCATAGCCAACCGCGGCGAGATCGCCTGCCGCATCATCAAGACCGCCCGCAAGATGGGCATCGCCACGGTGGCCGTCTACTCCGAAGCCGATAAAGATGCCCGTCATGTCGAACTTGCCGACGAGGCCCTCCTCATCGGCCCGGCGCCATCGCGGCAGAGTTACCTCGTCGCGGCCCGCATCATCGCCGCGTGCAAGGACACAGGCGCGCAGGCCGTGCATCCCGGGTACGGTTTCTTGAGCGAAAACGAAGCGTTCGCCAAGGCCGTCGAGGAGGCGGGGATCGTCTTCATCGGCCCGAAGCACTATTCGATCGCCGCGATGGGTGACAAGATCGCCTCGAAAAAGCTCGCGCGCGAAGCGGGCGTGAACACGATTCCGGGCTGGAACGAAGCCATCGCATCCGCCGAGCACGCCGTGAAGATCGCCCGCGACATCGGTTATCCGGTGATGATCAAGGCGAGCGCCGGCGGCGGCGGCAAGGGCCTGCGCGTCGCATTCGACGACGCGCAAACGCTCGAAGGCTTCGACAGCTGCCGCAACGAGGCGCGGTCGAGCTTCGGCGACGATCGGGTGTTCATCGAGAAGTTCGTGGAGAGCCCGCGGCACATCGAGATCCAGGTCCTGGGGGACGCGCACGGCAACGTCATCCACCTCAACGAACGCGAATGCAGCATCCAGCGCCGCCATCAGAAGGTCATCGAAGAGGCGCCCTCGCCCTTCATCAGCGAGACGACGCGCACTGCGATGGGCGAACAGGCCGTGAAGCTCGCCCGAGCGGTGAAGTATCAAAGCGCCGGCACGGTGGAGTTCGTCGTGGGCAACGATCAGCGCTTCTACTTTCTAGAAATGAACACGCGGCTGCAGGTCGAGCACCCCGTGACCGAGTGCATCACCGGGCTGGATCTGGTCGAACTGATGATTCGCGTCGCGGCGGGCGAGAAGCTGCCGCTCGCGCAGGCGCAGGTGCCGCGCAATGGCTGGGCGATCGAATGCCGCATCAACGCCGAGGATCCCTATCGGAATTTCCTGCCTTCGACCGGACGCCTGGTGCACTACCTGCCGCCAGCGTCCACCATGGAAGCGGCGAATCCCATGCCGCCCGAAGGCGGCGTGCGGGTGGATACGGGCGTCTACGAAGGCGGCGAGATTCCCATGCACTACGATTCGATGATCGCCAAGCTCATCGTGCACGGCCGGGATCGGGCCGAAGCCATCACCCGCATGCGCGATGCGCTGAACGCGTTCGTCATTCGCGGCATCAACAGTAACATTCCATTCCAGGCCGCTCTGCTCGCGCATCCGAAATTCGCCGGCGGCGAGTTCAACACCGGCTTCATCGCCGAACATTACGGTCGCGGGTTCGGCAATTCGGACCTGCGTCACGACGATCCACTCTTTCTGGTAGCGCTGGCTGCATTCGTACGGCGCAAGGCACGAGAGCGTTCCGCAGGCATCAGCGGTCAGATGCCCGGCCACGAGGTCAAGGCTGTGACTCGGCTAGTCGTCGTGATCCTCGCCGCAGAGGGCGAGCACACACATCACCCGGTCGTTGTGCAGGGGTTCGACCCGGTCTCCGGCAAGGCCGATGTAACGGTCGACGGGCGCCACTTCGCCATCCAGACGCGTTCGAAGCTCGGCGACATCCTCATGATCGGAACCTGCAACGGCAAGTCCTTCACGGCGCAGGTCGAGCGCAGCGGATCGAAGAATCCGCTCGGTATACGCGTGACGCACAATGGCGCACAGATCGATACGCTCGTGCTCCTGCCCCGTGCCGCGGAACTCTTCGCGCTGATGCCGCACAAGGCACCGCCCGACATGAGCGCGTTCCTGCTCGCACCGATGCCGGGGCTACTCGTCGACATCGCGGTGCAGCCTGGTCAGAAGGTGCTCGCCGGCGAACGTCTGGCGGTGATCGAAGCGATGAAGATGGAGAACATACTCGCGGCAACGCAGGACGTTACCGTGCAGGAAGTGCTGGCGAAGAAAGGAGAGAGCCTCGCCGTCGATCAACCGATTCTGAGATTTGCGTGATGACGCCGATGAAACCTTTCCGCATCCTCGGCGTGCAGCAGATCGCCATCGGCGGACCGGACAAAAAAAAGCTGCGCTCGCTCTGGATCGACATGCTCGGGCTTACCGTCAAGAGCACGTTCGTGAGCGAACGCGAGAACGTCGACGAAGACGTCTGCGCATTGGGCAGCGGCCCCACCACCGTCGAGGTGGACCTCATGCAGCCCCTCGATCCGGACAAAAAGCCTGCCGTCCACGCCACGCCGCTCAATCACATCGGGCTGTGGGTCGACGATCTCCCCAAGGCGGTCGAATGGATGACGGCCCAAGGCGTACGCTTTGCCACAGGCGGAATTCGCAAAGGCGCCTCGGGCTACGACATCTGCTTCATTCATCCCCGCGGCAACGACGAGTTTCCGCTGGGTGGCGAAGGCGTGCTGATCGAACTGGTGCAGGCGCCGCCCGAGGTCATCGCAGCGCTATCCTAGGCGTCAAGCCGGACAGCCTTGACCCTGCCGTACCGTGCTACGTACGAGTACGATTGCCGCACTTCCCCCACGGGGAGGGCACGACGCTGTTGAATGTTCCCCGAGCGAATGCTAACGTCCCGCGCAGGCAAGCATCGATCGAGGAGGGATCATGCGTGCATCATCGGCAGTCATGCTGCTCGGTACGTTCTGGGTGGCAGTTCCGTACTCGGCCGGCGCTCAGGAGGCCGCGAATAGTTATCCTTCGCGGCCGATCCGCATCGTCGTGCCGTTCTCGCCTGGCAGCGGCAGCGATTTCCTCGCTCGGCAGCTCGGCCCGAAGATGACGGAGCGCTGGAGCCAGCAGGTCGTGGTGGACAATCGCCCTGGGGCTGCCGGGCGTGTCGCCGGCGAGATCGTGACGCGCGCCGCGCCGGATGGTCATACGCTCATGGTGACCTCTTCCGGCATCGCAGCCAGTGCGGCGCTCTATCCCGACCTACCCTACGACACCCTGAAGGACTTCGCCCCGATCAGCCTGCTCGCGATCACGTCGACATTGTTCGTCACCTCGCCGAACAGCGGCATCAAGACCATCAGGGACTTGATCGCCCGCGCGAAACAAGAGCCGGGCAAGCTCACCTACGGTCATTCCGGCGTCGGCAGCGGTACCCACTTCGCCAGCGAATTGCTCAATGCGACGATGGGAATCAAGACGGTGCACGTGCCCTACAAAGGCGGCACGGAAGTCATGGCAGACACCATTTCCGGGCGCATTACCTTCGGCGTCGTACCACTCGCGCCCTCGGTGCCGCTGGTCAAATCGGGGCGCGCTCATGCAATCGGCGTGACCACGAAGGATCGCGTCGCAAGCTTGCCCGACGTGCCTACCTTGCATGAATCCGGCGCGACGGGATACGAGTACCTGGGGTGGTTCGCCATCTTCGCCCCGGCCAAGACCCCGAGCGGCGTCCTTGCCAAACTGAACGAGAGCGTCTCGCGCATCCTGGCGATGCCGGACGTTCGGGACCGAATCGACGCGATCGGCATAGAACCGAAACCGGGCACACCGCAGGCCCTGCATGCGATGCTTCGCGCGGAAATCGAAGCCCGGAAGAAGATCTTCGGCAGCCAGGCCGGGAAGACGCAGTAAACTGAACGCTCGTCCGCAGGTGCGAATCACCCGGTCGGTGAGCCTGATGGACCGCCGATCCGTCGCATCGAGCTCTTGGAGCAACGTGCGAAGGTCCGATTCGGCGCTCTCGACCATCAAGGAGATGCCCATGCTGTTACCCGAGATCGACCGCTTGCGCCTCACCAGCGTGGTGGACAACTTCGTCGACAACCTACTCAAGGATCAGGGCCCGGCCAAGCGCCGTCCGCGCGGTGACAAGTCCTGGGAGCGCTGCATGTGCGCCGAACACGGCCTCGCGGAAGTCGTCGAATCGATGCAGGGCGGCAAGGTGTTTCCGCTGCTGTTCGACTTCGGTGCGACACCCCTGGTTTATCTGCACAACCTCGATCTCCTGCTGCAGGACTGGCGCATCGATCTGAAGACCATTGAGACCCTGGTGCTCTCGCATGGCCACTGGGATCACTTCGGCGGCCTCACTGCCTTCCTCGACAGGAAGCGCGAGGAACTCTCCGAAGCCGCGCGACTCTACGCCGGCGACGACGCATTCCTGCACCGCACCCGCAAGGCGCCGCAGGGCGGGAAGGTCGTCGACATGGGCCAACTCGATGAAGCCTACATCGCCGGCAAGCGTGTCGAGATCGTGAAGGTGAAGACGCCCGAACTCCTCGGCGGTCAGGCGCTCATCAGCGGTGAAATCGCGCGCCGCACGTCGTATGAAACGGGGTCGCCCGTTTGGCGCGTGGAGCGCGAAGGCAACGATGCCGTCGACAACCTGGATGGCGAGCAAGCGCTCGTTTATCACCTGAAGGGCAAGGGGCTGGTCGTACTGACGGCCTGCGGACATGCCGGAATCGTGAATACGGTATTGCATGCGCGCGAAGTCACCGGCATCGAGAAGATCCACGCGATCGTCGGAGGATTCCATCTGAGCGCAGCACCCACCGAACGCATCGCGCAGACCGTCGACGGGCTCGCGGCATTCGATCCCGATCTGATCGTTCCGATGCATTGCACGGGCATCGATACGATCGAAGCCCTGCAGCGGCGGCTGCCCGGGCGCATCATCTACAACTCGGCCGGGACGCAATACGAGTTCACGGCCTGAGGATGCTTCCGCGCTGTCCCGCAGCTCGGAAGCATCGACATCGGCGCACGCTGCCGCCGTCATATCGAAGCAGCCCACCACAGGAGGAGGTAAGCATGCAACGACTCGCCACCATGGCGGCAGCGATGCTGCTGGTCGCCGCCGCAGTGCCCGGCGCCGCGCAGGATTATCCGAACCGTTCCGTACGCATCATCGTTCCCGTCGCCGCCGGCGGCTCGCCCGACGTGCTGGCGCGCATACTCGGAGACAAGCTGCGCGAGCGGTTTTCGCAGTCATTCGTCGTGGATAACCGTGCCGGCGCAGGGCAGATGATCGGCGCAGATCTCGCTGCCAAGTCGGCGCCCGACGGCTATACGCTGTTCTTCCCGACCGCGACGTACACGAGCAGCGCAGCGAGCCAGCCGAAGCTGCAGTTCGACCCGATCAGGGATCTCACCGGTGTGGCCATGGTCGGCGTCGGGCCCTTTCTGCTGGTCGTCCATCCCTCAATGCCGGTGAAGAACGTGAAGGAGCTGATCGCACTGGCGAAACGTCAACCGGGACAGCTCAACTACGGCTCCGCGGGGACAGGCAGCATCATTCACTTTGCTGCGGAAGAATTCGCAGCGTCCTCCGGGATACGCATCGTCCACGTGCCGTACAAGAGCGCCGCGCCGGCCGTAGCCGCCACGGTGGCGGGCGAAGTGCCGTTCGTCTTCATGAGCATGCCCTCGGTCATGCCTCAGGTGAAGAACAACCGTCTACGTGCGATTGCCGTCTCGACCAGGGAGCGCTCGCCGTTCGCGCCCGATCTGCCGACGGTATCGGAAGCCGGCGTACCGGGCTTCGACGCAAGTCAGTGGTGGGGCATGTTCGCGCCGGCCAAAGTACCGGGGGACGTCATCGCAAAGCTGAACACCGAGGTCAACCGGCTGCTCGCGCTCGACGACATGAAATCGAAGCTCGCGAACGAAGGCGCACAACCCGTGCTGCAGTCGCCGGAAGCATTCACGAAGTTCGTACACGCCGAAATCGCAAAGTGGCGCAAGGTCGTTGCCTCCAGCAATATGGTGATCAAGTAGTACGGCCTGCTTCAGATCACGGCCGGAATCCAAGCAGTGACGCTGCGTTATCGTAGGCGCACTTCTGCATCACTTCCGGCTTGAGCGGCAGCGTCACGAACCACTCCGCATAGGCCCGCAGAGGCACCAGCGGATATGCACTCGCGAAGATGAAACGGTCCGCAAGAAAGCCGTTCGCGGCGCGCAAGTAGTCGTCCATACCCGGCATGCCGTGCAGATACATGTCGGGCGACACGTACACGTTGGCCCGACGGAAGGCGACGTGAATGATCTCGCTGACCCAGGGCCAGTTGCCATGCGCCACCACGATGCGCAGGTTGGGAAAATCGGCCGCGACGCGATCGACCTGCACCGGATTCGAATAACTCAGATCCGGCCCGGCATTGCCGCCCGTGAGCAGCACGACGGGAACGTTGCGATCCTCGAGGTGGGCGTAAACCGGATAGAGCGTGCGATCGTCGGCATAGATCGGCACAGGATAGGCACCGGGCTCGATCGTCACTCCAGGAAAACCTGCCGCCAACGCGCGGTCGATCTCGGCGATGGCCCGCTTGCGATTCGTCGGATCGATGGCAGCGAGCCCGGAGAATTTGCCTGGATGCGCGGCGCAGATTTCGCGCACGTCGTCGTTCGACACCGAGCCGAAGAACCCGGAGTGGCGAGCGGTAATCACGCCATGCACGACGCCGCAGGCATCCATCTCTTCCAGGAGCAGCGGCATCGAATACTCGGAGGCCGATGGCGCAGGCGCCAATCCCAACTGCCGGGTAAACCGGTCGCGGCGCGGGGCATCGGTATACATGATCATGTCGAGAAAGCCCTTGAGCGGCGGGCGAACGCGGAAATCGATGAGTTTCATGTTGCTCCCCTTGTGGATTCATAGTCCGGGCTGCCTCTGCGGGAACACAGCAGAGGCGTCCAGGATCCCCGGTCGAATAGTACCCCGACCCCCGACCCGTTCGAGGCGCTTCAGGGCCTCGACACCCCGTCGCGCGGTTGCCGTGCGCCGCAAAGCGGGCAGAAGGCATCCTTGGCCCCAACCGGCCGACCACACTCGTGACAGCGTCGCAGCTGCAGGGGCCAGGCGGCGGGCGCTTGGTGCGATATCGAGGAGAAGGGCAGATTCGACAGGGATCGGGGGCGGTAGCGCATGAACCGGGCAATTCGGACGAGCGAGAAACGAGGCGCGGACGGCAACCGAGATTGTGTCCCGAGCGTATCCGTTCGTCGAGCGTTTCGCTGTCGAGCGATCCATGAACTCATGGGCCACCGAGTACCCCATCCCGGCACACGGCGCCCGGACGGCGCTCGCCCCCTGACATACGCAAAGTCCACCCGGATGTCGGCGTGCCCCGCGTACGTCGACTACATCTTCGGAATGTTCGCGTCCCTCACGACCTGTGCCCAGCGATCGATCTCGTTGCGTATGAACTTTTCGAAATCGGCCCGGCTGTTCGGTGCGGGCGGCATACCCATCTCGGACAGACGCTGCTCGATCTCCCGCGAGCGCAGTACCGTGTGCAGATCGGCATTCACCTTGTCCAGCACCGCGGTCGGGGTGCCGGCGGGTGCACAAACGCCGTACCAGGAATTGACTTCGAAATCGGGGACGCCTGCCTCGCGCATGGTCGGCACGTCCGGCAGCAAGGCCTGACGCTCCGCACTCGCGACGGCAAGGGCGCGGAGCCGTCCCGCCTTGATCGGAGCCACGAGGATCGGAAAGTTCGTAACGTTGATCGGGAGCTGGCCCGCAATCACGTCGCTCGTGCCTTGCCCCGAGTTCTTGTAGGGCACGTGCACGATGTCGAACTTCATGCGCAGCTTGAGCCACTCCATGGTCAGATGCGGCGATGTGCCGACGGTACCGGAGGCATAACTCAGTCTGCCAGGGTTCGATCTTGCGAATTCGACGAGCTGGGTGATCGACTTCAGCGGCACGGAAGGATGAACCACGATGATGTTGGGCGGCATGCCGATTCGCGAGATCGGCGCGAAATCGTTCGGGGAGTACTGCATCTTCGCAATCATCGCGTACGAGATTGCATTGGGGGCAATGTTGCAGTGGAGCAAGGTGTAACCGTCCGCTGCGGACTTCGCCACGAACGCACCTGCGATCGTCCCGGAAGCACCCCCTCGGTTATCCACGATGATCTGCTGCCCCCACAATCGCATGAGTGGCTCCGTGACAAGACGCGCCACCATGTCATTACCGGTTCCCGCGGGGAACGGTACGACGTATCGAACGGGCTTGGAAGGAAAGCTCTGGGACCACGCAGCGCCGGATAGCGCCGACACCGCTGCTGCGACGGCATACATCGAACCGAGACTCCTTGAGACCGCACCACGCATGACGCACCTCCTCAGGGCAGGGACTGCGACGATGGACGACGATCAGGGCGCGGTGCCGACAGGCACGGCCGGCAACGCGCATAAGCACAGAGCGATGCATCCTCCTCCAGGATGGCTACCGAGCACACGCCATCGAAGCCCATTGTTAAGCGAGCCACGTATGCGGCGATGCGAACTGCATGTGCGATACGCTTTTCAGCGTGATTCGAGACGCATAGTCGCGGTAAATCGCTCCGCCGTAAATCGGGGGATCCCGTACTGGTTTACACGGGGTCGGAGAAAATCGATGCTGCAGCGCGTAGACGGAAAGCGAGGATCACACAAGCGTGGCAGGCAACCACATGTGCAAACGTCATACCGCAGCGCGTCACGCGATGCCTGGACGGCTCATCGGGGGGAAGTCGTATCGACCGGCGATACCGGCCTCAAGCGTCCGGCAGCGTCAATACGAAGTCGGCCAGGCCCGCATCAGATGCTGCCCGACGCCGTTCGTCTTGCGCAGCCTGTGCACGTCCAGCAGACGAATCAGATAGTCGCGCGTCGTATGCGGCAGGATCACGTCCTGCACCGCATAGATCGACGCGATGTCCCAGACGGAGCTGCTCTTCTCCATCTTCGCGAGCGCCTCGTCGTACCCGGGCTCGCCAGGACGCATCCCCCACGTGACGGTGACGCCGGAGTTCGGATCCATGAAGCTCACCTCCGCCGTGGGCCACGCAAGAAACTCATCGGAATTCCGTCCGCCGCCCATGTTGATGTACGCCTGCCCGTAGCTCTTGCGCACGAGGATGGTGAGCTTCGGCACCGTGACGAGCGACAGCGCATTCATGAAGTTCATGATCTTTCCGGGGGCGCGCTTCTTTTCGGCCTCGATGCCGATGGCGAATCCCGGCGTATCGACGAGCATCACAATCGGAATGTTGTAGGAATCACAGAGCACGAGAAAGCTCGTGATCTTGTCGCAGGCGTCCGCGTCGAGCGCCCCGCCCTTGTACAGGGGATTGTTCGCGATGATGCCAACGCTCTTTCCGTCGAGCCGCGCCAGCGCGGTGACGGCCGCACGTCCGAAACGTGGCTTGAGCTCGAAGACGCTGTCGTGGTCCGCGATCACAGCCAGGATCTTGCGCATGTCGTAGACCTGCGACCGGCTGGCGGGCAGGATCGAATAGATGCGGTCCTGCTGCGCGCCCGAACCGGAAGCCACCGGTGCAAAGGGTGGCGCTTCCATGTGATGGCTCGGCAGATAAGCAAGAAAGCGCTTGATCAGATCCATCGCTTCTTCGTCGCTGTCGGCCACCTGATCCGCGAAACCGGTGACTTCTGCATGCATGCGCCATCCGCCGAGCGCCTGCGGATCCACCGATTCGTTCATCGCGAGCGATGCCAAAAGCGGGCTCGATACCGCCATGACGGCACCTTTGCGAAAGACGGTGAAATCGGACAATACGCAGTACCACGTCGACGAGCCGAAGCACTGCCCCATCGCCGCCGAAACCCAAGGCGTCTCCCGCGTGCGCCGATACTGCATGCCATCGTTGCCGAGCAGCGAGCCCATCCCTCGCGCACCCATGTGATCGGGCATGCGCGCACCCGACGATTCGCCGAGGAAGATGAGGGGCAAGCCACGCTCGGCGGCCGTGCGCTTCATGTGGCCGATCTTCTTCATGTTGGTGCCCCCTGACGAGGCGCCCTTCACGGTGAAGTCGTTCACGACGAAGGCAACTTCGCGGCCGTCGATACGACCAAAGCCGGCGACCTTGCCATCGGCAGGTGTCGATGCCGCATCCGCCGGCACCATGCTGATCGCGAACAGCCCCGACTCGACGAACGATCCCGAATCCAGCAGGTAATCGATGCGCTCGCGGGCGTTCAGGAAACCCGATGCCTTGCGTCTGGTGAGCCGGTCTGCGCCGCCCATGGCCAGGGCGAGCGCGCGGCGCCGTTCGTATTCGTTCAGCAGATCGTCGTGGGACATTTTCGAGGCCAGGTAATGGGTGTGGGAGTAGGATTAACGATTAACCATTATCACATCGGGGCATGGGCATCTGGATCGCGCCGGCACAAGCCCGATAGTCGATTCGGAAAATCCCGTGACGCGACGAAGCCGCCGTCAATCGGGTGGCCCAGCGAGGCTGCAAGCTCTCGATCGGCGACTTCGGCACCGGCTACTCATTACTCGCGTACTTGAAGCGACTGCCGGTCGAAGAACTGAAGAACCTCGGCTCCGACACCGTGCCTCAGGTTCGGTACCGCTCCTACGGCCGCCGAAGGAACACACACGTTGGACAAGATTGACTTCACATACAAGTATGCCCGCAACGCTTCAACATTGCGGGCATACTTGCCAATCTCGCGTCGAAACTCGAACCGTGACACGCCATCAATCGAGCTTCACGCCGATCTGCCGATACAGCTTGCCAATCGTCTCGGAATCCGCGCGCATGCGCTTCTCCAGATCCTGGGGGGTTCGGATCGCCGGTTCGAGCGTCTGCGCCGCCAGCCGTTCGATGGTACCGGGATCCTTCAGCGCCTTTGCGATTTCTGCATTGAGCCGGTCGACGATCGGCTTCGGTGTGCCGGTGGGCGCGAACACGCTCACCCAGGTCACCGATTCATAGCCCGGAATGGTGTCGGCGATGGTCGGGACATCAGGCAGCTGCGGGATGCGTGCCGACGTCGTCACGCCCAGCGCGCGTACCCGCTTTGCCTTGATATGCGAAATGAGTTCACTGATGGCAGCGACTTGTGCCTGAGTCTCCCCGCCCACCAGTGCGATGACGGCCGGACCACCGCCCTTGAACGGCACGTGCGTCATTTGAATACCCGCACGCGACTCGAACAAAACGCCGTTCATGTGCGTGAAGCTGCCGACGCCGGAATGTCCGTGCAAGATGTCCTTCGGACGCTTCTTGGCAAGATCGATGAACGCCCTGACCGACATGGTGGGCATCGACGGGTGGACCGTCAGGACAGCGGACACTTCACCCATCGGGGCGACGCCGACGAAGTCCTTCAATGGATCGTAGGGCAGTTTGCTGTAGAGGTGTGCATTGGCGACGTGGGAAGCAACGGTTTGAATCAGCAGCGTGTATCCGTCGGGCTTCGACTGCGTAACGACGCCCGAACCGATGGTGCCGCCAGCGCCGGAGCGATTCTCGACGACGAAGGTCTGCCCCATCAATTCAGTTACCTTGGGGAAGACAATGCGCGCCGCGATGTCATTGGCGCCACCCGGCGGAAACGGGACGATCACTCGTACGGGCTTTGTCGGGTAAGCCTGAGCACAGGCCAGGCCGGATGCGCATAGCGCATAGACTACGGGTGCTGCAAGGCGCAGTAAGGCCTTCATACCGGTGCTCCTCCTTGTAATTGCGCTCGCCTCCGACCAAGCACGAACCGATCGAAAATCGCGGCGAAGACAGTGTAGCCTATGTGAGAAGCATCGGGCGAGCAGCCGTCGCACCGACGCAGACCCCGCGATCCCGATATCGCGTCGCCCCCTATCCGGAGGCGTGCCGATAACCCAGTGCCTCGGCCACGTGACCGCTCGCAATGACTTCGCTCCCGGCCAGATCCGCAATCGATCGCGCAACCTTGATGGTCCGGTGATAGCTGCGCGCAGACAGACCCAATCTGGAAATCGCGCGCAGCAGCATTTCCTTGCCTTCGTCATCGAGCTTGGAGTAGTGCTCCTGTTCTCCCGAATCCAGAAGTGCATTGGCCTTCTTCTGCCTGCGCAGCATCCGTTCACGTGCCGCTTCCACACGCCGCCGAACCTCATCTGACGACTCGCACGTCGTGCGCTTCTGCAGTTCGTCCATACTGACAGCGGGCACGTCGACATGCATATCGATCCGATCCATCAGCGGCCCGGATATGCGGCTGCGATACCGCGCTGCTTGATCCGGCGTACAACGGCAGCGCGCCTGTCCGAGGTACCCGCAGGGACAGGGATTCATTGCCGCCACCAATTGAAAACGTGCCGGAAAGTCGGCCTGCCGGGCGGCTCGAGAAATGGTGATTCGTCCGGCATCGAGCGGCTCCCTCAACGCTTCGAGCACGCGCCGGTCGAACTCGGGCAGTTCATCGAGGAACAATACCCCATGCAAGGCCATCGAGATCTCGCCCGGCCGAGGCACGCTACCGCCGCCGACAAGTGCAATGGCGGAGGTCGTGTGGTGGGGAGAACGGTATGGGCGCAGCCCCCATGACTGCGGGCGAAATCCGCTGCTGCCGAGCGACTGGATCGACGCCGACTCGAGTGCCTCCTGTTCGGTCATCCGCGGCAGGATGCCTGGCAGGCGGGCCGCGAGCATGGATTTCCCGGTGCCGGGTGGCCCGATCATCAGCAGGGAATGTCCGCCTGCAGCAGCCACTTCGAGGGCGCGTCGGGCGTGTGCCTGCCCTCGCACATCCTGCATGTCGGGAACGCTCGGCGATTCGCGGGTCGGTACATCGACGACGCCTGGCAACGCAGACTCGCCGGCGAGATGGGCGCAGACTTGCAGGAGGGAATCTGCGCTGAAAATGCGGGCTCCCCGCACCAGGGCACCCTCGGCCGCATTGGGCTTCGGCAGAACGATCGCGCGGCCGGCATCGCGGGCCGACAACGTCATCGGCAATGCGCCGCGAATCGGCCGTAGTTCGCCCGTCAGTGCCAGTTCACCGACGAACTCGCAGTCGGCCAGCAGATCGCGGGGGATCTGTCCCGAGGCCGCAAGTATGCCAAGCGCGATCGGGAGGTCGAAGCGCCCGGATTCCTTCGGCAGATCCGCGGGCGCGAGGTTGACTGTGATACGCCGTGCAGGGAATTCAAAGCGGGCAGTCTGCAATGCCGCGCGAACGCGATCACGTGCCTCTTTCACCTCGGCTTCGGCCAGGCCGACGATGGCGAAACTCGGCAGACCACCCCCGAGATGCGCTTCCACGCTGACGAGAGGCGCATCCATCGCCGACAACGCCCGGCTGAAGACGACCGCGAGTGACATGGCATTCCCGGTGCATTCTGAGCCTGGTGAAGCGCGCCCGCGGCGTCAGGCCGCCGGCCCCTTTTGCTCCAGCCGAGCGATCTTCTGTTCGAGGTCGACGAGACGCTCGCGCGTGCGCAATAGCACTTCGCGCTGCACGTCGAACTCTTCGCGCGTCACGAGATCGAGCCGGCTGAACACATTCGTCAGTACGGCGCGGACGTTGCGCTCGAGGTCCTTCGCCGGGCTGGCTTCGAGCACCTGACGCAGCCGATCACCGATTTCATCCACGAGTTTGTTGCGGTCCATTTGGATCCTCTCGACTGAAGACGAGGGCAGTGTAGCAAACGGTCTGCCGGGTTCTCGATAGGGCAGACGGCCTATGCAGAATGCGCTATCGGACGACGGACCGGAAAGAACAACAAGCGGGGATGTCGACGACGCACCAAAATTGAACACACGCACCCAATCGGTGCATTCGGATTTCTGCCGGAGTTCACAGGGACACCGTAAGTCAATGAAGAGAAATCGGTTTTCGGTTGGCATACTAAATGCTCAAAGGGACGCGCTACTCCAGACACGACAACGAAAGGGCCCCTCGAATGTTCAAGCGAACTCTCATTGCCTCCCTGCTCGCGACCAGCGTTGGCTCACCCGCCGCCTTCGCTGCCGACGCGTCGCCGCACACGCTGACGGGCAACGTCGGCATCTACAGCCAGTACATCTTCCGTGGCCTGACCCAGACCAACCGGGATCCCGCGCTGCAAGGGGGCTTCGACTACAGTCATTCCAGCGGCTTCTACGCCGGCACGTGGCTGT
>LNFM01000939.1_pt1 | contig 69043 bp, 65 predicted proteins | sample 596031 | NCBI WGS metagenome assembly LNFM01 (sample SAMN04254537, study PRJNA301005) | activated carbon metagenome | isolation source: dual media filters at the Ann Arbor, Michigan drinking water treatment plant | place: USA: Ann Arbor
CCCGCCGCGCCCTGCGGCTCGCGGGCGGGCGGCTTTCCCTGCCCGGCGGCGCGGCGCTGGGCGAGGCGGAGCGGGCGCTGCTGGCTGAGGTCGAGGCGATCTGGCGCGCGGCCGGCCTTTGCCCGCCGGACACCGCCGCCGTCGCGGCCGGCGACGGGCGGCGCGCGGCGGCCATCCGCCACCTCCTCGCGCAGGGCGTGCTGCTGCGCGCGCCCGACGCCGTGCAGAAGCGCGAATGGCTCTTCCACCGCGACGCGCTGGCCGACGCCCGCGGCACCCTCGGCCCGCTGCTGGACGCGGCGCCGGGGGGCCTCACCGTGTCGGACTGCAACCGCGCCCTGGGCTTGACGCGCCGCCACGGCGTGCCGCTGCTCGAGCGCCTGGACGCGCAGGGCTTCACCCGGCGCGAGGGCGACCGGCGCGTGCGGCGGCCCCGCGACGGATCGGCGGAGGCGGGCGCGGGCGGGCGGTGAGCGCCCTATTCGCGGTATTCGAAGCCCGGCATGGCGCGGATCTCGTCGCGCTTCATCGGCAGCGTCACGCGGCGGTCGCCGGCCTGGAGCTGCGCGAAGGGGACCATCACGTGCCGGTCGCGGCGGCCCAGCCCGCCCTCGACCTCGACGACGACGCCCACCACCCGCCCCCCGGCGTCGAGCAGCAGGTCCTCGACCTCGCCGATCTTGGAGCCGTCCGAGGAGTAGGCGTCGCGTTCCAGGAGTGCCTTGGCGCGGGTCTGCGCGTCGGCCATCGCGGCAGGCGGCGCCTGTGCGAGGGACAGGCCGGGGGCGAGGAGCAGTGCGGCGAGCAGGAAGCGGCGCATGGGACGGGATCTCCGGTTGGCCCCCGTGAAACTCCGCCGCGGCAGTGCCGTTGCCATTGCGGAAGCGTCTGGGGCCTGGTGGTCCCCGCGGTCTTCAAAACCGTGGGCCCGCCCCAGGCGGGCGGTGGGTTCGATTCCCATCCGCTTCCGCCAACCTCACGCCTTGGGGCGCAGGTAGGCGAACCAGTATGCGACGCCGACCAGCACGCCGCCCAGCAGGTTGCCGAGCGTCACCGGCACGATGTTGGCGAGGAAGCCCTCGAAGCTCGCCCCCGGGAAATCGGCGGGCGACAGGCCGGTCGCCGCCCAGAACCCCGGCCCCGCACCCGCGCGAACGCCCCAGCCGAGCGGGATGAGCGACATGTTCGCCACGGAATGCTCCGTGTTGAGCGCCACGAAGGCGGCGACCGGCGGGATGATCACCAGCACCTTGTCGGCCGCCGAGCGCGCGCCCCAGGCCATCCAGACGCCCAGGCAGACGAGGATGTTGGCCAGCACGCCGCTCGCGAAGGCCGTGCCGAAATCGAGCGACCCCTTCGCGTGGGCCGCCTTCAGCGCCGCCGCGCCGAACGCGCCCTCGCCCGCCATGGCGAGGCCCGCCAGCAGCGCGAGCGCCACGGCGAGCAGGCTGCCCGCGAGGTTGGTCAGCCAGGCGAGCGCCCAGGCGCCCGCGACGTCGGACGGGCGCGCCCGCCCCTCCGCCCAGGCGACGACGATGAGCGTGTTGCCGGTGAACAGCTCCGCCCCGCCCACCACGACGAGGATGAGGCCCAGGCTGAACACCAGCCCCGCCAGCACGCGCGAGACGCCGTACGGCATCGCGCCCTCCGCGCCGGCCAGCGCCAGCGTCGCGAACAGGCCGCCGAGGCCGATGTAGAGCCCGGCCATGACGCCCAGCACGGCGAGGACCGGCCAGTCGAGCGCGGCCTTCTTCGCTCCGGCCTTCGTCGCCGCCTCGGCGATCTTCTCCGGCGGGCGGACGTCGGCGGCCTCGGACATGTCAGCCCTCCCCGAGCGCGGCGCGGGCCTTCTCGAGCCGGCCGGGACGGAACCCCGTCATGGGCATCACGGCCGACCACACGAGGGCGATGGCGGAGTTCACCCGCAGCAGCTCCGCCGCCACGTCCTCGCCGCGGCGCGCGCGGCCGCGCAGGGCGTCGCGCTGGGACGTGAGCGCCAGGAAGGCGTCGCGCGCCTTGTCCATGGTGCAGGGGCGCGGCTCCTCGACGAGGCGATCCAGCGCGGCGCGGGCCTCGGCGCTCATCGCCGCCCGCCCGCGAAGCCCAGCGCGTCGCGCGGGCGGGTGGCGCTGGCATCCCCCGCCCGCAGCACGCCGTGGCGCATGAGCGCGCCGCCCAGCAGCGTCGCCGCCGAGGCGAGGCCCGGCCGCCCCAGCGCCTGCAGCAGCAGCGGCGCCGCGACGCCGAGCGCCTTGCCGCCGCCCTGGAACGCCAGGCCCGGTGCGCCGGAGCGGACCGGCGCGGCCAGGCCGTCGCGCTCCCACCGGCGCTCCGCCGCCGCCATGGCCAGGTGCTCGGCGGCGAGGGCGAGCAGGGCCAGCCGCTCCAGCCGCCGCGCGCTCCCCTCCTCGCCCGCGCGGCGCTGGAGCAGCGCCAGCGCCGAGGCGCCGCTTGCCATGGAGGACGCCCCGAACCCCGCCGCCATGGCGCCGGGCGCCGAGGACCAGAGCGGGTTGCTGGTGGTGGACAGCAGGGCGGCGGTGTAGGTCGCCATGCCCGCGCCCGCGAGCGCGGCCGGCACCTGCAGCGCGTCCGCCGTGCGCCGCCAGCCCAGCTGGCCCGCCGCCCAGGTCGCGGCACTCGCGCCGCCGAAGCCCGTGAGCAGCCAGGAGCCCCAGGACATGGGCGATTGCGGCCGCACGATGCGGAGCATGTTGTACCAGCGCTTCGGCGTCTTGAGGTGCCCCACCAGGATCGCGGGCGCGACGACGGCGCCCGCCAGCGCCACGTCCCGCGCGCGGGAGGCGACGCCGGCGCGGTCGGCGGGGTCGGTGCGCCGGGCCACCGCGGCCAGCACCTGCGCCCCCCCCGCCGCGCCGACGATGGCGATGTAGGCGGCCACCTTCCAGTCGAAGCCCGCGGGCTTGAGGGAGGGGCGGCCGTGATAGGTCTCGCCCCGCCATGGCTCGGCGAGGGGCTCGCGTCTCATCGCCGCCCCCCGACGCCCAGGGCCAGCGCCACGGCCGCCAGCCCCGCCACCGTCGCCAGCCCGGCCAGCAGGGAGGGGCGCGCGCGCGGCGCCGGGCGCTGCGGCGCGGCCGGCAGCCCGTGCACCTCGGGCCGCTCGGTGAGCAGGAAGAAGGCGTTGAGCCGCTCGATGCCGCCCGTCGCACCCGGCGTGCCCGGCGCGCCGTACAGGTAGGCGCGGTCCTGGCCCATGGCGTGGAGCTGCTCCACGCGCTGGCCCGCGCGCCCGACCAGCTCCTCCACCACGCCGAACTGGATGCTGTCGGTGGGGCAGGCCTTGGCGCAGGCGGGCTCCATGCCCCCCTTCAGCCGGTCGTGGCACAGGGTGCACTTGTGCGCCTTGCCGTCCGACTTCGACACCTCGACGACGCCGAAGGGGCAGGCGGGCACGCAGTAGGAGCAGCCGTTGCAGATGTCCTGCTGGACGACGACGGTGTCGAACTCCGAGCGGTAGATCGCCCCTGTCGGGCAGGCCTCCAGGCAGGGCGCGGGGTCGCAGTGCTTGCACACGTCGCTGAACATGATCCAGTCGGACTGGAAGGGCTTCATCTCGCCCGGCCGCGCCTCCAGCCGCTCGACGAAGCCCACGTGCCGCCAGGTCTCGGCGCCCAGCCAGCCGGTGTTGTCGTAGGAATGGCCGGACAGGCGCATGTCGCCGTCCGCCGGCAGGGCGTTCCACTCCTTGCAGGCGACCTCGCAGGCCTTGCAGCCGATGCACAGCGTGGTGTCCGTGAAGAAGCCGTAGGAACGGCCGGGCTCGATGCGCGCGCCCGCCGTGCGCTCCGCCTCCTGCTGCCCGGGCAGGATCAGGCCTCCGTCCATCAGCGCGTCGCCTCCGTCATCGGCCCGCCCGGTCGGCGCGGGAGCCTTCCCGGCCTCAACGCGCAGGCGAGGGCCTTGTTCTCGTGCATGCCGGTGTTGGGGTCGCCCACCACCGCCGTCAGCACGTTGGCGATGTCGCCGGTCGCGAAGCCGATCCAGCCGAAGTGCCAGGGCAGGCCCAGTTGATGGCACGTCCGCCCGTCCTCCAGCCGCAGCGGCCGCAGCCGGTCCGTCACCAGCGCCTTCGCCTCGATCTCGCCCCGCAGGGTGGAAAGCACGACCCAGTCGGTGGAGGCGACGCCCAGCGCGCGCGCCAGCTCCGTGGGGATCTCGCAGAACATCTCGGGCTGGAGTTCCGCCGTGCTGGGGACGATGCGCGTGGGCGTGCCGCCCGAATGGTGCTCGGTGAGGCGGAAGGTGGTCAGCATGTGCGGGAAGCGCGGGTCCCCGGGCGGCGCCAGGCGGTTGCCCGGCTGGTCCCAGCGCTTGGCCGCGGGGCTGCCGTCCATCCCCGGGTGGAGCGGGTTGCGCGCCGGCGTCTCGACCGGCTCGTAGTGCTCGGGCAGCGGCCCGTCCTTGAGGCCGGAGGAGGCGAAGAGCGCGCAGCGCCCGTCCGCCAGCATGATGAAGGGGTCGCTGCCGGAATGGGCGTCCATGCCCCTGGGCTTCGCCGCCCAGTCGGGCTCGTAGTCCGGGCGCTTCGTCTTCGGGAAGTCCGGCACGTCCGGGCCGGCCCACTCGCCCTTCGCCTCGTCCCAGCGGATCAGCGCCTTGCGCTCCGACCACGGCCGGCCGGCGGGGTCGGCGCTGGCGCGGTTGTTCAGGCTGCGCCGGTTGGCGGGCCAGCTGAAGCCCCAGCCCAGGTGCGTGCCCGGCCCCTGCGGCCCGTCGGCCCTGCGCGCGCGCGACAGGTTCCTGCCCTCCTCCGGGAAGACGCCGGCGTAGATCCAGGCGCCGCAGGCCGTGGAGCCGTCCGCCTTCAGCCCGGCGATGTCGGGAAGCTGCGCGCGGTCCGCCAGGGAGTAGCCGTTGATCTCGCGCAGCACCGCCTCGGCGTCGGGCTCGTCCTCGGCGTCGCGCCCGTAGTCCCAGCGCAGGTTGAGGATCGCCTGGTCCTCCGGGCGCGCGCTGCCGGCGTAGAGCGCGCGCAGGCGCCGCGCCAGCTCGTCCACGAACCACAGCTCGGACGTCGAATCGCCCGGCGCGTCCACCACCTTGTCGTGCCACTGGATCAGGCGGTGGGTGTTGGTGAAGCTCCCCGCCTTCTCGCCCGACAGCGAGGCCGGCATGAGGAAGACCTCCGTACCGATCTCCTCCGTCCGCATCTCGCCGTCGCGCACCAGGTGGCCGTCGCGCCAGAAGGTGGCGGTGTCCGTCTCCGCCACGTCGCGCACCACCATCCATTCGAGCTTGGCGAGGCCGCGCTGCACCAGCCTGGAGTTGGAGCCGCCCACCGCCGGGTTCTGCCCCATGACGAACAGGCCCTTGATGATCCCGTTCTCCATGGCCAGCGTCATGGGCAGCTGGGAGTGGTCGCCCACGATGCGCGGCATCCAGTCGAAGCCCCAGCCATTCGCGGCCGAGGCCGCGCCGCCGTAGAAGGCGCGCATGAGCGAGACGGCGTATTTCGGGAACTCCGCCCACCAGCCCGTCGGCGCCGTCTCGACCGAGACGTACTCCTCCAGCGTGCGGTGCGGGCGCATGGCGTGCGGCTGCGGCAGGTATCCGGGCAGGAGGTCGTACAGCGTCGCGATGTCGGTCGAGCCCTGGATGGAGGTGTGGCCGCGCAGCGCCAGCATCCCGCCCCCCGGCCGCCCGACATTGCCCAGCAGCCCCTGGACGATGGCGCCCGCGCGGATGATCTGCGCGCCCACCGTGTGGTGGTTCCAGCCCACGGCGTAGCAGATGGCCCCCGTCCGCTCGGGGCCGGAATTGCGCGCCATCGCCTCGCAGATCGTCAGGAACAGGTCCTGCGGGCAGCCGGTGATGCGCTCCACCATCGCGGGCGTGTAGCGCGCGAAGTGGCGGCGCATGATGCGGTACACGCTGTTGGGGTGGGCCAGCGTCTCGTCGCGCGGCACCGGGCCGTCGCGCAGGCGGGCGGTGCGCTCGCAGAACTCGCCGCCCGCCTCCATCCAGTGCTCGGCCAGCGGGGATGGGAGGGTGACGCCCTCGGGCTGCCAGCTCTGCGCGTCGTAGCGCGTCTCCTGCGCGTTCCAGCCGGAGAAGAGGCCGTCGCCCTCCGGCCCCGCGTAGCCATCCTCGATGACCGTCGCGATGTTGGTGTAGGGGATCGCCCAGTCGCGCCACCACCGGTCGCGCTCGAGCAGGAAGTTGATCATGCCGCCGAGGAAGGCGATGTCGGTGCCGGCCCTGATCGGCGCGTAGATGTCGCACATCGCCGAGGTGCGCGTGAAGCGCGGGTCCACGTGGATCAGCGTGGCTCCCCGCAGCTTCGCCTGCATGGCGAAGCGGAAGGCGATCGGGTGGTTCTCCGCGATGTTGGACCCCATCACGAGGATGACGTCCGAGCGCGCGAGGTCCCACTGGGGCATCGTCGCCGCGCCCCGGCCGAAGGCGGTGCCCAGACTGGGCACCGAGTTGTTGTGTCAGACCCTTGCCTGGTTCTCGACGAAGACGGCCCCCAGCCCCGCGGTGAAGAGCTTCTTGATGAGGTAGTTCTCCTCGTTGTCGAGCGTCGCCCCGCCCAGGGAGCCGATCGCCAGGGTGTGGTTCAGCGTCGTGCCGTCGGGGGCCTCGCGCACGAAGGTCGCGTCGCGCGTCTCCTTCGTCAGGTGGGCGATGCGGTCCATCGCCCAGTCGAGCGGCACCTCCCGCCACTCCTCCGCGTGCGGCGCGCGGTGCAGCACGCGGTCGAGCCGCATGGGGCTCGTCATCAGGCCCAGCGTGGCGGCACCCTTGGGGCAGAGCGTGCCCTGGTTGATCGGGCTCGCCGGGTCGCCCTCGACGGCGATGGGGCGCCGGTCCTTCGCGTAGACCAGCTGCGCGCAGCCCACGGCGCAGTACGGGCAGATGGAGGTGCCGACGGCGTCGGCGGTCTCGGTGCGCGGGCGGTTGGTGCGCGCCATGCCGGCCTCGGCGGCCTCGCGCCGGTGGTCGGCGCCGGCGAGCTGGCGGGGGACCGACCATTCGCGGAGGAACTCGGCGGCGCGGCGGCCGATGGTGCGGCGGGTCATGGCGCTTCCTTCTCAGGCCGGCTCAACGCGGCGGGCGGAACCCGCGATCAGCCCCGGCGCGGGCTCCCAGGCGACCCTGACGCGCCGGTGCAGCAGCGGGCGCAGGTCCTGCGGCTCCAGCGGCGCGGAGGGCGAGAGGGCGAGGTCCAGGCCCCGCCCGTCATCCCGCAGCAGCCGGAAGCGGCTTTCCTGGATCATCAGGATCGTTCCCGTCGCCTCGTTCATCCCCCTGCGAACGGGGCGGCGCCCGGCCGGGTTGCAGGATGATGCGGGGCGGGCCCGCCACGGCGCGGCCGACCAGCGCCACCTCCAGCCCGGCGCAGCGCAGCGCGGCCAGGCAGGAGGCCGCCCGGTCCGCCGGCACCCCGGCCAGCAGGCCGCCCGATGTCTGCGGGTCGAACAGCAGGGCGAGGCGCGCGGGGGCTAAGCCGCCGGAGCCCTCCACGCGCCCGCCCGCGGCCTCGGCGTTGGGGGCGTGCGCGGTGCTGCGGAACCCGGCCTCCATCGCCTCCAGCGCGCCGGGAAGGGCGGGCAGGGCCGCGGGATGGAGTTCCGCCGCGCATCCGGCGGCGTCGAGCATCTCCAGCAGGTGCCCCGCCAGGCCGAAGCCGGTCACGTCCGCCGCCGCCGTCGCCCCGTGGGCGCGCAGCAGGCGCGCGGCGGGCATCGGGTCCGCCCCCATGGCGGCCAGGGTGGCGGGCAGGAAGCGCCCGAAGCCCGGCCCCTGCATGGCGGCCGCCAGCACCGCCCCCGTGCCCAGCGGCTTGGACAGCAGCAGCGCATCCCCCGCGCGCAGGCCCGAGCGCCGCAGGGGATGGCCCGCAGCGTCCCCGGTGACGGCGAAGCCGAGCAGCGGGGCCGCCGCCTCCGCGCTGTGCCCGCCCAGCAGCGCGTCCCCCATCAGGGAGCGCGCCCCGTGGAGGATCTGGAACAGCTCCTCCTCCGTCACGCCTGCCCCGGCATGGGGCAGCGCGACCAGCGCCAGGGCGGCCCGCGGCTCCGCCCCCATGGCCGCGAGGTCGCCCAGCGCGTGGGCGGCGGTGATGCGCCCGGCCAGCCAGGGGTCGTCCGTCGGCGGGCGGAAGGCGTCGAGGCTCTGCACCCCGCCCACCAGCGCCGGCAGGGGGGCCGCGTCCTCCGCCGCGCCGGCCAGCCGCCCGCCCAGGCGCGCCAGCGCCCCGCGCAGCGCCGAGGCCGGGAGCTTCGCCCCGCAGCCCTCGCAGCGCATCGCGGGCGGCGCGGGGGCCGGCATCGGGCGCAGGCGGCGGAAACCCTCGACCCAGGCGCGGTCGATCCGGTCCTTCCAGCGCAGCGCCCAGCGCCCCCGCAGCGCGAGCCCGCCCCACAGCGCGATGGCCGCGTCGCCGGCCTGGAGCAGGGCGAGGTGACGCCGCTGCGGCCGGAAGGGGGCGAGCGGCCGCCCCTCCAGCGCCGCGCGCAGGTTCGCGGCCAGGCACGCCCCGGCGCGCACGGAGAACACGCCGTTGCGCGGGCGCGGCGCGCCCTCGATGGCCGCGACGTCACCCGCCAGGAACACCCGCGCCTCCCCCTTCGCGCGCAGCGTCGCCTCGGCCAGGAACCAGCCATCCGCGCGGCGCGCGAGGCCGGAGGCGGCGAGCCAGGCGGGCGGCACCGCGCCCGCCGCCCAGAGGCAGAGGTCGAAGGGAACCTCCCCGCCCGTGTCGAGGACGAGCCGACCCGCCGCCACCCTAGCCGCGCGCCCTTCCGGCAGGGCGACGCCCGCCCCCTCCAGCGCCCGGCGCACCGGGGTGGTCGCGGCCAGCGCGCCGGCCGGCGCCACCAGCGCCACCTCGGCGCCTCGCGCCCGCGCGGCGAGCGCCGCCTCCGCCCCCGCGGCGCCGCCGCCCGCCACGACGACGCGCAGGCCGGGCCGGACGGCCGCCTCCCACGCATCCAGCAAGGCCCCGAGCGGCTTGAGGGGCAGCGCGTGCTCCGCCGCGCCGGGCACGAGGGCGGCCTGGGCCCCGGTGTTGAGGGACAGCCAGTCCCAGCGCAGCGGCGGCCGGCCGCGCAGGTGCAGCTCCCGCCGGGCGCGGTCCAGGCCCGTGGCCTCGGCCAGCACCAGCCGCGCCCCGGCCGCCCGCGCCACCCAGGCGAGGTCCACCGACGCCTCCTCGCGCCGCCAGCGCCCGGCCATCACGGCGGGCACGGCGCCCGAATACGGCTCCTCCGCCTGCGGGACGACGAGGGTGAGGCGCGCATGGCCGGGAAGCGGCCACATGGCGAAGCGCCTCAGCGCGACGAGGTGCGCCGGGCCGGCCCCCACCAGGATCACGTCGTCGCGCACCATCCCCGCGCAGCCCTTCCCGCATTCCAGCGTTGCCACAACGCGAAGCCGAAGCGGAAGGGTGGCCGGTGGAGGCGAAATACGTTCCCTATTGTGGCACCCCCCCGGTGCCGGGGATAGCGGCCTGGAACGCGGACCCCTGGCTCGGCGCCACCCTGCTGGCCCTGCTGGCGCTCGGCTGGCGCGGATCGCCCGACCGCCGTGCGCTGCTCGCCGGCACGGCGCTGCTGGCGGGGGCGCTGCTGAGCCCGCTCTGCTCGCTGGCCGTCGCGCTGTTCTCGGCGCGGGTCGGGCAGCACATGCTGGTGCTGCTGGGCGCCGCGCCGCTGCTGGCGCTGGGGCTGCGCGGCCGGGCGCCCGCAGCGCCGGTGGCCGCGGGCCTCTTCGCGGCGGCGCTCTGGGTCTGGCACCTGCCCGGACCCTACGCCTGGACCTTCGCCTCCCACGCCGCCTGGTGGGCGATGCACCTGTCGCTGCTGCTCTCGGCCGTCTGGCTCGCCCAGGCGCTGCTGCGGGCGCGGCCGGAAGCGGCGCTGGCCGCGGGCCTCGTCACCGCGGCGCAGATGGGCGGGCTGGGCGCCTTCCTCACCTTCGCGCCGCGCGCCCTGTTCGCGCCCCATGCCTACACCACCCTGCCCTGGGGGCTGACGCCGCTGGAGGACCAGCAGCTCGGCGGCCTCCTGATGTGGGTGCCGGGCGGCGTGCTGTTCGCGGCGCTGGCGGTGGCCGGCCTCGCCCGCATCCTGCGGGAGCCGAAGCCAGCCGCATGAGGCGCTTCCCCGCCCTCGCCGCGCTGGCGCTCGCCGGGTGCCGGGGGCCGCAGGCGCCGCTCGACGCCTGGGGCCCGCAGGCCGGGCGCATCGCCGACCTGTCCTGGGTGCTGTTCACCGGCGGCGGGCTGATCCTCACGCTGGTCGTGGCCCTGACCACCGTCGCGGTGTGGGCGCCGGCCTCCGTGCGGCGGCGCATCGGCACGCTGCGCTTCGTGGTGGGGATGGGGCTGGTCTTCCCCGCGGTCACGCTCACGGCGCTGCTGTTCTATTCCCTGGGCACCTCCCGCGCGCTGGCGGTCTTCGGCGGCGCGGAGGAGCCGCTGCGGATCGAGGTGGTGGGCCGCCAGTACTGGTGGGAGATGCGCTACGGCGGCGCGGCCGTGACCGCGAACGAGCTGCGCCTGCCGCGCGGGCGCGAGGTGGAGCTGACGCTGACCTCTGCCGACGTGATCCACTCGCTGTGGATCCCCAACCTGCACGGCAAGCTGGACATGATCCCGGGCCGGGCCAACGTGCTGCGCCTGCGCGCCGACCGCGTGGGCGAGCTGCGGGGCCAATGCACGGAGTTCTGCGGCCGCCAGCACGCGCTGATGGCCTTCGCCGTCGTCGTGCAGGAACCGCGCGAGTTCGAGGCATGGCTGGCCCGCCAGGCCGCGCCCGTCCCCCCGCCCGCGACGGTGGAGGAGGAAGCGGGGATGCGCGTCTTCGGCGCCGCCGGGTGCGGTGCCTGCCACGCCGTTCGCGGGACGCAGTGGCAGGGGCGGATCGCGCCGGACCTCTCGCGGGTCGGCTCGCGCCTCACCCTCGCCGCGGGTGCGCTGCCCAACACCCGCGGCAACCTCGCGGGCTGGATCGCGGCCCCGCAGGACATCAAGCCGGGCAACAGCATGCCCGCCTACGCGCGCTCCCTGTCGGGCGAGGAGATCCTGGCCCTTTCCGCCTGGCTGGACGGGCTGCGGTGAGCGCGCCCAACCCCCTGCCCCGCCCCCCCGGCGAGCTGGAGCGGCTGGAGGCCGCCTGGGCCTATCCCAAGGGGTGGCGGGTGGTGGGGGAGGTGAACAACAACCTCATCGGCCCGCTCTTCGTCGCCACCGCGCTGCTGTTCCTCACGCTCGCCGGGCTGCTGGGCGTGCTGATCCGCCTCCAGCTCGCCTGGCCCGGCCTGCAGATCGTGGATGCGAACACCTACAACCAGGTGTTCACCATGCACGGCACGGTGATGATGTTCCTGTTCGCCGTGCCGGCGGTGGAGGCGATGGGGGTGGCGCTGCTGCCCGCCATGCTCGGCGCGCGCGAGATGCCGACGCCGCGCCTGGGCGCCTACGCCTACTGGATCTACCTCATGGGCGGGCTGTTCTTCTTCGGCTCGATCTTCTTCGGCGCCTCGCCCGACGGCGGCTGGTTCATGTACCCGCCGCTGACGAGCAAGGAGAACTCGCCGGGCATCAACACCGACATGTACCTGCTGGGCATCGGCTTCATCGAGATCAGCGCCATCGCGGGCGCCATCGAGATCATCGTGGGCGTGCTGCGCTGCCGCGCGCCGGGGATGACGCTGGGCCGCATGCCGGTCTTCGCCTGGGCGATGCTGGTCTTCGCGGGGATGGTCATCATCGCCTTCCCCGCCGTCATCGTGGCCTCGACGCTGCTGGAGCTGGAGCGCGCCTTCGACTGGCCCTTCTTCCTGCCCGAGCGCGGGGGCGACCCGCTGCTGTGGCAGCACCTGTTCTGGTTCTTCGGCCATCCCGAGGTGTACGTGATCTTCCTGCCGGCGGCGGGCATGGTCTCGATGGTCGTGCCGGCCATGGCGGGGACGCGGCTGCTCGGCCACTCGCTGGTCGTGCTGGCGCTGGTGGCGACGGCCTTCCTGTCCTTCGGGCTGTGGGTGCACCACATGTACGCCACGGGCATCCCGGGGATGAGCCTCGCCTTCTTCGCGGCCGCGGGCTTCGCGGTGTCCATCCCCTCGGGGCTGCAGGTCTTCGCCTGGATCGGCACGCTGGCCTCGGGCGAGCGCGTGCGGCTGAACGTCGCCGGCCTGTTCGTGCTGGGCTTCCTGTTCATCTTCACGCTGGGCGGGCTGACGGGGGTGATGGTCTCCGTCACCGCCTTCGACTTCCAGGCGCACGACACCTACTTCATCGTGGCGCACCTGCACTACGTGCTGATCGGCGGCATGGTCTTCCCGCTGCTCGCCGGGCTGTACCACTGGGCGCCGGCGCTGGGCTCCGCGCTGTCCGAGCGGATGGGGAAATGGGCGTTCTGGCTGCTGTTCGGCGGCGTGAACCTCACCTTCTTCCCCATGCACGTCTCCGGCCTGGTGGGGATGCCGCGGCGGATCTACACCTACCCGGCGGGGATGGGGCTGGAGGTCTGGAACCTGCTCTCCACGGCCGGCGCCCTCGTCGTGCTCGCGGGCGGCGTCTTGCTGCTGCTCGACGTGGCGCTGCACTTCCGGCCGGGGCGCAGCGCCGACGACAACCCCTGGAACGCCCCGACGCTGGAGTGGATCGCCAACGCCAACCACGGCCCGCGCAGCATGCCCGCCGTCGCCTCGCGCTACCCGCTCTGGGACCAGCCGGCCTTGCGGGCCGAGGCCGAGGCGGGCGCGCACTTCCTGCCCATGAGCGCGACCGGCCGGCGCGAGGCGCTGGCCTCCACCGCCTCGGCCGCCGAGCCGCAATACGTCCACGTCGTCACGGGGCCGGGCTACGCGCACCTCGTCGCCGCCGTGGGCACCGCCGGGTTCTTCTTCGCGCTGACCTTCGAGGCGCTGGTCCTCGCCGCCGCCTCCACCGCCCTGGCGCTGGGCGGCTTCCTGCGCTGGCTGTGGCAGACCGACCTGGGGCCGCTGCCGCCGGGGCGGGTGGACATCGGCGGCGGCCTCGTCCTGCCCACCTACGCCACCGGGCCGGTGAGCGTGTCGTGGTGGGCCGTCTCGACCATGCTCGTCGCCAGCGGGGCGGCCTGGGCCTGCTTCGCGGGGAGCTACCTGTTCCTGTGGCTGGTGAACGGGGACGCCCGGTGGGCGGCGGGCGCGCCCGCGCCGACCTGGGGCCTCGCCGCCCTCGGCTCCTACGCGGCGGCGGCGGGGCTGGTGGGCTGGGCGGCGCGGGGCCTGCGGCGCCGCGGCCGCGCATCCGTCCCAGCCATGGGGGCCGCGCTGCTGCTGGTGCTGGCGGGCAGCGGGGCGGAGGTGCTGTCGCTCTGGCAGGCGGGGCTGCGGCCGGTGGAGCACGCGCACGCGGCGTCGAGCTACGCCATCGTCGCCAGCCAGGGCTTCCACGTGGCCATCGCCGCGCTGATGGCCGGCTACGTCATCGTCAGGCAGTGGGCCGGGCTGCTGGATGGCGCGCGGCGCGTTTCCTTCGACAACGCGCGGCTGTTCATCCTCTACACCTGCGCCCAGGGGGTGGCGGGGGTCGTGCTGCTGCACGGCTTCCCGCGCCTGCTGTGACGGGCGGCGCGCGCCGCGCCCTGTGGCCCGCGGCGCCGCTGCTCGTGTGGGGCGCGCATTTCGGCGTGGTCTACGCCGTGCACGCGCTGGCCTGCGAGCGCTCGCTCGCGGGGCTTCGCGTGCTGGGCCTCCCCTTCGTGCCCGCGCTGTGCGTCGCGGCGACGGCGCTCGCGCTGGCCGCGCTGCTCCTGCTCGCGCGGCCCGGCATCGCGGCGCTGCGCCGCGACGGGGTCGAGGGCGACGCGGGGGAGCCCGGCTTCCGCCTCTGGTTCGCCGCCGCCGCAGCGCTCGCCGCCGCCGTCGCCATCCTGTTCCAGACGATGCCCGCGCTCATCATGCCGGCGTGCTGAGCGCCGGGGGCGCGGTCAGCCGTCACGCGGGCGGATGCGGGGGTCCGGCCGCGGCCCCCCGGCGTTGGGGCCGAGCGGCATGCCCGCGGGCACCGGCTCCACGCGGCTGGCCCCCAGCGTCATCAGGAAGGCGGCGATGTCGCGCGCCTCATCCTCGCCGAGGCCGAGATTGGGCATGGCGGAGCCCGGCGACAGCGCCTGCGGGTCGCGCAGCCAGGCCACCAGCACCTCGGGCGTGTTGGGGAAGCGCCCCGCCAGCCAGCCGCGCCGCGCCCATTCCGCGAGCGGGGGCGCCGCCCAGGACACGGCGCCGGGCACGCCGGGGATGACGTGGCACGCGCCGCAGCCGTGTTGCGCGGCGAGCGCCCCGCCGCGCGCCGCCTCCCCCCCGGCGACGCGCAGCGCCGCGGGTTGCTCCGGCTCGCAGGCCGCGAGCAGGAGGCAGAGGAAGGGAAGGGCCTTGTGCAACCAGGGAGCTCCGCCGGGCCGTCGAGGAGGGAACGGCGCGCCGGCGGGCGGGGTTGCCGCGGGGAGCGCGGTGGGGACGGCGATGCGCGGCCGGCGGGGGATGGCGCGTTCGCGCCGCGGCGCGCTCCTCCCGGCCGGGAGGCGCCGCCCATGCCGGGAATGCCGGCTCCGGCGCTGGCCCCCGCGCGCCTTCGCCGCCACGGCCCTGCCGGCCGTGGCGGCGTGCCGGCCAGGCTCAGCCCGCCGGGCGGCCGCGCAGGTTCTCCGGCAGGTCCACGCCGTGGAAGCGCTTGTAGATCTCGTTCAGCCGGCCGTTCGCCACATTGGCCTCGATCCAGCCATTCACCCATTCCAGCAGCTGCGGCTCGCCCTGGCGCAGCCCCATGGCGAGGTCGAAGTTGCGGATGGTGAACTTCACCTCGAAGCCGCGCTGCGGCGCGCGCTGCGCGATCTGCGCGACGATGGTGGCGCTGGTCGCCACCAGCTCCGCCTGGCCGGACACGGCGGCGGTGACCATCGTCGCGTCGTCGTCGAAGCGCTGGACGCGGAAGCCGTGCTCGGCGGCCAGCGGCGTCAGCTCCGTGTCCTGCGTCGTGCCGCGCACGGTGGTGACGGTGCGCCCGCGCAGCGTGGCGAAGGAGGAGACGGCCACGTCCCGCCGCCCGCCCACCACGGAGGCGAGCGCCGCGTAGGGCCTGGAGAACTGGATGACGCGCGCCCGCTCGGGCGTGACGGACAGGGTGGAGATGATGATGTCCGCCTTGTCCGTCTGCACGTTGGGGATGCGCGTGGCGCCCACCGTGGGGATGAACTCCAGCGTCACGCCCAGGTCGCGCGCCAGGGCCTGCGCCACCTCGACGTCCGACCCGGTGGGGCGCATCTGCCCGTCCACCATGCCCGAGGGCGGGATGGCGAGGTCGGTCGCCACGCGGATGCGCCCGGCGCGGCGGATCGCGTCGAGCTGGTTGGCGAAGGCCGGGCTGGCGACGGCCAGCAGCGGCAGGGCGGCGAGCATGCCGCGGCGGGTGATGGTCATTCCTGGTTCCTCCATGTCGCGCGTCACAGCGCGCTTCCGACGAACTGGGCCAGCTCGGGCGTCGCCGGCCGGTCCAGGATCTCCGGCCCGCCGGCCTCGTGGACCCGGCCCTGGTGCATGAACAGCACCCGGTCGGCCACGCGTCGGGCGAAGCCCATCTCGTGCGTCACCATGACGATGGTCATGCCGCCCTCGGCCAGCGCCTCGATGACGCGCAGCACCTCGCCGGTCAGCTCGGGGTCGAGCGCGCTCGTCACCTCGTCCAGCAGCATCACCTTGGGCTGCATGGCGAGCGAGCGGGCGATGGCCGCGCGCTGCTGCTGCCCGCCCGAGAGCTGCTCGGGCCAGGCATGCGCCTTGTCGGCCAGGCCCACCTGCGCCAGCACGCGGGCGGCGACCTCGCGCGCCTCGCGGCGTCCGACGCGCTTCACCACCGTGGGCGCGAGGCAGATGTTCTCCTCGATCGTCAGGTGCGGGAACAGGTTGTAGGCCTGGAAGACGATGCCCACGTCGCGCCGCAGCGCCCGCAGGTCCAGCCCCGCATCGTGCACCGCGTGGCCGCAGACGGTGATGCGCCCTTCCTCGATGCGCTCCAACCGGTTGATGCAGCGCAGCGCGGTGGACTTGCCGGATCCGGAGCGGCCGATGATGGCCACCACCTCGCCCGCCGCCACCTCGAAGGAGACGCCGTCGAGCACGCGCAGGCTGCCGAAGCTCTTGCGCACGCCCTGCAGCGAGACCGCGGCCGTCACGGCGCCGCCGCCAGCCGCGCGGGCGCGGCGCCGCGCGCCTCCAGCCGGCGCGACCAGAGGGAAAGCGGGTAGCACATGGCGAAGTACCCCAGGGCGATGATGGCGTAGATGGCGAAGGGCTGGAACAGCGAGTTGTTGATGAGCTGCCCCGCCCGCATCAGCTCCACGAAGCCCACCACGGAGGCGAGCGAGGTGTTCTTCACGATCTGCACGAGGAAGCCCACCGTGGGGGGTGCGGCGATCCGCACGGCCTGGGGCAGCACCACGTACCGCATGCGCTGGATGCGCGAGAGCGCCAGCCCCTCGGCGGCCTCCCATTGCGGGCGCGGCACCGCCTCGATGCAGCCGCGCCAGATCTCGGCCAGGTAGGCGGCGGCGTAGACCACCAGCGCGCCGCCCGCGGCCTGGAAGGGCGTCGGCCGCCAGCCCAGGGCCGGCATGCCGAAGAAGACCAGGAACATCAGCACCAGCAGCGGCGTGCCCTGCACCAGCTGCACCAGCGCGCCCGTGCCGACCCGCACGGCGCGCAGCGGCGAGACGCGACACAGCGCCAGCGCGAAGCCCAGCAACCCGCCGCCCACCAGCGCCACCAGCGAGAGCGCCAGCGTCCACGCCGCCCCCTGCGCCAGGAAGGCCAGGTGCTGCGGGCCCAGGCTGCCGCCCATCACAGCGGCGTCCCCAGCGCGCGGCGGCGCGGAAAGAGCCACAGCCCCAGCCCCCAGAACAGCGCACGCAGCAGGAAGGCGAGCAGCAGGTAGGCAGCCGCCACCAGGATGTAGCTCTCGAAGGCGCGGTAGGTGTCGGACTGGACGTAGTTCGCCGCCGCCGTCAGCTCCTCCGCGCTGATCTGCGAGGTGACGGAGGAGGCCAGCATCAGCAGCACGAATTGCGAGGTGAGCGCGGGGTACACCTTCTCCATCGCCGGCCGCAGCAGCACGTGCCAGTAGAGCTGCGCGCGCGAAAGGCCCAGCGATTCCCCGGCCTCCACCTGCCCCGCGGGGATGCTGTCGAAGCCCGCGCGCATGATCTCGGCCGAATAGGCGCCGACGTTGATGCACAGCGTCGCCGCCGCCACCCCGAAGGCCGGCAGCTGCAAGCCCAGCGAGGACAGGCCGAAGAACACCAGCAGCAGCTGCACCAGCAGCGGGGTGTTGCGGATCGCCTCCACGTAGGCGCCGCACAGCGCGCGCAGCCAGGCCAGCCGCCCGCGCCGCCCCACCGCGCAGAGCACGCCCAGCACGAAGCCCCCAACGGTGGCGATCAGCGCCAGCTCCAGCGTCGCAGCCGCGCCCTGGAGGAAGAGCGGCCAGCGCTCCAGCACCACCCCGAAATCGAGGCGGAGGTCCATCAGGGGCGCCCCGCCAGCCGGTCGTAGTGGCGCAGGAGGGCCTGGTTGCCGTTGCCGCCCTCGCCATGCGCGCGGCACTCCACGTATTGCTGCGTCACCAGCGCCGTGCCGGGCAGCGCCAAGTCCATGGCGCGCGCCGCCTCGCCGGCCAGGCGCAGGTCCTTCAGCATCAGGTCTATGCGGAAGCCCGCCGCCACGTCGCCCTCGATCATCTTCGGCCCCAGCACGTCCAGCATCCACGACGCCGCGGAGCCGCCCAGCAGCACCTCGCGCAGCCGCGCCAGGTCGAGGCCCGCCGCGCGGCCGAGCGCCAGGCCCTCGCACACCGCCTGGAGGTTCAGCCCCACCATCACCTGGTTGCACATCTTGGTGGCCTGCCCCGCGCCCGGCCCGCCCATGTGGACGATGGTGGTGCCCAGCGCGGCGAAGAGGGACTCGGCGCGCGCGAAGTCCTCGGCGCTGCCGCCCGCCATGATGGTGAGCCGCGCGAGGTCCGCGCCCATCGGCCCGCCCGACACCGGCGCGTCCACGAAGCCGATGCCGCGGGCGGCGAGGCGCGCGTGGATGCGCTGCGCGGCCTGCGGCGCGATGGAGGACATGTCCAGCACCAGCGTGCCCGCGGGCAGCACGGCTTCCAGTTCGGTCGCCACCGCCTCCACGTCCGGCGTGTCGGGCAGCATGAGGATGACCGTGTCCGCGCCCGCCACGCATTCCGCCAGGCTGGCGGCGCGCGCAACGCCCTCGGCCGCCGCGCCGGGCAGCGCGTCGAAGCCGCGCACGGCGTGGCCAGCGCGCGCGAGGTTGCGCGCCATCAGCCGGCCCATGGTGCCCAGCCCGATGAAGGCGACGCTCATTCGCCTTCCATCTCGCCCAGCTTGCGCACGCGGCGGACATGGTCCTCGGTGGCGTGGAACTCGGCCTTGAGGAAGCCCTCGACGAGGTCCGCCGCCAGCCAGGGGCCGACGATCTGCGCGCCGATGCAGGCCACGTTCACGTCGTCGTGCTCCACGCACTGGTGCGCCGAATGGGCGTCATGCACCACGGAGGCGCGGATGCCGCGCAGCTTGTTGGCGGCGATGGACGCCCCCACCCCGGTGCCGCAGACCAGGATGCCGCGGGCCGCGCGGCCCTGGCGCACGGCCTCGCACACCGCGCGCGCGATGTCGGGGAAGTCCACCGGATCGGGCGTGAAGGAGCCCAGCTCCTCCACCTCGTGCCCCAGCGCCCGCACGCGCTCGATCACCAGCGCCTTCATCGGGAAGCCGGCATGGTCGCAGCCGATCACAACCTTCATCTCACCAGTCCTTCGTCGAGCAGCGCCGCGATGGCGGCGCGATGCGGCAGGGAGGGCACGGCGCCCAGCGCGGTGCAGGCCAGCGAGCCGGCGGCGACGCCCAGGCGCAGCGCCGCCTCGTGGCCCGCGCCGGCGGCGAGCGCGGCGCAGAAGGCGCCGGCGAAGGCGTCGCCCGCGCCCGTCGTGTCGCGCACCGTCACCGCAGGCGCGGGCGCGCGCAGCAGCGTGCCGTCGCGCAGGGCCAGCACGGCGCCGGCGGGGCCAGCCGTCACCACCGCCGCCTCGCCCACGCGCTGCGCCAGGGCGCGCGCCAGGGCGTCCGCGTCCGCGCCGGGCGCCAGGGCGCGGGCCTCGCCCTCGTTCACCAGCAGGATGTCGGTCAGCGGCAGCAGGCGCGCGGCGGCCGCCGCGTCGGCGGGGGCGGCGTTCAGCACGCGCCGCGCCGCGCCCGCGCCCGCGAAGGCCGCGGCGATGGCGGCTTCCGGCACCTCCAGCTGCGCCAGCACCACGTCGCAGGGCGGGGGCGCCGCGCCGGCCAGCGCCGTGTTGGCGCCGGGCGCGAGGATGATGCGGTTGTCCCCGCCCTCAAGCAAGATCACGGCGGTGCCGGTAGGCAGGCCGGGGTGGCGCGTGGCGCGCGCCTGCACCCCCTCGCGCGCCCACAGCGCCAGCGCGGCGTCGCCGTCGGCATCCGCGCCCAGGCTGGCCAGCATCGTCACCCGCGCCCCGGCGCGGGCCGCGGCGATGGCCTGGTTGGAGCCCTTGCCGCCGGGAAAGCGGTGCAGCGCGCGCGCGGCCAGCGTCTCGCCCCGCGCGGGCAGGCGCGGCAGGTCCAGCACCAGGTCGGCGTTGAAGGAACCGATGACGGCGACATGGCCGGTGGCCAAGGGGCGTTCTCCTCGCTGGCGGGCTGGCGCCGCCTTGTCTTGCACACGTGTGCAGTGCGAGGCTACGCGCGCGGCGCTCGCGCCGTCAAGCAGTCGGGGGTGCGATGCAGCGGCGCTGGGTCACGGCGGCGGAGGTGGCGGCGGCGGCGGGCGTGTCGCGCTCCGCCGTCTCGCGCGCCTTCACCGATGGGGCGTCGGTGGCGCCGGAGACGCGCGCGCGGGTGATGGCGGCGGCCACGCGCCTGGGCTACGCGCCATCGGCCGTGGGCCGCGGGCTGGTGGCGGCGCGCACCGGGCTGGTGGGGCTGGTGGTGGCCGAACTCACCAACCCCTTCTACGCCGCGCTGACGGCGGCGGTGGCGGAGGAGCTGCGCACCGCCGGCCGCGCACCCCTGCTGCTGCTGGCCCCGGCGGCCGATCGCACGGACGAGCTGCTGCCCGCGCTCGCCGGCTGGCGGGTGGACGGGGTCATCATCGCCTCCGCCACGCTGGGCTCGCGCATGGCGCGCCTCTGCGCCGCCGCGCGCATCCCGGTCGTGCTGCTGGACCGCCAGGCGACGGCGCGCCCGCGCGGCGTGCGCGAGGTCGCGTCCGACAACGAGGCGGCGGGGGCGATGGTGGCGCAGGCGCTGCTGGCGCGCGGCCACCGCCGCCCCGCCTTCGTCGCCGGCATCGAGGACACGGCGACCAGCCGCGCGCGCGAGGCGGGGTTCCTGCGCGGCCTGGCGGCGGGCGGCGTGGCGCTGGCCGGGCGCGCCGTGGGCCACTACGCACGCCCCGGCGGGGCGGCGGCCGCCCGCGCGCTGCTGGCCGGCCGGCGCCGCCCGGACGCCGTGTTCTGCGCCAATGACGAGATGGCGCTGGGCGTGCTCGACGCCGCGCGGGCGGAGCTCGGGCTGCACGTGCCGGATGACCTTTCCGTGGTGGGCTTCGACGACGTGGCCCCCGCCGCGCTGGAGGGCTACGCGCTCACCACCGTGCGGCAGGACGTGGCGGGGCTGGCCGCCGCCGCGGTGGCGGCGCTGCGCGATGACGCGCCCGCGCGCCGCCTGCTGCCCTGCACCTGGGTGGAGCGCGGCACGGTGCGGCGCCCCTGAGCGCGACTGGCCTGCCGAACGGACCACTGGACCGGGTGCCGGACGGGCGAAGGGCCGCGGACGCGGCGCGGACATGACCCACCGCTTCACGCGGCGCGCCACGCCCGCGCTCCGCCCCGCGCCCGGGTGCCCGTGAGAAGCGAAGGCCCAGGGTTCGGAACCAGCCGGGTCCGCAACCCCGGCGCCCCATCGCCTGCGCCGGCCGTCCCGGCGTTGAAGCGGGCGCCCGGCGGCCCTAACCTCGCCCGGAACGACAAGCAGGAGGAAGCGATGCGCCGACGATCCCTCATGGCCGGGGCGCCCTTCGCGTTCGCGGCGCCGGCCCTGGCGCAGACCGCCGCGCCCATCCGCCTGGTGGTGGCCAATTCCCCGGGCGGCGGCACCGACCAGATCGCCCGCCTCATCGCCCCGCAGATCCAGGCCCGCCTCGGCTCCGGCTCCGTGGTGGTGGAGAACCGCTCCGGCGGCTCGGGCGTCATCGGCGCGGAGCTGGTGGCGCGCGCCCGGCCGGACGGCAACACCCTGCTGGTCACCGCCGCCATCTTCGCCATCACCGCCACCAAGCCCGGCCTGCCCTACGACCCGCGGCGCGACTTCGCCCCGGTGTCGCTGCTGGCCATGCTGCCCACCCTGCTGGTCGTGCGGCCCGACTTCCCGGCGCGGGACTTCGCCGAGTTCGTCGCCTACGCCCGCGCCAACCCGGGGCGCGTGACCCACGCCTCGCTCGGCGCCGCCAGCACCCAGACGCTGGCGGGCGGACTGATGCGGCTGCGCCTGGGCATCGAGCTGACCAACGTGCCCTACCGCGAGGCCGGGCCGCAGATGACCGAGTTGATGTCGGGCCAGGTGGACGCCTCCTTCAACAACATCACCACCACGCTCTCCGCCGTGCAGTCCGGCCGGCTGCGCGCCCTGGCGGTGGCGCTGGACGAGCGCTGGCCCGCCCTGCCCGAGGTGCCGACCTTCCGCGAGCTCGGGATGCCCGAACTCCAGGCCTCCTCCTGGGTGGCGTTGCTGGCGCCGGCCGGCACGCCCGCGCCGGTGGTGGCGCGGACCGGCGCGGCGGTGCGCGAGGCGCTTGCCCTGCCGGAGGTGCGCGGGCGCATCCTGGAGGGCGGCAGCCTGCCGGTGGGCGGCACGCCGGAGGAACTGGGCCGCTTCCTCAACAGCGAGATCGAGAGCTGGGGCGAGGTGGTGCGCGTCACCGGCGTCCGCCTGGACTGACGCGCGGCCGGGGGCCGCAGCAGCATCCCGGCGCCGGGCACGCAGGCCTGGCCGGGGGGCGGCCCGATGGGTGGCAGGCGCGCCAGGCGGAGGTGCCGGGGCAGGGTCCCGGCCTGCTTGACCATCCTGGCCGGCCCGGGAAGCTCGGTGCCGGCATGGAACCCACGACGCCGACCCTTGCTTCCGGCCCACTTCTGTAGTAACGCTACATCATCCGCGGCACAGATCGCGGCGCGAGGAAACGATGCAGCACCGCCTGGCCGCCGCCATGCCAGACCTGTCCCCGGCCGAACGCAAGGTTGCCGCCACGATCGCGGCCAACCCGGCGGCGGCGGCCCGCGCGACGACGTCGCAGCTCGCCCGCGCCGCGGGGGTGAGCGAGCCCACCATCGTGCGGTTCTGCCGTTCCCTGGGCTTCGGCGGCCTGGGCGACCTCCGCCTCGCCCTCGTGCAGCAGGACAACCTGCCGGCACGGATGCACCGCCGCATCGCGCCGGGCACGCCCGTCTCGGAAGCGGCGGGAGCCGTGCTGGACACCGCCATCGCCGCCCTGGAATCCGCCCGCCGGCACCTCGACGCCGAGCCGATCGAGCGCGCGGCGCTCGCCCTGGTGCGCGCCGCGCGGGTGGAGCTGTGGGGCTTCGGCGCCTCCGCCGCCGTCGCCGCGGACATGGAGCACAAGCTGTTCCGCGTCTGCCGCGGCGTCACCGCCCGCGCCGACCCCCACATGCAGGCCATGGCGGCCGCCACGCTGGACGGCGATTCCGCGGCCATCTGCATCAGCCACACCGGCCGCACGCGCGAGATCGTGGACGCCGCCCGCCTCGCCAGATGTAGTGGTGCTACAGTCATCGCCATTACCGCGCCCGGGAGCCCGCTGGCCGCCGAGGCCACCATCCTGCTCGGCGCGCAGGTCGAGGAGGACACCTCCCTGCACGTCCCGATGGTGTCGCGCCTCGTGCACCTGGCGCTCGGCGACGCGCTGGCCGTGGCGGTGGCGCTGCTCTCCCCCCCGGCGGCGGAGGAGCGGCTGGCCCGCATGAAGGCCGCCCTGAAGCCGCGGCGGCTGGACTGATGGAGCGCTGGTTCCTCTTCCTCAACCGCCTCGCCTGCGCGCTGCTGCTGGCGGCATCCTGCACGCTGGTCTTCGTGAACGTGGTCGGCCGCTACGCCTTCGGCACCTCCTTCGCCTGGGCGGAGGAGGTGAGCCGCTACATGATGATCTGGCTCGCCTTCCTCGCCGCCGGCCTCGCCCTGCGCGAGGGGGCGCACATCGCCGTCGAGACGCTGCCCGACGCCCTGCCCGAGCGCCTGGCCATCGCGGTGCGCGCCACCGCGCTGCTGCTGGTGGCGGGCTTCGTCGCCCTCCTCGGCTGGCTCGGCTGGCACTACGCGCAGTTCGCCATGATGCAGCGCACGCCGGTGCTGCGCCTGCCGGTGGGCCAGGTCTACCTCGCCATCCCCGTCGGCATGGCGCTGATGCTGGCCCACCTGGCGCTGGTCGCCCGCGCCTACGTCTTCCGCCCCAGGGACGACGCCGCCCGGCTGCGCGCGGCCGAGCTGGGTTCGGCGCTGTGAGCGTGCTCGTCTTGGTATTCCTCGCCACCATGGCGCTGGGCGTGCCCATCGCGCTGACCATGGGCATGGCCGGCGCCACCGTCATCTGGGCCGAGGACCTGGCCGACCTCATGCTGGTGCCCCAGCAGGCCTTCGCCGGGCTGGACAGCTTCCCCCTGCTCGCCATCCCCTTCTTCATCCTGGCGGCCGAGCTGATGACGGGCGGGCGGCTGACCGACGTGCTGCTGCGCTTCGCCGCCGCCTGCGTCGGCCGCGCCCGCGGCGGGCTGGGGCACACCAACATCCTCACGCTCACCATGTTCAGCGGCATCAGCGGCTCGGCGCTGGCCGACGCCGCCGGGCCGGGCGCGGTGATCCAGCGCATGATGAAGGATGCGGGCTATGCCGGCCCCTACGGCGCTGCGCTGACGGCGGCCACGGCCATCGTCGGCCCCATCATCCCGCCCTCCATCATCATGGTGGTCTACGCGCTGACGGACAACAGCGTGACGATCAACGGCCTGTTCCTCGCCGGCATCGTGCCCGGCCTGCTCATCGCGCTGGCCCTGCTCGCCGTGAACCACGTCATCAGCGTGCGGCGCGGCTACGCCGGGACCGAGGCGCGGCCGGGCGCGCGCGAATTCCTGCTGCTGACGCTCCAGGCGCTGCCGGCGCTGCTGCTGCCCGTGCTGATCATCGGCGGCATCCACGGCGGCGCCTTCACGCCGACGGAGGCCAGCGCGGTGGCCGTCTTCTACGCCCTGCTGGCGGGGATGTTCATCTACCGCACGCTCCGGCCGCGGCACATCCCGGCCATCCTGGTGCGCACGGCGGTGATGACGGCCTCCGTCCTGCTCATCATCGCGATGAGCAACATCTTCGGCTACGTCCTCACCGTGCTCCAGGTTCCCCAATCGGTGGGGGAATGGATCGGCTCGCTGGGCCTGTCCGTCATCCTGTTCCTGCTGGTGGTGAACGTCTTCCTGCTGCTGTTCGGCATCTTCATCGAGCCGCTGCCGGGCGTGATGATCCTCGTGCCCATCCTCGCCCCGCTGGCGGGCGCCATGGGCGTGGACCCGCTGCACTTCGCCATCATCCTCATCGTGAACCTCACCCTGGGCATGATCACGCCTCCCGTCGGGGGCCTGCTCTTCGTCACCCAGGTCGTCTCGCGCGAGCGCATGGGAGCGATCGTGCGCGAGCTCTGGCCCTTCCTCGGCGCGCAGGTGGCGGTGCTGCTGCTGCTCACCTTCGTGCCCGCCCTGTCCACCTGGCTGCCCAACCTCATGGGCTACAGCAAGTAACCAAAAGGGAGCTTCCACGATGAACCGCCGAGACCTCCTCCTGGCCGCCGCCGCCGCAACCCTGGCCGCGCCCGCCATCGCCACGGCCCAGGCCGCGCGCACCATCCGCTACACCCACTTCCAGCCCGGAAGGCTGGACCAGCCCAAGCACGCCGCCGCGCTCGCCTTCAAGAGCACGGTGGAGGGGCTGACCAACAACCGCCTGCGCGTGGAGATCTTTCCCGCCGGCCAGCTCGGCCCCGCGCCGCAGGTGATGGAGCAGCTGCGCCTCGGCAGCCTGGAGATGGCGGTGGTGCACGACGGCGGCATCGCCGGCACCTACGCCCCCTACCAGGTCTTCTCCATGCCCTTCCTGTGGGAGAACCAGGCCATCGCCTGGAAGGTGCTGGACGGCCCCTTCGGCGCCGACATGGCGGCCGACATGCAGCGCCGCGCCAGCATCCGCCTGCTGGGCCACGCCGACAACGGCGTGCGCCACATCACCAACAGCAAGCGCCCGATCGTGACGCCGGACGACATGCGCGGCCTGAAGATCCGCGTGCAGCCCTCCCCCGTCTTCGTGCGCCTGATCGAGAGCCTGGGCGCATCGGCCTCGGCCATCGACTGGGGCGAGCTGCCGGCCGCACTCGCCCAGGGCACGGTGGACGGGCAGGAGAACGGCGTGACCAACATCCTCGCCGGCTCCCTGTTCCAGCACCAGCGCCACATCACGCTCAACGGCCACGTCTATTCGCTGCACGCCTACCTGATGAGCGAGCGCTTCTTCGGCCGCCTGGGCAACGAGGAGCGCGCCGCCGTGCTCCAGGCCACCGAGATCGCCAAGGTGATCCACCGCGGCATGACCACGGCGCAGGACGCGAACGCCGAGCCGATCCTGCGCGAGCGCGGCATGGTGGTGCAGCGCCTGAGCGCGCCGCAGGTGGACGCCTTCCGCCGCATCGCCCAGCCCGCCGTGCGGCAGTGGCTGGAGGCCGAGCCCGGCATCGGCCGCGAATGGGTGGAGAAGCTGCTGGCCGCGACGAGGACCGCGCAAGGGTGATCTGCGCGATCCTCGACGACGGCTACGGCAGCTACGAGGCCGAGCGGGCGATCCTGTCCCCGCTCGGCGTCGCGGTGGCGCTGCGCCCCTGCCGCGGCGGCGCGGCGCGGGTGGCGTGCGACGAAGCAGCCATGAAACGGGTGAACCCGTGATCGAGGCGCTGCGCCGCGCGCGCGTCATCCCCGTCATCCGCACCGCCACCGCCGCGCAGTCGCGCCTGGCCGTGGAATGGCTCAGGGCCGAGGGCTTCTCGACCTTCGAGCTGACGATGACGACGCCCGATGCGCTGCCATTGCTGGCGGAACTCGCCCGCGACGCGGCGCTCACCTTCGGCATGGGCACCGTGCCGGACGTGGCCACGGCCGGGGCCGCCATCGCCGCTGGGGCGCGCTTCCTGGTGACGCCGTGGGTGGCGCCGGAGATCGCCGCCGCCTGCCGCGCCCGCGGCGTCCTGTGCATGCTGGGCGCCATGACGCCCACCGAGGTGCGCGCCGCCCAGGCGGCGGGCGCGGACGTGGTGAAGCTGTTCCCGGCCAGCACCGCCGGCGGCCCCGCCCACCTCAAGGCCCTGCGCGCCGTCTTCCCCGGCGTGGCCTTCTGCCCGACCGGCGGGGTGGAGCCGCGCAACGCCGCCGACTACCTGCGCGCCGGCGCCGCCTTCGTCGGCATCGGCGGCACGCTGGCCGACCCGCGCGCGCTGGCTACCAACGACCGCGCCACCATCCAGGCCGCCGCCCGCGAGGCGCTGGCCATCACCGCCTGAGGACACCATGGACCCACGCATCATCGAAGGCTTCCGCACCGCCGCCATCGCCTCCATCGCCGACGCGCTGGACAAGGCCACGGGCAGGCGCGGGTACATGGCGCACGAGATCAAGAACCGCATCAACGACAAGCGCATGGTCGGCCCCGCCGCCACCGTGCTGCACGCGCCCACCCGCGAGTTCCTGCCGCCCACCATGGCGCTGGACCTGATCGACGAATCCGCGCCCGGCAGCGTGATCTGCATCGGCATGCACGGCGACGTGGACGTGGCGGTGTGGGGCGGGCTGATGACGGCCGGCGCCTTCGCCAACGGCCATGCGGGTGCGGTGCTGGACGCCGGCGTGCGCGACATCCCCGAGATCCGCCGCGACTACGACCTGCCGGTCTTCGCGCGCACCGTCTCGCCCGGCACCACGCTGGGCCGCACGCAGACCATCGCCGCCCAGGTGCCCGTCATGGTCGGCGGCCTGCTGGTGCATCCGGGGGACCTCGTCGTGGGCGACATCGACGGCGTCTGCGTCATCCCGCCCGACGCCGCGGAGGAGGTGCTGAAGCTCGCCCAGGAGATCGACGCGCGCGAGGCCGAGCAGGCGAAGCTGATCGTGGAGGCGAAGTCGCTGCGCCAGGGCCTGGCGAAGTACGGCCGGATCTGATGTCCGCGTCCGATCGCGAAGGGCGCAGCCCGCAGCGTGAATCGGCCGCGCAGCAAGCCATGCTGCTGTTCATGGGCGAGCCGATGCTGGAGTTCAACCAGCTTCCGCCCGACGCCGCGGGGCGCGTGCTCTACCTGGAAGGCCATGGCGGCGACACGTCGAACGCCGCCATCGCCGCGGCCCGCCAGGGCGCCCGCGCGGGCTACGTCACCGCGCTGGGCGACGACGCCGCCGGCGCCTCCTTCCGCGCGCTCTGGGCGCGGGAGGGGGTGGACGCGCGCCACGTCCGCACCGACGCCTCGGCCTTCACGGGCATCTACTTCGTCACGCATGACGAGGCCGGGCACCACTTCACCTTCTACCGCACCGGCAGCGCGGCGGCGCGCATGCGGCCGGAGGACCTGCCCGATGACCTGTGCCACGGCGCGTCCTGGCTGCACGTCTCGGGCATCTCCATGGCCATCAGCGCCAGCGCGGCGGACGCGGTGTTCCGCGCCATCGCGCTGGCGCGCGCGGCAGGCTGCAAGGTGTCCTTCGACACCAACCTGCGCCTGCGCCTCTGGCCGGCCGCCCGGGCTGCCGCCACCATGCACGCCGCCATCGGCATGAGCGACCTGGCCCTGCCCTCGCTGGAGGACGCCACGGCGCTCACCGGCCTGCGCGAACCCGGGGCGATCCTCGATTTCTACCTGGGGCTGGCACCCATGGTGGTGCTGAAGCTGGGCGCGGCGGGCGCCATCGCCGCCACCCGCGAGGCGCGCTGGCCGATACCGCCGGCGCGCGTCGAGGCGGTGGACGCCACCGGGGCGGGCGACTGCTTCGCGGGCGCGCTGCTCGCCCGGCTCAGCGCCGGCGACGCCCTGCGCGACGCCGCGCGCTACGCCAACCAGGCGGCGGCGCTTTCCACCATGGGCTACGGCGCGGTCGCGCCCATCCCGGCGCGCGCGGACGTCCTGGAGGCACTTTCGCGCTGAACGGGGGCGAGCGCGCCACCTGCGACTTCGCCCCGCCCGAGGAGCCTGCGCGGCCTTCGTGCCCAGCGCCCGCGGGAGGCACGGCCCCAGCCGGTGCGGACATGGCGGAACCTCCGCCATGCCCGGGATCATGGGCCTGGATCATGATCCGCAAACGCGGATCATGATCCAGCCTTTGCTGAGAGGACGATTCACCGCTTTGATGACTCCATCAAAGCGGATCGTGCTCTAGGCGGTCGCCGGCCGCACGCCCATGGCCACCGTGCGCTCGTCCATGCGCGCCTGGTAGGTGATGCCCCGCCGCGTGGCCCAGGTGTGGTTGAGCTGCACCAGGGGCATGATCGGCGCCTCGCGCGCCACCCAGCGCACCAGCTCCTGCAGCGCCTTCTCGCGCTCGCCGTCGTCGATGATGGACATCGCCTCCTCCGTCATCCGGTCCAGCTCCGGCGAGGAGAAGCGGCCGCCGTTGCTGGCGCCGGTGCGCTTCTGCGCGTTGAAGCTGTTCATAATGTTGACGAGCATGTAGCCCGCCTCCGCCGTCACGCTGCCCCAGGAGGTGAGGCGCATGGCGAATTCCTGCCGGTTGGAGCGCGCGGCGAAGGAGGCCCAGGGCAGCGCGTCCACCGTGGTCTGCACGCCGATGCGCGTCCAGAACTGCGCCACCGCCTGGGCGATGCGGCTGTCGTTCGGGAAGCGGTCGTTGGGGCTGTGCAGGGTAAGGCGGAAGCCCTGCGGGAAGCCGGCTTCGGCCAGCAGGCGGCGGCAGGCCTCCACGTCCACCGGCTGCGGGCGCACGTCGGGCGCGTGGGAATAGACGCCGGGCGGCAGCCACTGCGCGGTGGCGGTGGCCTGGCCCTCCATCACCCGCTCGGCGATCGCCTCGCGGCCGATGGACAGGCTGAGCGCGCGGCGCACGCGCACGTCGTCGAAGGGGTTGCGGTCCAGCGGATTGCCGGCGTTGTCGGAAACGAAGGGCAGGTTCGCGCGGCGCGAGAAGTCGGCCATCAGGTAGACGACGCGCAGCCCCACCGTCTCGCTCACGGACACGCGCGGCTCGCGCTTCAGGCGCGACAGGTCGCTGCTCGCCACCTGGTCCACCATGTCGAAGTCGCCGGCCAGCAGGGCGGCCGAGCGCGCGGCGTCGTTGGCGACGAAGCGGTAGGACACGCGCGCCCAGGGCTCGCGCGCGCCCCAGAACTCGTCGTTGCGGACCAGCTCGGTCCGGTCGCCCTGGCGGTGGCTGGCGAAGCGGTAGGCGCCGGTGCCGATGGCGGCGCGGCCGCTGTTGTAGTCCTCCGTCGTCGCGCCCTCGCCCACGTGCTTGGAGATGATGAAGATGGAGGCCAGCTCGGTCGGCAGGATCGGGTTGGGCGCGTGGGTGTGGAAGCGGATCAGGTGCGGGCCCAGGATCTCGCTGCGCGCGATGGAGCGCAGGAAGCCGCCGAAGCCGCCGGGCGAGTTGGGCACGTTGGGCGCGCGCGTCACCGTGAAGGCCACGTCCTCGGCCGTGAAGGGGCGCCCGTCATGCCACTTCACGCCCTCGCGCAGGGTGAATTCCCAGATGCGCGGCTCGACCACGCGCCAGGCGGTGGCGAGGCCGGGCTGGAGCTTCGCGTCGTGCGTGCGGTCCACCAGCGTGTTGAAGATGTGCAGCGCCAGCGAGGAATTGGGCGCGGCGTTGAAGAAGTGCGGGTCCAGCGAGGTGATGGAGCCGCCGGTGGCGATGGTGAGGTTCGGCCCGGCGGGCTGGGCCACGCCGATGGCGGGCGCGGCGAGCGCGGCGCCGGCGCCGAGGCCGAGCGCGCGGCGGGAAACGGGAATGGTCATGGGCGAACCCCCAGGCTTCATGGACGGATGAACGTCCTGTTAGCCGATCCAGCGCCGCGCCGGAACCGCCTTCATTGGCAGGATGCCTCGAAGACGGTGCCGTGCAGTACCAGCGTGAGCCCCTGGCGCGCCCTGACATGCTGCGCCGGGCAGACGTCGTGCCACACCATCCGCAGCCAGTACTGCGCCTCGATCCGCAGCGGCTGCCCCGTCTCGAAGCGGTGGCATATCGTCTGGCCGGCGGCGATCTGCGCCCAGTCCGGGAAGGTGGCGCCCGGCCCCAGCCGCTCGGAGACGAACTTGACCCGGCCGGCGTAGAGGCCCTGGCTGCGCACGCAGACCTCGGCGAAGGCCGTGGCCGGCAGGCTGCTGGCCGGCGCGGCGGCCGGCGCCAGCAGCAGCAGCGCCGCGAGGCAAGCGCCCCTCACGAGCAGTGCACGCCCGAGACCGCGTTGCCGTCCAGCCGGATGGTGACGCCCTGGGTGACGGTGAAGCTGCGCTGGCACGCCTGGGAGTAGCGGAAGGTGGCGTCCATGGATTCGACCAGCACCACGGCGGCGCGCCCGGGGGCGACGCCGGTGCAGCGCGTCTGCCCCAGCAGCACCGTGTCGGGCGTGTGGTGCACGGTCGCCCCGTCGCGCGAGGAGGTGACGGTGATGCGCGCGGCGACGGGGGCCGCGTTGTGCAGGCACAGCTGCGCGGCCGGCGCGCCCTGCGCCGCGCCGTGGACGCTGCGCCCGGCATCCTGCGCCGCCGCGCCGGCGAGCGGGAGGACGATGGCGAGCAGGGACAGGGTGGAGCGAATCATCGGGTGCGTCCTCGCGCAGGGGTTGAGGACCGCAGGATGCGCGGGACGGCGCCGGCCGTCCAATCGGCCAGGGCGGCCGCCAGGATCGGCGGCGCCTATGGATTGCCGCCGCCCCCCCGCCGGGCGAAGAGGTGGGCCATGACGCGCATCGCCCTGGCCGCCTTCCTGCTTCTCTCCGCGGCCGCACCGGCGCTGGGATCCTGTCCCGCCCCGCCACCCGGCGCCGCGTTGCCCCTGGCGGCCCGCCCGGCGCCGCTGGACAACCCGCTGTGGCACGACTTCGTGGGCCAGGTGGACCAGGCCATCGCCGCGGCCGACCGCGGGCGGGTGCAGCTCGCCTTCCTGGGGGATTCGCTGACGGCGGGCTGGGAGCCGGCGGCCTTCGCGCGGCATTTCGGCCGCTGGCGCACGCTGAACCTGGGCGTGCCGGGCGACCACACCCACACCATGCTGTGGCGGCTGGACCGGCAATGGACCGGGCTGCGGCCGCGCGTCGCCGTGCTGCTCCTCGGCACGAACAATGCGGGCACGACGCCCCCCGCCGACACGGCGCTGGGCGTGGCGGAGGTGATCCGGCTCGTCCAGGCGCGCTCGCCCGGCACGAAGCTGCTGCTGCTGGCCTTGCTGCCGCGCGGCGACGGCCCCGCCGACCCGCAGCGGCGCGCCAATGCGGAGGTGGACCGCCTGGTGGCCGGCTGCGCCGATGGCCGGCGCGTGGTGTTCCTGGACGCGGGCGCGGCGCTGGCCGGGGCGGATGGGCGGCTCGCGCCCGGGCACTTCACGGACGGGCTGCACCTTTCGCCCCAGGGCTACGAGGCGCTGGGGGCGGCGATCGCGCCCACCGTGGCGCGGATGATGCGTTAGGCCGCGACCCGCCGGCCGACGAAGCCGTGCACCGCCTCGGCCAGCGAGGCGGCGACGCGCGCGCGGTGCTCGGGCCGGCGCAGCGCCTGCTCGTCCTGCGGGTTGGACAGGAAGCCGCATTCCACCAGCGCCGCCGGCACGTCGGGCGCCTTGAGCACCACGAACTGCGCCCGGCGCAGCGGCTGGTGCAGCAGCGGCACGTCGCCGTCCAGCGCGTTCACGGCCAGCCGCGCGAGGCGCTCGGAGCCCGCCCGCGTCTCCTGCCGCATCAGCGAGAGCAGGATGCGCTGCACCTCGGGCGAAACGGAAGGCAGGCGCAGCCCGCCGTTGCGGTCGGCCAGGTTCTCGCGCCGGGCCAGGGCGGCGGCCAGCGGGTCGGTCGCCGTCTCGGCCAGGGTGTAGACGGAGGCGCCGCGCAGGGCGGGCTGGCCGGGCGGCAGGGCGTCGGCGTGTATGGACAGCAGCAGCGCCGCCTCGCGCTCGCGCGCCAGGTCCACGCGGCGCCTGAGCGGCACGAAGACGTCGCGCGTGCGGGTCATCGCCACGCGCACGCGGCCCTGGCCGTCCAGCTGGCGCTTGAGTTCCAAGGCGAGCGCCAGGGTCAGGCGCTTCTCCTGCGTGCCGCCCGCGCCGATGGCGCCGGGGTCCGCCCCGCCATGGCCGGGGTCGAGCACCACCAGCGGCAGGCGCGGGCGCGCCGCCTGGGCGTGGGCCAGTCCCGGCGCCGCCAGCAGGGCGGCCAGGAATGAACGGCGGTGCAATCCCCTCATGATGCCGCGACCCCCATCGCAACGGGCGCAGCATAGCGGCGGGGCCGCCTGGAATCCAGCACGTGTGCCCGCGGATTGGGCAGGGCTGACACAACCGTAACGCGATGGTGGCGCAGCGCCCTTGCCTGTCCCGGCATGGCTGCTATGGTGTGGTGCCCCAGCGACCGGCGTTGCGGGCAAGGCTCGATCTCCCGCACGCGCGCTTGCCGTGCGGGCCTCGCGCGCCAAGCGCCGCTCTTTCCCTCGGACGGGGACGCGGCGCGAAGCTGGCCCGCCTTGCCCCCGATGCCCGCGGTGCAGCGCCGTTCCCGCCATCCCATGGTGCCCGGCCTGCCGCACGGTCGCCCGCCCCGCAAGGGGCGCGCATCCGCGGGGGCTGGCCATTGGGCGCCCCGCCCCGCCGCCTGCGATCGCAGGGACGCGCGGCGGCCGTGCCCCCGGAACGAGGAACGACTGCGTGTCCAGGACATCGCCGCCCGTCCCCCGCCCGGAATCCGTTCCCTCCCCTTTCCGCCGCCGGCCGATGGGCCACTCGCCCCGCCGCGGCGCGGAGTTCCCCTGCCATGACCAAGCGCATGCTGATCGACGCGGCCCATCCGGAAGAGACCCGGGTCGTCGTGATGGACAACTCACGGGTCGATGAGTTCGACCTGGAGGCGGCCAACCGCCTCCCCCTGAAGGGCAACATCTACCTCGCGCGCATCGTGCGGGTGGAGCCCTCCCTCCAGGCGGCCTTCGTGGAGTACGGCGGCAACCGCCACGGCTTCCTCGCCTTCGGCGAGATCCACCCCGACTACTACCAGATCCCCGTCGCCGACCGGCAGCGCCTGCTGGAGGCCCAGGAGGCCGAGGCGCGCGAGGAGGCCGAGGCCGAGGCGCGCGAGGATGAGCGCCGCTCCCAGGCCGCGGATGCCCGCGCCGCCCGCAAGGCCGCCGCCGAGGCCATCCTGGCCGAGACCGCCGGCGCGCCGCCGGCCGATGCGCCCGCCGAGGACGCGCTCGCCGCGGAGCTGGACGCCGAGGCGGAGGCCCGCGCCGCCGATCCCGGTTCCGACCCTGGCCCCGACGAGGGCGGCCGCGTGGAGATGCTGCCCGCCGACGACGACGCCCCCCTGCCGGAGACGATCGGCGAGGAGCCGGCGGCCGAATCCGACAACGAGGGCGAATCCGGCGAGGACGACCGCGGCCAGCGCCGCCGCGAATCGCCGCGCTTCCTGCGCAACTACAAGATCCAGGAGGTGATGCGCCGCCGGCAGATCATCCTCGTGCAGGTCGTCAAGGAGGAGCGCGGCAACAAGGGCGCCGCGCTCACCACCTACATCTCGCTGGCCGGCCGCTTCTCCGTGCTCATGCCCAACTCGCCGCGCGGCGGGGGCGTGAGCCGCAAGATCACCTCCTCCTCCGACCGCCGCCGCCTGCGCGAGGTGATCGAGGAGCTGGAGATGCCGCGCGGCATGTCGCTGATCGTGCGCACCGCCGGCGCCCAGCGCCCCAAGCCCGAGATCCGGCGCGACTGCGAGTACCTGCTGAGCCTGTGGGACAGCATCCGCGAGCGCACGATGGCGAGCAGCGCGCCCGCGCTGATCTACGAGGAGGCGGACCTCATCAAGCGCGCCATCCGCGACGGCCACGCCCGCGACATGGACGAGATCCTGATCGAGGGCGACGAGGCCTGCGCCCAGGCGCGCGAGTTCATGCGCATGCTGATGCCCGAGCACCTGCGCAAGCTCCAGCCCTACCGCGACGGCACGGTGCCGCTGTTCTCCCGCTACGGCGTGGAGTCGCAGCTGGACGCGATGCACGAGCCCACGGTGCAGCTGAAGTCCGGCGGCTACATCGTCATCAACCAGACCGAGGCGCTGGTCGCCATCGACGTGAACTCGGGCCGCGCGACGCGCGAGCGCAACATCGACGACACGGCGCTGAAGACGAACCTGGAGGCGGCGGACGAGATCGCCCGCCAGCTGCGCCTGCGCGACCTGGCCGGCCTCATCGTCGTGGACTTCATCGACATGGACCGCAACCGCGACAACGCGGCGGTCGAGAAGCGGATGAAGGACGCGCTGCGCCACGACCGCGCGCGCATCCAGGTCGGCCGCATCTCCCATTTCGGGCTGCTGGAGATGTCGCGCCAGCGGCTGCGGCCCAGCCTGAACGAGACGGCCTTCGTCACCTGCCCGCATTGCCTGGGGCGCGGGACGGTGCGCGGCCTCGAATCCTCCGCCGTCGCCGTGCTGCGCGCGGTGGAGGAGGAATGCGCCCGCCGCCGCGCGCACGAGATCACCGTGCATGTCCGCACGGAGGTCATCCTCTACTTGCTCAACCGCAAGCGCGAGCGGCTGACGGAGATCGAGGCGCGCTGGGGCGTGCACGTGGCCTTCGAGGCCGACCCGACGCTGAACGGCGCCGAGACGCGCATCGAGCGCTCGCGCCTGCCGCCCGCCCCGCCGCGCGAGGATGAGCGCCCCGCCGCCATCCGCATGGACTACGCCGCCGAGGACGAAGCCGAGGACGCGCCGCAGGCCGAGGCGGAGACCGCCGCCGAGGCCGCCGAGGGCGGCACGGCCGAGGAGCGCAGCCGCCGCCGCCGCCGCCGCCGCGGTCGCGGCCGGCGCGAGGATGGCTCGCCCCGCCCCGAGGGCGAGGCCGAGGGCGAGGCCGGCGAGCAGCAACCCGCCACGGAGGGGGGCGTTGAGGCCGCGCAGCCGGAAGGGCAGGACGTGGCCGAGGACACCCCCGAGACGACCGCCGAGACCGAGGAGGAAAGCGCCCGCCGCCGCCGTGGCCGCCGCGGCGGCCGCCGCCGGCGCGAGGAGGGCGCCGCCCCCGCCGAGGCGCAGGCCGACGCCGTCCACGCCCAGGCCGAGGCGCACCGCTCCTACACCGGCCCCACCCCCGCGGACCCCTTCCAGGGCCACGAGGACCAGCTGATCGCCGCCATGGAGGCCGCCGAGGCCGCCGCGGAGGAGGCGCTGGCGCCGCGCCAGCCCCCGGTGGTGATGCCGCAGAACGAGGCCTCGCCCGCGCCGGAGGCGCCGAAGGCCAGCGAACCGGCGCCCGAGGGCACCGTCGCCGCGGCGCCGGAAGCCGAGGCGCCTGCCATGCCGGAGCCGGAGCCCGCCCCGGCGCCCGTCTCCGAGGAAGCGCCCAAGGTCGTCATCGGCCCGGCCATCACGCCCAAGACCGTGGAGGAGGTGGCCGCCGCCGCCCCGCGCCGCTCCGGCTTCTGGAAGCGCTGAGCGGGTGACGGAGCCGCCCGTCCTCGTCGCCCGCGAGGGCGCGGTGGTCCACGTCACGCTCAACCGCCCCGCCCGCCGCAACGCCATCGGCGGCGGGATGGGCGAGGCGCTGGACGAGGTGATCGCCGCCTTGCGCGGCGACGCCACGGCGCGCGCCGTGGTGCTGCGCGGCGCGGGCGGGCATTTCTGCGCGGGGCTGGACCTGGGCGAGGTCGCGGCCTCGCCCGAGGCGCAGGAGGCGCGGAACCGCGCCGTGGGCGCGCGCTACTTCGCCATCAGCGAATTGCCGCAGGTCGTCGTCGCGGCGGTGGAGGGCGCGGCCCATGCCGGCGGCCTGGGCTTCGTCTGCTGCGCCGACATCGCCCTCGCCTCCCATGACGCGCGCTTCGCCGCGCCCGAGGTGCGGCGCGGCCTGGTGCCGGCGCAGATCCTTCCCTGGCTGGTGCGCCGCATGGGCCGCGCCCAGGCCACGCGCATGGTGCTGGAGGGCAGCGTGGTGAGCGCCGGCCAGGCCCATGCCATCGGCCTGGTGCACGACGTGGCCGAGGGGCGGGAGGGGCTGGACGCCCTGCTGGCCCAGGTGCTGGCGCAGGTGACGGCCGGCGCGCCGGGTGCGCTGGCCGAGACCAAGCGGTTGCTCCAGGCGCTCGGCCCGCTGGCGCCGGAGGGCTACGGCGCGGCCGCGGCCGCCGCCTTCGGGCGCACGGCGAACGGGCCGGAGGCGCGCGAGGGCATCGCCGCCTTCCGCGAGAAGCGCGCCCCCGCCTGGATGGCGGTGGATTGAACACGCGTCCCCGCACGGCGATATTCCCCGCGTGATCCGCCCCCGCCGCCCGCAATTCTTCTACACCACCACGCCCCTGCCCTGCCCCTACCTGCCGGGGCGGACGGAGCGCAAGATCGTCACCGAGCTGACGGGCACGGACAGCGAGGCGCTGCACGACCGCCTGTCGCGCGCGGGCTTCCGGCGCAGCCACAACATCGCCTACTCGCCGGTCTGCCCCGGCTGCCGCGCCTGCATCCCCATCCGCGTGGTGGCCGAGGAGTTCGCCCCCTCCCGCACCCAGCGCAAGGTGGCGGCGCGCAACGCGGACCTGCTGGTGCGCCCCGTCCCGGCGCGGGCCACGGCCGAGCAGTTCGCCCTGTTCCAGGCCTACCAGCAGGGGCGGCACGGCGGCGGCGACATGGCGGCGATGGGCTTCTACGACTACCGCGCCATGGTGGAGGACACGCCGATCACCACCGGGCTGGTGGAGTTCCGCCTGCCGTCGGGCAAGCTGCTGGGCGCCTGCCTGACGGACTGGCTGAGCGATGGCTTGTCGGCCGTCTATTCCTTCTTCGCGCCCGATGAGGACCGCCGCTCGCTCGGCACCTATGCCGTGGCCTGGCTGGTGGCCGAGGCGAACCGGCTGGGCCTGCCCTACGTATACCTCGGCTACTGGGTGCCCCAGAGCCGGAAGATGGCCTACAAGGCCGGTTTCCAGCCGGCCGAGGTGCTGCGCCAGGGCACCTGGTCCCGCCTGGGGGCCGAGGTGGACGCGCCCGCGGAGGTTGTGGCCGCGCGTTGACGCACAAGGGGGTGCGTGCGATCCCATCCCCCATGGCCAAGCCTCCCGATGCCTGCGACGGCTACGCGCTCCTGCCGGCCGAACGCCTGCTGATCCTGTCCGGCAGCACGGCCCTGCCCTGGCCATCGCCCGCGGCGCAGGGGGCGATCCACACGAATCTCGGCCGCGTCGCCGGCACGCTACACACGGTCTTCGCCGGCCCGCGCTTCCACCTGATCTTCGCCCTGCCGCCCCTGCCGGCGCTGCGGCTGCTGGCGCTGGAGCTGCCGGGGCGGGAGATCCCGCTCGCCGCCGCCCGCGCGATCCCGCCCGAGGAGGCGCTGGCCGGGCTGCGCCGGGCGCTCGCCGGGGCGGCGCCGGAGGTGCGCGACGCGCTGCGCCCGCTGCTGCCCCGCCGCGGCTTCGACGGCGCCGACACCCTGCCGCGCCTGGCCGCCCGCGCCGTGCACGTGGAGGTGGACCGGGCGATCCGCATCCCCGGCGCGGGGGTGTTCCTGTCAGGCTGGCGGCTGGACCCCGGCGGGGCGCTGGCCAGCCTGCGCCTGTGCAGCGCGGATGCGTCGGCCGGGATGGACCTCGCCGCCTGCGTCGTGGTGCCGCGCCCCGACGTGCGCGAGGCGGCGAAGGCCTACGCGCTGGACCATGACGACTGGGGCTTCGCCGGCTTCGTGCCGCTGGACGCCCCGCCGGGCACGCCGCTGTGGCTGGAGGCGGAGCTGCATGACGGCGAGATCGGCCAGCGCGCCGTGGCGCCGACCGAGGCGGCCGGCCTGTCCACCATCCGCCAGATCCTCGCCCTGCCGCGCCCGCCCGGCAGCCGGATGGCGGCGGTGATGGAGGGCACGCTGGGGCCCGCCGTCGCCGCGCTGAACGCCGCCCGCCTGTCCCGCCCACGCCCCGCTGCCGAGTTGTCCTTCGGCACGCCGCCCGCCGCGCCGCGCGTTTCCGTGGTCGTGCCGCTGCACGGGCGGGTGGACTTCATGGAATTGCAGCTGGCCCTGTTCTCCGCGCGGCCGGACCCGTCGGTGGAGCTGGTCTACGTGCTGGACGACCCCCGCCGGCGCGAGGAGTGCGAGCGCCTGGCCCTGGCCTGCGACGCGCGCTTCGGCCTGCCCTTCCGCCTGGTGCTGCTGGAGGAGAATTTGGGCTTCGCGCCCGCCTGCAACGAGGGCGCGAAGCGCGCCCGCGCGCCCTTCCTGTGCCTGCTGAACAGCGACGTCTTCCCCCTGCCCGGGCAGGGCATGGCGGCCTTCGCGCCGCTCTGCGACCGGCTGGCCGCCGATGCGTCGCTGGGCACCGTCGGCCCGCTGCTGCTGTTCGAGGACGGCACGGTGCAGCACGAGGGGATGCGCCACGAGGCGGTGCGCGGCCTGCCGCCCTGGCCCTTCCCCGTGCATCCGCGCAAGGCCCACGCGCCGCCGCCCGGCGGGGCGCTGCTGGACGCGCCGGCCATCACCGGCGCCTGCATGGTGCTGCGCCGCGCCGAATGGGACGCGCTGGGCGGCTTCGACGAGGGCTACGTGATCGGCGATTTCGAGGACAGCGACCTGTGCCTGGCGCTGCGCGCGCGCGGCCAGCGCTGCGCGGTGGACACGGCCGTGCGCCTGTACCACCTCGAACGCCAGTCCCAGGGCGAGGAGGCCGGCTGGCGCTTCCACGCCACGCTGTTCAACGCCTGGCGCCACGCGCGCCGCTGGGGCGCGGAGCTTTCCGCGTGACGCGCATCCTGGTGGTCAGCCACACCCATCCGCGCCTGACGCGCGGCGGGGCCGAGATCGCGGCCTTCGAGCAGTTCCGCCGCCTGCGCGACGCGCCGGGCATTTCCGCCTTCTTCCTGGCCGGCAATGGCGGCTGGCACGCGCGCCGCGCCGGCGTGGCGATCCAGCGCCCCTGGGGGCCGGACGAGTTCCTGGCCGATACGCCCGGCTACGACCATTTCCGCCACGCCAATCCCAACCCCGGCCTGGCGCGCGAATTCGCCGAGCTGCTGGGGGAGCTGCGGCCCGACATCGTGCATTTCCACCATTTCCTTGGCCTGGGCGTGGAGCTGTTCGCCGCCGTGCGCCGCCACGCGCCCCAGGCGCGGCTGGTGCTGACGCTCCACGAGTACCTGCTGGTCTGCAACCATTTCGGCCAGATGGTGACGCGCCCCGACCTGGCGCCCTGCACGGAGGCCAGCCCGCAGCGCTGCCACCGCTGCTTCCCCGAGCACGACCCCCGCGCCTTCTTCCTGCGCGAGCTGTGGCTGAAGCGCTTCCTGGCCGAGGTGGAGCTGTTCGTCTCGCCCTCGCGCTTCCTCATGGAGCGCCACGTCGCCTGGGGCCTGCCGCGCGAGCGCTTCGCGGTGATGGAGAACCTGCTGCCCGCCGCCTCCGCCGCACCCCTCGCGCCGCGCGCGCCCGGGCCGTTCCGCGCCGGCTTCTTCGGCCAGCTCTCCAAGCTGAAGGGCGTGGACGTGCTGGTGCGCGCCGCCGAGATCCTGGAGGAGCGCGGCGTGGACGCCGTGATCGAGCTGCACGGCACCGCCGAGCACCAGCCCGACAGCTTCCGCGACCACGTCCGCCGCGTGCTGGAAACGCCGCCGCGCCGCCTCATCCCCCGCGGCCCCTACCGCAACGACGAGGTGACGGCCCTGATGCGCGGCGTGGACGCCGTGCTGGTGCCTTCTATCTGGTGGGAGAACTCGCCCCTGATCATCCAGGAGGCGGCGGCGGCCAGGCGGCCGGTGATCGGCTCCGACCTCGGCGGCATCCGCGAGAAGTTGGCGGAACTGCCGGGCAGCATGACCTTCCGCGTGGGCGACCCGATGGACCTGGCCGCGCGCATCGCCGAGATGGCGGCGCTGCCGGCGGAGGCGCGCACGCCCGCGCCGCGCGAGGCGGGGGCGCGGCTGGAGGAGCTGCTGGCGCTCTACGCCGCGCTGCCGCCGCGCGTGGTGGAACCGGAGAAGCAAGGGCGGCGGAAGGCGTAGCCTACGCCAGCATCAGGCGCGCCCGCTCCAGGTCCTCGGGCGTGTCCACGCCGAGCGGCACGTCCTCCACCGCCTGGGCGTCCACCCGCATGCCGGCCTCGATGGCGCGCAGCTGCTCCAGCTTCTCGCGCCGCTCCAACGGCGAGGGCGGCAGTGCCACGAAGCGGCGCAGCGCGTCCCGCCGCCAAGCGTATAGGCCGATGTGGTGCCACAGCGGCCCATCGCCCCAGGGAGCGGTGGCGCGGGTGAAGTAATGGCAGCGGAAGCGGCCGGGCGCCCATTCGGTGCCCACCATCTTCACCACTTGCGGCGCCGTGCGGTCCTCCTCGCGGTGGATCCCGGCCACCAGCGTGCCGAGCGCCACCTCCGGCGGCTCCATCACCGCCAGCACGGCGCGGATGGCGGCTGGCGCGATGGTCGGCAGGTCGCCCTGCACGTTCACCACGACGTCCTGCCGGCCCTGCGGGTCCAGCGCCTCGATCGCCTCGTGGATGCGGTCGGAGCCGGATTCGTGGTCCGCGCGCGTCATCACCGCGCGGCCGCCATGGCGGCGCACGGCGTCGGCGATCTCCTCCGCGTCGGTGGCGATGACGACCTCGCCGATCGCCGCCTCCTCGGCGCGGCGCATCACCTGCACGATCATCGGCAGGCCGGCGATCCCGGCCAGCGGCTTGCCGGGCAGGCGCGTGGCGCGCATCCGGGCGGGGATGAGGACCAGCGTCATGCCTTGGCCAGCGCGTCGAAGGCCTTCAGGCGCGCGATGAGCGCCGGCATCTCGCGCAGCGGGATCATGTTCGGCCCGTCGCTGGGCGCGGCGTCCGGGTCCTCGTGGCACTCGATGAACACGGCGGCCACGCCCACGGCCACGGCGGCGCGCGCCAGCACCGGGGCGAATTCCCGCTGACCGCCGGAGGAACCGCCCTGCCCGCCCGGCTGCTGCACCGAATGCGTCGCGTCATACACCACCGGGTAGCCGGTGCCCGCCATGATGGGGATGGAGCGCATGTCGGACACCAGCGTGTTGTAGCCGAAGCTCGCGCCGCGCTCGCACAGCAGGATGCGCTCGTTGCCCGTGGAGGCGATCTTGCGCGCCACGTTCACCATGTCCCACGGCGCCAGGAACTGGCCCTTCTTCACGTTGATCGCCGCCCCCGTCTCGCCGGCGGCCAGCAGCAGGTCGGTCTGGCGGGACAGGAAGGCGGGGATCTGGAGCACGTCCACCGCCTCGGCCGTGGGCGCGCATTGCTCGGGGGCGTGCACGTCGGTCAGCACGGGCAGGCCGGTGCGCTGCCGCACCTCGGCCAGGATGGCCAGGCCTTCCGCCATGCCGATGCCGCGGGCGGCGCTCAGGCTGGTGCGGTTCGCCTTGTCGAAGGACGACTTGTAGATCATCGGCACGCCCGCCGCGCGCGCCATGGCGGCCAGGGCATCGGCCGTTTCCAGCGCGTGCTCCCGGCTCTCGATCTGGCAAGGGCCGCAGATGAAGGCGAGCGCGCGGCCCTGGCCCAGGGTGATGTCGCGGATGGATACGTCGGTCATCGGGGGGTTCCTTCAGGCCACGCCGGCGCGCAGCAGGTCATGCACGTGCAGGATGCCGACGGGGCGGCCATCCTCGGTCACGAAGAGGGCGGTGACCTTGCGCTCGTTCATGCGGCGCAGCGCCTCGGCGGCCAGGGCGTCGGGGGCGACGGTCAGGGGCGCGCGCGTCATCACCTCGCGCGCCGGGATGGCCAGCAGGGCGCTGCCATGGGCGCGCAGGGCGCGGCGCAGGTCGCCATCGGTGACGACGCCGGCCAGGCGGCCGTCCTCCACCACGCCCACGCAGCCGAAGCGGCCGCCGCTCATCGCCACCAGCACCTGGTCCATCGGCGTGGCGGGGGCGACCAGGGGCAGCTCGTCGCCGCCATGCATCACGTCGGCGGCGCGGGAGAGCTGGGCGCCCAGCCGCCCGCCGGGGTGGAACACGCCGAAATCGGCGGCGGTGAAGCCGCGCCGGTGCAGCAGCGCCACCGCCAGCGCGTCGCCCAGCGCCAGCTGCATGGTGGTGGAGGTGGTGGGGGCCAGGCCCATCGGGCAGGCCTCCGGCACGCGGGGCAGGAGGAGGGCGACGGTGGCGGCGCGCGCCAGGGCGCTGCCCTCGCCCGCCGTGATGGCGACGAGCGGCAGGGCGAAGCGCTTGGCGTGGGCGACGAGGTCCGTCAGCTCCGCCGTGTTGCCGCTGTTGGACAGGGCGAGGACGGCGTCGCCCGGCACGATCATGCCGAGGTCGCCGTGGCTGGCCTCGGCCGGGTGGACGAACTGCGCGGGCGTGCCGGTGGAGGCGAAGGTGGCGGCGATCTTGCGCCCGACATGGCCGGACTTGCCCATGCCGGAGACGATGACGCGCCCGGTGGCGGAGGCCAGCGCCTCGACGGCCTGGGCGAAGGTGGCGTCGAGGGAGGCGGCGAGGGTGTACAGCGCCTCGGCCTCCGCGCGGAGCACGGCGCGGCCATTGGCGAGGATGCCGGGCGAGGCGGGGGGCAGCGAATTCATGGCGCCTGCATAGCGGAGTGCGCGCAACTTGGTAGGGTGCGGGGCGAACGGGGGATGGACGGGCATGGCGGCTGAACGGGACCTTCTGGCCAGGGCGGCCGCGCTGCTCCCCGCCGCGCCGGGGGAGGCGCGGCGCCTGGCGCGGCAGGCCTGGAGCATGCGCCCGGACGACCCGGCCTTCGCGGGCGAGGTCGGCGCCGTCATGGCCGCGGCCGGCGCCGCGGAGGGAAGGACCCTACAGGCGGAGAGCGAGGCGCTGGCCCGCAACGACATCGCCGGCCTGCCGCGGTGGGAGGAGCCGGCGCCGCACCTCGACGCGGCCGCGCTCTACCTGGACCTGATGGAGCGAGCGGCCTGCAACTGGCTGTACCAGGACGGCGCCCTGCGCACGGGCAAGGAGGTGCCCTTCGATGCAGGGCTGCGCGAATGCGGGCGCGACATCCCGCTGCTGGCCCATTCCATGGTCGGGCTGAAGCGGCTGCGTCACACCCGCTGGGCGGTGGAGCGGGTGCTGGCGGAGGGGGTGCCGGGCGCGCTGGTGGAATGCGGGGTATGGCGCGGCGGCACCGTGGCGCTGATGCGCGCGGCGCTGGCCGCGCATGGCGAGGCAGGGCGCAACGTCTGGGCCGTGGACAGCTTTGCCGGCCTGCCGCCGCCCGACCCGCGCTTCCCGCAGGACGCCGACACGCGCTTCGACTTCCACCTCCGGCCTGAGTTGTCCGTCTCGCTCGAGGAGGTGCGGGCCAACATCGCGCGCTACGGCCTGCTGGACGGGCAGGTCCGCTTCCTGCAGGGCTGGTTCCACGAGACGCTGCCCGGCCTGCCGGAGGAGGCGGTGGCCGTGCTGCGCGTGGATGGCGACCTGTATTCCTCGACGATGGACGTGCTGGACATCCTCTACCCGCGCCTGTCGCCGGGCGGGATCGTCATCCTCGACGACTACGGCGTGGTGGTGGACAGCCGGCGCGCGGTGCTGGACTACCGCGCGCGCATGGGCATCACGGACGCGATGGTGGCGATCGACGGGGACGGGGTGTTCTGGCGCAGATCCGCCTGAACCGCCGGCGCCTCACCGCCGCCGCAGAGCGACAACATCCTGCGCGAGGGAGCTGGCGTCAACCTCGACGATGTCGAACCTGTCCTGCAGCATCCCGCGAAGGCGCGCGGGCGGGATAAGGGTGTCGCCGTAGCTTTCGTGCCCATGGGTCGGCAGGAACACGAAGTCTCCATCAGCGTAGCGCCGCCAGCCATCCTCCGCATCCATCGCGCCGAGCAGGATGCGGTGCCAGAAGTGGATCGACCCATCCTCGGGCAGCGGCCGCGGGTATCGCTGCAAGGTCGCGCGAATCTGGTCGCCGAGGAAGGTGAAGACGATTACCCCGCCGGGCCGCACCGTCCGCTCGAACTCCGCCATCCAGGCCCTTAACATCGCCTCGGGCAAGTGCGTGAAGATGGAATAGGCGATGACCAGGTCGAAGTGCCCGTCCCTAAAGGGAAGCGGCGGCTGGTACTCCGACTGCACGAAGGCCACGTGCGGGTTGCAGCGGCGCGCGATCGTGCACCATTCCTCCGACGGTTCGACGCCGATGATGTTCTTCAGGTCAAGGTCGCGCATATAGGGCCTGACCATTCGGCCCCAGCCCGAACCGAAGTCCAGAAGGCGTGTGTCCCGGCCGAGCGTGAGGCCAGCCCGCCCGGCCACGCCGGAGACGTACTCGAAGAAGGTGAAGGCGCCGCGGATGGCGACGTCCTGGCTGTTCCCCTGGATGGTGCGCTGGACTTCGCTGTCGGGAAAGGACGGGAAGGCGACGCCGTCCACCTTCGACTCCGTGCAGGACCGGACGAGGGCTTCCTTCCAGTGCTGCGGCGGGCGCGCACCGAAGGCCTCGCGGAACGGATTGGTGTCGGCCACGCGGCCCTCCCTGATGATGCTGGCGCGGGGTGTTCCGGCGGCGTCGGCGATACGTCGCCGCCATCATCCACCATGTCCGGCATCGTGCCCAGGGCCACCGCCCGTCACTCCGTGACCGTGATCCCGTTGCGCCCGGCGAAGGCGCGCCATTCCGCCCGCAGCAGGTTGATGCGCCGCAGGAAGGGCCGGTAGTCCAGGTTCTCCACCCGCTCCATGATCTCCTCGGGCGGGATCACGCGGTCCATCACCATGTGCGGGATGCCGAACAGCTCGGCCAGCTCCAGGGTGCGCATGTCGTGCACCAGGACCAGCGCGGGGGTGCCGGCCAGGATGGCGGCGACGTTGCCGTGAAAGCGCGTGCCCACGCTGCGCGTCATGGTCCGCATCATCGCCACCCAGCTGGGCACGTCCCAGAACACGCGCGTGTTCCAACGCACGTAGCGCTCCGCATCCGGATCCTCGGGGCTGCGTCCGAATAGGGCCAGGACTTGGCGCACTGAATCGGCGGCCGAGGCGGTGCCGCCGGACCGGATCGAATCGAGCAGGTCCATCTCGTGCGCCTCATTCTGGAGCACGTAGAAACTTTCCTCGCGCCGCAGGCGGTCGAACAGCAGGTTTTCCGTCTCGCGCTGGCCTTCGGGGTGGAAGGAGTGGCGGCGGACGTTGTTGCTGAAGTTCACTGCTATCCGCCCGACCGGATCCTTCGGCGCGCACAGGTCGTTCAGCACGCGGTCCGACAGGCCGAGCATGGAGGGGCAACCCGTGAGGCTGATGTTGCGGATGCCCATCTTCCACATGATGTCAGCCGTGAAGGCGCCCCGCACCCCGATCGTGCCCGAGCGTTCGGAGATCAGGCGGATCAAGCGCTCCGTGCCGGGGTTGAGCACGACCGGCTCGCCCGGAACGATCTGCGACCCCAACCCGAAGCAGACCATTTGCGTCTTGGTCCGGCTGAAGTATTCATAGACGCCAGACAGGTCCAAAGCCGGATTGATGAAGTTCGAGGCGGGGATCATCAGGCAGTCGAACTGCTCGCCGAATTGCTCCGCCGGCACGGCGCCGAAGCCTGGGTGCATCGTCTTGAACTGCGCGTCGGTGGCGTGGAAGAGCCCGTGCCCGATGAACAGGTTACCCGTGTTCCCGCCGGTCTGCACCAGCTTGGTGCGCCACGGCGTGCGGTCGTCGTTCAGGGCGGGGGTCTGGTGCGGTGCGCCCCAGAAGCAGACGCGCCGGCCTGGCAGGCCCAGGCGCACCATCGGGGTCATTACGCGTTCCAATCGTGTCCCTCCGGGAAGCAATCCTGGCGTCCTCCCATGATGCTAGTCACATACCCCTGCAGGACGTCTCGCAGAAGCCCGGGCGGCAGCATGGTCCCGCCGCCCGCTTCGCTCACAGGCCCATCGCCCGCTGGAGCTGGGCGACCTCGCCCTGCACCTCGGCATACGGCGCGCGGCCCTCAACGGCGCCGGCCATGCGGTAGTGGTCGGTGGCGCTGCGGGCCAGCGTCGTGCCTTGGGTGATCGCCTCCGCGACGTCGGGATAGGTCTTGAGGTACCAGCCAGCATCCACGTCCCGCAACCCGCCCGGGCGACCCTCGAAATAGCCGTAGCCCAGGAAGTGCAGGCGCCCGCTCGCGATCTCGCCACGCTTGACCGCTGCGGCCACATCGGGATTGGCTGCGAGGTAGTCCGCCTCATCGAAGGGCAGGCGCACCAGCGCGAATTGAAGCAGGAGCTTCAGGAAGGCGTTCGGCACCTTCCGCATCTCCTCCGGCGGGTTGGCCGCCTCCGCCTTCGCGAAGGTGGCGAGGAGGGCCTCATAGGGTGGCAGGTACATGGTCATGTTCTCCGGGATGGTTTTCGTTCTAGGTCGGGCGGCGCCGCAACGGCGGCGGCTTTTTGGTGGACGGGGCGGGGCGCAGCTGCTCCGTCACCTCACGCAGGTATTCGGCCTGGGCCCTGGTCGGCTTGCCGCCGCCGCTACGCGCTCGCGCGAACGCGTGGCACCGCGCGATCTCCTCCAGGTGCCGCCCGGCGTCCAGCGCGTGGGTCACGCTCTGCGCGTGGCGCCGGTGCACGTTCAGCGGTGCCGCCTCGTAGGCGGCGCGCGCGCCCGGCTCGCCCAGCGCCTGGATGTAGAGCTGCCAGTCGCCGGCCATGCGGAAGCCGCGCAGCCCGTCCCCCAGCGCGTCCAGCGCGCCCAGCAGCGCCTCGCGCCGCCAGATCACCGCGCTGACGTTGAGGATGAGGTTGCGCACGGACAGGAAGCGCGAGATGAACTCGGCGCCCTCGTACACGGCCGGCCGGGTCAGCGCCCCGGGCTCGACCATCGCGTAGTAGTCCTTGTAGCTGTCCATGTCATGGCTGCCGTCGGCGCCGATGGCGCGGCTGTCGCTGAAGGCCATGACCACGCGCGGGTCGTCGCCCGCCTGGGCCATTAGGCGCTCGACGAAGGCGGGCTCGGAGGTGTCGTCCGCCTCGGCGATCCACAGCCAGTCGCCCGTCGCCATCTCCGCCGCCTTGCGCCATTGCGCGAAGACCGAGCCGGAATTGACGGCGTTGGGCACCAGGCGGATATCGCGCCCCCACTCGGCGGCGATGCGCGGGATGACGTCGAGGCTGTCATCCTTCGACACGTCGTCCAGCACCAGCACCTCGTGCACCGGGTGCGTCTGGCGGAAGACGCTGCCCAGGCGCTCGGGCATGTAGCGCGCGTAGTTGTAGTTGGGCACGGCCACCGAGACGCGCGCCATCCCTGGCAGCGCCATGCCCAGCAGGCGCGTGACGTAGGGCGCGAAGGCGAAGCGCTCCCGCACCAGCGCGGCGCGGGCGGGGGCGGCCGGGTCCTCGCCGCCCGCGTCCACGGCCGCGCGCAAGGCGGCAGCCATCGCCACCGTGTCGGCATAGGGCACCACGTCGCCCAGCCCCGTCTCCTCCAGCATCTCGGGGATGCCGCCGGAATCGCGGAAGGCGATGACGCGCCGACCCAGCGACATCGCCTCCAGCGCCACCGTGGGGAACGGATCCTCACGCGAGGTGAGCAGGAAGACGTCGGCCGCCGCGAAGGCAGGCGCGATGTCGGCGAGCTGGCCGGGGGTGTGGAAGGTGCCGGCGGCGCGCGCCGCCTCCAGCTCCCCGCCCAGCCAGGCCTCCATCTCGGCGGCGATCCCGCCGGCCCAGAGGAAATGGACCGGCCCTTCGGCATTGGCCAGGCGCCAGACCTGGAGGAAGAGGTCGAGCCCCTTGCGCAGGTCGGCGTAGCCAACGCCCAGCGCCAGCGACGCATCCAGCGGGATGCCGTGCGCGGCGCGGAAGTCCGCCGCCGCGCCGGGCGCGGCCTCCAGCGCCTTGTAGGAGCCCTGCGGCAGCACCAGCGCCTCGCGCGCCGGGGCCTCGCCCACCAGCTCGATCACCTTGCGCTCCACGAAGCGGGCGGGAAAGACGACGTTGGCCGCGTGGCGGAAGCCGCGCTGCAGGGCGGGCACCAGGTTGCGCTCGCGCAGCAGGCGCGGCAGCTCGTGCACCAGCAGCACCTCGGGGGCGATGCCGGCGGCCTCCAGGAAGGGCGCGATGGCGCCGGCGACGCCGGTGTTCACCAGCGCCCGGCCGAAGCCCCGCGCGGCCAACGCCTTCAGGGCCGGCATCGGGTCCGTCCCCGGCGTGAGCACGGTCAGCGGCGCCACCTCGCGATAGGCCGCCTCCATCGCCCCGCCGTCGAGCAGCAGGAACTCCACGCGCAGGCCGTGGGCGCGGCGCAATTGCCGGCCGATGGAGAGCAGCAGCGCCTGCGCGCCGGCGGGGAAGGCGTCGTGGCCCACCAGCAGCAGGCCGCGCGTCGCCGCCTCCGCCGGCAGCAGCCCGGCCACGGCGCGGCTGGTGGCGTTGAGGTAGGCGGCGCCCCAGTGCAGGTCGGGCTCCAGGTAGGTGCCCTCGCACCACTCGTTCCACGCGTTGACGCAGACGAAGGGCTCGCCGAAGGCCGGGTGCCGCCGCGCCTGGGCGATGAGGGCGGAGAGCCATTCCTGGTACTTGGCGGGGGTCGAGCCGGTCATCACCAGCCCGCTGCCCTGGCGCCGCGCGTCGTTGTCCCACGACGGGCAGGCGCACTTGATCAGCGGGAAGTCGGGCGGGGCCTCCTCCACCGAGGTGCGGACCACCTCCTCGTAGCGGTAGATCTTGCCGGTGAACTCCGGGTCCAGCAGGTCGAACTCCTGGTTCGCCGGCGGCATGTGCTGGGTGAGCTTGTGGGGCGGGAACTCCACCGCGCCGTCCATGCCGAAGCCGCGCGGATCGGTCGCGCCGAAGGCCTGCGCCATGACGAAGAGCGGGTCCTCGCCGAACCGCTCGCGCGCCATGGCGCGCCAGCGCTCCACGCGCGCCGCGCAGTCGGGGATGATGCCGGGGCGGTACACGAACAGCAGCGGCCGCCCCTGCGCGCGGATGTAGCGCGGGTCGGCGAAGTGGCGGGCGAAGTCGGCCAGCATCGCCGCGTCGTCCTCCTCCCGGTAGTCCTGGGAGATGAGGACCTCGCTTTCCTGCCCGTCCCAGCGGCGGGTCCAGTTCTCGTTCGCCCACATCAGGGCGAAGGGCAGGTCCACCGTGGGGTCGGCCAGCAGGCGCTCCAGCGGGCCGTCCATCAGGCGCTTGCCGTTGAACCAGTAGTAGTAGAACACGAAGCCGTGCACGCCCGCGTCGCGCGCCATGCGCGCCTGGCGGCGCAGCGTCTCGGTGCCGTCGCGCTCGTCCAGGCCGTAGAAGCCCAGGTCGCGGGGGACGCGCGGCTGGTAGTGGCCGGCGAAGCGCGGCAGGCCGCGGGGCAGGTTCGTCCACTCGGTGAAGCCCTTGCCCCACCACTGGTCGTTCTCGGCGAAGGCGTGGAACTGCGGCAGGTAGTAGGCCAGCACCTTGGCCTGGCGCGGGGCGGAGGGCGGCAGCGGCGCCACCTCCTCGAACTCCGGCGCCGGGCGGGTCCAGCGCTTCACCTCGCGGGGGATGGAGGTCTCGTGCTCCGGCAGGCGGCCGTGCACGCCCGGCTCGTCGCGGTGCGCGGCCCAGTGGAAGAACGGGTTCTCCGCCATGTTGCCGGCCAGGTAGCGCTTGGCGTACCAGCGCGCGTCGAAGTCCGGGGAGGGGTCGCGCCCCTCGCGCCAGCCGGCGTTGATGTAGTGCTCGAACGGGTCCATCCGCGCGGCGACGACGTCGGGGTTGTTGCGCGCGTAGAACTCGGCGTCGAAGGCCGGCATGGGGCTGGCCGTGCCGTCGTGGCGGTGCCGCAGGAAATGCGCCAGGGGGGACTGGCCCGCGCCCAGCCCGTGGCGGGCGCGGTACCACGCGGGCACGAAGACGGCGCAGGGCTGGCGGCCTTCGGCCTCGCCATGGCGGATGTAGTGCAGCAGCGGGTGCATGCCCGCGCCGGCGACGTCGGGGTTGTGCTCCAGGTAGAAGGCGGGGTCGAAATACGGGTTGGGCCGCCGGCCCTCCCGCCAGCCGAAATCCACGAAGTGGTCGAGCAGGTCCAGCCCCGCATCGGCCAGGTCGGGATTGGCGGCGCGGTGGAAGGCCTCGTCGAACAGCCCGCTCTCGCGGATCGCGGTGAGCGCGTCGGCGCGGGCGTCGAAGGACGGCTCCGGCGCCTCCCCCGGTCCGGACGTGGGCGCCGCGTCCGCCATGGAGGCGAGGCGCATGAGGAAATCCGACATGCCTTGAACTTCCATGAATTTCGCGTCAACGCGCCGGGTCACTACTTCAGGTTGTGTTAACGCGGTGCAGCATGACCATCAAGAGGATGCGGCATAGGTGCATTCCCGGAGGGGACGCGCCGGCCGGGGCTGTCCCGGCCGGCGCAGGACGGCCCTAGGATGCCGCCGCGGGGCGGCCGATGGAGTGGTAGGCGAAGCCGGCCCCGGCCATCGCCGCGGGTTCCCACACGTTGCGCAGGTCCACCGCCACCCGGCCGGCCATGACCTCGGCGAGGCGGTCGGGCCCGATGGCGCGGAACTCGTTCCACTCCGTCAGCAGCACCACGGCGTCGGCCCCCTGCGCGGCGTCCAGCGCGTTGCGGGCGTAGTGGATGCCCTCGGGCAGCATCTGGCGCGCGAAGGGCATGCCCTCGGGGTCGAAGGCGCGCAGCGTGGCGCCGGCCGCGTGCAGCAGGGGCAGGATGGCGAGCGAGGGGGCGTCGCGCATGTCGTCCGTCTCGGGCTTGAAGGTCAGGCCCAGCACGGCGATCGTCTTGCCGGCCACGCTGCCGCCGCAGGCCGCCACCACGCGCTCGGCCATCGCGGACTTGCGGGCGTCGTTCACGGCGATGGTGGTCTCCACCAGGCGCAGCGGCGCCCCCATGTCCTGGCCGGTGCGGGCGAAGGCCAGCGTGTCCTTGGGGAAGCAGGAGCCGCCGTAGCCCGGCCCGGCATGGAGGAACTTGCGGCCGATCCGCCCGTCCAGCCCGATGCCGCGCGCCACCTCCTGCACGTTGGCGCCAGCCTTCTCGCACAAGTCGGCCACCTCGTTGATGAAGGAGATCTTCATGGCGAGGAAGGCGTTGGCCGCGTACTTGATGATCTCCGCCGTCTCCAGCCCCGTCACCAGCACCGGCCGCTCGATGAGGTAGAGCGGGCGGTACAGGCGCCGCAGCACCTCGGCCGCCCATTCGCCGGTGGGGCCTTCCTCCACGCCGACCACCACGCGGTCGGGGCGCATGAAGTCGCTGATCGCCGCCCCCTCGCGCAGGAATTCGGGGTTGGAGGCCACCGCGATGTCGAGGTCGGGCCGCGCGGCCAGCACCGCCTCGCGGATGCGCCGGCCGGTGCCCACGGGCACGGTGGACTTCGTCACCAGCACCAGCTTGCCCTGGGCGGCGCGGGCCACCTGCTCGGCGGCGGCGAAGACGTAGGTGAGGTCGGCGTGGCCGTCGCCGCGGCGCGTGGGCGTGCCCACGGCCAGGAACACGGCGTCCGCGCCCGGCACCGCCTCCTCCACCGAGGTGCCGAAGGACAGGCGGCCCTCGCGCACGTTGTCCGCCACCAGCCGGTCCAGGCCCGGCTCGTAGATCGGCATGCGGCCCTCGCGCAGGGCGTCGATGCGCCCCGCATCGGTGTCCACCAGCCTGACATCCACGCCGAACTCGGCGAAGCACGCGCCGGAAACGAGGCCCACATAGCCGGCGCCGAGGATGGTGATTCGCATCTGCCTGGAAACTCCTGCTGCTCGGCGCGCACCCTAGTGAAGCTTCACGGCTCCCGGAACCCTTCCACGAGGTAGGGGAGCGCGCGCTCGAAGAAATACCGCATGGGCGTGCGGCGGCCGACGATGATGTCCGCCTGCACGGGCATGCCCGGCAGCAGGCGGAAATCGGCCGGCATGTTGCGCAGCCGCAGCTCCTCCACCGCGATCCGCGCGCGGTACACCTGCGGCGCCCCGGGCGTGGCCGAGGTCGCCGTCGTGTCCTGCGAGATGCTGAGGACCGAGCCGTGCCCGGTGCCATGGCGGATGAAGGGGAAGGTCTCGAACTTCAGCGTCACCCGGTCGCCGATGCCGACGAAGCCGAGGTCGCGCGGGGCCACCTGCGCCTCCACTTCCAGCCGCGCCTCCAGCGGCACCAGCGTCACCAGCATCTCGCCCGCCGCCAGCACGGCGCCGAGCGAGCTCTTGCCGATCTCCAGCACCACGGCGTCGGCGGGGGCGCGCATCTCGATCAGGTCGCGCCGCAGCTGGGCCTTGGAGAGCGCCTCGCGCACGTCCGACAGCTCGCGCCGCTTCTGCGCCAGGTCCTGCGCCACCTGGCCGCGCCAGTTGCCCAGGTAGGCCTCCAGGTCGGCGGCCGCGGCGGCGAGGTCGCGCTGGGCGGTGCGGACCTGGCCATCCGCCGTGGCGATGGCGCGCTGCACCTCCAGCCGGCTGTCCGTCGCCAGCAGGGAGTTGAGGCGCGAGCCGACCTGCACCCGCTCCAGGTCGCGGCGCATCACCTCGATCTGCCCCGCTATCTGCGCGCGCTGCTGGAGCTGGCCCAGCTCCGCCTGGGAGCGCTGGATGGTCTCCTGCAAGGAGCGGATGCGCTGCTGGAAGCCCTCCACGCGGAACTGCCGCTCGGCCTGGCGCTGGTGGAAGATGGCGGCCTGCAGCGCCATGGGCGCGCCGGGGCCGGGGGCGAAGGCGCGGTCCTCCGCCTCGGCGTCCAGGCGCGCGGTCTCGGCCGCCAGCCCCGCCTCTTGCCCGGCGAGTGCCGCGAGGTCGGCGCCGGCGAAGGTGGGGTCGAGGCGCGCGATCGCGTCGCCACGGCGCACCACCTGGTTCACCCGCACGTCGAAGGAGCGCACGATGGCCGGCTCCAGCGGCTGGATCAGGATGTTGGGCACCGTGCCCACCAGCCGCCCGCTCGCGCTCACCACGCGGTCCACCGGCAGCAGGCTCATCGCGGCCAACAGCAGGGCGAACATCAGGAACAGCAGCATGGCGGCGCTGCGCGCGAAGGGCGAGGGCGGGCGCCGCACCTCCGCCTCGGTGGGCGAGACGAATTCGAGGGTGGCCAGCGCCGGCCCCTCGCCGCGCCGCCCGGGGGGCGTGACCTGGTTCATGCCGTGCGCCCCGCCTCGCGGTTCTGCTGCATCCACAGGTGCCGGTAGATGGCGCTGTCGGCGAGGAGCGAGCCGTGCGTGCCCTCCGCATCCACACGCCCCTTGTCGAGCACGATGATCTTGTCCGCCTCCACGAGCGAGGACAGGCGGTGGCTGACGATCACAACCGTGCGCCCGTGCGCCAGGCGGCGCAGGTTCGCGTTCACGATCGCCTCGCTCTCGGGGTCGAGCGCGCTGGTCGCCTCGTCCAGAATGAGGATGGCGGGGTCGGTCACCACGGCGCGCGCGATGGCCAGGCGCTGGCGCTGCCCGCCTGACAGGTTGGGCGAGCCCTCCTCGATGAAGGTCTCGTAGCCGCGCGGCATGCGGTCCACGAACTCCTCGGCGCCGGCGATGCGGCAGGCGAGGATCACCTTCTCGAAGGAGATGCCGGGGCGGCCGGCGATGATGTTCTCGCGGATCGTGCCGCGGAACAGGAAGTTGTCCTGCAGCACCACGCCCAGGTGGCCGCGCAGGTGCTGGAGGTCCAGCTCGCGCATCTCCACCCCGTCCAGCTTCACCAGGCCCGCATAGCCGGCGTTGAGCCCCTGGAGCAGGCGCGTCACCGTGCTCTTGCCCGAGCCGCTGCGCCCGACGAGGCCCAGCACCTGCCCGGCCGGCAGGTCGAAGGACACCTCCGACAGCGCAGGCGTCACCGAGCCCGGATAGGCGAAGGTGACGTCCTGGAAGCCGATGTGGCCCACGATGCGCGGCCGCACGCCGAGCACGGAGGACGGGCGCTCGGGCGGGTGGTTCAGCACGGCCGAGGCTTCGGAGAAGGCGGTCCGCACCTCGCCCAGCGACTGGGTGAGCTGGGCCACCGAGACGAGCGGCGCGGCCACGCGCTGGGACAGCATGAGGAAGGCGAACAGGCCGCCCGTGGTCATCGTCACGCTCTCGGTCAGCAGCAGCCAGGTGCCGAGGAACATGATGCCCATGTACATCAGCCGCTCGAACGGCCCGACCATGGTCTGCATGCGGTTGATGGTGGATTGCAGCCGGAAGTGGGCCTGCAGCGAGGCGGCGACGTTGCGGTTCCACGCCTCGCCCTGCTGCGGCTCGATCGCCAGCGCCTTCACCGTGCGGATGCCCTGGATCGTCTCGATCAGGGTGGTGCCCTTCGCGCGGTCCGCGGTGACGGCGGCGGCGATCGCCCGGCTCATCGCCGGGGTGTTGGCCAGCACGACCAGCAGGATGGCGGCGGCCAGCCCCAGCACGACGACGGAGAGCAAGGGCGCGATGAGGAACATCACCGGCAGCACGGCCAGCACGGTGACGGTGTCCAGCAGGGTGCGGAACAGCGGCCCCACCATGAAGTCGCGCACGCGGTACACCTGGAACAGCCGCGCCTGCGTCTCGCCCGTCGGCGTGCGCTCGAAGAACTCGAGCGGCAGGCGCAGCAGGCGCTGCATGATGAACAGGCTGATCCGCCCGTCCGTGCGCCGCGCCACCACCGCGCTGAGGTGCCGCTGCGCCCAGCCCAGCGCCGTCTCGAACACCACGAACAGCGCCACCAGCACGGACATCAGCGTCAGCGTGGACCAGGACTGGTAGAGCAGCACCCGGTCGGTGATCTGCATCAGGATCAGCGGCGGGGCGATCGCCAGCACGGCGAGCACGACGGACATGAGCGCGATGTCGCGCATCAGCCCCAGGTCGGGGCCCAGGGATTCGCGCAGCCAGGCGATGTCGAACGGGCGGTCCGCGCGCTCGCCCGGCGTGGAGCCGCGGATGATGACGCCGCTCCTCAGCCAGAAGCGCTCCAGCCGGTTGCGGTCCAGCCGCGCGGGCTCGGCGCCCGGCCGCGCCGGGTCGCGCAGGGTGACGGTGGAGCCGTCGCCCGCCGCGCCGTCCAGCAGGGCGGCGCCGCCATGCTCCAGCATCAGCAGGGTGGGGGTGCCGTTGCGCGCCAGGCTCAGCAGGTCCGCCCACTGCATGGGCAGCGCCCGGGCCGAGAGCTTGGCGTCAACCGCGCAGCGGACCAGCATCGCCGGCTCCACCTCCCCCGCGCCGGACAGGATGGACAGCAGGCGCGCGTCCATCTCCACGCCCGCCCGCGCGGCGAGCGCCTTCAGCCCCGCCACGCGCGGCGCCAGGGCCCCTGGGGGGGTGTCGAATTCGGCCGCCTGATCCAAGCCCAAGTCCCGCTGTCGTCCTGCGGGCACCCTTAACACCCCCGCGTTGCAGTGCGGAAGGCTTGCTCAACCGCGTCCGTAGTTGTCCTCAAGGCGCACGATGTCGTCCTCCCCAAGGTAGGAACCCACCTGCACCTCGATCAGCACCAGCGGGATCTTGCCCGGGTTCTCCATGCGGTGGACGCAGCCCAGCGGCAGGTACACGCTCTCGTTCTCCCCCAGCATGATCTCCTCGGCGTTGCGCGTGACCAGCGCGGTGCCGTGCACCACCACCCAGTGCTCGGCCCGGTGGTGGTGGCGCTGGAGCGACAGGCGCCCGCCCGGGCGCACCACGATCTGCTTCACCTGGAAGCGGTCGCCCTGGATCAGCCCGGTGTAGTGCCCCCAGGGGCGGTACATCAGCCGGTGCTCGGCGGCCTGCTTCATGCCCTTGCGCGACAGCTGCTCCACCATGCGCTTCACGTCCTGCGCGCGGGCGCGCGGCACCGCCAGCACGGCGTCGTCGGTGACCACCAGCGCCACGTCCTTCAGACCGACCGCGGCGGCGAGGATGCCGTCGGAGCGGATGAGGCAGTTCTCGCAGTCCAGCACCTCCACCGGGCCGGACAGCGCGTTGCCGGACGCATCTCGCGGCGAGGCCTCCCACAGCGCGTCCCAGCTGCCCACGTCCGACCAGCCGATCTCGGCCGGCACCACGGCGGCGCGGGAGGTGCGCTCCATCACCGCGTTGTCGATGGAGATGGAGGGGGATGCGCGGAAGGAGGCGGCGTCGAGGCGGATGAAGTCCAGGTCGCGCGCGCTGCCCTCCAGCGCGGCGCGGGCGGCGGCCAGCACGGCGGGCTCGTGCGCCTCCAGCTCGCGCAGCAGGGTCGCGGCGGTGGCGACGAACATGCCGCTGTTCCAGGCGTGGTTGCCGTCGGCCACCAGGCGCGCGGCGGTGGCGGCGTCGGGCTTCTCCACGAAGCGGGCGACGGCGTGCGCGCCCGCCAGCCCCGGCAGGGCCGCGCCGCGCTCGATGTAGCCGTAGCCCGTCTCCGGCCCCGTGGGCGCCATGCCGAAGGTGACGACGTGCCCGGCCCGCGCGGCGGCGGCGGCCTGGCCCAGGGCCGCGTGCAGCGCCGGCAGGTCGCGCACCGCGTGGTCGGCCGGCAGGATCCACAGCACGCCGCCCGGCTCGCGCTCGGCCACCAGCAAGGCGGCGACGGCGATGGCGGGCGCGCTGTTGCGCCCCTCCGGCTCCAGCAGGATGCGCGGGCCGCCGATGCCCGCGTCGCGCAGTTGCTCGGCCACCAGGAAGCGCTGCGCCTCGCCGGCCACCACCACGGGGGCGGCGAAGCCCTCGCCGGCCGCGCGCCGCGCCGTGGCCACCAGCATCGAATCGGCGCCCAGCAGGGGCCAGAACTGCTTGGGCAGCGACTGGCGCGACAGCGGCCACAGCCGCGTGCCGGTGCCGCCGCAGAGGATGACGGGCGTGATGGGCTGCATGGAAGCGTCCTGGGATGGCGGTGATGGGAAGGAAGGGGATGGCAGCATCGGGGCGCGTCAGCCGCAACCCCGCGCCCGGGCGACGAGGCCGGTGGTGGAGCGCCCGGGCAGCAGGTCCAGCAGCACGGCCTGCCCGCCCCAGGCGGCGACCTCGGCCGCGCCGACCACCTGGTGCAGGGCGTAGTCGCTGCCCTTGAACAGCCGGTCGGGCCGCAGCGCCAGGATGGCCTCCAGCGGCGTGTCCTCGGCGAAGGCGACCACGGCGTCCACCGCGGCCAGCGCGCCGATCACCGCCGCGCGGTCCGCCAGCGGGTTCAGAGGGCGCGCCGGCCCCTTGAGCCGCGCCACGGAGGCGTCGTCGTTCAGCGCCACCACCAGCCGGTCGCAATGCCGCCGCGCGTCGCGCAGCAGGCGGACGTGGCCGGCGTGCAGCACGTCGAAGCAGCCATTGGCGAAGCCCACGCGCAGCCCCTGGGCCTGCCATTCGCGCACCAGCCGGGCGGCGTCCGCCCAGGGCAGGGCCGCGCCCTCCGCGCCCTCCGCCTCGCGCAGCGCGTGGTCCAGCTCGGCGGCCGAGCAGGTGGCGGTGCCCAGCTTGCCCACCACCACCCCGGCCGCGGCGTTGGCCAGGCGCATCGCCTCGCCCAGCGCGCGGCCATTGGCCACGGCCAGCGCCAGCGTGGCGATGGCGGTGTCGCCCGCGCCCGAGACGTCGAACACCTCCCGCGCCTGGGCCGGCACGGCGGCGGCGGGGCCCTCGCGCGGCACCAGCAGCATGCCCTTCTCGGAGCGCGTGGCCAGCACGGCGGCGACGTCCACGCGCGCCAGCAGGGCGCGGGCGGCGGCCTCGGCCTCCGCGTCCGTCGCCACGGGCAGGCCGGTCGCCTCGGCCAGTTCCTTGGCGTTGGGGGTCAGCGCGTCGGCGCCGGCGTAGCGGGCGAAGTCGGCGCCCTTGGGGTCAACCAGGCAGGGCACGCCAAGGGCGCGGGCGGCGGCGATGGCGGCGCGGCACAGCGGGGCGGCCAGCACGCCCTTGCCGTAGTCGCTCAGCACCAGCGCGCCGGCGCCGGGCAGCGCCGCTTCCAGCGCGGCCAGCAGGGCGGCCTGCTCCTCCTCCGTGGCGGGGCGGGCCTCCTCGTCATCCACGCGCACCACCTGCTGGCGGGCGGCGATGACGCGCAGCTTCACCGTGGTGCGCCGGCCGGGCACCTGCACCAGCCGCGCGCCTGGGCCCAGCAGGGCGGCGAGCTCCGCGCCCTCCGCATCCGCGCCGGCCAGCGCCAGCAGCACCGGCTCGCCCCCCAGGGCGGCGATGTTGCGCGCCACGTTGCCCGCGCCGCCGGCCATGGAATCGCGCCGGGCCAGGCGCACGACGGGGACCGGCGCCTCGGGCGACAGGCGCTCGGCCGCGCCGTAGAGGAAGCGGTCGAGCATGGCGTCGCCCAGCACGACGACGCGGCGGGGTTCCAGCGGCGTCACGCCGCGCGGTCCTTCCACCAGCGTACCCAGCGCTCCAGCCCCTGCTCCAGCGAGGTGGTGGGCGCCCAGCCGAAGTCGCGCGTCATGGCGCCGATGTCGGCGAAGGTGGCGGGCACGTCGCCGGGCTGCATCGGGCGCAGCTCCTTCGTGGCCGTGGCGCCCAGCAGGCGCTCCAGCGTCGAGACCAGCGTGCCCAGCGCCTCGGGCCGGGAATTGCCGATGTTGTAGAGGCGGTGCGCGGGCGCGGTGGGGGGCGCGTCCAGCACGGCCAGGATGCCCCTCACGATGTCGTCCACGAAGGTGAAGTCCCGCCGCATGCGGCCCTCGTTGAACAGCTGGATCGGCCGGCCGCGCTCCATCGCCTCGGTGAACAGCCAGACGGCCATGTCCGGCCGGCCCCAGGGGCCGTAGACGGTGAAGAAGCGCAGCCCCGTCAGCGCCAGGCCGTAGAGGGAGACGTAGCTGTCGGCCATCACCTCGCCCGCCTTCTTCGTGGCGGCGTAGAGGGAGGCCGGGTGGTCGGTGCGGTCGCCCTCGGCGAAGGCGCCCTCCGCGCGGCTGCCGTAGACCGACGAGGTGGAGGCGTAGAGGGCGTGGCGGATGCGCCCCTCCGAACGCCGAACCCCCTCCAGGATCGAAAGCTGGCCGGTGACGTTGGCCGCGGTGTAGGCGAAGGGCTGCTCCAGCGACCAGCGCACGCCGGCCTGGGCGCCGAGGTGGGCCACGCGGTCGGGGCGCTCGCGCGCGAAGACGTCCAGCACGGCGGCGTGGTCGGCCAGGTCCACCTCGTGCAGGCGGAACTGGCCGGGGCGGGCCCGCGCGGTCATCGCGGCGAGGCGCGCGCGCTTCAGGGCGGGGTCGTAGTAGGGGTTGAGGTTGTCCAGCCCCGCCACCTCCTCCCCGCGCGCCAGCAGCGCGCGGGTGAGGTGCGCGCCGATGAAGCCGGCGGCGCCGGTGACGAGGATTGGCATGTCCGCCCCATACAGGCGCGGCGGCGGCAGGGGAAGCGTGGGAGGCGTTGCGCGAGGGCGCCGGCGGCGCGATACAGGCCCCATGCCCAACGGGACCGGCAAGCACCTGGCGCGTCGCGCCGCAACGTCGCGCGCCGGCTCCGGCGATCCCAGGCGGCGGCGCGCGCCGCGATGACGCCTCCCCTCCATCGCCGGGCCGGGCGCATGCTGCGACGGGCGCTGAGCATGACGCGCCATCGCCTGCTGCGCCCGCCCTACCCGGCCTGGGCGGTCCTGCGCTCCTTGCACGCCCGCGGCGCCGCGCCTGCCGGGCCGCATGTGCCGCCCCTGGTCGTGACCATACCGCCCGGCCCGCTGGCCGATGCCAGCCGTGCCTCGCTGCACCGCCAGTCCGACCGCGCGTGGCGGGAAGGCCCGCCGGAAGCCGGCGCGCTGTGGATGGAGCTGCCCGGCGGCGCGACCCTGCTGCCCCACGCCGTCGCCAGCCTGCGCCGCTGCTTCGCCGACCCCGCGACCCGCGCCGTCTTCGCGGACGAGGACGGGCCGGTGGCGCCGGGGGGGCGGATCGAGCCCTGGCTGAAGCCGGCCTTCGACCCCGACCGCAACCTCCAGCAGGCCATGGCCGGCCGCTGCGTCGCCTTCCGGATGGATGGCCCGCCCGGGGGCAGCCCCCATGCCATGACGCTCGCGCTCGGCCCGCCGGGCGGGGCGGCCGGCGCCGCGCCCATCCGCCACTGGCCGGAGGTGCTGCTGCGCCGAGGCCCCGGGGACCTGGCGCCGTGGCGGGACGGGTTCGACGCGCCGGCCGTGCGCGCCGCCCTGCTGGCGGACGGGCGCGGCGCGGCGCTGGAGGACAGGCGCGTGCGCTGGCCGGTGCCGGAGCCGGCGCCGCTGGTTTCCGTCATCATCCCCACGCGCGACCACGCGGCCTTGCTGCGCCCCTGCGTCGAGGGCCTGCTCCACCGCACCGACTGGCCGGCGCTGGAGGTGCTGATCGCCGACAACGGTTCCGAGGAGCCCGAGGCCCTGGCCCTGCTGGCCGCGCTGGCGCGGGACCCGCGGGTGCGCGTGCTGCCCTGCCCCGGGCCGTTCAACTATTCCGCCATCAACAACCGCGCCGCCCAGGCCGCGCGGGGCGAACTGCTGCTGCTGCTGAACAACGACACGGAGGTGCGCCACCCCGGGTGGCTGCGCGAGATGGCTTCCCTGGCGCTGCGGCCGGAGGTGGGCGCGGTCGGGGCGCGGCTGCTCTACCCGGATGGGCGGGTGCAGCACCAGGGCGTGGTGCTGGGTCTGGGCGGGGTGGCGGGGCACGAGTTCCGGTTCAACGACCCCGGCGCCGCCGGCCCGGCGGACGCGCTGCGGGTGACGCGCACCGTCTCCGCCGCAACCGCGGCCTGCCTGATGATGCGCCGCGCCGTCTTCGATGCGGCGGGCGGGCTGGACGAGGAAGGGCTGCGGATCGCCTACAACGACGTGGACCTGTGCATCCGCATCGGCCGGCTGGGCCTGCGCCTGCTGGTGACGCCCTGGGCGGAGCTGCTCCACAAGGAAAGCGCCAGCCGGGGCGACGACATGTCCCCGGCCCACCGCGCGCGCTGGGAAGGCGAGTGCCGGATCATGCTGGAACGCTGGGGCCCGCTGCTGGCGGCCGACCCGTTCTGGCCGGCGCTGGCGACGCTGCGGAACCCGGTCGCCCACACGCTCAGCTGGGCGCTGGCGCGGCGCCCATACGGCGCAGGTGGTCCTCGATGAGCGGCAGCTCGGCCGGCGGGACGACCGCGCGCCAGTCCTCCACCCCGGGCAGCCGGCCCGGGTTGCGGCGCACCAGCTCGGTCTTCAGGTAGGGGAAGCCCAGCCGCTCCACCAGCACGCGCCAGAGGTGGTGCGTGGGGTTCAGCGGCAGGCGCAGCAGGTCCTCGGCGCCGGCGAAGCGCGGGCCCAGGGCGGCGCGGTCCGCGGGGCGGGCCGCCGCGCAGGCGCGGGCGTAGCCGAACAGCGCCTGCCGCGGCAGGCCCAGCGCGCCGAAGCGCGCGGAAAGCCCGATCTCCCCGTCGCGCACCACCCGCCACTTGGAGCGGCGGTCGCGGTAGCCGGCCAGGTGGGCCAGCAGCGCCGGCACGCCCGCCCCGCGCGCCAGCAGCGCGTAGGATTGCAGGTGCGCCCCGCCGCCCCAGCTTTCCGTCATCCCCAGCAGCCCCTCCCCACCCCCGCGCCAGGCGGCGACGAGGGGCGCGAGGGGGCGGATCGGGCCCAGCACGCTGTCATTGGCCAGCAGCACCTCCGCGGGCGGCGGGCCCAGGCGGGCGGCGGCCAGGGCGGCGGCGTCGCGCCAGGCGCCGAAGTCGCGGCCGGTGTTGGCGCGCTGGAGGCGCCAGCAGCAATCCTCGCCCGCCGCGTCCCAGTCGGCGTCCGGCAGGGCGGCGTTGGAGACGAAGACGAGGTCGAACCCCGCCTCGCGCCACAGCGCCAGCTGCCGGCGCACCATGGGCGAGACGGTGCCGTCCGGCGACCAGTGCAGGTAGAGGCCCCAGGCGGCCCCGCGCGGGGCGGCGCGGCCCGGCGCCTCGCGCAGCGTCCGCGCCCGCAGGGGGGACAGGGCGTCGTGCAGCCCGTGGGACAGCAGGTCCCACCCCACCTCACCCGCGCGACGGGCGAAGTGCAGCGGGGAACGCGCGGCGAGGCCGTGCAGGGCGCGCGGCAGGGTGGGTGGGTCGGCCTCCAGCGGCGTCAGCCGCGGGGCCTCGCTCACGCCGTGCCCAGCGCCCGGATCACCCGCGCGAGCCCCTCCTGCCAGGGCGGCAGCGCCACGCCGAAGGTGGCGCGCAGCTTCGCCTGGTCCATGCGCCCGTCAGCGGGGCGCCTGGCCTTCACCGGGTAGTCGGCGGTGGCGATGGGGTGCACCGTGGGCGACGGCCCGCCATGCGGCGCGGCGGCGGCGAAGATGGCCTGGGCGAAGCCGTGCCAGTCGGCATGCCCGCCGCCGGCCATGTGGAACACGCCGCGGTACTCCGCGCGCCACCCCGTCTCGCGCACGCGGGCCAGCACCAGGGCCAGCGCGTCGGCGAGGTCGGGCGCGGCGGTGGGGTTGCCGTGCTGGTCGGCCACCACGCGCAGCTCAGGCCGCTGCGCGCCGGCGGACAGCATGGTCTTCACGAAGTTGCGGCCCACCGGGCTGAACACCCAGGCGGTGCGGAACACGGCCGTCATCGGGTTGGCGGCCAGCGCGGCCCATTCGCCGGCCAGCTTGGTGCGGCCGTAGGTGCCCAGCGGGTTGGGCGCGTCGTCCTCCACGTAGGGCGCGCCCTTCGCGCCGTCATACACGTAGTCCGTGCTGAGCTGCAGCAGCGGGATGCCGCGCGCCGCGCAGAGCCGCGCGAGCATGAGGGGGCCCAGCGCGTTGGCGCGGAAGGCGCCGGCCTCGTCATCCTCGGCCGCGTCCACCGCGGTCCAGGCGGCGCAGTTCACCACCGCGTCGGGGGCGGCGTCGGCGAAGCCGCGCTCCACCGTCGCCGGCTGGTCGAACTCGAAATCGGGCTGGCCGACCAGGATCGCCTCGAAGCCCTGCGCGGGCAGGCTGTCGGCCAGGCCGGTGGCGAGCTGGCCGCCCTTGCCGGTGACGAGGACCCGGCGCATCAGACCGACCCCGCCGGGAAGGGCGGCGCGATGTCGCGCAGGCGCGGGGCCTTGCGGTCCTTCTCCGACAGCACGGGGCCCTCGGGCGGGACGGGCCAGGCGATGCCCAGCTCCGGGTCGTCCCACGCGATGCCGGCATCGGTGGCGGGGTCGTACTCGGCGTCCACCTTGTAGAGCACCTCCACATCCTCCGTCAGCGTCACGAAGCCGTGCGCGAAGCCGCGCGGCACCCAGAGCTGGCGCCAGTTCTCCGCGCTCAGCTCCACCGCCACGTGCCGGCCGTAGGTCGGGCTGCCGGCGCGGATGTCCACGGCGACGTCGAGGATGGCGCCGCGGGTGCAGCGCACCAGCTTGCCCTGCGCGGTGGGCGGGCGCTGGAAGTGCAGGCCGCGCAGCACGCCCTTCTGCGCGCTGAAGGAATGGTTGTCCTGCACGAAGGCGACCGGCAGGGCGGAGGCCTTCCACACCTCGGAGAAGAAGCCGCGCGCGTCGCCGTGGCGGCGGGGCTCCACCACCAGCACGTCGGGGATGGATTGGGGGATGACGTTCATCCGTGCTTCCCCTCGGCGACCTCGACGAGGTAGCGGCCATAGGCGGTCTTGCCCAGCGCCTTCCCGCAATCGCGCAGCTGGTCGGCGGACAGGAAGCCGCGGCGGAAGGCGATCTCCTCCGGGCAGCCGACCTGCAGGCCCTGGCGCTCCTGCACCGTCTGCACGAACATGGAGGCCTGGAGCAGCGAGCCGGGCGTGCCGGCATCCAGCCAGGCGCAGCCGCGGGACAGCTGCTCGGCCCGCAGCGTGCCGTCGCGCATGTAGATGGCGTTGAGGTCGGTGATCTCCAGCTCGCCGCGCGGCGAGGGGACGACCTGGCGGGACAGCTGGGTGACGCGGGAATCGTAGAAGTAGAGGCCGATCACCGCCCAGTCGGACTTGGGCTTCGACGGCTTTTCCTCCAGCGAGATCACCTCGCCCTGCGCGTTGAACTCGGCCACGCCGTAGCGCTCGGGGTCCGCCACGCGGTAGCCGAAGACGGTGGCCTTGCCGCGCTCGGCATGCGCGCGCGCGCTCACCAGCTTCTCCGACAGGCCGCCGCCGTAGATGATGTTGTCGCCGAGCGCGAGCGCCGCCGGCCCGCCCGCCACGAACTCCTCGCCGATGTGGAAGGCCTGCGCGAGGCCGTCGGGCGAGGGCTGCTCGGCATAGGAAAGGCGGATGCCGAACTGCCCGCCATCGCCCAGCAGCCGCCGGAAGGAGGGCAGGTCGTGCGGGGTGGAGATCAGCAGGATGTCCTGGATACCCGCCAGCATCAGCGTGCTGAGCGGGTAGTAGACCATCGGCTTGTCGTACACGGGCAGCAGCTGCTTGGAGGCCGCCAGCGTCATCGGGTGCAGCCGCGTGCCGGAGCCGCCCGCCAGAATGATTCCCTTCACGCCTTCACCCCCAGCCTCTGGCCCGCATAGGCTTTGTCGCGGATCGGGCGCCACCACGCCTCGTGGTCCAGGTACCAGCGGATGGTGTGCTCCAGCCCGCCCTCGAAATCATGCCGGGCCTTCCAGCCCAGCGCCGCCTCGGCCCCGCCCGGGTCCATGGCGTAGCGGAAGTCGTGACCCGGCCGGTCGGCCACGTAGGTGATCAGCCGCGCGCGCGGGCCGGCGGGGTCGGGGCGCAGGCGGTCCAGCGTGGTGCAGATCGCCTGCACCACCTCCAGGTTCGTGCGCTCCTGCCGCGGGCCGATGCAGTAGGTGGCGCCCGGCGCGCCGCGGAACAGCGCGAGCACCAGCGCCTCGGCATGGTCCTCCACGTGCAGCCAGTCGCGGATGTTGTCGCCCTTGCCGTAGACCGGGAGCGGCCGCCCCTCCAGCGCGTTCAGCATCACCAGCGGGATCAGCTTCTCGGGGAACTGCCAGGGGCCGTAGTTGTTCGTGGTGTTCGAGACGAAGGAGGGGAAGCCGTAGGTGTGGTTCCAGGCGCGCACCAGGTGGTCGCTGCCCGCCTTGGACGCGCTGTAGGGCGAGCGCGGGTCGTAGGGCGTCTCGGGCGTGAAGGGGGCGTCGCCCGGGTACAGGCTGCCGAACACCTCGTCGGTCGAGACGTGGTGGAAGCGGAACGCCGCCTTGGCCGCGCCCTCCAGCCCGTTCCAGTACTCGCGCGCCGCTTCCAGCATCACCTGGGTGCCGACGACGTTGGTGCGGATGAAGGCGGCCGGGCCGTCGATGCTGCGGTCCACATGGCTCTCGGCCGCCAGGTGCATCACCGCCGTGGGGCGATGCGTGCGGAAGGCGGCGCGCACGGCGTCGAGGTCGCAGATGTCGGCCTGGATGAGCGTGTGCCGCGGATGGTGCCGCCAGCCTTCCAGCGCCTCCGGGCTCGCCGCGTAGGAAAGGATGTCGATGTTGGCGACGGCGTGGTCCGTCGTGGCCAGCAGGTGCCGGATCACGGCCGAGCCGATGAAGCCGCAGCCGCCGGTGATGAGGATGATCAAGCGCTTTTTCCTCGCAAGGCCGGGAGCGCCCGGCTTAGCGGCCGGGGCCGGGTGGTCAACCCCCGGTTGTTCACTCATTACCCATCGGGCGGTCCATCAGGGCGCGCAGCGCGCCCGCCACGTCCAGCCGCCCGTCCAGCAGCGCGGCCACGGTGGCGCAGACCGGCAGCTCCACCCCCGCCGCGGCGGCGCGCGCCAGCAGGGCGGGCGCGGTGGCCACGCCCTCGGTGACGGCGCTGCGCCCCGCCAGGATCGCCGCCAGCGAGGCCCCCTGCCCCAGCGCGATGCCCAGCGAGGTGTTGCGGCTGCCCGGCCCCGTCGCCGTCAGCAGCAGGTCGCCCAGGCCGGACAGCCCGGCCGCCGTCGCCGCCTGCCCGCCCGAGGCGACCACCAGCCGCGACAGCTCGGCCAGGCCGCGGGTGACCAGGGCGGCGCGGGCGTTCTCGCCCAGCCCCGCCCCGGTGCAGATCCCGGCCGCGATGGCCAGCACGTTCTTCGCGGCACCGCCGAGCTGCACGCCGATGGGATCCGCGCTGGCGTAGAGGCGCAGCGCCGGGCCGGACAGCGCGGCCTGGACCAGCGGTGCGTCGTCGCCCGCCACCACGGCGGCGGCAGGCAGGCCGGCGGCGACCTCATGGGCGAAGTTGGGGCCGGACAGGACGGTGCCGCGCGCGTCCGGGCGGGCCTGGCGCAGCACCTCCAGCGGCAGCAGGCCGGTGGCGGCCTCCAGCCCCTTGGCCAGCAGCACCAGGGGCGGGAGGGCGGCGGGCAGCGCCAGCAGCGCCGCGCGCAGCGGCTGGGTGGGCACGCCCAGCACCAGCAGGTCGGCGTCCGGCAGCGTGCCGGCGATGGCCAGCGCCGGGGGCAGCGGGTGCGCGGGCAGGCGCGGGTTCACGCGCCCGGCCAGGGGCGTGGGGTCCCTCGCCACCAGCGTGACTTCATGCCCCAGCCGCAGCGCATGCAGGGCCAGCGCCGTGCCCCAGGCCCCGGCGCCGAGCACCGCGACCCGCATCAGGCGAGCCGCAGCAGGAAGGCGAGCCCCAGCGCCACCAGCGCCAGCGCCCCGAAGGCCAGTGCCGGCCCGGCGCGCCCGGCGAGCCGCGGCGCCAGCAGCAGCGCGCCGGGGGCGAGCAACGCGGCCAGCCAGTCCGCCGGGGCGCCGCGCGCCAGCACGGGGCCCAGCAGCACCGCCCCCAGGCCCAGGGCCAGCGGCATCCGCAGAGCCAGCCCGGGCGCCCGGCCCGCCGGCAGCGCGCCCAGCGCCGCCGCCGGCAGCACCAGCGCCAGCGGCACCCAGGGGCCCGGCGGGGCGGCCAGCACCACCAGCGCCGCCCCCAGCAGGGCCGCCCCGTGCGCGTGCACGCGGGGCTGCGTCTCGGTCATCAGCACGGCCATCAGCAACGCGGCGGCCAGCAGGGCGGGGGTGGCGCGCGCGGCCTCGGCGACGGCGGCGGGCGCGCCGGCCAGCCACCACGCGCCGGCCAGCGCGGCGACGCCGCCCACCAGCGCCGCCAGGACGCGCGCGCGGATGAAGGCCAGCGGCACGGCCAGCGCCAGCGCCCCGGCCAGCAGCCAGGGCAGCCGCTCGGGCAGCGTGCGCGGTGCGGCGACGACGCCCAGCACCAGCGCGCAGCCCAGCAGCGCGCCCAGCGGCAGGGCCAGTTCCGCCACGCCCGGCCGCCGGCGGAAGCCCGCGGCCCAGCCGAGCGCGACGAGCAGCGCGAGCAGCGGCCCGCGCCAGTCTTCGAGGGAGTCGGGAAGCATCCGTCCATCTTGCCCGAAACCGCCGCCCCCGCCCATGGTGCCTGCCAGACGGCGATGGGGGCGGCGATGGCGGGGCGCGAGGTGGTGGTGTGGGACCCCTGGGTGCGGCTGGTGCACTGGGGGCTGGTGGTGCTGCTCGCCACCTCCTGGGTCACGGCGCGGCTGCACTGGACGGAATGGCACTTCCGCGCCGGCTACGCGGCGCTGACGCTGCTGCTGTTCCGCGTGGCCTGGGGGGTGGTGGGGTCGGACACGGCGCGCTTTTCGCGCTTCCTGCGCTCGCCGGTGGCGGCGCTGCGGCACCTGGCGCATTTCCGGAGGCGCGAGCCGGATGCGGAGGTGGGGCACAACGCCGCCGGGGGCTGGATGGTGCTGGTGCTGCTGGCCCTGCTGCTGGCCCAGGCGATCACCGGGCTGTTCACCTACGACCAGATCTTCACCTACGGCCCGCTGGCGCGGCAGGTGGACGAGGGGCTGCGCGACGCCCTGTCCTCCTGGCACGTCTTCATCATCAACGTGATCCTGGGGGCGGTGGCGCTGCACGTGCTGGCCGTGGTGCTGTACCGCCTGGTGAAGGGGCACCGGCTGGCGCGGGCGATGGTGACCGGGCGCAAGACCCTGCCGGGCGAGGTCCCCGCGCCGCGCATCGGCCACCCCCTGCTGGCGCTGGCGCTGCTGGCGGGCAGCGCGGGGGTGGTGGCCTTCATCGCCTCCTTCGGCGATTAACGGGACGCGCCCGGCACCCAGGCCACGTCCGCCGTGCCGTCCGCGTTCAGGTGCCGCGCCAGCACGAACAGGTGGTCGCTGAGGCGGTTCAGGTAGCGGATGGCCGCCGGGTTCACCTCCTCCTGCGCCGCCAGCGCCACCACCAGCCGCTCGGCCCGGCGGGCCACGGTGCGGGCCAGGTGGGCATGGGCCGCGCCCGCGCTGCCGCCGGGCAGCACGAAGGAGCGCAAGGGCGCGATGAGGGCGTTCATCGCCGCGAGCTCCGCCTCCAGCCGCAGGGATTGCGCGTCGCTGACCCGCAGCCGGTCCGCGCCCGTGCCGGGCACGCAGAGGTCGGCGCCCAGGTCGAACAGGTCGTTCTGGATGCGCGCGGCCATGGCGTCGGCCTCGCCCGCCAGGTGCAGGCGCAGCAGGCCCAGCGTGGCGTTCAGCTCGTCCACCGTGCCGTAGGCCTCGACGCGCAGCGCGTCCTTGCGGACGCGCGAACCGTCGCCGAGCGAGGTGTCCCCGGCGTCGCCGCCGCGGGTGGTGATGACATCGAGGCGGACCATCGGGGGTTCCTTCAGGACAGGCGGAAATGCACGGAGGTGCGGATGGTGCCCGGCACGGGCCGGCCATCCAGCGTGGCGGGACGGAAGCGCCAGGCAAGCGCCGCGCGCCGCGCCGCCTCGTCCAGCGCGACGGAGCCCGAGGTGCGCGTGACCGCCACGTTCAGCACGCGCCCCTCGGCCGTCACGGCCAGCTCCAGGCCCACGACGCCCGTCTCCCCGCGCAGCCGCGCGCCCTCGGGATAGGGCGGGCCGGCGTTGCGGAAGGCCGGGTCCGGGCCGGGCGGCACCACGGCCCCGGCGGCGCGGCCGATGCCGGCGGCGGCGGCGGGCGCGGGCTCGGCGGGGGGCGAGGGCGGCGCCGGGGGCGCGGGGCGCGCGGCG
>LNFM01000942.1_pt1 | contig 68956 bp, 49 predicted proteins | sample 596031 | NCBI WGS metagenome assembly LNFM01 (sample SAMN04254537, study PRJNA301005) | activated carbon metagenome | isolation source: dual media filters at the Ann Arbor, Michigan drinking water treatment plant | place: USA: Ann Arbor
GGAGAGATCCCCTGAGCGTGTCAAAAAATATTTTCAGGATGCGCGAGTAAAATATGCTGCATGACTCACGGATAAATGATGCCGGATCAATAGCTTGGAAAGATAAAACGCCCGTGGCTCCGGTGGTGGTGAAATCAGCCATCAGCAAAGCCCGCTCACGGCTCAAATGGAAGGCGCTACACGCTATTGCGTAGCGCTGCTGCTGCCCCTTGTCCAAGCCAGAGGATCAACAGGCCTTTTTTGCGGGATATCGTTTGGTTGCCATGGATGGCTCGAACTTTGAAGTGCCCGATGAGCAAGAGAACGTGAAGGCCTTCGGCTATCCAGGGAGCAGAACGGGTCAGTCAGGCTACCCGCAAGCACAGTGCGCCATTTTGACGGAATGTGGTAGCCATGCCATCCTCGATGCGGAGCTGGGCGCCTATAAACAGGCAGAATGGGACGTCGCCGCACCCTTGTTGCGCAGTCTCACACCCGACATGCTATGCATGGCTGACCGTGGCTTTGTGGGTTATGCCCATTGGCAGGCGGGATTGAGAACCGGTGCACAGCTATTGTGGCGCATGCCGAAAAGTTTGATTCTCCCTGTCGAAAAGACACTCGACGACGGATCTTATCTGAGCAGCCTCTACCCGAGTGCCGGCGACCGCAAGAAGAGGATCAACGGCATTGCGGTGCGGGTGATAGAATATACCTTGCCGCAGGTGTCTGATAGCGAGCCGATGTACCGTCTATTGACCACCTTACACAATGAAAAGGTAGCGCCCGCACAAGCGTTGGCGACGCTGTATCACGAACGATGGGAAGTGGAATGGGTGTTTGATGAACTCAAGACGCACCTGGCCCAACGTCGTCGTGTGTTGCGCAGTAAAACACCGGAATTGGTGCGTCAAGAATTTTATGGCTGGGTAATGGCGCACTATGCTGTGCGCTGGTTGATGTATCAAGGCGCAACACGCGCGGGTATACCTGGGCGCACATTATCCTTCACTGCCAACGTACAGGTGCTGCGCCGGAATCTACCCCATGCTGGGGTCATTTCCCCCTGTGCGCCAAAATAAATGGTATCGGCAGTTGTTTGAGGTGGTAGCAAAATTGTTGTGTGAAAGTAGTCGCGGGCGTATCAAGCCGCGTAGGGTTAAACGCAGAAACTCTCCCTTCGCGCCGCACCAACGCCCTCGACCTGTAGCTTCAAAAATTGACTTTACGCCGAAGATTAAACCACCAAATTTACTTAAGTGAACAGTATTGAGACCTGACCCCAATCTCATGATCCCCAAGCATGTGGCTTGCATTGCGAATAACGTGTGGTGCAGAAGTCCAGACTTGACCTGACAGTCACTGCGAAAAAACCGGTAACTGTCAGGTCAAGTCTGGACTTCTACAAATCTGCATGCGTTTACTTTCTGCTACGAAGAACTTCTGCACATTTTCCATTTTTCGGGTGCGTCGCATGGGCGGAAGGCTGTTGATAAACGTCTGCCCGTACGGTTTTGAAAACAGACGGGGATCGCAGATCATCATGACGCCGCAATCATTCACATCGCGGATCAAACGTCCCACACCTTGTTTGAGCATAATCACTGCGGCGGGTAGTTGATAATCCATAAACGGATTGCCGCCTTGGCGGCGCAACGTGTCGAGCCGCGCCTGTAATACCGGGTCGCCCAGCGCGGCAAACGGGAGCTTGTCGATGATGACACATGACAGCGCCGGGCCGCGTACATCAACGCCTTCCCAGAAACTGCTGGTGCCTAACAGGATGGCGTTGCCGAGCGCGCGAAAGCGTTCCAGCAGCTCGCCACGCGGCGAGCTGCCTTGCATTAACAGGGGATAGTCGACGCGGCCTTGCAAGGCCGTCCAGGCTTCCTGCAAGGCACGGTGGCTGGTGAACAACATGAATGCACGGCCACGGCTGGCTTCCAGCACCGGCACAGCGGCTTCCACTACGGCGGCGGTGTAGGCAGGGCTATTGGGGTCGGGCAGATCCGGCGGCGCATAAAAAACCGCGTTACGCGCAAAATCAAACGGGCTGTCCCAGCGTTTGGTGATGGTGCCCTGCAACGCTAAACGCTGTGAAAAATGTTCGAAGCTATCGCCCACTGCCAGCGTGGCGGAAGTGAATATCCAGGCGCATTTGCGTGCCTGCATGTGCGCCTGAAAAATCGGGGCGATGTCCAGCGGCGTACGGTTGAGCGTAAAACTGCGCGTGTAGGTTTCCAGCCACTGCACATGATTTTCCTGCGCGGTGCTGGTGAAGGCATCCAGACGTTGCAGCAATTCTTCGGCACGCTGCGTGCAACTTTCCAGGCCTTTACCGCGTACTGCAGCGGGCTTTAAGGCGGTACGCAGCGCTGTGAGGGCCGCGTGCAATTGTTGCAGCGCCGCAGTCACTTCGGGCTGACTGGATACTTCGCTCCACGGCAAGCGCCGCGTCTGCATACCAAGCGCCAAACGCAAATCCAGTGCGGATTTTTTCAAGGCATCGGCTGTGGTGGGAAGTTCTTGCATGTCGCCTGCTTCACGCAGATGTTCAGTAACGGTGTCGTCGGCCAGTTCCAGTAATTGACGGCTGCTGAATACGCTGCCGAAAAAATTTGACGCCACTTCTGGCAGTTGATGCGCTTCATCGATGATGAAAGCATTCGCGCCCGGCAGTAATTCACCAAAGCCTTCGTCTTTGAGCGCCATGTCGGCAAACAGCAGATGATGATTGACGACGACCAGATCTGCCTCTTGCGCGGCACGGCGGGCTTTGACCACATGACAGTCTGTGAATGAGGGGCACTCCTGCCCCAGGCAATTATCGCTGGTGGAGGTGACATCAAACCACAGCGTGGAGTCTTCGGGCAGATCAACATATTCGGCGATGTCACCGCTGCGGGTGCGCCCGGCCCATTCGCGGATGCTGTGCAATGCGGTGCGCTCTTCGCGGGTACGCGGGCGCCCATCAAGTTCGGCCATTTCCAGCCGGTATAAACACAGATAATTGGCGCGACCCTTGAGCAAGGCGGTGCGCACTGATACGCCCAGCGCGTTACGCACCACCGGCAGATCGCGGTGATAAAGTTGGTCTTGCAGATTTTTGGTGCCGGTGGAAATAATGATTTTTTTGCCGGACATCAGCGCCGGAACAAGATAGGCATAAGTCTTGCCCGTGCCAGTGCCAGCTTCACTGATGAGCACGCTGTCGTTATGCAACGCCTCAGCCACGGCATGCGCCATCTCTTGCTGCGGTGCACGCGGTGCGAAGCCTGGGATGTGTTGCGCCAATGGTCCATTTGGACCGAGTAATCCATCGCCGTGGGCATCAAGAAATACGGCACCGCGCAGTTCGGCAGATGATGTCATCAAAAGGCCTTACACATATTCTCAGGCGTTATTCCAGATTTCATCATCTTCGGCACCATTTTCTCGCGTCCATACCAAACGGCTGATCGCCTTGAATTTGGCGACTGACATGGCGCCACGCTTGTTGCGGTTACTGATGTTAGAGTCTGCCACCGCTTGCATGATGTCTTCGCGCCGGGCTTCGTAAATTTCGAAGGCCTCAAGATTTTCATCCATTAACACCAACATGACGCTGTCCCAGTCCTGTTCTATTTTAAGCTGACCGATACGCTGTCCGGTTTTGCCTTCATCAAAAATAGTGCGGCCTTTGATCTGGATGCGCATGCCGGCGCGCTTGCCCCGCCCAATGGCGTCGTAACCGCCGGGTTTGGGCTCACAGATTTCAAGATCCATCAATCGTGCGGCGTCATATTCGGCGATTTCTGCGCTCACTCCTCCGAGCGGCCGCCCAGTCGCTTTGCGGTATTCAGCAGAGAGCCGACGCGCTTCTGCAATTAATTTATCTACAGAATAAACAGCCACAGTGGATTCCTTTTACAGACACCCTTGCCAGACATTCGCTCAAAACCCGGATCCCTCACTCTCGTTCGGGATGACAACTCTCTGTCATTTCGACCGAAGGCGACCGCCATGGATGGCGGAAGGTAGAGCAACGCAGGAGCAGTTGCCGGGAGAAATCTTGCTTCATTTCTTACGTGCTCTGGCAATAATATTATTATTCAGTGGGCGCAGAGGGTGATCCTCGCCGACCAAGGCATTGGATTTTGTTGCCAGATGCACGGCTTGCTGGCGATTTCTTGCTTCCAGATGCGCCATAGCCAGACGATTCCAGATCCAGGCATTGCGCGGTTCCATGCGCAACGCCCGCTCGAGAGTAGTGATGGCTAAATCAAACCTGCGCATCTGCATGTATTCTTCAGCCTTTTGCAGCATGGTCCGTGCGCCCGCCCCCGCCTGCGGTGCTGCACTTTCATTGGATCGCGCAGACTCGCCTGCGGATGTCGGCGCCCCAGTCGGCAACTCGGCGCGGCTATCCGCCGGCTTTGGCTCCGTTGTGCAGCCAGCTACCGCCAACAGCAGGCTCATTATAATTACCTGAACGTGGCCCAATATTGTTCGCTTAATAAAGACGGGGCAGGTTACATAATCCGTGTCATTCCGAGCGCAGCGAGGAATCCTGCAAGATCTCTCACATTGGTTCGAGACAAGGATTTCTCCCTTCGGTCGAAATGACAGTCGGGAGAGATTGACGTGGATAACATTACTCCCCCTCAAAGCGAACAGTATTGGAACCTGACCATATTTAGAATGGCCTGCCATTCTCCATAATATCAATCAAATACCCCCTTTAAAATGTCCAAGGTCTTTTCAACAACCCCGTCTATCGGTAAATCCTCTATATTCATTATATCCATTTCTGGTTCAATGAAGGGCGCGCTTTGGCAGGGTCCCGTCTGCGCCGGACTTGAGCCGCGCATGTACGGTAGGTTTGCGGCACCATAACACCCTTCTTCAGTGCGCAATCCGGTGGCCGGGTCCGTCCACGTCCATTCTATACCCGCTGGAGCCTCCAGGCGCAGCGGTTGAGCGCCGATGCGCAACATGATATCGCCCCACGCCTGCAACGCACCCGTGGCGCCATTTAAGCCAGTTGACCGGTTATCATCACGACCTAACCATACTACGCCCAGCTTATCCCCGGTAAATCCGGCAAACCAACTGTCGCGCAGATTATCGGTCGTACCCGTTTTGCCAGCCACGGCCCATTCGCCGGGAATGCGTGAATATAATGAAGCGCCGGTGCCATAGCGCATCACATCCTGCATGGCGCGATTCAGCAAAAATACCGGTGCCGGTTCCACCGCCTGCCGTACCGTAACATCATAATGGCGTAATCGCTTGCCTTCTACACTTAATACTTCACGGATAGTGCGTAACGGGGTATGAAACCCGCCACTGGCAAGGGTCTGATACATTTGCGCCACCTGAAAAGGATCCATCGCCACCGCCCCCAGTAACACCGAGGGATACGGGCGGAAGCTTTCTGCCACACCCAGGCGCGCCATCATATGCAACACGCGGCCCACGCCTACGTCCATCCCCAGACGCACCGTGGCGACATTATAAGAATGCGCCAGGGATGCTCTCAGCGACACATCGCCGTGAAATGCACGATCATAATTAGCGGGTCTCCACGTCCCTCCCCCCGGATTTTTCAAGGATAACGGACTATCATCCAGCAACGTCGCCAAAGTATATTGCTTGGGATTCGCCAGGGCAGTGAGATACACCGCCGGTTTCACCAGTGACCCGATCGAGCGTTTGGCATCGAGGGCGCGATTAAAGCCGGCAAAGTCAGCCTCACGCCCCCCCGCTACCGCCAGCACTTCGCCATTATCGCTGCTGGTAATAATCGCCGCGCCTTCGAGGCTGTCGCGCGGTAAACGCTGCTGTCTTTCAAGTTTGTCAATGCGCGCCGACAACGCATTCACCACCCGGTTCTGAATCAGTGGATCAAGCGTAGTAAAAACTTGCAGCCCTGCAGAATTAAGATCCTGTTCGGAATAGTCACGCTGTAACTGACGACGCACCAGATCAATAAATGCCGGCGCGAAGGACAGTCCCCCGCTGGATGCCTTGGCCTGCACACCCAGCGACAAGGCTTGCGCTACTTTAGATTCTTTTTTGGTGATGCCACCCTGTTCCTCAAGAATATCCAGCACCTGATTGCGTCGCGCCAGCGCACGCTTGGGCTGGCGGCGCGGATCATAATATGAAGGGCCGCGCACCATCCCCACCAGCAGTGCGATTTCCGGCAGCTTCAAATCACTTAAGGGACGACGAAAATAAAACCAACTGGCACGCCCAAAACCGTGTATGGCGTGTTTGCCAAATTGGCCCAGATAAATTTCATTACAATACGCTTCAAGAATTTCTTTCTTGTCGTAATGGATTTCCAGCAGCCATGCCATGATGGCTTCTTTAATTTTGCGCGTTATAGTGCGCTCGCTGGTGAGGAAAAAGTTTTTTACCAACTGCTGGGTCAGGGTACTGCCGCCCTGCACCATTTCCCCGGCACGCACATCTGCCCACAGGGCGCGCATTACCGCAAGAGGATCTACGCCATGGTGAGCATAGAATTTACGGTCTTCTACCGCCAGCAAAGCCTTGATTAACACTGGCGGCACTTCATTCAAACGCACAAACACCCGGTCTTCATTGTGCGCCGGATAAATTTTGCCGATCAGCACCGGGTCAAGGCGCACCAGATCCCGTGACGCACCGCTATCCAGGTGTTGCAGACTCACCAGGCGCTCACCTTCAAAACGCACGCGTAGCGGAATGGATTCTTCCTTGCCATCGCCAAAGGTAAAAGGGCGGGTTACTATCTGAAATTCTTCGCCATGCCGCACGTAGCTGCCACTGAGGCGTTCACCCTGGGTACGGCGATATCCCAGCAATTGCAGTTCTTCAAGAAATTGCGCGCTGCTCAACGGCGCGCCCGCAAAAAGCTCCAGCGGCCGCGCATACACTTGCGACGGCCAAGCCCAGCGATTCCCCTCAAACTGACGACGCACGGTATTATCAAGGTAGGCCACATAGCCCAGCGCCGCCAACGACAGCACCACAACCACATAGGCTATCAATGGGCGGCGCCAATTTGCACCCCGCGCCGGGGAAGAAGGCGGGCGCCCAGCGCCAGGATCAGGCACAGAGGTCATACGCGCGCTATCTCAAGATCGTCGGGATCAACATCGTCTGACCCAACATATTCTGGGAAATAATAACTATTCTTCCTCCTCGTCCCGCCAATCATCTTCGATCTCTTTCGAGCGTAAATCTTCAAGCGATTCCGTCCATTCTTCATCGTCCATATCAGCATCGCTGACTGCCAGATCATCATCAGACGAGCCTGTCCACCCATCGGGAGCCACAATTGACTTCACATCCCATTCATACCAGGTATCGAGATCCTCCACGTTTACATCACCGTCGATGTATTGCATTTCAAAGGTAGCCTCGTCTTCATCCAGGGATGTCACCTTGAATTCAGTGCCGTCATCAAGACGCCTGTACCACTTGTCTACTATCGGGTCGGCTTCCGTTGGCATACTACCCCCTTAAAGAATTTAACTGCGTTGATGCCGGGCAATTTTTTCACGCAACTGCGACGCCGCCGTTTCAGTCAATATCAAACGCCGCTCGTCATACACGTCAGCATTCAACGCGCGTGCAAGCTGCCGGGCGGTGTCGTGCATGCGGGTAAAGGCATCCAGTCCGTTAATGGGTGCAGCAGTAGCACCAGGCAAACGCATGAACAGCGTCACGCCGGGCGTGGTCAACTGTTCGATCTCGTCCATCTTGAAAACACCGGGATTAAGAATGTTGGCAAGGCTAAATAGCGGCTCGTCCTTCGGGTTTGTTGAGGATACATAATGAAAAATTCCGGGATCACCATACTGCATGCCAGCGCTGCGCACGGCACTGACGACACGCGGACCATCTAACCACTGTTCCTGACTGGCAATGATATTCAACACCACGATCAATTCGCGGGGTGTGTCCGGCGGCTTGTCCATTGTTGGTGGTTCGGCAACGGTGTCAGCGACGCTCTCCTGCTGCGCTGCGCGTGGTGACACGTCCGCAAAGAATGGCTCCAGTAATGGTTCGTCCACACTCTCATCGTCAGCAGGTTTCTGCCCCCGCATACGCTGGGCAGGATGCCCGAGTGCAGTGGGCGCAGGGATGCGCGAGAACTGCCGCCGTGTGCGCGTCACGGGAACAATCTCCCAATCATCGGCAGGATCAGTGTCTCCCGCGCTATCTTGCGCCCGGCTCGTGATTTTCGGAGTGGATTCGCTCACCACAACGCGTTTGCCCACCACACCTTTATTGCGCGTAAACCACAACACAACAACGGCGAGGACACTCACCGCAATCAAACCTAATATAATCGTCACGCCATCCATAAAAACGAAATTCTCCACCGCGTGTGAACTAGCCTGCTGCAACCAATTTAACCGCCTCTTCCACGTCCACCGTCACCAGCCGCGATACGCCGGGCTCGTGCATGGTCACGCCCATCAAATGTTCGGCCATTTCCATGGTGGCCTTATTATGGGTAATGTACACAAATTGGATGCGTTCTGACATCTCTTTCACCAATTTGCAGAAGCGGCCGACGTTGGCTTCATCGAGCGGTGCGTCCACTTCGTCGAGCATACAGAACGGCGCCGGATTCAGCTCGAAAATGGCGAACACCAGCGCCACCGCCGTCAGCGCCTTTTCGCCGCCCGACAGCAGATGAATGGTACTGTTGCGCTTGCCCGGTGGACGCGCCATGACGGTGACGCCGGTATCCAGCAAGTCATCGCCGGTCAACTCCAGGTAAGCCTGGCCGCCGCCGAACAGGCGCGGGAACATGGCTTGCAGGCCGGTGTTGACCTTGTCAAAAGTATCCTTGAAAGTGTCGCGGGTTTCACGGTCGATTTTGCGGATAGCGTTTTCCAGGGTGGTGAGCGCCTCCATCAAATCGGCGTTTTGTGCATCCAGATACGCCTTGCGCTCGGATTGCGCGGCGAATTCGTCGATGGCCGCCAGATTGATCGCGCCGAGACGCTGAATCTGCTGGGTAATACGTTCGACCTGCGCCTGCCATTCGCCTTCAGAGGCTTCGGCGGGCATCGCCGCCAACAGTTCATCCAGCACAAAGCCGCCTTTATGCTTATCGGCGGCAAGCTGCTCCTGCAAAGTCTCGCGGCGCACTTTGACTTCCTGCCAGTGCATGCGCAACTGATCAAGCTCATCACGCAAACGTCGTACTTTTTGCTCGGTAGCCTGATGTTCGTTACTGGCCTGACGCAAAATATGGTCGCATTCTTCAACGCGCCGCCGCGCCTGGGCAAGCTCGGCTTCCACCGCCAGACGGCGGCCGAGCATCTGCTCCAGCTCTGCGGCCATGTCACGCAAGGGTTGTTCGCTGGCGGCCAGCGCCGCCGTCAACTCTTCACGGCGCTGTGTCAAATGGCCGATCTGTTCCTGGGCGCGCGTCATTCTTTGCTGAGTGGCGGCGAGTTGGGTGCGCACAGTTTGAATGCGTAGCGCCACCTGGTGAGCAGCATCACGGTCACCACGCGCCTGCATGCGCACCTGATCCAGCGCGTTGCGATGCTCATCGCGCTGCCGCGTCAGGTCATCACGATGCAGCGCATGACCTTCAGTAGCGCCCAGCGCATCTTCCAGACGCAGGCGCGCCTCTGCGATTTCCTGCTCATCACTGATTTTTTGTTGCCGCACATCGTCGATCTCATGGTGCAAACGGCTACTGCGTGACAGCATTTGTTCCCGGCGTGCCTGCTTGCCGCTGGCCTGGGCGCGCACTTCGCCACGACGGTGCGCCGCTTCGTTCAAGGCCTTTTGACTTTGCTCACGCAAAATCTCAAGTGATTTCAAATTTTCCTGATTATCTTTTTGATTGATCTCAAGTTCATCAATAGTTTCCGACAGATCATCCATCTGCCGCAGCAACTCTTTGATCTCCTGCTCACGCGACAACACACCAGCCTTTTCATCGGCATCACCCACTACGCGCAACCAGTTAGTGCCGAGCCAGACACCTTCGCGGGTAATCACCGACTGGTGCGGCGCCAGTTGCGCACGCAGTGTCAGGGCATGCGCCACGTCATCCGCAATACAAACGCCAGACAACAACGCATCAAGCGACCACGGCGACTGTATTTTGCTTAACAGAGGATTTAACCCGGACATCGAAGACGCGGGCGCAGGCGGCTGCTCCCGGCATCCTGCCTCTCGCAGCACTAGCACTTCCCTGTGCGGCGCAGCCAGATCAAACACCGCCAGCTTGCCGTGCTGCAAAGTGCCCAGCAGGTTGGCAATATTCTCCATGCCCTGCACGCACACCGCTTCGAGATTAAAGCCCAGCACATGCTCCACAGCATGCTCCCAGCCCGTTTCGACTTTCAAGCCCTGCGCCAAACGTTGCGCACCATCAAGCTGGTGCTGCTTCAGCCAGGATGTCACTGCCGCGCCCGCGCCGCTTTTACCCAACGCCTGCTGCTGCAACACCTCCAGCGAGGCATGGCGACCTTTCATGGCCTGTAAACGACCACGTTGTGCATTCAAATCACTGGCGAGGCGGTTATGATTATCGCGCTCAGCAGCAATGCGTGCCTGATGATCCTGAACCTCGTGTTCATAATTCGCCACTTGTTCATCGAGCATCATGCGTTGTTCGCTGAGCGCGGCGATCTCTTCTTCGAGCGTGCCGGTCGACAGGCCACGCTGCTCATCTTCAAGACGCGCCAGACGTTGCTCAATCTGCCGCAGATGCTGCTCAAGCTGCTGGATACGCGCGCGCTCCACCTCGGCGGCGCGTAGCTGCGCGCTGGCCTGGGTGTTGAACTCATCCCACGCCTGCTGCCAGGTGTGCTGCGCCGCCTCGGCAACGGCCAGTGCGGCCGACGACAGCGCTTCCACTTCCTGCGTGCGCGTCAACGCCGCTTCGTCGCCGCGCAATGATTGCGCCAGATCAGTGATCGACTGATCATCGTTGACCAGATGGGTTTGCGATTCATTCCACGCCTGCTCCACCCGCGCCAGATCGTGCTGCTGTTGCTGGCGCGTTTCGCGGGCATGGTGCAGCGCCTGTTCCAACCGCGCAATCTCCGCGCCGGTGCTGTAATAATGCCCCTGAACCTGATTAAAGGCCTCATTCTCTTCAATATGCTGCTCGCGCTGCTGCTCGATAACCGCCTCGATCTTGCGCAACTCCGCCAGCGCCGCTTCCAGGGCGGTTTCCTGCGCCGCAATCTGCCGTTGCTGTTCGTGGGTACCCGCATCCAGCACCCGCCAGCGCAACGCCAGCAGTTGCGCCTTGAACAACCGCTCCTGCTGTTTCAGCTCCTGATATTTTTCCGCAACCTTCGCCTGGCGTTGCAGAGTTTGAAGTTGTTTCTCAATTTCTGATCGTATGTCATTTAATCTGCTGAGATTTTCCTGCGCGTGGCGCATCCGGGTTTCGGTCTCGCGGCGGCGTTCTTTGTATTTTGAAATACCCGCCGCCTCTTCAAGAAAAACCCGCAATTCGTCCGGCTTGGCCTCGATCAGACGCGAAATCATCCCCTGTTCGATAATCGCATAACTGCGCGGCCCCAGCCCGGTGCCGAGAAAAATGTCGGTAATGTCGCGGCGTCGGCAATGCACACCGTTCAGATAGTAACGGGACTGCCCATCACGCGACACCTGGCGCTTCACCGAAATCTCGCTGTAGGCCGCGTATTCACCGCCCAGTCGCCCGTCGCTATTATCAAACACCAGCTCAATCGCCGCGTGCCCCACCGGCTTGCGCGACGACGACCCGTTAAAAATAACATCGGCCATCGACTCGCCACGCAGGTGCTTGGCCGAACTTTCGCCCATCACCCAGCGCACCGCATCAATAGTATTGGATTTGCCACACCCGTTCGGCCCGACAATACCAATCAAATTACTCGGCAAATTGATGGTGGTAGGGTCGACAAACGACTTGAAACCGGCAAGCTTGATCTTCTTCAGACGCATGAGAACCCAATATTTGGCAAAATAAAGGGGTAGTATACAAGACAACCCCCGCCCCGCGAAGCCTTCCGCGCGGTGGGATCAGGACTCCCTCATAAAAATCGACCCGAAAAATCCAATAGGCGCTTTATCATGAAACATTCGCTAAAGCCAAGATCCCTCCCCCCGCTTTCGCGAGGGTCGGGATGACAACCCCCTGTCATTTCGACCACCGGGAGAAATCCTTGTCTCGACTGCAGGCGACCGCCATGGATGGCGGAAGGTAGAGCAACGCAGGAGCAGTTGCCGGGAGAGATCTTTTCATTTCTGCGCTCCCTCAGCAAATAGAGTATTGGGAACCCATAAATCAAACCCACAAGTCTTCCATTCCCAGCGCTCCTTGAGGAAAAATACCCGAAATCGCTGCTTTTTGTAAGTTTTACACTCACTTTTTTAGTGAGGTGACCCTGGCGGTGGGATAAAGAGTTGGGGCTTATCTGACAAGAACAATGCTGGCACCGATAGTGGCATTGATGCTGAGGACGGACGTTCCTGAGAAGCCGTAAAGGTCGATATTGTTGTCGGTGGCGAGGCCGTAGCAATTACTGAAGCCGATGCCTCCGGGCAATGTGCCTGCGCCACTTAAACGCACCATCTGCCAACTTCATGATGCGTGATTCTTCATCCCTGATCTGTCGCGCTGGGCATTAGAGTCTAGCCGTGAGGGGCTTTGTCGCCCGGCTTTTTCCAGTTCATAACGCGCTCTGGCACGCTGCTCAATTTTGGCTTTGGCAACCTCCCAACCTCCAGGATGGCAAGTCTATACTTTGCATCGCTTGACCTCTTCGGCAGGGTGGTATGATCCCCACCTTCTGTTCCGCTGGTATGAATGCACGGCTACACGCGATTCTGTCGCCGCAGCTTCATGCCGAGCAGACCCAGACCTGCGAGCATCATCAGGTAGGTCTCGGGTTCGGGCACGGGCGAGAGCAGTAACACGCGGCAGTTGCCTGTCGTGTTGCAACCTGTGGCTGCGATCTGGCCAGAGTTGTTGATATCTTGAGCGCTGGAGATTGTCCAACCCGACAGCGGATCGATCAGGCTGTTGAGGTTGGTCATGACACCGTCGCTGTAGAGGAAGGCACGGCTGTTACCGCCGCCGGTGCAGAACCAGCCCACGACTTGGCCGCTGGCGTTGATGCCAGTGGCCTCTCCATTATCGCCGCCCAAAGGTGCCAAGGTCGGTGACAGAATAGCGCGGCACGGCCTGCGCGGCGCCACTTAACATCCCTGCTACTAACAAGGTGACCACTGCTCGTTTCGATTTCAGTTTCATTGACGTTCTCCCAAAAAATCAGTTTCAATTGGAAAGGTTTTGATTGAAATTCGCCTGAGATATCTGCCTATACCTCGCTTACGACTGTACGCTGTTCCGGCGCCGCAGCTTCATACCGAGTAGACCTATCCCCACGAGCATCATCAGGTAAATCTCGGGTTCAGGCACGGGCGAGAGCAGTAACGCGCGGCAGAGGTTTCTCCCATCACTTATGCTGCAACTATTAGCAGCGATCTGGCCTGAGTCGTTGATAGCTGCGGCATTGGAGATTGTCCAACCCGACAGCGGGTCGATCAAGCTATTGAGATTGGTCATGGTGCCGTCACTGTAGAGAAAGGCATGATGAGCAGCATTGCCAGCGATCTGTGAACTGCCAACGATCTGGCCAAGCTCGTTGATATCAGAAGCGCCGCTATTCGTCCCACCCAGGGTGCCAAGATCCATCATACGGCCGTCATGATAAAGGAAGGCATGAAAAGCAGCATCGCCGGCGATCTGTGAACCGCCCACGATCTGGCCAAGGTCGTTGATATCAGAAGCGCCGCTACTCGTCCCACCCAAGGTGCCAAGGTCGATCATGGTGCCGCCACTGTAGAGAAAGGCATGGGTGTCGGCATCGCCGAAACTAACTTCGTCGGTGATGTCTGAACTGCCTACGATCTGGCCGCGGTCGTTGATACCACTAGCGCTGGTGCGGGTGCCACCGAAGGAGCCAAGGTCGGTCAGACTGCCCTCGCTATAGAGGAAAGCGCGGGTCTGGGAAAAGCCCACGACCTGACTGCTCGCGTTGATATCCGTGGCAATGCTAGTGGGGGGGGCCGCCGGGCAAGGTACCCAGGTTGGTAAAGGTACCGCCGCTGTAAAGAAAGGCCTGTTGATCACCCCTATTAGTAGCTGCACCTACCACTTGACCACGGTCGTTGATGCCATAGGCGGAGCTAGATCCACCACCGTCATTAGGTGCCAAGGTCGGTCATAACGCCGCCGCTGTAAAGGAAGGCATGAGGGCGGAAGGCCCTGCTTTCGCGGAAAACGCCGGATGAACCCACAACCTGGCCGCTGTTATTGATGTCGCTGGCATCGCTACCATAAACGCCACCCAAGGTACCAAGGTCTGTAACGGAATAGCGTGGCACGGCTTGGGCAGTGCTACCCAACAACATGACAGCCGCTGACAAGGCGACCACTGCTCGTTTAAATTTCAGTTTCATTGACATTCTCCTAAGAAATCCTGTTCGTTAGAAAGATATTAATATTCACCTGAGAAATCCGACTATACCACTGTATTTCGAAAAGTGATTTGTAATAATAAAATGTTCTCCTCACCAAGCCTTTTATCACCGGAGTGTTACACCCTCATGTCAGGACATGCCTTAAACATAGGCCGTTTGGTTTATGGCGTGCGGGGCACGCCGAGGGACACGATTTTTTCGAAACTCAGAATTTTAGATATACGACTGTGGCACCCATCTGAGAAGCCACGGCTCTGAGAATATTTTTGCGGAGCCAGTAATAGCCATTCTGTATTTTTACAGTCATTTATTACATTGTTTCCTAATTGAGACAATAATTAAAGGTAATGGTATTGTTAATTTAAATTATAACTTCTATAGCGTTATAAACTGATACGCTTTCAAAATTCATTATCATGTCGAGTCACGACAGAACCCTTTATCGACCAAAGTTAAACTAAGTAATTGTTACTATGATATTTTATTTTTTTAAAAAATGACTCGCGGAGGATTCATATCAAAAATATCTCACCCCAGCAGAAAGCATGTTTAGCTGGATCTGCACCAAATTAACAATATTTAAAGCAAAAAATCAATTAAATGTAACTTACATACCGCTTGAAAGTGTCCTCCAATAGAGACACCTCCAAACCCTGCCAAGGGTAATATTAAGAACTCTTCCCTTTGATTTTATTTGTTTTTTTTATATGGCATGTATTTTGCTTGAGCTAAGTGAAAAGTGCCGGTTGTGTTTTGATCATGTAGGGGCTCATGCAAGCGCACAATGCGAGAAGCGGGCGTTACGCATATAAAATATGAAACTCGTTAAAGTCGCAACCAAACATACTGTTGCAGTTAGTTCTTAACCCCGATGTCCTGTAATTCATCAAAGATTAAAGGTATTCATTAACCTTACCGATAATACATACACATGTCGAAATGGCGTTATCTATATAAGATTGAAACTCTCTGTATCTACTTTAGAAATTTTCTTTAAAGGCCAGGATTTGTTATATGGCCATGCCGGAGCAATACCCCATGAAAACACGTTTTTTCCTTTTTTTGTTACTGGTTTTACCAGTGAAACTTGCCAGCGCGGCCACCTATTATGTGGATGCCAGCCACGGCAACGACCAATGGAGCGGAAGCCAACCCTCTCGTATTGACTCACCCACAACCGATGGTCCCTGGCAATCACTTGCCAAAGTTTCTGCAAAATTGTTGATGCCGGGAGATAGCGTACTGCTCAAATGTGGTGGTATCTGGCACGAAACGCTGAGGCTTCAAAGTTCGGGTACAGCCGCCAGCCCTATAACTATTGGTGCTTATCCGAACGCTTGTGCCAACAAACCAACCATCAATGGTTCAACCCCTATCCCTCCCCATAACTGGATTCGTGATACTGGCAATATCTATAAGGTATCTACAGCCATTGACTTGATCACATTCGGCGCCTTTGAAAATGGCTTGGGTAACTGGACGAAATGGTCTCCTGAAAATAACGCCACAATGAGCCTCACCAACGATTGCGCCCAGCCAAATACTACCTGTATGTCATTTAGCGTCGGTTCAATATATGGCATTGCCACCAGTAATTATTTCACTATTCAAGGCAAGCAGTCTTACACGGCAACCTTTACCGTGAAGGCGCCACAGGGCGTCCGTGTTGAGGCGATCCTTCGTCGTGGCGCTTCGCCTTGGGACACGCTCGGTCTTGCCACATTCATAACCGGTACGGGCGCCTGGCAGACTTTCGTCGTGCCCTTCGTTGCAACGACCAGCCTATCGCATAATGCACGCCTCGACTTTGTAGTTCCTGCTGGCTTTAACATTGGCCTGGACAATGTAAAACTTACCACGGCGCTCACCGATGTGGGTGGCGTGTTCGACAGCGGCAAAGCCATCAACGTCGCGCACCATCCAAACCGCGGCCATGATCCGCTCCAGCCTCAATCACTTTTCCATTCTATCGCCGAAGACGCTGATCAAGTGAGTATTCCCGGCAGTACTGGCAGCACCTACCTCACAACGGGCGCCGATCTTTCGGCTTCAGCTCTTACAGCTATCGTACCGGGCACCGGGATTCGCATTCGCCCGAACGGATGGACTATAAATGACCGTAAAATCTCTTCTGTTTCGGGTTCACGCCTGTACTTTGACAGCCCCACAGAGTCACTTAAAAAAGACTGGGGTTATTTTCTCTATGGTCAGCGCTGGATGCTTGATGAACCAGGCGAGTGGCATTTTGACGCCGCAACAAAAACTGTCTCTGTATGGATGGCAGATAATGCCCATCCCGGCAGTCGTATCTCGGTAGGCCAGTCTTTCTCAGGCATCGAAGCCAGCAACCTGAGCCATATACGTATTGACGGTCTGGCTATTCGGAATGTGGGCACGGGTGTACATATGCCGCAAGCCACTAACATCGTACTGCGCAATTTGACCATATCCGATACCTTAGGTTTTGGGGTTAGAACCTTGCTGTCTAAAGACAGTGGCATAGAAAACAGTCAGATTATTCGAACGCTAGGTGATGCTATTTCTGCTTCTCCCATCGGGCTCGATTCAGACCGTTTTCATGCATATGACAATCTCATTATAGACAGCAGCATTCAATCCATGAATGGGGTCGTCAGCAGCCTGCCTGTCCCTGCAAGAGTAGCGATAGAAGCAGGAAGAAGCGCAACTATTCGGGGAAACCGCATTTATGGAACAGCCTATATAGGCATTTTACCCTCTGGCAACAGCCTCATTTCCGACAACCACCTTGAAAATACGTGCCTGGTCCTGGATGACTGCGCCGCTATCTATACGTGGGGTCAGAACCATAACAGTACCATTGAAAATAACACCATACATCATGTAGTGGGCAACATTTTAGGAAAAGCGCCCAATCTTGGAAGCCATGGACAGGGTATCTATCTGGACGAGCTTTCCTCAGGAATCACTATCCGAGGCAACACCGTTGTTGACGCAGACAATGGCATTCAGCTTCATAACGCCGCAAACAACCGGATCGAAAACAATACGTTGTATGGCAATCGTCGCCATCAAATCTGGTTTCAGGAGGGGAGTAACCGCCTCAGTACAGACGGGGATATTCACAGTAATCTCGTTCTTGGCAACCGAATGTTTCCAACCTCGACTGCACTTGCAATCCGGCATGAAACCTACCTGCCAAAAGCCAATACGGATCGCTTTGCCAGTTATGACCGCAATCTCTATTTCACCTTTTTGTGGCCCACCATTTCTTCCGAATCCTGGCCGGGTGGAGCCGCAACTTACACTTTCCCAAAATGGCAAGCCGCCGTTACTTCTACTAATCTACCGCGCAATTTAGATCCGACATCCCGCGAAGTAAATAGCGCCACTCTGGGGTATGCCGCATTTCGCACGCTCGGAGGGAATATTGTGCCTTACGGCAACCTGAGCAGGGGCACAGCAGGGTGGGGAGAATGGAATCAGACAGCCCCTTATGGCCAAATGGTAATGGAACAGTGTACGCCTGCCATTCAATGTTTGCGGTTTACGGCCGGTGCCTCAGAGAGTCTATTGCATACCCATAACTTCTCTGTACAACAAGATCAGTGGTACAAAATCAGTTTCGACCTTAAAGCCGGCAGCAATGGTCAAACAGTTTACGTCGCACCACGTCGCGGCGGAGGTGGCTCCAATGGCTATGAGGAACTGATGGGGTCTCCCTGGAAATGGAAGGTGACAGGCACTACAAACCTGCAACGTTACAGCTTCATTTTCAAAGCGTCGAAAACGGTGAATGCATTTGACCCGGTTACCCTGGATCGTGGTGCCAGAGTCGATTTTCACGGCATATCACCAGGTGAGAATATAAGCGTAGCAAACCTTGAGATCGCTCCTTTAACCCCTATTGAGGCAACACTGCGCAGCCATATTCTCATCAACCCTACCGGTACTGCATTGCAGCTAAACTGCCCCGATGGAACCAACGCCCTCTTGTGCAGCCAATATGTTCGGTTCACCGATAGCCAAAGCATCACTTGGCCTTACGCTGTCCCGCCACATGGATCAGAGATTATTTATTCTCGCGATAGCAGTCTTACGGATGGGGATGGAGATGGCATTCCCGACTCTCAGGATACTTGTAAAGGAACACTAGCGGCGCAAGTAGTTAATGCAGCCGGATGTGCTTTAGGGCAGTAATAAGAAAACAATGTGGATGAAGTCCAATTTTGGATGGGCAAGTTTTTCATCCAAAAATCGTCCGCGCGGCTGTTCGACAAAACTCAGCCGCGCGTTACCATTGCACCGCCAGTGTTCGCTCTTTCCCTGTGTTGATCACATATGGGACGGCGATACCCCTTATTCTGGTCAAAAACGGTAACCGGATATGTAAAGATACATCTTTGTTATTGATCTTCGCTCCTATGTCTCTTGGTCTCGCAAAACATTCAAAATCCCACGCGCGCAAAACTCCCAACTATATCTCTCCGCTATCTTGGCAATTTCGAATTTATCCGGTATCGGTCCTGCTAATAGCTCGGCTATCTGTGCTGCAGCACTTTGCGGATCATCGGGTGACACATAGCAAGCTGCGCCACACGTCACCTCCCGCAAAGAAGGAATATCACTACACAGGACGGGGGTGCCGTGTGACATTGCCTCAACAGGTGGGAAACCAAACCCCTCAATCCGCGACAAAAATACAAAAAGCCGAGCATGCGCATAATATCCATGCAAATCGGCGTCCGACAGGCCACGCACCGCCTGCACCCCTGGAGCGCCGTGACTGTCAGACCCGCAAAGTACCAATGGTAGCGGATCTTGCACAAGCCCCCGATAATGTTGATACGCTTCAAGTACACCCACAGCGTTTTTATGGGGTAAACCCGAGGCGATAGCAAAGATAAATGGCACGCTTAACGGAGGATTGCCTGGGGCTGTGGTCGGGATGCCGTTATGCACCACAGTCACACCCTCAATGCGCCCTAGGCGATTTCGTATATCGGTGGCCGTGGCCTGGGAAATTGCTATAATCCGGTCTGCACCCAGGATGCTTTGCGTCAAGCCATGATTAACCACCAACTCCTCCACCCAACCAAAATATCCTGGAAAATGCTCTGCATACCATAGCGGGATCAGATCATGAGTAACCACAACAGAGCGTGTACGCGGCGAAAAAAGGTGGAGGCCATTAGGCAGAAAGCCCTTAGGCGAAAAATAGACATCAGCCTGCTGTCGGCGAACTTCCACCGCCGCGCCAACGCGTAGCCACAACTGCCGAGCAAGCTTTCCCGGAGCTTCATCACGAAATATTTTCATATCAACACGCGAATGTCTGATATCAAAATCAGGTGCGCAAGCACCATTACACGCCACCACAAACTCTACAGTCTCTTCAGAAACTTCGACAAGAGCGCGCAGCAAATTCTTTGCATAGTTGTAGATACCGAGACTCTTACCTGCTCCGGGTGCAAGCTCGTACGCGTCAAAAAAGACTCTTAACTGCCCGTTAAGTTTACTCATTAGGTCAGTAATTTAAACAACAGACATTGAGGAATGTTCTCTATAAAATACGGCTTTTCATATAAATCTGTTACCAAAATCATCTTCTTGTGAGTAGCCATTGTTTTTACTGACAAATACCGACTCCTTTCCAACCAGAGAAAAAGTTGTGGGCATGGATCAGATCGGTTTAACGGAAGATCAGTTCAGTCAGATAATACGCCGTACGGCGGGGACTCTGCTGTGTGGCCTCACTGTACCGGCCATATCCGCCATTACATGAATCAGCGCTGACGAAATAGGCGCAACTGTGTTTCATCTAGCTTAAGGTCAACATACCGGTATGCCTATCTGGCTAGTGGTGTTACCCAGCATATCCATTCCAGAATAAAAACCCCCACTCATTTCCGGGCACAGCGAGGAATCTTAAGCAAGATCACTCACTTCGTTCGGGATGACAATAAACGCAGCAAACTACGGGGGAATCAAACCCGAAGAGATTAAAACTTTCGCAGCTTACGGTTCGTAATTTAGGAATTCAGCCAGCTTTCCAGCTATGCCCCCGGTTTCAAAACAGTCGAGGTAGCGCCTACGGGCTGCGATACGCGCCTTCTCCATAATCACCTCGGAATCAAGCCAATCGATAATAGTGCGCGCGGCTGAATATGCATCATCCAGGGGGATAAATTGCCCCTCCTCACCCTCTCTGAATACTTCAGGAATACCGCCCACAGCGGGTGCAAAAATAGGAAGGCCACGCGACAGCGCCTCAAGCAGGGTCAAAGGCATATTTTCCATTCGCGCCACATGCAGGCAGGCACGATGCGTAGGCATCAGCGCAGCTGCATGAGCAACAAATCCCTTAAAACGAACCTGCTTCTCAATACTTAACTCGTGTGCGCGCTTTTCCAGCATTGCGCGGTCGGGGCCATCACCCACCACGGTGAGGCTGAGGGTGCGTCCAAGCTGAGCGGCAGCCCATACTATTTCCAGGGCATAGTGTTGGTTCTTGCGATATTCCAGCGTACCAATGGTAATGAGGTCATTGCGTTCAGCCACAAAAACCGGCTCACCGGGATCAGCGAGAAAGTTAGGGATCACCTGTGACCGTACCCGTCCAAGGGCAGGAATTCGCTGCTGGAGTTCGCGCCGCATGAAATCAGACACAAAGACCAGTGCGTCTACATCGGGCAACACTCTCTCTTCAAGCGCACGGATCGAGTGGAATAGCGCACCCTCTCGCGAGATTGCTCCCTTATCCGCCCACTCGTCGGCTTGCGAGATATTGAAGTGGGTCATCATTATCACCCGCTGGTGTTTCGACACTCGCGCACTGAGTGCCGCTTGCGCAGAAAGGGGACATTGCGCATAGACCACGCATGCTATCCCCATTTGCAGGCGGCGTTTTAAGGCCTGGCATAAAAAATAGGCGTGCCAGTGCCGATACCACCACACACTCATCTCTGAATTAAACAGATTAACCAGTTTACGCATACCGAATGCCGGGTATACTTGCCAAAGGGGCGCACTGTAAGGCGTGATCAGATCACAGTCCCGTCCTGTTTCGTGCAGGTACGCCATAAATGAACGAAAGTGAGTTTGAACACCTGTCTCACCCTCGGGTCGCATTATCGTCGCGATGAGTATTGGTTTAGACATGTGAGGACTCCATAACAGTAAACTGGGCTTGATTGTCATTGGGCGCCCTATAAATCATTGTTAATGTCATTCTCTTATTGCCTGGCAATCGCTTAAATACTACAAATCCCGTGCGCGGGACTGGCCTGTCTAATCGCATTCCTCAAGCCACGCGCTGCGTTCTCAAATGTGTACTCTGAGACACGTTCACGACTGCTTTGCGAAAAGCGGCTATAATGTGCCTCATTCGTAAGCAGATGGACCGCAGCCTCCGCCCATTGCGCAACATCGAGTTTTCTGACGTAGCCATTATTTCCATCCAGCACGAGCTCCCCTGCCGCCCCCGCATGGGGTGAGACGATCACCGGTAGTCCGGCCGCACACGCCTCATTGGCGACCACTCCCCAAGGATCCCATTCAGACGGGAAGAGAAAAATGCGGGCATCTGCGTATCGAGACGGAAGCTCGGCTTGCGTGACGTATCCATGAAAGCGGGTATCGACGAAATCCGAAATCTGGGCAGCGTAATCGCGCATCTCGGGCTCCATCACGCCATTACCAACAAGATCGATTGAGGTCCGCCGTCCCAGAAGAATGGCCACTTCTCGCGCCACCTGCATTGCAAACAGCGGTCGCTTATGCGGCACAAAGCGCCCACAAAAAATGAAGTCTACTGGCATTGCTGATCTCGGCAGGGAAAAACGGTTGTTCTCTGCGCATAACACAGACTTGTGAACCCGATCCTCAGGCATGCCATATTGTCTGTACAAATCGCGGGAACCTTCACAAGCACCGACAAACGAAGCGCTACGCGCAAACACTCTGCGGCGCACAAAGCGATGCAGCCATGATAGAGATTTCTCCGACTGCGCAGTGCCGTCGGTCATCGCCACATGCGGCACCCCGTGCGTGACGGCCCAGGCAAAAGCATAAAGGTAGGTGGGGATGAAACCGGTTGTGATGACAACATCCGGGCGCAGTCGGTTTAGCAAGAACCATATACCCAAATTGCTATGCATAAAGCGTCGTTCCATTGCCCAGTAACGACCAGTCAAGAAGTGGGGCGTAAATCCAAACGCTGCCGAGTCAAGCGAGGCATCTATGTGCGGCTGCGTGCAGTAAATAACGTCGAGATGGATATCCCCAGCTTCTGCGACACGGCCCCATCCAGGGACGCGATAAGGCGCAGGGGTATTAGTTACAATGACCGCATTGATTACACCATTCAACCGTGCTGTTCCTCTTAAAAAAACCTAAACACACTTCACTCGCAGATTTCCTCAACGAAAAAGTCCCGCTCTTTTCTAGCCCGGCTCGGCCGGAATGCACACTATTGGCCAGTATGCTTGTCCACGCTCCCCGCTATAAGAATCATGAGTTTACCAATACGGATCCGTTGCGTCACAGCCCAATTGAACAGCCGCGATGAATAGCCACCTATGATAGTGTCGTTACACATCATATGCAGTAGAGAAGGGATCAATTAAGAAAAGCGAATGGCTTGAATATGTGTGCGACAACTCCTCCCCCATACGAAAAGGGAGAGACGCGTATCCTCATTTCAACATATACAATAGCCATCAACAACATCGGCACTGCCCAGAGCATCCCATAACGTAGCCGTAGCAATGCACAAACGATGACACCCACCATCAGCGTCCTGAATAATTCGACATAAAAATACATTCTGAGGAAAGGCGTAGGAGCTAACGACACGCCTATTAAAAATCCCGAGTATACGATCGCCACTGCCGCGAGAATATCCAGGAAATGTTTGGGCTCCTCTAAACGCGAACGGACAAACATAAAAACCAATAAAATGCTGATGTCCATCACGATGACTATTAAGCTTATTTCGCCAACTGATTCCCCGCTTTGATAATAATCGAACCCAGGCCCCACTAGCAAATATGCCAGCCCAACCGCAAGGAATACGCATGAAAGCAAAGCCACTCTACCCCATGCCAGCCGCCCTCGGCTGATGGCAAACCAATACGTGGCGATGATGACTGTAAAGGGAACCAAAGCTGAATTATGTGAAAAAACACCCAGCACCGCAACCAATATTCCTATAACGCGCGCCTCAAAGTAAAAAAGTACAAAGCCAAGCACAACCAATGCACCTGCAATCTCCTGCCGCACCAGTTGCGTAGTGAGTGTAAATGTGACCCCGACCATTAATGCGATGAGGGTAGCGATACCTACATGCATGGGCACTTTCGCTATTTTGGTCGAGATCAAACCCACTGAAACACCCAAGGGAATATATATCAATGCTGAAACGCCCCATGCAAGAGCCGACACGTTGCCATCGGACAACCTTGAAATGACAAAGGAGGTAAGATAATAGGTGGGTTCGGTGGTTTTGATGGTGAATGGCCCAATGCGCTGGCCCCAGTATTGGCTGAAATCCAAGTGCTGCAACAAAATAAAATGCTGTGTATACCAGGCCCAGTCACCGGATATTCCCTTCATCGAGTTCATCCATCCGAAGATACCTAGCACGACAGCAATTGCAGAACCGGTCGCGACAGCGCTGGATCTAAATGAAAAGCCAATAAACAAAACGACACTGACTACCGTGAGTATCGGAAATACGATCGCGACCGGAACCATCAGCAGACAAACTGCTATCCATCCAACCAGACGCATCGCGTCCCGTAGCCGACGGGGCTGATTTGGATAGAAACTTACAGATGCCATCACAATATCCTTTTTCGTTGAACCGCGGTCATAGACTGATTAACTCCAATCCCGTTAAAAACAACATCTGCCATTCCGAACGAATATGAGGAATCTTGAGATCCCTCGCTGCGTCCGGAATGACAGGCGGACAGTATCCGTAAAAGATAGGGGTATTTTTAACGCAAATTGGCATAAGTTAATCCACTACCTTCATGGCCTCGGCCGGCCGAAGCACCCTACCCTTACCGCGCAACACCGTTAGCAACTCCGGAATCGCGCTTACTTTTGCTCCATCGATGAGCACTTTTTCCGTATTGTTCACGATAACGGATTTCGTTACTGAAATGCCATTTTCACCGGGCCGTATGATGTAAGGAAGATCGCAATTCATAAAAAGGTTGCGATCTACGACATTATTTTTTGGGGCACCTGGGTCATCTTCAAGCAACTTTGCCAAGCCGGGATAGCGTGAAGTATAGAGTGGTGACGAAGCGCCAACCTCTCTCATCTTATTTACGTAGTCTTGATTCGCCTGGGGATCGTGTTTAGCAAGCCCAATGCCTCTAGCGTCAAGATATACTCCGTTACTGCAGTTGGCGAAGATGTTGTCCGATACGGTATTATCCCTGCCACCACCGATAAAAACACCCCGTCCAGCGTTTGCGATCAAATTGCTCCTCACGATAATTCCACTGGCTTGATCGTCCAGATAAATTGCATGGGCACCGTAATGCAGGCCTGCGGACCCAATGTTACGGATCAGATTTTTCTCGATAACCGTGCCGCGCTCTGTCCAGTCGCGACCCGTATAGATCGCTCCAGCGTCATCAGTTTCCTCAACGAAGTTTTCAATAAGATTTCGACGAATCTGGTGATCATTGCCGTGAAAAATGATTGCTGAATGCGGCCCCCCTCTCAAGACGGAATCCTCCACGATATTTCCAACGCCCCCTAAGCCTACTGCGGGAGTGTAGGTTTTTTGCAGGCGGCCTACTTGCGTAATCACGCATTGCCGAACCACCAACAAACCCGGCTGTAATGTTTTCCGGTCACCACCAACCAGGTTTATTCCAGTAGCACCGGTATTGTTGATCTCTACACCCTCAATCAATGAATTCACACCAAATACTGAAATTCCATGTGTACCAACATTCCTCACAATGAGATTCCGCAATATCACATTGTCAACATTCTCAAGCAAAATCCCCTGGTCGCGAAAGGCCTCAAACCCGAGATCACGTACCTCTACATTTACTCCCCCTTTTAATACTAAACCGTTTACTACCTGCGACACCTGCACTTCATTAACCTGTATTGGGTTAGGTGGAAGGAAATATACTAGACCAGAACTCTGGTCAATATGCCATTCACCCGGCACATCAATGTCTATCAGGGCATTTTCAAAAAACACCCTGCGATCCGCAGCCACACCAAATGTAGGTTGCGTGCCAGTGAAACTGATTCTTCCTGCAGAATCAATCCCCCTGACTGGCAGCTTCTCGTCGGCCCAGTCATGCATGAAATAGCCACCTACCCGCAAATCCTGTTCGCTTTGGTAGATAGCCACATCTCTGCCTTTGACTTTAAAAACAGCAGCGCCAGCAATTGTTTCAACGCTCCCCGTCCTGGCATAACCGGCATTGGGCCATCGGGCAATTGGCATCCGGGCGCCGCGGTAAAACAATTCCAGTTCAGGCATATCAGCCCGGCCGAATCTCTTATCGGAAAACTTAGGCACTTCTAAAATTCCAGCCTCCCTGAGACTAGCCACTACCAAGTTCGGCGGTAGATTTTTTTTCTTCAGAAGTGCCGCTGGAACAGGATTGAAGCGTAAAGGGCGGGCACCCGAGAACAATGTCTGGGTAGCACCTGCCCCCGCCAGAACAAGTTTGTGGCGGCCACTGCCTGTAACTAGACGGTCTATTGTGAAAGGCGTTACAGGCCGGTAGACACCCGGTTTGAACTTCACCAGCACGTCATCGCGTAAATTTCCCAATTCATCATGCAGCGATGGACTATGGAGCCAGGCATCAAGAGCAGCGAAGCGGATACATCCTTCAGAGACCGGAGTCTGATCATCGGGTACGACACACGTCGAAATCGTGGCCAGCGAACTTTGTGGATAGGCCAAGAGGCTCGCCATACAAATAAGAAATCGATTGAAAATTTTCATATTCAGCACTATCTCAAACCAATACATTCACGATCGGTAACTTGCCGTGAATACACGGCCCGTTTTCAACCCATGCACCACTTCCACACGCGGTTACCCCATAATATCCTGACTTGCCAGCCTCGGATGCCTCACAGCACCATACAGCTCGCGAGGATCCAAAAATTTCAACCCACATAGTGACCTGACTGCCCACCGCGCTTGGCTCTCACTGCGGGCCACCACGCAGTCATTTTGCCCAATCCACCCGCCACGCGCTGCGCCTGACGAACTGCCGCTCCACGGGATATCAGAAAGGTAGGTAACAGTGCACCCGCTGCAATCAGCGCAAATATTGCGCCTCGCAAGGCCATAGGTAGCCAAACTGCCCGATTGGATTCGGCGCGGATACGTACCCAGGTTTGCCCGCCTTTGAAAGAACGCCGCAAAATCCAAGCCAAACGCAAGCGCGAAGGTGGTATATCCTCAAAAACTACTGCCTCATCACACCATATCAACTTTGCCCCGGCTCGTTCGGCTCGGGCAAAAAACAGCGTATCCTCTCCACCAGTTATTGCAAACCTGCTGTCAAAACTACCGCCCGCAAGCGTCACTATCCTGTGGCTCAACAATACATTCGCGGTATAACAATTTTCCCAACCAATTTCACTTCCTGTCGGGTGGTGAGAATTTTTATGCGCACCACAGTCAGACATCCATGCAGGAGGCATTGTCTCATAGCGCGAAATCACGGATCCGAATACGGCATCGGCCCCAGTATTTCTCTGCGTCTCAAGTAACGCTGCCAACCAGTTGGGTTCCGGAACCTCGTCGTCGTCAATGAACGCTATAAAGTCGGCATTGGCCTCAGCCAGACAGCGATTGCGCGCATGCGACACCCCTGGCCGGGGTTCAATCACATAACGCAATGACCAGCCTGGAGGCGGTAGGTTTCGCTCCACGATGGGTCCGGCGGATCCTGCTGGATCATTGTCTACCACGAGCACTGTGACATCCATCGAAAGGATTCCCGTCTGTTTCCATAAGCCATCCAAGGCGCGCTGGAGTCCTTCCTGGCGGTGAAAGGTGCATATTGCAATAGCCACATGCGGTTTACAGCCAGCCATACGGGATACTGGCGCGGCATCGACAATGGACGATGGGGCTGTAAGTTTACTCACCCGGTCGCGTTGTTTTGAGGATAGAGGGTTCATATGTGTGCCTCTAAAAGGGCGCCTTTAGGTGGATGCATAATCCAATTATATACACAACAACGGATACGGCTATCTCCGTAAATGATCAAATTGACGGCTTTTGCGAAGATCGATCTGCGTGAATCCTGGCTGCCACGCAAATTATTCATCTGAATCCCGGGATCAAGCTCCTTTGCCAAAGTACGATCCGAAGAGATCAACTCGACACGAATTCCATTCTCAGCAACTCCATTGGCAAAGCCTTTTTCGTAGCTTGGCTGGAAACCGTGGGATATCAACAAGACTTTCAAAGCCATTTCAGCCACCGTATTTTCAGCAGGCCATTCGGCAGACATAGCCGGATGAGTGTTCTGAGCCAATACGAAGGATGCGGTGATAAGCGCGCACTGAAAAGCAGCCGTGCGGCAGCAGCTCGACGCCCTTTACCCAACAATATGCGTGTGGCGTTGAGATAGCTGACTGAGACAACACGATATGCCCCCGCCCTGAGCCTGTGAGGATAACCGCTGCTCCGGGCGCGCTCAGCCAAACGTGTATAGCAAGGCAGCACATAGTCCGGTTTATTTGAATACAGGCTATTTTTGACTTCCAGGCTATAGGTCATCAGCGGTTTGGGCGAGAAAGCGATTTCGCCGGTTTCAATTAGCCTGAAAATCACATCCGTGTCTTCGCCAATGTTTTCTCCCAATGGAAAAAAAATATTCCGTTGAAAAAAGATATCGCGCCGCACGCACACCGACCCAATATGAAAAAAAACCACACGAGACCAGGCTTTGAAAGGTTGACGGATAACCTGTGCTTTATTCGCATCAATTGATCGTGGAAGATAATTTGCATGCATGCGCCCATCGGATCCCCGACTGTTGAAGCCCGTGGCATACACACCTGCATCAGGGAAGTGTTCGATGAGATACAAAATTTCGGCGGCAAACCCCGGCATATAAAAATCATCCGCATCCAGGAACGCAACAAAATCCCCGCGTGCGTCGTTGATACCCCTATTGCGGGCGGAAGACACCCCACCATTGGGCTTTTTCACCAACCGGATTTTCACATGGTTTAGCGCCTCTACCTGGGCTGCGCTGTCGTCGGTGGAGCCATCATCAACCACGATCACTTCCAGTATGGCATCACCCTGCGCCAACGCCGATTCCACGGCGCGCTGCACGTACTGCGCCTTGTTATACAGCGGGATGACGACCGATATGCGGGGGAGCTGCGCGCTCATATTCATTTTCCGCCCGCGCCTTCAGCGGTTGCTCGGCGCATCAGTCGCTGGCAGCGTTGACAACGTCCCAATGCTGGAAGACTACGACACATCATCAGTTTGATCTGTCGCAATATTTGATAGTATTTGATGCGCAGATTGAGCCGCAGTTCGTGGAAGTAATAATGCAATGGGCTTAGATAATCGCGTCGGATGCGGGATTTTTCACGGTACAGCGCGCCAAGGTCACGTTCGTGCATTCCGCCTCGGGCAAACAATGCAATGTCAAGGCCAACATGCCGATAACGTGCGCCGCCATGCAACACGCGTAAAAACCACTCGAAGTCGGCGCAGATGGGATAGGTGGTATTAAAATCGCCGTGCTGCGCAAACAGCCGTTTGTGTGCAAAGGTCGCCTGGTGGCACAGGCTGTCGTAGAGCAGTGTTTGCGGGGTGAGGTGGCCGTGGGTGGTGCGGGTATGTTCGCCGTCCTGGAATACGTTGATCACGTCGCCCCACAAAATGTCGAGTTCGGGCTCGGCCTCGAACGCCTGCGCCACCCTGGCGAGCACGTCGCGATCGTGCAGGCAATCATCCGCGTTGAGAAAAAACAGAATGTCTCCGCGCGCGCGCGCTACACCCTTGTTCATCGCGTCGTAAATACCTTTGTCTGGCTCGCTGGAAATCACCAGCGGCAGATCGCTGAACTGCCGTACCACCTCCAGCGTGCCGTCTTTGGATGCGCCATCGACGATGAGGTGCTCGAAATTGCGGTAAGTCTGCTCGCGCGCCGATTGCAAAGTGCCCGCAATCGACGCCTCGGCGTTGTAGCAAACAGTAATGAGGGAAATGCGCGGCGGGTTCATCATGAACTAAAGCTATCCATACTGCACGGGACTTCCGTGGGAGAGGGCTGAAGAACAGAAGGCCTACACACGCCGTAATACAGCAAATCCGCCGCACGCTGTTTGGTGCCCAGCTTGATACGCAACTGATCCACCAGCGGTTGGGGAATACGCCCATCCATATCTACGGGGCAACCTCTTGGCCTGATTTCTTCTACGGAGCTTAAGCAGCGTTGCATGGCCAATCGGGTGGGTGCGCTATTTTCCTGTTGGGAGGGTTCATGGCCCCAGATGGAATAGAAGTTATCCAGTTGCTGGAGATTGGGTTCAAACCACAGATACGGCGCATCAGACAAGAACGCTGCCCACATGCTGTAAGATGAAACTGAACAGACAGCCAGATCACCTGCCGCCAGCGCAAGCAAATCTGAGCAGTCCGAGTCTGTCATGCCACAGGTCGTGACGGCCTCGTATTGAGTAACCAGTTTGCCCAGTTGATCTTCCTGTCCATCCGTTACCACCAGCAACTGCATGCTAGCGCCAAATATCTCGAACAGCGAATCAGCAACGCGCTCATACCATTCCAGTGGCAAAGCGACATTAAACTTCCCCCGGTACGCATCAACCACAATGGGCGCGCCAAAATCACCCAGACGCACATGCATCGTCACCAGGAGTTTATCGGGGTCAAGCTTTTGCCGTAACCAGAACAAATTGTTTGCCGTTGCCGGACTCTGATACAACCGGGCGCGCACAAAATCACGTGCCGACTGAATGTGGTCAAACCCGCCCCACATGCCCCCGGTCACCAGGACATACTTTGAGCGCTCAGATAAGTGCTTTGCCTCGGCAAACCGCGCAATCGCAAGCGCGACATCGCCCCCGCCATACTCCAGGTAATCACGTTCGCTGAATTCAACTTTTGGCAGAACCCGTTCGACGACCTTATTGAACACCCAGTCGAAACGCGATGTGCCGAAATACTTGCCATACCCCCTGGAATTGCGCCCAAACGCCGGGTTAATCAATTTCGCCCCAAGCACCTGTGCCGCAATGTAAGCCCGCACCCAGGGAAAGAATTCATTGCCCAGCCCTGCCCCATGCTTGCCAAACGCACTGGGCATGCAATACCGCAACCCCCCGGGTTTTGCGGGCGTATGCACGGCCGATACAGATCTCCTTGAATCCATCTCAATTCCTGGTTTTATTTGATTCATTGACGCAGTTCCATAGGCGCATCACGCGGTTAAGCCCGATAGATGCGCAGAACATCTTGTGTCTGAACACGAATATCTGCTCCGAATTTATCCATGGGCACACACGCCGCTGGCACCGGCACCGGTTCACCGCTGCTGTCATTCACCAGTGCGCGCGCCAGCGCCGTCATGTCCTCGAACAAATGCAATTGCCCCGGCCAGCGTTCGTACTGCTTGAGCTCAGGCGTGCCACCCCGTGCCAGCGCATATACCAGTTTGCCCAGCGCCAGCCCTTCCAGAATCGTGGTGCCGCAAGGTTCCTCCCAAATCGAAGGCACGACGATACGCCTGGCTCGGGCGGTAGCGGCCAGCGCCTCGGCCTGCAATTGCCAGCCATGAAAACGCACATGAGGCGCGGCATAGCGTGCTTCGCAGGCGGCGCGGTGCGGGCCGTCGCCGATGAGGTCGAACTGCATGGCGCGGGTATCGAGCTTGGCCAATTCGTCCAGCAGCGCCATCACGCCCTTGGCTTCATCAATGCGGCCCACAAACAGCACATGGCCTGGCTCGCCCGCTTGCGGGGCAGGCAGCGCGTGGGTATTGATGAAGTTGTGCACGACATGCAGATTGCGCGTATCCGTGTGCGGTACATGACGCAGGAAAGCCTGCCTCAAAAAATCCGAGACGAAAATGGTTTTGTGGCGGGCAAAGGCCTGCGCCGTGTGCTGCCGATATTGCCGCACAGCAAAGGCCGACACCTGCTCGCGCAGCCAGCCCGGCTGTGCGTTGGGGGCGCAACCCGCGCAGGCGCGCGCCTCGCTGGTGGCGCAGACGGCGCCCTGCTTGAAGCGGATATGAATCGGGCAATCGCTACCCTGGTCGTGGCGGGTCTGCACAAAGTTGATCTGCGCTGGTATATAGCGCCCAGTCATAGGGTAATGGCCGTGGTAATGGATCACGTCGTATTGGTCGGCGATACGCAGGATGGCGCGGGCGATTCGGTGGGCAATGTAAGACCGCTTGCCAGGTATAAAGACCCGGCTTTTGCCTTCTTTCCAATTGGCACCCTTGAAGTCGAACCCGGCAATGAACTGACCATCGAAACCGACTTCTTCCCGGTGTGCTATGTAATCAATATCCGCACAACCCATGAGATCAACGATATGACCCTGCTGGATGAAATAGTTGCTCAGCCGCACTACATGCTTGCCCAGCCCGCCGACAATGGGCGCGGGGATGTCCTCACTCACCATCAGGATTTTCAGTAGAGCTTGTGGCGCGGGCGGCATCAGGCGTTTCCTTTGGCGAGGCGCGCCATCCGCCACCGTTTCATCAACGCTGCGATATCAGACGGACGAGCGATGAAAAACCATCCATACAGGGCAGCCGCGATCAATTCGACGCCGATCAGGCCAGCGGTCTGCAGCATACTGAAGGCTGGGGCGTTGTACCGGAAAACGGCAAATAGCACAAGCGCCAGCACAATGGGCAGGCAGGGAACCACAATAACTTGCAGAAATGCGCGCAATTTAACCGGCACCGTACGGCCATGCACGTAAATCAAAAATGCTGTTGGCACGATGATGGACACGGTCAACTGCCCTACAGCGGCGCCCAGCACACCGAACCAGGACACCAACGCAAACACCAGGGACAAACCCAGCACCGCGCGGCTGATGGCGAACAGCCCAGTGATCTTGGGTTTACCCAGGGCATCGTTGACTAGCGAAGGGGCATTGGTCAGGGAATCAAGCAGGTTACCCAACGCAATTAACACCAGTATCAGGCTACCCGCCGCCGCCATTTCCGGGCTGATCCAGTACAGCAGAATTTCATGCGCCGCACTGACCAGCAGCAGCGTCAGCACGCAATTGATGAAGAAGACATAGCGCGCAGAATATAGATACAGGTCTTGCATGTGGTCATGTTGATGGGTGGCCGCGAGGCTGCTTGCAGCCGGCAGCAGCACACTACTCATGCGGAAGCTCAGACCGTAAATACGGTTGGCCAGCATGAAGGGTACAGCGTAATAGGTCAGCGCACTCATACCGACCAACGCACCAATGATGAGCGTGTCACCCTGCACATAGGCCAAAGTGGCCAGACGATTTAGATAAGAAAATCCGCTGAAACTGGCGAGCGGCGCTAACACGCCGCGGGTAGGACGCACCGGGCGCGCGTCGGGCAAGAGGGTGCGGATTAACCAGGCTAAGGCAATCAGGTTGACGATGCTCACCACAACGCGTACCAGCACAATCTCGTAGAGACCGCCACCCAGCCATAACACCGCCACGTTGGCGAGCGGTGCCAGCATGCCGAATACCGACTCAAACAACGCTGACTGGTCATAGCGCCGCAGCGCCTGTGGAATGCTGATGAAGTAACACTGCATCTGCCCCAGCAAAAACCCAAATGCGGCGAGTCGCAAGGTCGAGGCGGCCAGCTCGTGGGCGGCAGCGGGCACGGCGAATACCTCTGTTACCAGCCAGTCGGCCAAGCTGAAAATCAGCACACAGCCAACCAAGCCGATCATCAGGTAGAGCAGGAACCCGGCAGTCATCGTCTGATCACGCTTGGATGTTTCGCCTGCGGAGTGGAATTCGGCAACGTATTTTAGCGAGCCAGCAGTGAAGTTAAGATCAATGATGGCAAAGTAGCCGATGATCGCAGTGATCAGGGTGAGCAGGCCATAATACTCAGCACCCAAAGTATTCACCACATACGGAGTAGTGAAGATAACAATCAAAATGGGCAGCACCCCTGCCAGCAGGTTAGCCAGCGAGTTGCGCAGAGTTTCAAATTTCATACTGGGTGGACGATTGGAGCTACCGCCAGAGGGCGGCACTGTTGCGCTGACTGTGGCTGTGAGGCCTGTGCCAGTGCGATTGGCAGGGCCAACAGGATGGCAAGCCACATCATAGAGCGAAACCCGATGATGGGCATCACGAACAAGGGAGCGATAATCATGAAGCGGAGTCTCACACGGTATGCCTCTAACGGTAAATACCTGGATGAAAGCTGGACTTTGCCTTGTCGAGGGCTAGGTCGCAGGTCGACATCATCTCGGCGAGCGTTATCGTCCGGGCGTAAACCGAACAACAACATATTTACCCCATCATCTATGTCACGGTGGATGATCTGACCGTTCTGTTCCTGTGTCAATTTCATCGCGTAATGCTTGCCTGGAAATCCTGGTACGCCCGAGCCAAGCCATCGCGCAACGCAGTGTGTGCTTTCCATCCCATTGCATTCAGTCGTCCCACATCCATCAGCTTTCTCGGCGTGCCATCCGGTTTGCTGGCATCGAATTCGATGCCCCCCTGAAACCCAACTACGTCTTTCACGGCTTCGGCCAGTTCGCGTATGGTGAGATCTTCGCCCACGCCAATGTTCACCAGCGGCGGCAGACCGTCGTTTCGATCCGCAGCAAGCAACGGCTTGAACTGGTCGTCAGGCAAATTCATCAGATAAACGCAAGCATCGGCCATGTCTTCGCTATAAAGAAACTCCCGGCGCGGCGTGCCGGTGCCCCACACGGTGACGGTAGAGGCATTATTGACCTTGGCTTCGTGAAACTTTCGGATGAGGGCAGGGATAACGTGGGAGTTTTCCGGGTGATAGTTGTCGCCGGGGCCATACAGGTTAGTGGGCATAACGGCGAGATATTGGGTACCGTATTGCCGGTTGTAGCTCCAGCATTGTTCAATGCCAGCGATCTTGGCGAGGGCATAAGGCCGGTTGGTCGATTCCAGCACCCCGGTCAGCAGGTACTCCTCTTTCATCGGCTGCGGAGCCAACTTGGGGTAGATACAGCTGGAGCCCAGGAACATCAGGCGCTTAACATTGTTTTTGTAAGCGGCGTGGATGATGTTGGTCTGGATGGCGAGGTTATCACGGATGAATTCGGCGGGATAAGTATTGTTGGCATGAATGCCGCCGACTTTGGCCGCCGCCAGAAACACATAATCCGGTTTTTCGGCGGCAAAGAAGGCTTCGACTGCGGCCTGGTTGGTGAGATCGAGTTCAGCGTGGCTGCGTGTGAGAAAATTCTCAAAACCCTTGACACGCAGGTTGCGGATGAGAGCCGAGCCGACGAGACCACGATGTCCAGCGATGTAGATTTTCGCAGTCTTGTCCATTGCGCCATTACTCATGGTAGTCGTAGGCGGCAAAGCCATGCTTGGTGACCAGTTCATCACGCTCGGCACTCTTGAGGTCTTCACGCACCATTTCAGCTACCAGGTCTTCAAAACTGGTTTTCGGTGTCCAGCCGAGCTTTTCTTTGGCCTTGGTGGGGTCGCCGAGGAGCGTTTCTACTTCAGTAGGGCGGAAATAGCGCGCATCCACCTTGACAATAATTTTGCCGCTGCGGTCGGCGCCTGTTTCATCAACACCCTTGCCTTGCCAGGTGATCTGCATACCCAGTTCCTTGGCGGCAGCGTTGACGAAATCACGTACGCTGTACTGTATGCCGGTAGCAATGACAAAATCTTCCGGCTTGTCCTGTTGGAGCATGAGCCACTGCATTTCAACATAGTCTTTTGCATGCCCCCAATCACGTAGAGAATCCATGTTGCCGAGGTACAGGCAGTCTTGCAGGCCGAGCTTGATGCGGGCAAGCGCCCGAGTGATCTTGCGGGTGACGAACGTCTCGCCCCTGATGGGGGATTCGTGATTAAACAGGATGCCGTTACACGCATACAGACCATAGGCCTCGCGATAGTTAACCGTTATCCAGTAGGCATAGAGCTTGGCGACGGCGTAGGGGCTGCGCGGATAAAATGGTGTGGTTTCCTTCTGCGGGGTTTCTTGTACCAGGCCATAAAGCTCGGAGGTAGATGCCTGATAGAAGCGGGTTTTCTTTTCCAGCCCAAGGATGCGGATGGCTTCCAGAATACGTAGTGTGCCAATACCATCCGCATTGGCGGTATATTCAGGAGTATCGAAACTGACCGCCACGTGACTCATGGCGGCGAGATTGTAGATCTCGTCAGGTTGGACTTTCTGGATAATACGAATAAGATTGGTGGAATCTGTCAGGTCGCCGTAGTGCAGGACAAAGTTACGGTGGGAGACATGGGGATCCTGATATAGATGATCAATACGATCCGTGTTGAACAATGAGGCGCGGCGCTTAATGCCGTGAACCTCGTAGCCCTTGCTCAACAGCAGTTCGGCAAGGTAAGCACCATCTTGTCCAGTGATGCCTGTTATGAGTGCTTTTTTGTTCATTACTGCCCCTTCGTTTGTAAAGCTGGTTTATCTATTAACCTTGATCCCACTGAAGAACCAAAGATGAGATTTTATAATATTTCCTGGGTACCACTAAAACCCCTCTAAAAAATAAAAGTCACCACAACAAGTTGCGGGGTATTTCTATGTCATTCCTGGCACAGCGAGGAATCTTAAGCAAGATCCCCCACTTCGTTCGGGATGACAATAAACGCAGCAAGCTGCGGGGAGAGCATAGCGAGGAACCCAAACCCGACGAGATTGAAATTCCCATTTATTCCCGCCTTCGCAGGGATGAAAAATCAAGCTTTAGTGGATATCCTATTCACAAAAAAACCAGCGACTACTTCGTCTATCAAAGGTCATCAGCTTTAACGCTAACTTTGCTTGGTGAACCAAGGCCTGCAAGGCGAAGCCGCATATCAGGTTGCAACTCATTCAACAATGCTTTGGCGAATGAGTCCTGAAGCGCAAAAGCAGCTTGGGTATCTGTGTCAATAGATGAAATACGAAAAAGCAACCCATCGGGTATTTCGCCCTTTAGGCCATAACGCATTTCGGCAATTTTTTTGCTTATCCCACCGCCGGTAACGGTTTCATCACCAACCGTTGTCCAGTAAGTCACCGGTTCAAATCGCTTGTTAGAAAAATTGGTTTCAAGGCGTTGAACGGGAATTGTGCCTTGCGCTGTTACCAGAACACCTTGTCGACTGGATATGACCTGGAAGCCTTGGGCGGGGTAGCAGACTTCAGGGTAATGCACCTGAACCGCATCTCTTTGGTCGTTACCGTAAGCGATGGAGAGCATGATCCGCTCGCCATTACTATTGATGTAAGTGCGCGAAAGCGTTTGCGCATAAATTTTTTTAATGTTCGCTTCCACTTGTGGATTCACCACAACAGAGGCTAAGTTTTTCTCTTCCTTCCATTCACCAAATTGTAAAGGAATAGCCGTGCCAAGCTCAAGCGCTGGACGACTCTTTGACAAATGGACGGTAGGTGTCATGACCTTGGTTAGCCCACTAGCCAACACCATTAGCGCGCCGAGAATAAGACCAATCATTAACGACTTGGTCATGACACTTTCCTGGCGGGGGCAGCATGAATGGCTTTCCGTGCTTTTATCGCCAACTGTAAGAGGGAATCCACACCTATAATAAGCAGCAATGCACTAACAAATAACACCAAGCCCGCAAATCCATGCAAAAATCCTTGACCCGCCGCATCACCGAAATGGTAGGTAATCAACGAAAGCACGATGACGCGGACAACGTTTGCGGTAAAAGAGATAGGTACAATCAGGATGGCAAGTGCTACGTTACGAAAAACCGAGGTGTGCCGAACAACATTGAGGTAAAACAGGCCTAACGCTTCCAAAGTCAATAGCGTTTGCAGACCCGCACAGGCATCAGCCACGAGTAATTGATACTGCCCAAGCTGCAAAATCACACCCGTGCGGGCAATAGGGTAACCAACCCAGAACAGGATGTGTTCCGTTACATACGATACGGCCATTTTCATTGGCAACGTCAAGGTGGCCACCAATCCACCTGGCAACGGAATCATGAACAGCATAAAAAACAACGGAAACCATAATACTTTTAAAGCACTGCCGCCCCGCATCAGCAAAAGCAGGGAAGCAAGCAGTAATATGAAGGAGCCAATCTCGAAAATCAGAATACCCTGCGAGCGCCCAACGATATACAGCAGCAGGGCGCAAATAAAGAGCGGCCCACCCACCAGTGAAGTGGGTTTTCCCTCACTGGTTTGCAGCATCTGTGGCCATTTCCGATAAATCAACCAGGCAGAAAGCAAAAATATCATGGGACCATGTGCCTGCTCTTCAGTGCTCCACAATCCAGTTAAAAGCGCGTAGAAGGTGGGCACATACAACACCAGCAGTCCCAAAATAACAGGCCATGTTTGCTTGAGGGAAACAGCAGTTAAACGCGGTAGATCTGATGTTATAGTGGCTGACATATTTTTACTACTGCTGCATTTCCGGCTTTAGAAAAATAAATTAAGGACGTTTGATTAATTCCTCTGCGTCATTTCGACCAAAGGCGACCGCCATGGATGGCGGTCGCTTCCGGCATCCTTGCCTCTGGCGACACTTGTGCATCCATGCACGACGGAAGGTAGAGCAACGCAGGAGCAGTTGCCGGGAGAAATCCTGGAAGATCTCTCAAAGATCTCTCACCTTCGCTCGAGACTCGAGACAAGGATTTTATCCCCCCGCTTTCGCGGGCGCTAAAGGCTGCTCGAAATGACAAATTTCGGAAGCTCCTTAACGATTTCCCTGATGCGGCATCTGCCTACAGCACCTGCCGTTTTATCATGGAAATCTTCTGATGTTGATCTTCTGCATAGGTGGGCTTTGGCACAAAATCACCATTCAAAGACCGCAAATAATTTTTAAAGTCGCGCCCCAGTTCCGGGTGTTTTAGCGCGTATTGCACTGTTGCTTCGAGGTATCCGAGTTTGCTGCCACAATCGTAGCGTTTACCTTCGAAACGATAAGCCAATACCAGGGATTCTTTCAACAATCGGGCAATAGCGTCGGTTAGTTGAATTTCACCCCCGGCACCTACAGGCTGCGTCGCAAGCAAGTCAAAGATTCTGGGGTTCAAGATGTAACGCCCAACAACCGCCAAAGTGGATGGCGCAACTTCAGGCTTGGGTTTTTCGATAATTGCATCAACTCTGGCTAATTTGTCGCACCATGGCGTGACATCAACGATACCGTATTTGTCGGTTTCAGTGGGGGCGATTTCTTCCACACCCAGTAGGCTGCATCCTTGTTGTTCGAACTGCTGCACCATTTGCGCAAGACAGCCCGCACTGCCATCATCAATCAAATCATCTGCCAGAATAACTGCAAACGGTTCATCACCCACCACCCGCCGGGCGCACAGAACAGCATGCCCCAAACCAAGTGCTTCAGGTTGGCGGACATAGACGCATGAAACACCTTTGGGAAGTATGCCACGCACCACATCCAGCAATTGCTGTTTATCGCGCTTGATGAGCTGGGATTCCATCTCATAATTCTTGTCAAAATGATCTTCAATCGCACGCTTGTTGCTACTGGTGACAAAGATCAGTTCTTTAATTCCGGCAGCAATGGCTTCTTCCGCCGCATACTGAATGAGCGGTTTATCGACTATTGGCAGCATCTCCTTGGGATTGGCTTTAGTGGCAGGTAGAAATCGCGTACCCATCCCCGCCACGGGAAATACAGCTTTCGTAATAGTCTTTTTCATAGATTCCCTGTTTTACACTATGCTTAATATTTGTTAAACACGCTGCCTATAACTGGTGTACCGGAAGCGCTGAGCTGTGCGCTCAATGCCTTGACAGCATCAAGGCGCGTACGATCTTTACGCGTCACCATCAGCGCCCCGCCAGCGTGCGATGCAATAGTCATTGCGTCGCTATATGCAGCACCTGCCGGTGTGTCGATAAGAATGACATCATAGCGCTGACCCAAGTCAGCCAGTAATCTGGAAAACTCAGGGCGCCCCAACAACTCCAGGGGGTTGGGTGGAACAGGTCCGGCCACCAATACCGACAGGTCCGCAAAAGAAGGAATGCCCACAATAGCGTCTTGCCCAGTACGGCCAGACAATACGGATGTTAAACCCACGCCGAGTGGCAGGTTAAAAATACTGTGCTGGCGCGGATTTCGTAGATTGGCGTCGATTAACAGGGTGCGCTCACCCAGTTGGGAAAAAATCACTGCAAGGTTTGCCGCAAGGTAACTGCGGCCTTCCTGCGCATTCGGACTGATGATAGCAAGTGTCTTGCGCCCTTCACTAAACCAGCGCAATATTAATTGGCTACGCAGGGCACGCAAGGCTTCCACTTGAAGGCTAAAGGGCTTGTAAGCCGCCACCAGATCACTCGCAAAACCACCCTCCCCTGGGCGCAAATAGGCATATGAAAACTGTTTTGATAGCGCGTGTTGAATATCTTCTTGATTAACTAATTTGAGCTTGAGCGCGGCATCGCCAAAACGTAGTCCTTGCTCTTTTTGAAAACGTAATATGCGTTCGACATCTTCCAGTTTGAGCCTGCCTGAATCCACCAGGATGGCGCCAATGTTATGGCCACTGAGCTGCAACGACTTCGGTGCTGTTACCGTAACATCGAACAACTCCCCGCCGAGTGTTGGCTCAATGAAGGTGGTTTTTTCCTTTGTGCTGGACAATCTCATGGTTTACCGCTCTTGATCCATCGAAATATTATATGTATTAAGCTGTGCCTTTTGCCAGCACGCCCAACACGGGTAATCCTAATGCTTCGCTTAAGTCCTGTTCGCTACGCACCCGGCGATCAAGCAATTCGAGGAGCAAGGCCAGCCCCAAGCTTAGCATTACTCCTAAAAACACGGACAAGGCCATATTGCGCAGCACCTTGGGGCTGGAGGGCTTCACGGGATCAACAGCGGGGTTCAGCAATACCACATTGGTCTGGTTTATGCGGCTCTGCATGGCAGACTGGTTATAGCGTTCCAAAGCTACATCATAGGCGCGCTGGGCGCTTTCCACTTCTCGCATGAGCGTGGGAATTTCATCGCGTGATTGCTTGAACTTCATTACCCTGGCTTTTTGCGCTTCCAGCGATGCCTTTAACGCCGCCTCACGACTCTGTGCCAACCGGGCATTGTTTCTGATACCGCTGGTAACCGAAATCATTTCTTTATCCAACTTCTCGCGCAAGTTCTTCACTTCTGCTACCGCACGTTGATATTGGGGATGATTAGTACCTAGTTTCTCGGACAAATCCGCCAGCTTGGCCTCTTGGCGTAACAGTTCTGCCTTGAGGCTCTGGATAAAACCATTCGCTAAAACTTCCGGCAGGGTTTCCATGGATGAGCCTTTGGCAAGCATCTCCTCCATTTGCCGCTGACGACTTTCTGCGTCATACGTTTGAGCCTGCGCACCTACCATCTGGCTGGTGAGCGCGGCGAAACGCTCTGTTTCCACATCAAGACGCTCGTCGGTTGCGGTGATATTTTTATTCTGTTGATATGCAGACAGCTTACGCTGCGCCTGCTCTACCCGGGCACGCAGATCCGCCTGTTGTTTCTCAAACCATTCAGCACTCTTTCGCGCCGGCTCGACGCTCAATTCCAGCGTGGTGTCAATATAAGCTTGCGCAAAAGCGTTAGCCAACGCCGCCGCAAACCGGGGGTCAGCAGCTTCATAGTTGATGGTCATGAGACGGCTCTCACGCGAGGGCTCAACATTCAGCTTGCTGATTAATGCATCGGCCAACCAGTCCCGGATCGTGCCCTTCCCCTCAGTCGCTTCCAAAAACTGATCCCGCACCGCCGGGGAATCCGCCAGCTTGAGATTGTCGATCACCTTAAGGGCTACCTTGCGGCTTCTGAGGATATCCAATTGCGTCGCCATGTAACTGGGGGAAAAGCTGATCGGCATGGCGCCCGCGTCCACGGCTGGCTCCTTGTAATCAACCACCAGAACCGCACTGGCGGTATATTGTTTGGGCATAAAGTAAGTCACGGCAGCGGCGGCACCCACTGTCACCAGCAGGGTCAAAAAAATAAGGGGGTACCGGGCCCGCAGAATGTGTAAAAATTGCTGTAAACTCATCTTTCAGTGGTGAACCCTATTTTGATTGGATCATGTACCTTCATGACCAGTTAAAACAAACTTTCCTTGACATACACGACATCATCAGGCAATAGCACCTCCGAGAGGTCAGCCTTAATTGTGACTACCGCTCCACTTGCATCCTTGCGCTTGATCTGTATCCCGCGCTGAGTGCCGCGCGGAGTCAACCCTCCGCCCATGGAGAGCGCTTGCATCACTGTCATATTTCTTTGCAGGCGGTAAGAGCCTGGGCGTTGCGCTTCACCATAGATATAAAACACATCCATACGCGGAATATAAATAATATCTCCGTCAGCGACCTCCACATTCTGGGTCATGTCGCCTTTCTGCAAAAGCTGGAATAAGTCAATGGGATGTCCCCCTTCTCCCTCATTACCACCTTTCTTGATCACAACCGCACTCTCACCCCCTGAAGCATTCACACCGCCAGCCATTGCCAGCAAATCCATTAATCTGTTGCCTCTATCAATGGCATATACACCGGGTTTATTAACCTCACCCAGCACCGACACTTGCTGGCTACGGTATTGCTCGACAATTAAACTAACCTGGGGTGACTTTACAAAGCCACCTTGCTGAAGAAGCTCACCTAACTTCAATTCGGCTGAGCGTTCTCCCAAACCCGCAATAAATACCTCCCCCACCAAGGGGAAGTTAATGCTCCCCGCTTGACTGATTCGGACCACAGCGCTGAGATCGGCATGTTCATACACCGTGATACGAACCACATCGCCTGGCCCCAGTACATAATCCTTGGCAAAAACAGATGTTGATAACAAACCGATTATAAAAACAAAAAATATAGCGCGGATTCGGCTCAACATTAAAAAATATCCCTACGTTGACAAGTCGCTATTGTGACACTCATATGTGAAATATTTATGACTATAGACCTTGGAATGGAATTGAGGAAAATCTGCTGTTGTCATTTGACAGGTTGGATCATTTTTACCATGCCGCCAACCTACTACAGGTTGCTAATAAGCCCGCTGATCCCGAAGTACCACAAAAATAGTCTTGAAAATGATTTTCATATCCAAGGCCATCGACCAATGCCTGAGGTAGTCCAGATCACAATCAATGCGAGCCTGCATTTTATCCAGGGTCTCTGTCTCTCCACGCAATCCCCTTACCTGAGCCAAGCCCGTAATACCCGGCCGTACTTTATGGCGCACCATGTATCCTTTAATCAGTTTGCGGTAAGTTTCATTATGGGCGATGGCGTGCGGGCGAGGGCCAACCACGCTCATACGCCCCTGCAATACATTTATAAACTGCGGCAACTCATCCAATGATGTGCGGCGTAAAAACGCACCAAACGGCGTCACCCGGGAATCACATCGCCGGGCCTGACGAACATCATTTCCATCTTCGCAGACTGCCATGGAACGGAATTTATACACAATAATTTCCTTGCCATCCAATCCGTAACGGCGTTGTTTGAATAATGCAGGGCCAGGCGAAGTTAATTTTACACCCATGCCAATCAACAGTAACAGCGGCGCCAAGAATAAAAGAATTATACTGGATAACACTATATCGCTCAATCTTTTAAGCAGATGGTTAACTCCGCAAAAAGGAGTTTCACAAATTGCGACGACAGGAATGCCATTAACCTCACCCAGTCCAGCCTGGATCAAATCAAACACAAAAATATCAGGCACAAAATAGATGGATGCTGTGGTGTCCTTCAGGTCATCCAATAATTTAAGAATGCGTTTTTCCGTCATCATGGGAAGCGCAATATAAATCTGATCTATTTTATGGGCCTGTACATAGGCGGGAAGATTTTCCAGCGATCCAAGCAACATGGCATCAGGAACGTCATCGCCCAAACGTTGCGCGTTTCGGTCATCAAAAAATCCCGCGAACGACAATCCAGGATCAAAGCGTTTGCCCCGGGTAATTCTATGGGCCAATTTCCTGCCAATGCTACTTGCGCCGACAATCACTGCCCTGTGGATGTTTTTTTCGGAGGCATAGAATCGTCGCAATAAAAACCGTGCGGTTAAATGTCCAGTTAAGACCAACAATGGCGCAACCACAAACCACGTCAACAATACACTGCGGGAAAACTCATGGGATGTCTTTGTAGCATAACCGAAGAATAATAAAATACCTGTCAGCAATGACCAGCAAACCAACAGACGCCCACCTTGGGCACGGAAGCCGCCACTTTTCCAAGCCTGGCAGAGATCCGCCTCCTTAAACACAACCAGCGAAACCAGAAAAACAATAAAGAGTAAAATCTTATACTCATTGTTGAGAGGCACCTGGTAAATCAGCATTACGACAAATAAAGAAAAAACAATAATGACAGGATCCATTATGGATTGCACAAATGCACCGATAGAACCCACACCATGATGCACACGGCGGGCATGCAGCATGGGATTTTTTTTACCTTCGGATCCCCAGATTACTTGCTGCGCCTGTTGCGAAAGTGACACTTAACCAATCTCCCTAATTGAAAACAACAACCTACCGTTTCAACGAAGACCCAAGAACCCCTGAACTAGCCAGGGTTCTTGGGCAAAGGAAGAACGAAAGGAGGAACTCTGCCGTCATCCGCAATGACTCAAGCCACTTAAAATGACGAAACCCGTTTAAAAATTAATCCAGAGCCCCGTTTATCATCTTCCATGAAAAATGTCAGATATGAATCTTTCAGACTTCCATTTTAACATTGCAAGAACGGGTTAAACATCCACAATCGAACTAACCCGTTGACGGGGTATCATGCTACCAATCAAGCCCAACCCCACTAATATCATCGCCCAAGTTTCCGCTTCAGGCACAGCACTAACATGGAGGTTATAACTGGCAGGTGTTAAACCACTTGTCCCTGACACTACCGCAACATGATATTTTCCCGGGGTGCTTGTAAAATTAAATGTGGAGTCAGCGCTTCCGCTGAATAACGCGGCACCCAATACGTCCGACGCAGTAGGCATAGTAGTATCGTTATCCACGGCAAATACTGAAAACATCCCTAGTGCCGTTCCCCCGGTATTTTCGAACAAAGCAGTATAAGGAGTTGCTGAGATATCTTCCAACCCTCCCAGCCCAAAGATATCGACATCAGGGGAAAACGCAGATGATGAATTCAATGTTTGATTCATGAAATGATAATCGGGAAAACCGGAAATACTTGTCGTGGCCACTGCATTAGAGGCCACCGCTAATCCCGTAACTAACACCGCGCTTTTCACTATCTGCTTCAAACCTGTTCGCAATTTATTCATAAAGCCTCCTTGAAATTTTAGAATACAACTCTTTCTCATATTTTCATGACTTGCATTTCTTATTCATCAATATGCCTTCATAAGAAACTCCCTTAAAGAATGAAGGGCATAACCTTATCCATCCTCCTTAACATACACATAAAAAATAAACTACGGACTTACACTTGGAAGGACTATGCAAGCAAACCCCTCCAAACCTTTTATTGCTGCTGCCACTTGGCAGCAAAACATATTGATGGCATTTTAAATGTGAACGGATAATATACCAAATATTACGGTTATTCCGTGCGTTACCGAACATATGGTTAACAAATACGCTCTCATCATCCTAGGTAATGCAGGAATCAAGCCAAAAGAGGATCCTACTAGGCACGCCAAGCTCACAGCAGGCAACCTTAAATAATACGGATGGAAAAATATTAGCGTTTCAATTAGTTAAGATTATACGGTCACATAAATATTGCTGGAGGAAAATCAAGAAATATTAGTTGGCATGGCTTCCATTTTTAAGAGTTTGCACCTTATCCGTGCAAGGCATTCTCCATTGTCTCATTTTGATACGGAGATACTTTTTATGCGGTGGATGAATTAATATCTTCCAGAATGCCTGTGAACTGCAAATAATCCCCTTATACATATGCTCAGGAAAACGTCGGCGGTCACGTTATGACCCAGTATAAATTCCTCATAAACTGAAAGTACATCATCAAGAGCACACGTCCACACCACTGATTTAAGGCGTTGCCAAGCTCAACAAGGCTTGCTCCCAAGTAACATTAGCATGATATGCAATCTTTATATCTAACCCCCTTATTTAATTAATTAAATACTGCATCAGTGAAAACACCAGAAATTATTTATTCACAAAACTTTAATGATAAAAGTCACCAATCTTCAGCAACGACACATGATCTGTTTCTTTTTAGAGACAAAAAAATTTTATGTAAATTAATCAGCTAAGTATATCACAAAAAATAACGTACCCATATGGCGACACTGCGTCATCTGTTCATATGGGCAAAGTGTTATGAAGTATGAAAAAATTTCTGGATCCGTTAAGAATGGGGGTGCTGGTAGGTTCAAGTGTCACTTTGGCAGAAAATAGTATTCCCTTGCATTCAGCAACATTGATTAAGAATGCGGATAGGAAGGTGACCCTGACTGACCCAGAACACTAAAGTAAAGTTAACTCATGGAAGGTTAAAATTCAAAATGTTGAACGCACCGCAGAGATACGTCAAAGAGGGGGGATGTGCATCCAATTTTTAATTTGTTGTATTCGTCCCAAGCTTACTCAATAAAGATTCGATCGCCTGGGCAAACACGGCAGGTGATTGCGCTCCAACAATCTGTATGGCATCCACAAGTTTTTTTCCGTCAATGCGCCCCACAAAAAAGGTAGGTGTTCCTTCTATTCCAACACTCTGCCCATAAGTAAAATCACTGGCAACTTCCTTGGCCTGTTTGGCGTCTTTCAAACAAGTATCGAAAGATACAGGATTAATCTTCAGTGTCTTGGCAAGCTCCTCATACAGGGCTTTACCGAGGCGTTTCTGGTTTATAAAGAGACTATCGTGCATTTCCCAATAAGCACCCTGCTCGCCCGCGCAATTGGCAGCAATCGACGCACTTATTGCGTTGGGATGAAACTCCAAGGGAAAGTCACGGAAAATATATTGCACTTTTCCAGTGTCTATATAGTCTTTCTTCAAAGCAGGTAGAGCTTGCGCATGGAAGCGCCCGCAAAAAGGGCACTCATAATCGGAAAACTCGACAATCGCTATCTTCGCATTCACATTGCCACGCACCGGATCATCATCAAGCTCAACCTGTGTGACTGGGGGTGGGGGAGGTGCTCCTTGCGCCCCTTTTTGCAGCGCTGACAAAATTTGTTTGATCGTTCCAACGTCTGCGCTCAAGGCTGTAATCTGACTACTCATTTCTGTGAGTTTTTTAGAAAGCTCCTGATTATTGTCATTGGCAGCATCCATGGGACGATGCGCGGCGCACGAAGAAAGCACTGTGCATAATAAAAAAATCCGGAACATCTGCGTAAAAAAATTCACTTTGGTGATCCTATGCTAATGAAAGGAAAGATAAAGAAATTATTTGGGGTTTGCATGTCCATAACAAGTTTAGCTTGAAATTGTTACAACTTGATTACCCGTATTGAAGGTCTATGCAAGACCAAGCACGGCGATTCATTAGATCTCTGCGATCTTAAGATTCCTCGCTATGCTCGGAATGACAGAGGTGAATGCCATGGAAATATCCCGCCACCTCGCTTTCAGATCCTCACTTCTGGTACCAGAGGGGATTATTTACTTTGCAATTTTTACCAAAACTGCCAGTTTCCGGTTCTAATAACCCAGACACCTAAAAGCGCATTGGTAATAGCATGGGAAAAAATCGGTATCCAGAGATTATTACTGCGCATATAGAGCCAGCCATAAGCGCAACCCGCCAGTATTCCGGCCAACCACAGGTTATGCTCCATGCCAAAAAGCACTGCAGTAATAATAAAAGCCTTGATACTGGCCTTGGCTGGAGAAACTTGCAGAAAATTGCTATTGTCTATCCATCTGAGTACGAATGAACGCCAGAACAGTTCCTCCATCACAGGCACAATCAATGCCGCGCCCACAAGGCGAAATGCAACGAGTAGCCAGTTGATCTGCCCATCTTCAGACCCAGGATTAAAACCCGATGTATCCCCACCCAGCGTCGCCCAGCCTTGATCCAGGTTGATCCACAGCACAAACACGACTATGCCGGTAATCGCAGCAATAACCCAGTCCGTTGCTTTTGCTGAAACAGGCAAAACAAGTTCCGAATAATGTCTCCACAACCAAATCAGCGCCACCAGAACGGCGCCAACCTTGATGGGGTACAACCACCTGGAATCCCAGTCACGGAGATGTCCCAGCTCCTGAAACACCACCAAGCCTGAGGCAATGGCTAAAAATACAATATAGATAGCAAAGGGTAAAATACGACTAAATGCGGGGCGTGCAGTTAAATTCATTGGCATGTAGAAGTTCAGACTTGACCTGATAGTGGCACTTACACCAATGGCACGACATGGCCTAGTAATTCGCGCACTTTCTCCATGCCCGTTTTTACGGTGGCGTCGATTTCTTCCATTTTAATGATGCTGCCGCCGCCACGACCCGCTGCCCAATTAACACTAACGGCGCAGGTAGCGTAGCCTAGGCTCAGCTCACGTGCCAGTGCGGCTTCAGGCATGCCGGTCATACCCACCATGGCGCAACCGTCACGCTCCATACGGTCAATTTCAGCGGCAGTTTCGAGACGTGGGCCTTGGGTAACACCGTAGGTGCCACCCTCGCAAACATCGAGTTGCGCGGCATGACAGCCTTTGAGCAAGCGTTGACGTAAAGTTTCGTCGTAGGGAAAAGTAAAGTCAATATGCACTACCTGGGTTAATCCATCTTCAAAAAAGGTATTTTTGCGCGACCAGGTGTAGTCTATGATTTGATCTGGAATAATCAGCCGTCCCGGCACCATATCATTGCGTATACCCCCGACAGCCGCAATAGCAATAATATTGCTTACACCGGCATGTTGTAATGCCCAAATATTGGCGCGGTAATTGATTTTGTGCGGTGGAATGGTGTGTCCATAGCCGTGGCGCGCGAGAAATACGACTTCTTTACCACATAATATGCCGTGCGTTAATGGACCCGAAGCTTCGCCATAGGGCGTGTGGACGACTTCGCGCCGGATAATTTCCAGCGATTTGAGGGAAGTTAAACCGGTACCACCGATAAGGGCAAGTTTTGTCATGGGATTAAGTGTTTTCTAAGTGACTTTAAAAATCGTAGCCGTTGCCGAAATACGCAACGGAGCCTGAAAATTTTATTTATTCAACATGTCGTCCGCAACTGCATAGATGCCGGGGGCGTTGCGTAAATAGCCTTTATAATCCATACCGTATCCAAATACATAGCGGTCTTCTACATCCAGACCTTTAAACGTCGCTTTGAGCCCATTCTTTCTGTCGTGCAATTTTTCGACCAGTACGGCGGTATGCACCGCCTGCGCGCCATCGGCTTTGCATTCGTCAATGATGGCGGCCAGCGTGATGCCTTCGTCAAGAATATCGTCGATCAGCAACACAACACGGTCTTTCATTGAGCAGGCCGGTTTGGCGACCCAGCGCAAGGTACCGCCTTGTGTGTTGCCGCGATAACGCGTGGCATGGATGTAGTCAATCTGCATGGGAAAATCCAGGCGCGCCAATAAACTCCCGGCGGGAATCAGCCCGCCAATCATGACGCACAATACCAATGGGTTAGTGTCGCCCAATTGTGCGCTAATTGCGGCGGCCATGCGATCCAACGCGGCATCTACGGCCTGGCGGGAGTGCAGTAGATCAGCCTTGGCATAAACTGCCTCAGCGCTTTGCTTATCGATGTGGGTCATGGTTGAAATCCGTTAAAAATATTATTTATTGTAATGGTGGGTCAATGACACTGCCATTCGGTGTGAGCGGCAGCCGTGGCATTTTTTGTTCGGGAAATTTTCCGGTGAGGGTATCCAGGAACACAGTGATGTCCTGCACCTGTTGGTCGGTCAAGTCCACGTTCAACTGGGTTTTACCCATCACCCGCACCGCTTCGCCGAGCTTTTTAACCGTGCCGTTGTGAAAATACGGCGCAGTAACGGAGACATTCCGCAAGCCGGTCACACGCCACATGCGCCGGTCACTTTCAATGCCGGTGACATTATAACGCCCTAGGTCATCAGCCAGTTGATATTGTTGCTCGTAAGTACTGCCCTTGTAGTTGGGAAACAGTTCATAAAACCCCTCGCCCATCTGAAACGCCAAGCCGGGCACGGGGCCAGCCATGTTGACCCAGAAATGGCAGGAGACGCATTGCACTTTTTGAAATTCATCAAGACCGCGCTTGGCCTGTGCTGAAATAGCCCGCTTATCTCCGCGCAGATAGCGGTCGTATGCGCTGTCGGGCGTAACCAGGGTGCGCTCATAGGTGGCGATGGCTTTGGCGATATTGGTGTAGCTCACGGCCTCTGCGCCACCAAAGACTTTAGTAAACTGGCTGACATAACCAGGAATCGCGGCAATGCGCGCAACCACGGCCTGCTCATTGGGCATGCCCATTTCTGTAGCGCTCAGCAGATGGGTTTTCACCTGGTCTTCAAGGCTGACCGCACGGCCATCACGGTACAGCACGGTGCTGAATGCAGCGTTCCATACCGTAGGCGCACCGCGTGGGCCGGGTTTGCCATTCACGCCTATCGACACGGCGCGGCCATCTTCACCACCGGCCATGACATTGTGGCAGGTGTTACACGAATGGGTGCCAGTGACGGATAAACGCGGATCAAAAAACAACTGCTGACCCAGTGCGACCTTGGCGCGGCTCATGGGGTTGTCTTGAGGTATCGGCGGTTGTTTGGGCAAGGGTTGCAAGGCTTGAAAAGGCGCTGCGCTCACAGAGGCTGCCATGCTTAAGTACATTAAACTGGCGCTGACGGCTAATAGTAAGCCGCGATGTGTTACTTTCATGAAAATTCCTGTGTAATTCTGCAAAAAAATGATGGATGATGCTAACATGCGGTGGCTGCCCGCGTGCATTACAGCGCTTGCGCATCCTCGGCGATAAATTCGTGGTGATATTCCTGCAAGGCATTATGGGTCAGCATAAACACCCCGCCACCGCCGCGCTCAAACTCCGGCCATATAAAGGGCACATCGGGAAAGCGTTCGATCAAAGCCTCTTCGCTGTTACCCACTTCAACTACCAGCAACCCGCCCGGCGCCAAATACTGCAAGGCATCGCGCAAAATACGCACGGCAGCATCCAGCCCCTCTGCGCCAGACACCAGCGCCAGTGACGGCTCGCGGTGATATTCCTGCGGCAGCGCGGCCATTTCATGAAACGCTGCATAGGGTGGGTTGCTGACGATGAGATCGTATTGGCGCCCATTCAGCCCTGCAAATAAATCTGACTCTATCGCCTGCACGCGCGTTTCCAGCCCATGTTTACTAATATTAATCTTGGCTACTGCCAGAGCATCGAGTGAGATGTCGCTGGCATCTACCAGCGCCTCGGGAAAAGCCTGGGCGCAGGCGATGGCGATGCAGCCACTGCCAGTGCATAAATCAAGTACATTGGCGACTTGATCAGGCATCAGCCACGGCGCAAAACCACTTTCAATCAATTCAGCAATCGGAGAACGCGGCACTAACACGCGTTCGTCCACATAGAAACTCAATCCGGCAAACCACGCTTCATGGGTGAGGTAGGGTGCTGGCAGGCGCTCATTCACACGCCGCTCCAATAATTTAATGACGGCGCGGCGCTCGCCCATCGTCAGCCGCGCCTGCATCAGTTCGGCGGGCAGGCCGTGCTTAAGATGCAGGGCGTGCAATACCAGATACAAGGCTTCATCGACGGGGTTGTCTGTGCCGTGACCAAAAAACAGATTGGCTTCGCTGAAACGGCTGGCACCCCACCGCACAAAATCGCGCAGGGTGTGGAGTTGTTCGGCTATATCGTTGTCTACATCCATGGGGTTTGGTCTTGTTGTAAAGCGTACAAGCATACCTCATCTACGGTCATCCCGCCTAGCCAAAAAGAAGGAGAGTGGCCTGAAGACCCTTATCCTGGTCAGGCCAGACGTCTACTTTTGGCGTCTAGAGACACCTATTCCGGTGAAGAGGATTCTGCGGGTCAAGCGGGTTCTGTCATGCTTCCGCAAAGGCAAACTATTGTAGAGTATAATAATTACTTGAAATTTACAGGTGGCTTGTAAATTCGCTAAAATCACGCTCGCGGAATGACCCTGATGTTCTGAACACGGGCAAAATGCGGGCCGTGAAGCGGTAGCCTATTTTTATAGAGGTGTCTTATAGTTATCCAACTCACAACGCGGTTAATGCCCAGACTTTACCCTGTCTTTTTTGTAATAATTTTTCTCAGCCATCTACCTGCGGCATGGGCAGAAGTGCTGGATGTTAAAATTGAAGGCTTAACGGGCGCCACGCTGGAAAACGTGCGTAAACTGCTGAGTATTGAACAGCAAAAAACTGACCCTGATTTATTCGAGGCACGCATTCGTCGCCTGCATCGTAATGCACCGGGGGAAATCAAACAGGCGCTGGAACCTTTTGGCTATTACGATCCCACTATTTCCGCCAGCTTGACACAGCCGAGCCCCGATCACTGGCTCGCCATCTACCAGATTGATCCGGGGCTTGCAGTGCGCGTTGCCACGATTGATTTAAAATTGACTGGTGAAGGAATCAATGATGGTCAATTTCAAGCGTTGATCAGTAACTTTCCCTTGCGTAAAGGCGATACACTGGATCACGCACGCTATGAGTCCGGCAAGCGTGCTTTCCTGATGTTAGCCACTGAAAACGGTTATCGCGATGCTCAATTACTGACGCATGAAATCCGGGTACAACCTGAACTGCACACGGCTGACATACTGTTGCACTTTGATACGGGACGCCGTTACCGTTTTGGCAAGGTGGATTTCATACAAATCGGGGATCCCGAAAAATCACAACTTGATCCCGAGTTTCTGGCACGTTTTATTGCCTTTGAAGAAGGCACGCCCTACTCTACCACGCGTTTATTTGAGGTTCAGAATGCCCTTTCTGACAGTGATTATTTTGACATTGTTGAAATGAAACCCCGCCCTGACAAAATTGAGAATTTTGAAATCCCCATAGATATAGAATTAGAGCCGCGCAGCAAGCATCGTTATACTGCGGGCCTGGGCTATGGAACAGACACGGGGATTCGCGGTAGCCTCGGATGGGAAAATCGGCAAGTGAATAGCTCAGGACATCGCTTTAAAGCCGAAGCAAAAGTTTCTGAAATAAAAACCAATATTACTGGAAAATACCGCATTCCTATGCGTAACCCCCGCACTGACCGCATTGAATTAACCTCGGCATGGTTGACCGAAAGCATTGCAAGCGCCCGCAGTGAAAGTGAAACTTTTCTGATAGGCGCAAGCCATACTTTGAGCCGGCGTAGCGGTTGGCTTGAAACGATGTATCTCAACTACCAAAAAGAATCGTTTTCCATAGGAGGTACCTCGGGTGAAAGCAGCCTGTTATTGCCGGGCATCAGTTGGTCGCGCGTTGATGCCAATAGCCGAATTTATACTCGCCGTGGTTCGCGCCTGTTAGTGGATATCAAGGGCACGCATCCCACCCTGGGATCAAAGTTTCAGTTTCTGCAATTGCGCCTGCAGGGTAAATTGATTCGGCCCATACTGGAAAACGGTCGTATTACCTTGCGTGGAGATGCCGGTTTGACTCGCATCCAGGACTTCGCCGAACTCCCCACATCACTGCGTTTTTTTGCGGGCGGAGATCAAAGTGTACGGGGCTATGATTATAACAGCCTCAGCCCAAAAGACTCCTCAGGCAGAGTGTTGGGGGGCGAACAACTGCTGGTAGGCAGCACCGAATATGAATATTCATGGACTGAAAAATGGAGTAGCGGTATTTTTTTCGATATTGGTAATGCGGTGGATGACTGGGCACAAAAATTAAAACGCGGCGCCGGATTTGGCGTACGCTGGAAATCACCTGTAGGACTGATCCGCGTAGATCTGGCGTGGGCCTTGAGCGACCTGGATAATCCCTGGCGTTTCCATCTCGTGATTGGACCTGACCTGTGAGTGACCCTGTAAACGACCCCGGCGCGCCGCAAGTGCCGCAGGCGCAGGATGCGCAGGAGCGGCCAATCTCCCATAAAGCGGGCGAGCCGACCGACTCTGAGCTTCATCGAGAATACAATCGGCGCAAACTACCGTGGATTTTACTGCTGACTTTTATTGTGAGCCTGGGCGCGGCTGCCGTAGGCTTTATAGCGGCTACCGAAAAAGGATTGCAATGGACATTTTCCATGGTGGCACGCAACATTCCGGGGGAACTCCACGTAGATCATCTTGCAGGACGTTTGATTGGACCCCTTTCACTGCGCGGCCTGCGCTACACTACTGCCAAAAAAAATATTACGCTCTCCATTGAGAAATTAGAAGCGGAGATTCGGCCGCTGGCTTTATTGTATGAACGCATACATATTTCCCGGCTGGACATCACCGGTGTGAGTTATACTCAACTACCCAGTCAGGATCCATTGACAGCGCCGCCAGATATTCAGCTACCGTTCGGCATTACACTTGATCAGGCGTCTATAACCAATCTCACGGTGAATCTGCCTCAGTTGAAGCAGGTGCCGATTGATCGCATCACCCTCACGGGTAAAACCCTGCGCGGCCGTCTTCACATTGATGCATTTAATGTAGTGTCCAATTCTTTTCAGGCACGCGCACGCGGCACTCTTAGACCACTAAATGATTATCCATTGAGCGTAACCATTAATTGGTCAGCTTCGCCACAGAATTATCCTGTTGTGACTGGCCAGGCCACGCTGACCGGCAACCTGGTGAAGAACCTTAATATTTCTCAAAGCGTTAATACGCCACTCAGAGCGACCCTCCATGGCACCGTAAAAAATATGTTTACTGCGATGCAATGGCAGGCGAATCTTGCCGTCGACAAGACTAACATAAATAGCATTAATAAAAGCTGGCCTGTCATTGAAATGGGCGGAAAACTTCGTCTTGAAACGCAGGCGTACGACGGTGGCAAATCCAATCGCATTATTGCAGAGGGCGCCCTTCAGGCCACCCACCAGAAATATACGCTAAACACTACAGCACGCGCCAATTTCTCTGATGATAAATGGTACATTGAACAAGCTACCCTCGCCCTGCCTGACAACCCGGCACGCATTATATTTAAGGGAGCGCTGGGTGAAGGTTTGATTCCTGCGCTCTCTCAAGCAGATCAACCCTGGCAATTAACCGGCCGCTGGCATGAACTTGCCTGGCCATTCAATGCAAAGCCCGGCGCAGCCATCAATCACAGCGAAGCTATCATTGCCAGCAAAGAAGGCGGCTTTAGCTTCGCGGGAAATCTTGACGCCTATCAGTTCACGGCAGAAGGCAGCGTAAGCGGAGCCACTTTGCCGTCGGGTCATTGGATCGCCGCAGGCGTTGGCGACCGTGAAAGTCTGGTGCTTGATGAAATACAGGCAGATATTCTGCAGGGGCATCTCATTGCTCAAGGCGAGATACACTGGCCCCAACCCCGTCCTTCATCTCGCCAAAAAAATTCACGGGAAAGTTCACCGCTAAGCTGGTCTGTAGACATCACGGGCAGTGATCTTAATCCCGGACAACAGTGGCCCACATGGCCGGGGCAACTTGATTTTCAAGCCCGTATTCATAATGAAGAACCCAACACAGGGAATCCCTCTGCAATCACCCTCGAAATCAGCGAGCTTACAGGGCAATTACGCGACGTCCCCCTGAATGGCGAAGCATTATTAATAATAGATAAAAATACCTATGCAATACCGCACCTGACACTTGCTTCAGGATCATCTCGCCTGAGCGCAAAGGGCACACTGGACGAAGCATGGAACCTCCAATGGGAGATGGAGATTCCTAATATCAATGAAATTATGCCTGCGGCACCCTTAAAACACAGCGGCATACTTCAAGGCAAAGGCCGGCTTACCGGGCCAAGAAAGCAGCCGTATATTAATGCCGAACTACAAGGCAAAAGTCTCATGATGGGAGAGAAATATAAAATCGGGGACGTGCGTCTTTTAGTGGACGTGGACACTCAAAACCAGTTGGCATCGCAACTTGACCTGATAGCCAGCGGCATAACCATTGGTAACCAGCTTATTGATAATGTCATGGTGAAAGGCCGTGGCCAGGCACAAAATCATGTGATAGACGCGACCCTTAAAACCCGTGAAAACACACTGGTGTTGCGCGCAGAAGGTGCGCTGGGAACAGATCCCATCACTTTCAATAGTGCACAACCTGACACCCCACTGTGGAGCGGCCAGCTCACTCAAGCCAATATGACATCACGTGCATTAGGCTATTGGCCACTGACGACTCCGGGAAGCTTAACCCTCACTACCGATCACGCACAGCTCGGCCCGTGGTGCTGGACACAACAGACAGCGCAGATTTGCGCCGAGGCAAATCGCGCAGAGAAGACGGGCTGGCAGGTGAACGCGCATACGACCAATCTGCCGATGAATTGGTTTCAACCTTTCCTGCCTCCGCAGGCTATTGTAGCAGGCACGTTTAATGCGACAGCCACTGCTTATCTCAGCCCCGATGGCATTGTCACCGGCACTGCGAAATTCATACCCTCTGCGGGCGCAATTGTTCATCAGTTGGCAGACGATCAAAACCTGATTCTGGCTTACACCCAAGGCCTGATAGAAGCCAACCTGGAAGCGGATACGCTCAACGCGCGCGCCGCATTAACCTTGACGGACCGAGGCACGCTGGATGGCACCCTGCAATTACCCCGCTCTGCACTGCCTGCCTTCTTAACCAATCCTACTCCCGCAACAGCCGCGCAGACCCCGCCACCAGGGGCGGCGCAAATAAAAGCCACGTTGAATGCAGAAATTCGTGAGCTGAGCGTGCTACCTGATTTCTTTCCTGAAATTGAAGATACACAAGGGAAAGTTAATATTGCATTAGGTGTTGAAGGCACGGTCGATCAGCCCCGTTTCAGCGGTTATGCCAAACTGGAACAAGGCACCGCTCTGGTGCCACGCCTGGGCTTGAGATTACGCGACATCCAGGTGCAAGCCACTGGAACAAATGATAATCAACTTTCCCTGACCATACAAGCCACATCAGGTAAGGGTACATTACACCTGCGGGGCACCTTGCGGCCTGGTACTAAACAAAACTGGGGCGCCGATCTTACTGTACAGGGCCAAAACTTCGAAGCCATGCGCACGCCGGAAATTCAGGCCACAGTATCACCTGATCTGACCGTGAAAATAGCTGGAAATACCGTAGATGTTAATGGTGACCTGACTATACCCACCGCTCATATTGAGTTACGCGACCTGACGACTACCGTGCATCCGTCGAGTGATGTAATCATCGTCCAGCCCGCTAAAAACACCAACGGCGAAAATGAAAATCCGGACATCAGCAATAATAAACGGTGGATGATCAATAGCGTGATTGGTGTAAAGCTTGGCGATAACATCACCTTCAAAGGCGTGGGGCTCACTGGACGATTCACAGGCGATCTGGCTCTTATCGACACCCCACAACAAGTTACAACTGCCTATGGTGAAATTCGTATTGAAGAAGGTGGGGAATACCGGGCGGTTAATCAAAAACTCGAAGTCAAAAAAGGAGGACGCCTGGTATTTGCCGGTGGCCCCATCAATAATCCCGGCATAGATGCGCGCGCCACACGTCAAATCACCACCAATGTTCGAGTGGGTTTCAATGTGCGCGGCACGCTGCAATCACCGCAATTATCAGTGTACTCGGAACCCGCCATGACAGAAACCGATGCCCTCGCCTATTTATTATTTGGACGCCCGATGAGCCAGGCAACTACGGCGGAAGGGAACCTAATGGCACAGGCGGCCAGCAGTCTCGGCGCCGTGGGTGGCGAGTTCCTTATAAAAAAGATTGGTAACACTTTTGGCATCGAAGATATTCGCGTCGAAACCACCGCAGTTGCATCCCCTGCCGGCACACTCAGCACGGCACAACAAGCCACCGTTGTGCTGGGAAAATATCTTTCACCGAAACTCTACATCACCTATGGTGTTGGCACGGTAGATCGCATCAATACCTTGCGCTTGCGTTACCAGCTCGGCCGCCACTGGACAGTAGAGGCTGAAAGTGGGCTGTATCAAGGCACTGATATTCTCTATACCATAGACAAAAAATAGCGGCTTTGTTTTGTAATGCAAACTGCTAATTCTCAGCCTACTTCTTTTGCATCCTCCACATAACGCGCGCGCAGTGTCTTTGCAGCCTGCACCATGCGTGTCAAGGCCGTTTCCACTTCAGGCCATTGGCGTGTCTTAAGCCCGCAATCAGGATTCACCCATAATTTTTCCGGGGCAATCACTATTGCCGCTTTTTCAAGTAACGCCACCATTTCTTCCGTGGTCGGCAAACGCGGCGTGTGAATGTCATAAACACCTGGCCCAATTTCGTTGGGATAGGAAAAGTCGGAAAAGGCATCCAGCAATTCCATATCAGAACGTGAAGTCTCGATTGTGATGACATCAGCATCCAGCGCAGCAATTGATGCGATGATGTCATTAAATTCGGAATAGCACATATGCGTATGAATCTGCGTATCATCACGCACGCCACTGGCCGTAATGCGAAACGCATGCACCGCCCATCCCAGGTAATCCTGCCAATGCTTTTGCCGCAGCGGCAGACCTTCGCGCAACGCCGGTTCATCAATCTGAATGACTTTAATTCCGGCGCTTTCCAGGTCACATACTTCATCGCGCAACGCCAATGCTATTTGCAAAGTGGTCTGCGCGCGCGGTTGATCATCGCGCACAAACGACCATTGCAGAATCGTCACCGGGCCGGTCAACATGCCTTTCATGGGACGTGGGGTCAGTGATTGTGCGTACACCGTCCAGTCCACCGTCATCGGCGCGGGGCGGCTGACATCACCGAAAATCACCGGGGGTTTTACGCAGCGTGAGCCGTAACTTTGCACCCAACCATTCTGGGTAAACACAAATCCTTGCAGCAACTCACCAAAGTATTCCACCATGTCATTGCGCTCGGCCTCGCCATGCACCAACACATCCAGATCGAGCTCTTCCTGTTTTCGCACGGCATAGCTGATCTGCTCGTGCATGGCGGCGACATAGTCACGTTCGGAGATTTTTCCGGCCTTAACATCGCGGCGTGCCGCACGAATCTGCGCCGTCTGCGGAAATGATCCAATGGTGGTGGTAGGAAACAGTGGCAAATTCAATCGCTGCTGTTGCGCAATACGGCGTACAGGATAAGCGTGATGACGCTCTGCCAGGTCATTTGTAACCTGTGCTACACGCTCTTTAACCGCCGCATGATGAATGCGTGGCGAAGCACGGCGCGCCTGATGCGCCTTAAGGTTACTATTAAGCTCTGTATTCACAGCGGCATGACCTTCGCTTAAATCCATGCCGTGCTCCGCACTTAGCGCACGCTTCAACACGACGATTTCGTCCACCTTTTGTGTGGCGAACGCCAGCCAGGATTTTATGTCTTCATCCAGTCCCGTCTCCACCGCCAGATCTACCGGGCTGTGCAGCAATGAGCACGAAGAGGCAACCCACAGACGGTCACCCAGGCGCGTCTTTGCCTGTTCCAATACCGCCAGCACCTTTGCAAAATCGCTGCGCCAGATATTGCGGCCATCCACCACACCCAGCGAGAGTATTTTGTATGATGGCAATTGATCGAGTACTGCGGTGAGTTGTTCCGGCCCACGCACCATATCAATGTGCAAACCATCCACCGGCAGTCGGCAAGCCAGTGCGGCGTTATCTTCCAGTGCGCCAAAATAAGTGGTGAGCAAACGTTTCAAACCCGGTTGCTGCAAGCGCACGTAAGCGGCCTCAAAAGCATTCTTCCAGGACTGCGGCAAATCCAGCGCCAAAATTGGCTCATCAATCTGCACCCACGTGACACCCAACTGCGCGAGCTTTGCCAGAATTTCACCGTACACCGGCAACAGCTTTTCCAGCAGTGCAAGCCTGTCAAATGGGGCACCTTTGATTTTGCCCAACCACAAATACGTGAGCGGCCCAATCAACACCGGCTTCACCCGTGCTTGATAGCCTAATGCACACGCCTCAGCAACTTCATCAAACAACTTGCTGGACGCCAGACGAAACACCTGCTCGGGACTGAACTCGGGCACAATATAGTGATAATTGGTGTCAAACCATTTTGTCATTTCGCTGGCAGGAACATCTGCACCCGTGGGTGCGCGACCCCGCGCCATGCGAAAATAAGTATCGAGATCCACTGCGTCATCAGTCACGTCACCAAAACGCGCGGGCACCACACCGAGCAGGGTGGACATATCCAGCACATGGTCATACCAGGAAAAGTCGCCCACCGGTATAAAATCAAGTCCTGCATTTGATTGAATAGCCCAATGGCGGGCGCGCAGGGTTTTACCCACCTGCTCCAACCCTGCCCGGTCTAATGTTCCGGCCCAATAGGCTTCTGTGGCGCGTTTTAACTCGCGCTGTACGCCAATGCGGGGAAACCCCAGGGTGTGTGCTGTAATCATGATGTGCTCCTGTTGTTGGGGAAAACCCCTGATTAAAACGGGCTATGTCATTTCGAGCGCAGCGAGAAATCCTTGTCTCGAGTCTCGAACGAAGGTGAGAGAACTGTGAGAAATCTTCCAAGATCCCTCTCTACGTTCGGGATGACAGTAAATATCTGCTGTCGAGACGACATCGTCATCAGAGATTTATTTGGCTTAAGCTCTTTACTGTCCGCCAGTGTGGAGGTAAACTAATCATGAATCAATTTCTATTTTTTAATAATTAAAATGAATAAATTTCATAATGTTTCTTGAAATACACCATCTCCACAGCCTCGCCATGATCCGCGACAGCGGCAATCTGACACGCGCCGCCGAGCGCCTGCACGTTACGCAATCGGCGTTGTCGCACCAGATCAAGACCCTGGAAGATCACTTCGGCTGCGCCCTGTTCACGCGCAAAAGCCGTCCGCTGCGCTTCACCCCAGCGGGGCAGCGTTTGCTGGAACTGGCAGATCAGATTGTGCCGTCGGTGCAGGCCATGGAGCGTGAACTGGCGCGGTTTGCGCAGGGTAAAACCGGTCGGCTGCATATTGCTATTGAGTGCCACAGTTGCTTCGAGTGGCTGATGCCCACCCTCGACACCTACCGCGACCATTGGCCGGAGGTGCAGATTGACCTGTCCACCAGCTTCAGCTTTGAGCCGCTGCCCGCCTTGGTGCGGGGTGACATTGATCTGGTGATTATTTCCGAGGCCAAAGAGGTGCCGGGCATCGCCTATGTGCCGCTGTTTCGCTACCAATCATTGCTGGCGCTCGCCAACGACCATCCGCTCACCCGCGAAACCTGGATCGAACCGCACCATCTGGCCGGCGAAACGCTCATCACCTACCCCGTAGACCGCGCCCGGCTGGACATTTATCACCATTTTCTCGACCCGGCTGGCGTCGAACCCACCGCGCGGCGCACCGCCGAATTAACCCTGGTGATTCTGCAACTGGTGGCCAGCCGCCGTGGCGTGGCGGCGCTACCCAACTGGGTATTGGCCGATTACCTCGCCCATGACTATGTCACCGCCCGCCCGCTGAGCACAAATAGGGGCAAAAATGGCCTGTGGTGTACCCTGTATGCTGCCGTGCGCGCCAATGAACAACACACCCCCTATATACAAGACTTTATCGAGACCGCGCGGACGGTTTCGTTCCGCACTTTGAGCGAGATTCAATCAGCCTGAATTTATGCCATATATAACAGATTTATTACAAATTTCTTCGCTGTTCAAACGCTTATAATCAATCTTAAATTCGGGCTGCAAAAGGGCTTGCAATCCTCTTCAAAACACATTATGTTGTGTCTCATATTAAAAGAACCACAATTTGTTGTGGTGAACTCACCAGCAGGGTTCACTGGGAAAAACTTGCCCGAACAGATTTTTTAGCTCAACCAGACACGTAATTCCTATTGCTCATTTTTTTTCTAAAACACCCAGTTTATTTATCCAGTTTTTTATCAACACACAGCGATTTTTAAGATCTATCCACAATTTTGATGTCTTAACATCACTATAAGTAAATAGCCGGAGGAGAACCATCCATGCAAACCGACATCACATCCATCAAGCCCACCCACACGCCTTATTCAGAGATTCCCGCGACTCCCGCCAGTGACGCTGCAAGCGCCGCCATACTCGCCAGTACCACGCCGGGGCAATTTCATGTAATTCGCCGCAATGGCAAACTCACCGGCTTTGATGCATCAAAAATCGCCGTTGCCATGACCAAAGCTTTTCTCGCCGTAGAAGGCGGCAATGCCGCCGCGTCGCGTCGCGTGCATGACACCGTGCAGACCCTCACCGCGCAGATCATGGAAAATCTGACGCGCCGCCTGTCCGGCAGCGGCACGATTCATATCGAAGATATTCAGGATCAGGTTGAACTGGCGCTGATGCGCGCCGGTGAGCAGAAAGTGGCACGTTCCTATGTACTCTACCGCGAAGAGCGCGCCCGTGAACGCGCCGCCCGTGACGCCAGTGATAAACTCCGTGGAGAGAACGGCCAGGCAATGGCTCCCACCCTGTCCGTTACCTTGCCCGATGGCAGCCAGCGTCCGCTGGACACCGTGCGCCTTGAAACGGTGATTACCGAAGCCTGCCGCAATCTCGACGATGTAAACCCTAACCACATCATCGACGAAGTACAGCGCAATCTCTTCGATGGCGTGTCTGAGCAAGACGTAGGCCGCGCCGTGGTGATGGTCGCCCGCACGCTCATCGAAAGCGAAAACAATTACACCTATGTGGCCGCGCGCCTGTTGCTGGATGACCTGCGCCATGAGGCGCTGAGCTTCATTGAACAACGCAGCACCTACGCCACCGCCGCAGAAATGACTGGACGTTATTCTGACTATTTCGCGGATTACATCAGCCGTGGCATCAAGCTGGAATTGCTCGACCCGCGCCTCAAGGAATTCAAGCTCGACGTACTGGGCCGCGCGTTGCTGCCGGAACGCGACATGCAGTTTAGCTACCTGGGCCTGCAAACTCTTTACGACCGTTATTTCCTGCACTCCGACGGCCATCGTTTCGAGTTGCCGCAAGCCTTTTTCATGCGCGTCGCCATGGGTCTGGCGATCAATGAAATTGATCGCGAAGCGCGTACCATCGAGTTTTATCAATTGCTGTCCAGCTTTGATTTCATGAGCTCGACACCCACCCTGTTCAACGCCGGTACGTTGCGCCCACAACTTTCCAGCTGCTACCTTACTACGGTGCCTGATGATCTGGACGGCATCTTCAACGCCATCCACGACAACGCCCTGCTCTCCAAATACGCCGGTGGCCTGGGCAATGACTGGACGCGCGTGCGCGCCATGGGCGCCCGCATCAAGGGCACCAACGGCAAGTCACAAGGTGTCGTGCCGTTCCTGAAAGTCGCCAATGACACTGCCGTGGCCGTCAACCAGGGTGGCAAGCGCAAGGGCGCCGTGTGCGCCTACCTTGAAACCTGGCATCTCGACATCGAAGAGTTCGTGGAGCTGCGCAAGAACACCGGCGACGAGCGCCGCCGCACGCATGACATGAACACCGCCAACTGGGTGCCTGATCTGTTCATGAAGCGCGTCCATGAAGCTGGCGAATGGACGCTGTTTTCGCCCAACGACGTGCCCGATTTGCATGACCTGTATGGTCAGGCGTTTGAAGACGCCTACGTGGGTTACGAAGAAAAATTTGCGCGCGGCGAAATCAAAAACGCCAAACGCATTCCGGCATTGACCTTGTGGCGCAAAATGCTCACCCTGCTATTTGAAACCGGCCATCCGTGGATGACCTTCAAAGACCCGTGCAACCTGCGTTCACCGCAGCAGCACACTGGCGTGGTACACAGCTCCAACCTCTGCACCGAGATTACCCTCAACACGTCCGACAAGGAAATTGCCGTGTGTAATCTGGGTTCGGTGAATCTCGTAGCGCATGTAACCGCAGAACGTGGCCTGGATATCGACAAGCTGGCGCGCACCATCAACACCGCCATGCGCATGCTCGATAACGTCATCGACATCAACTACTACTCGGTGCCGCAAGCGCGCAATTCCAACCTGCGTCACCGTCCGGTCGGCTTGGGCATCATGGGTTTCCAGGATGCGTTGCATGAGCTGCGCGTACCGTATGCGTCAGAAGCCGCCGTGGAGTTTGCGGATCGCTCCATGGAAGCCGTCAGCTATTACGCCATTCAAGCCTCTACCAATCTAGCCGAAGAGCGCGGTACGTATTCCACCTATCAGGGTTCATTGTGGAGCCAGGGCATCCTGCCCATCGACTCCATCAAGCTGCTCGCCGACACACGCGGCGATTACCTGGAGATGGACACGACCGCCACGCTGGACTGGAGCAGCCTGCGCGCACGCGTCAAGCAGGTGGGCATGCGCAACTCCAATTGTCTGGCCATTGCCCCCACGGCGACTATCTCCAACATTTGTGGCGTGAGCCAGTCCATCGAACCCACGTTCCAGAATCTGTATGTGAAATCCAATTTGTCCGGTGATTTTACCGTGGGCAATCCCTACCTGGTGCGCGACCTCAAGGCACGCAAGCTGTGGGACTCGGTGATGGTCAATGATCTCAAATATTTCGACGGCAGCGTGCAGCCCATTGACCGCATCCCGCAGGATCTCAAAACCCTGTACGCCACCGCGTTCGAAATCGACACGCGCTGGCTGATCGAAGCCGGCAGCCGCCGCCAGAAATGGATTGATCAATCGCAATCCCTGAACCTGTACATGGCCGAACCGTCGGGCAAAAAACTCGACACGCTCTATCGCCATGCCTGGATCAAGGGACTTAAAACCACCTACTACCTGCGCAGCATGGGTGCCACCGCCACGGAAAAATCCACCATCACGGATAGCACATTGAATGCAGTTGCATCTGGTGGCAGCAACACCAATACCAACGCAAATGCACCATCGTCTGCACAACCTAAAGTGTGCTTGATCGCCGATCCTGAATGCGAAGCGTGCCAATAAACATCAATCAATCTACTTGATGAATTAAAAAAATAAGTGAGGAATACGAAATGTTAAGCTGGGATGAACCCATTACCGCAACACCGAAAAAAACCGCGCAAGTGCCCCTGCCTTTAATCGAAGAGCAGCATGGCGTGCTCGGCCTCGAAGACCTTGAAATGGGCGCTTCGCGCATCCACGTTGACGACAAAAAAATCATCAACTGCCGCGCCGACCTTAACCAGTTAGTGCCGTTCAAATACACCTGGGCGTGGCAGAAATACCTCGATGCCTGCGCCAATCACTGGATGCCGCAGGAAATCAACATGTCTGCCGACATCGCGCTGTGGAAAAATCCCAACGGCCTCACCGACGATGAACGCCTGATCATCAAGCGCAGCATGGGCTTTTTCTCCTCAGCCGATTCGCTGGTTGCCAACAACCTGGTGCTGGCCGTGTACCGCCACATCACCAACCCCGAGTGCCGCCAATACCTGTTGCGCCAGGCTTTCGAAGAAGCGCTGCACACTCACGCCTATCAATACGTGGTCGAAAGCCTGGGCCTGGACGAAGCCGAAATCTTCAACATGTACCGCGAAGTGCCCGCAATCCATGACAAGGCCGCGTGGTCCCTGCCCTATACCCAGAGCCTCGCCGATCCCAACTTCCACACCGGCACACCCGAGGCCGATCAACGCCTGGTGCGTGACCTGATCGCCTTCTACGTCATTTTCGAAGGCATCTTCTTCTACGTCGGCTTCACCCAGATGCTCACCTTTGGCCGCCGCAACAAAATGGTCGGCGCGTCCGAACAGTTCCAGTACATCATGCGCGACGAAAGCATGCACATGAACTTCGGCATCGACGTCATCAACCAGATCAAAATCGAAAACCCCCACGTATGGACCCGCGAATTCCAGGAAGAAATCGCGCACATGATCCGCGAAGCCGTCGAACTCGAATACCGCTACGCCATCGACACCATGCCACGCGGCGTGCTCGGCCTCAACGCCGCCATGTTCAACGACTACCTCAAATACATCGCCAACCGCCGCTGCGCCCAAATCGGCCTCGCCGAACAATACCCCGGCGCCACCAACCCCTTCCCCTGGATGAGCGAAATCATCGACCTGAAGAAAGAGAAAAACTTCTTTGAGACACGGGTGATTGAGTATCAGAGTGGCGGGGCTTTGAGTTGGGATTGATGGGCCGTGTAGGGTGGGCACGTTTCTGTGCCCACGCGTTCTGGTGAATGATATGACGGCGTGGGCACGACGTGCCCACCCTACAGGACTGACATGCGGCGCAATGCCCTTCGGTTATTGCGCCCTACTGCACTGCAAAGATTACTTTCGAAGTCGTGATCGGCCAGCTTAAGTTCAATGTGCCGCTTGCATATTCGCTGAACGAACCCGCGAACTTTTACGCGTGCGCATGAATTCCCTGAGTAGCGTTCTAATAAGAATTGCTCAAGCATTTGGCTTGCAATTCCTTTGTAGGTAGTTGCACACTGGCATACGTCCCTCTTGAATGGATGTTAAGCGCCAATTTTTCTGATTTCTGTTACGAGTGTGCGCGGGAGTACGCCAAAATCGTGAGCCACCAATATAATTTCATCATCTTCAGGAATACTTGGGGACGGAACAATATCTTTAACTACATAGATAGTTACATTGTGAATTTGGCACAGTGTCTCGTCAATCACATAAACAAAGCCATATGAGTACTTGCCGTCATGTGTGGCATAAAAAATGGCACGGTTTAGGTGAGGCGTTGTAGAAACACCTGATGTCGGGTATCCGGCTTGATGTTGTTGATGTTCAACAACAGCATTTGCTTCACACTCACCCCAAAAAAAGTTTCCCCACTCAGCACGACCATACTCAGGCGACCTGACAAAAGGGCGAGCGTCCTTAGGAATTAACTCGCCAGCAATTTGCTCGTGAAGTTCCGGATTTATACCTCTATAAAGAACCATCGTTGATTCTAACGCCTAAAAGTTATAGATTGCCCCACCGGCCAGTTCTATTGGAACAGCTCCGCGCTGGCGAGTCCTCCTCCAGAGACAAGAACTTTTCCGCTTGGTAATTGGGTGGCTTGATGGTAAATCCTTCCAGCCGACATGCTGCCGGTTGCGCTGAAATTACCAGTCGCCGGGTCGTATATCTCTGCGCTTGTTAACGCAAAGGTACCGTCATAACCTCCTGTTACAAGAACCTTGCCGTTAGATAGCAGGGTGGCGGTCTGTGAACTTCTTGGAGTTGACATACTGCCCGTAGTACCGAAGTTGCCTGTTGACGGGTCGTATAATTCTGCACCGGCAGTAATGGTTCCACTTACGTTACCCCCAGTAATAAGAACTGTGCCGTTGGGTAACAGTGTGGATGTGTGGGAATACTTCGCCGATACCATGCTACCAGTAGCACTGAAGTTGCCAGTGGATGGGTCATATATCTCCGCAGTGGGGCCGCTGGAAATTCGGCCAGTGACAAGCACCTTGCCGTTAGGCAGCAGGGTGGCGGCATGTGAGTTTCTTAGAGCAGCCATGCTCCCTGTGGTACTAAAGCTCCCTGTTGCTGGATCGTATAATTCTGCGCTGGCAAGTGAGCCACCCGGAGTCCACGCTCCTGTAATTAGAACTTTGCCGTTGGATAACAGCGTGGCGGTATGGGAACTTCTCAGTGTAGTCATACTACCAGTGATACTAAAGTTCCCTGTTGCAGGATCGTATAATTCTGCACTTGCTAAATTACCACTTATCCCATCAACACCACCTGTGATTAGTACCTTGCCATTGGAAAGAAGTGTAGCAGTATGAAAACTTCTCGAGGTAGACATGCTACCGGTTGTGCTGAATGTACCGATAGTCGGGTCGAATACTTCCGCACTATTGAAAGTGTTATTTCCAACAAATCCACCAGCAATTAGAACCTTACCGTTAAGCAGTAGCGTTGCAGTATGCTTGTGCCTATCCGTTGCCATGCTTCCGGTAGCACTAAAAAGCCCAATAGGTGCTGCAGGTGTGCCAAGCACTGCTGTGTTAGAAACGATGCTGCCACTGCCTGCATTGATGTTACTCGAACCTACGCTCTGCATAGTGGCCAAACCAGTGCTATCAATCGTTGCCACTGGAGTATTACTTGATGCCCAAGTCAGGGAGCCTAAGGTTGCTACTGAACCGTCCGTCAGCATACCGCTGGCGCTAAACTGTTGCGTGTACCCCACCATAACTGTGGCTGATGTTGGAGTGATAGAGAGCGAAGCCAACACCGGAGCTGTTACCGACAATGTGGTACTGTTTGATGTGATGCCATTTGCCGAGGCAGTAACGGTGGAGGTGCCCTGTACCAAGGTGGAGGCAATGCCGCTGGCGTTCAGCGCGGCAACAGTAGTATTGCTGGATGCCCAAGTCGCTGAACCAGAAATGTTGCCGGAGCTGCCATCCGAATAGGTAGCCGTGGCGGTAAAAGTAACTGGCGTGCCTTTGGGAGTTGATGGTGTTGTCGGGCTGATACTAATTCCAGTAATCACCGCCGCTGTGACTGACAAGCTGGCTGTGGGTGAAGTGATGCCGTTAGCCGTGGCAGTAACAGTAGTGCTTCCCACCGCAATGCCAGTGGCGACACCCGTGGTGCTGTTGATCGTGGCAATACTGGTGTTGGCGGATGCCCAGTTCACTTGTTTGGTGATGTCGGCAGTTGAAGCATTTGAATACGTGCCGGTAGCAGTGAAATGGGTGTTCAGGTTTTTGGCGGCCGTCGCTGTGGTAGGGGTGATGGCAATGCTGGTGAGTGTTGCGGATGTTGGCGTTCCGCTACTACCGCCGCCCCCACCACCACAGCCGGAGAACAACAGAGTCATGACAACGAGCAGGCTCATGCCGAGCTTACAGGGAGTGATATTGATCAGGCTTTGCAAAAAATTCATCTTGAATATTCTCATCGCTCGGTTTTTCAGGCAACTAAGGGATTAAGTTTACCACCGTTAAAGTATCACGAAGGGGCTATAAATACTTTGATTCTTCGTCAATTCTACTGTGATTTTTTGCTTTAATGTTAGAGAATTCGGTTTCACCCACTCAAGGCCTGGGGGTCAAAGGCCTGGGGGTCACGTCTTGATTTTTGACATTCTTACAACCCAAAGGTAGCCATAAACACCGTCAACACGAAAACGCTAGGGGTCAGGTCTTGCATTAACATATAGCCTCTTCTATTCTTCATTCAATCAAGGGCATTGCATCGCAAGGCATGCCACCCCATACCCCCAATCAAGAATGGA